>Ga0126314_10000597_pt1 | contig 17222 bp, 11 predicted proteins | sample Plot105B_FD_92535 | JGI IMG/M metagenome (GOLD analysis project Ga0126314, IMG submission 92535) | Serpentine soil microbial communities from UC McLaughlin Reserve, CA, USA - Plot105B | ecosystem: Environmental > Terrestrial > Soil > Grasslands | place: USA: UC McLaughlin Reserve, Lake County...
CGAACGGTCATGCGGCGATAATGCGCCAGCGCCTGGCCGACCACCTGATCCATATTATAGTAGCGATAACTGCCCAGACGCCCGACGAAGCTGACCTCGGGATGCGCATCGGCCAAAGCGGCATACTGCTTGTAGAGCGCCGCATTCTCGGGCCGCGGGATGGGGTAGTATGGGTCTCCGTCAGCCTGAGGGAACTCGTAGCTGATCGAAGTCTGGCGGTGAACCTGCCCAGTCAGATGCTTGTATTCAGTGATGCGGGTGTAGGGCACGGTCTCGGCGGGATAGTTGACGACCGCTACCGGCTGGAAGCGGCGCTGGTCGAGTGTTTCATGGCGAAAGGCGAGGCTGCGATAGGGGAGGGCGCCGAAGCGGTGGCCGAAATATTCATCGATCGGGCCAGTGTAGATGGTGCGGGGGGCCAGACCTTCGGCGCGGATATCGGCGTAGTCGACCCCTAGCGCCAGATCGATATTGTCGTGATCGAGCATGTTCTCGAACATGGCGGTATAGCCATGAAGCGGCATGGCCTGGAATGTGTCGAGAAAATACCGGTCGTCTTCCGTGCAGCGCGTAGGAATACGGGCGGTGACGGCCTTATCCAGTTGGCTCGGATCGAGACCCCACTGCTTTCGGGTGTAGCCCTCGAAAAAGGTGCGGTACAGTTCGGAGCCAACCTGGTTGATCACCACGTCTCTGGAGGTGCGGATCTCGGCAATGGGTTCGGCGCGACTGCGCAAGAAGATTTCTGCATCAGCCTCGCTGCGCAGATCGACATTATAGAGGGCATTCAGCGTTGTGCGGTTGATGGGCATAGGCACGCGCTTGTCGCCGACAGCGGCCAGGACGCGATGCTCATAGGGCCGCCATGCCGTGAAGCGCGAAAGGTAATTGACGATATCGTCGCTGTTGGTGTGGAAGATGTGCGGGCCGTATTGGTGGACGAGGATGCCGGCGGCGTCGTGCTTGTCATATGCATTGCCGGCTACGTGGTTGCGGCGGTCGCACAGCAGCACCCGCTGACCACCGTCTGCGGCCAGTCGCTCGGCAAGAACCGAGCCCGAGAAACCGGCGCCAACGATAACGACATCATAGGCCGAGCGGCGCTTCGAGCTACGCATCACCGGCAGGCGAACGACGGGGCGATCGCCGCCAACAGCCTGGTCGAGGAGACGCGACATCTGGTCGAAGGTTCGGTCCCACGACATGTCAGCGAGTTTTTCGTCGACCGCCTTCTGCCAATCGCCGGGCTTGAGCGCCAGGGCAGCTTCGCATGCGGCGATGAACTCGGTCGGCGTCGACGCGATTTCGACGGCGTCGAGCATCCCATAGGCGGCAACGACATCGGTGATGGGCGTTGAAACGACGGGGACGCCTGCAGCCAGGTATTCTGGCGTCTTTGTGGGACTGATGAAGCGCGTGGCGTCGTTAATGGCAAATGGCATCAGCGCCACGTCCCATCCGGCCAGATAGCTCGGCAGATCGGCATAATTGCGCTGTCCGAGGAAATGCAGGTTGGGAACCCGCGGCAGATCGTCCGGGCTGATCTTGGCCAACGGACCAACCATCACGATTGACCAATCGGGACGCGCCCTCGCGACTTGCTCAAGCAATGGCAGGTCGATCCGCTCGTCGATGACGCCATAAAAGCCCAGGCGCGGGCGAGGTAGGGACGCCAGGTCGCCGGCTGGCGCAAGACCGTTGCGGGCCTGAGCAAAATGGGCGACGTCGACGCTCGAGGGAAAGGCGTGGATATTGTCATGCTTGTTGCGCTTGGCGGCAAACAGACTTTCGCCGCCCGTGAAAACCACGTCCGCACGTTCAATCAGTTCGGCTTCAAGCGTCTTGAGCTGGTGCGGAGCGAAGCGGAAATTGGCGAGTTCGTCCATGCAGTCATAAACGACGGCCGCCGCGTCCACATGCTTGGCAAAACCGAACATCATCGGGCTATAGAACCAGAGTACTGGCTTGGCCACGCCATGGAGGCGCAACAGGGTGTCGAGCAGACCGCGGAGCGCCGTCTCGCGCCGTGCTTCGTCCCACCAGTGAGGCACGCGAGGACGGACGGAGATCACTTCCGTGCCGCTGAAAGGGTGATATTCGAGATAGGCCAGGTGGTGGTCTGTCGGGATGTACTCTTCGAAGAAGTAAACCTGCCGCTGCCCGGCAAACCGCTCCATCAGGTGCTGCGGTCGCTGCAACACGAAATCCCACCGCAGGTGCGAAAAGCAGATCAGCGGCGCGGGTCGCCCTTTGGGCTGGGCGTCGAATTGGTCAGGCGGAAGCTGTTGGTTCAAGTGACGCTCCTTGCTGGAGGGATAGGGTGCTAGGTTTTTTGCGGAGGACATCCGCGAGGAGCAGCTCAAAGCGGGCGGCGGTATGCGGCCATGCCCAACGAGCCAGAACCGTCTCACGCGGCCTGAATTGATCTCGATGGTCGAGTGCAGCGATGATGGCATGCCCGAAGGTATCGGCCGGTGCGGCGATGCCGGTCTCCGGCAGGATATAGTGGAGGCCGCAGGTGAGTTCGGCATTGGCTACGACGGGTAGGCCGGCGAGCATGTATTCGGTGATGATCGCGGGGGCGCCATCGTCGACACCGCACACGACACCGACCCGCGCCTCGTTCATGAGGCGGTTGAGCTCGGGGTAGGGCACGCCGGGCGGGTCGATAAAATCGACATCGACGCCAAGGTCGCTCGCTCGTTGACGGAGTGCTCCGGCATCCTCGCCATAACCCATGACACAGAGTGCCGTCAGACGACGCTGCGCCCGCGCCATGGCGTCGAAGAGGACGTCGTGTCGCTTATAGGCCTGTGCCGCGGCGACATAGATGATGTCGTATTTCTTGGATTCGCCCATGGGGAAGAATGTGTCAGGCGATGCGAATTCCGGACCGATCGGCATGATCGAGGTGATCGTGTTTGGATGACGCGCACGGACAGCGTCTGACTGCCATTCGGCGCCTGTCAACACCACATCAAAATGCCGGCTAACTTCGGACGGCACCCGCAATGCGGGCGCATCGATCGAGTTGTAGATGATGATGCTATCCCGGCAGGCCTCGAGTAACGCTTCGCTGACGCCCAGGCCCCAAACGCACAAGATGCGCGGAGCCCCGTACGATCGGATGAAGTCGACCATAGTGTCGGAGTGGAACGGCGCGGTCCCATCGGCCAATCTAAATATCCGCCGGGACAGGTGCGGACTGTCCGGCCAGTATGAGCCGTCGGTTGCGCTGTGGTGCCAAATTTCGGCAAAATCAGCAAAGCCTCTGCGCACTGCAGCGAGCGGTAAACGCTCTAGATAGCTGCCAATAACCGTTGGGAGGGTGACATCCGGCGGGGGACCTATCGGTGCTGTGTCGTAGCGCAGTCCACCAGCTTGGTGACCGTGGTCGACCCGGTCGCTGATTACCACAATGGACGCGCGCAAACCGTCGCCTGACATACAAAGCTCCGCCATTCTCGCGCCGGATGGTGCGAGCCAATGTTACGAAAGATTTGGCTTTTTCGGCCAAGCGACCACAGGTCGGCCCGCAAGAACGGTACCTCTGTCGTTAGGTTCCGTCACTTATGCGCCATAGCCGCCCGCGGTCTCGAAAGCCGCCATACTCAGCCAGAGATCTTCCTGCCGCTGAGAACGCCAGCACTCTGCGGGGTGGAGCCAAGAAAAAGTGGAAGCGCAGTGGATCTGTCGCTATGGACGCACGGACGCGGCGGCACAGGCTGCACTTCGCAATCAGGATCAAGCCTTCTGTCCGCTGCCTGTCGGACGCGGCATGACTGAGGGCGGGCTGGTGGGCCTATTCGGACTTGAACCGGGAACCAATCCCTCAACAAGGCTAGCTCTTGCCAAATGAGCTACAGGCCCACTTCCATACGGTTTTGTAACATCAGAACCGATGCAGCATGACCCCATAAACAGGAGCACCGGTCCCTGTGCCGGTGCTCCAAAACTTGCAATGCATGCACTCAAGCGCCAGAAAAACTTGGAAATATTGGTGCGCCCAGAGGGACTTGAACCCCCAACCAGACCGTTATGAGCGGTCGGCTCTAACCAATTGAGCTATAGGCGCGCTGATTGCCTCTTAGCAGGGTCGGGGCGGCTGTCAAAGGGGGACAATGGCTTGTGCGATTTTGTCGGTCGCGCTATGCGAAGGCACGGTCTGCAGTTCACCGAGGCGTTGCCGTCCCTCAAGGGAAGCTAAACCTGCTCCGATATGAATTCGACAGCACAATCCTGGTGCCTCGTCGAAAGCCGGCGACCATCGACACCGCTATTTTCAAGGCGGATAAGGCATGTACGAGGATGTGACATGTCGCGAGAAATTCACGCACTGACCATTGCCGATCTTTCCGCCTTTGCCCGCGCATTGCGAGAGGCTCTTGCCGGGCGCGAGGGGCTGCCGGGGCATGTGGAAATGCTCAATCTGCTCAGTAAGTCCGCCGGTTATCGGAACTACCAGCATTTTCGGGCGGCGGGGGCCGCGGCAGAACGCCCGGTGGCTGTCGACCATGCTTTGATCGAGCGAGTGGCACGCCATTTTGACGCCGCGGGTGTGCTGATGCGCTGGCCGGCGCGGAGCGGATTGCAGCCACTGTGCCTCTGGGCGCTGTGGAGCCGGATGGAGGCTGGGCGGACTTATTCGGACCCGGAGATGACGGCATTGCTCAATGCCTGGGCGAGTTTCGGCGATCACGCCCTGTTGCGGCGGGCACTGGTTTCGCTGGGCTATGCTGTTCGCACCAAGGATGGGCGGATCTACAAGCGGATCGAGCAGAAGCCACCGGGGGAGCTGTCGGTGTTGTTGCGCAAGGTGCGGCAGGCCGAGGCTGCTGACGGGTGAGGTCGGCTCAGGCGATTTTCGAGACGCCGCGCTGATAGGCGATCTTGGCGGCGAGGTTGCCCAGGCCCTGGGATTCGGAGAGTTTCACCGTCATCAGGCCGGTGGCCTGGCTGCTCAGCGACTGCACGGCGGAAAAGGCAGCTTTCCGCTTTTCGCGGTAGTACTGCATCTGCTCGTAGCGGGACATCTGTGAGACGGTGCTGAGACTTGCCATGGGTTGAGCATGGCAAGAAATGGTTAGCACTTTGTTAGCGTCTCAGTGCTGCAGGACGACAAGGCCGGCGGCCGTGGCCATCATGGCGCCGGCGGTCTTGTTGAGGCGGCCGAGGGCCTTTTCGCTTTTGAACATTTCACGGGCAGCGGAGGCGAGCCAGGCATAGCCGCAGCCGATCAACAGCAGCACGACGACGACGATGACCGTCAGTTCGATGAAGGCGATCAGGTTCATCTGGTCGAGCGGAATGACCGTGGGCAGGATGGCAAGATAGAAGACGATGGTCTTGGGATTGCCCATGGTCAGCGAGAAGCCGGCGAGGAAGGTCTTCCAGGGATCTTCGTTTTTGGGCTTCATTTGCTCGGCGCCCGGCTTGGCGGTCCAGAACTTCCAGGCGATGTAGAGGAGGTATACCGCGCCGGCCCAGCGGACGATGACGAAGACCGGGCCGAAGAGGCTGGCAATGGCAGCAAGGCCGAAGACGGCGAAGACGAAATAGACGAGATCGCCGGCGAGGATTCCAAGCACCATCGGGAACGCACCCTTGAAGCCACCACCGAGAGCGCGAGCAACCACGGCGGCAACGCCGGGGCCAGGCACGAGCACGGCAATCGCATAGGCGAGGGTGAAGGCGGCGAGGGTGAAAAGGTCCATGGTGGTGTTCCAGCAAATCGTGCGCCGGGACACTACGCGCGTGCCTCAAAATTAGCCAGTGGGCAGTTGACGGGGGCGGGTGCTGCGCTATTTATGAGGTATCGCAACCGAACCGGATGGTGCTCAATGGACCGCTTCTCCACCGCAATGCCGACCTGCCTTGCCCTTGGAGAACACTCGATCCATGCCCGTTTCCGTTACGATTTCGCGTCTCGCCCATACCGGCCCTGACGGCCACAAACTCTTTTCCGATCTCGACCTGACCTTTGGCCCGGGCCGCACAGGCCTTGTGGGGCGCAATGGCGTGGGCAAGACCACGCTGTTGCGGCTGATCGCTGGCGAGCTCATGCCGGCAAGCGGCACGATCAGTGGCGCTGGACGCATCGGCGTGTTGCGCCAACAGGTGCAACCTGGGCCGGGCGAAACCATCGCCGACCTTTTTGATGTGCGAGAGGGGCTCGTCTTGCTCGAGCGCGCTATGAGCGGGGAGGCCAGTGTTGAGGAACTGGCCGAAGCGGATTGGACGCTCGACGCGCGGCTCGATGAGGCGCTGGCGCAATTGGGGCTACCGATCGGGCCGGAGACGGAGCTGGCGACGCTGTCGGGTGGGCAACGGACGCGGGCGGCCCTGGCGGCGCTGATCTTTGCCGAGCCCGACCTGATCCTTCTCGATGAGCCGACCAATAATCTCGATGCCGAGGGCAGGGTGGCCGTAGCCGAGCTGCTGGCGCGGTGGCGGGGCACGGCCATAATCGTGAGTCATGACAGGACCTTGCTCGGCGCGGTTGATGCCGTGGTCGAACTGACGACGCTGGGCGCAAAAACCTATGGCGGCGGCTGGCAGCAATATCGCGAGCGCAAGGCGCTAGAGCTGGCTGCGGCCGAGCATGATCGGGACGTGGCCGAGCGGCAGGTGCGTGAGGTGGCCAAAAAATCGCAGGAGGCGCGGGAGAGGCAAGCCCAGCGCGATGCGGGCGGTCGACGCAAGGGGGCCAAGGGCGACATGCCCAAGATCCTTCTGGGCGGGCTGAAGCGGCGCGCCGAGGAGACGGCGGGCGGGCTCGACAATCTAGCCGAAAAGCAGGCGAGTGCCGCGGCGGAGCAGGCACGGGCGGCGCGGGAAAAGATCGAGGTGCTGACGCCGTTCTCGGTCAAGCTCATGCTGAGCAACCTGCCTTCGGGCAAGGTGGTGTTGCGGGCGAGCGGGTTGACGGGCGGCTATGATGCGGCTGCGCCGACCATCAGGAACCTCGATCTCGAAATCATCGGGCCCGAGCGCGTTGCGGTGACCGGACCCAATGGGTCGGGGAAGACGACGTTGATCAAACTGCTGACCGGGCAGTTGCAGCCCTTTGCGGGGACGGTGCATCTGGGTGGGCCAATGGCTTTGCTTGACCAGCACGTGGGGTTGTTGGAACGGGGCGACACGATCGTGGGCAATTTCCGGCGGCTCAATCCCGAGAGTTCGGAGAATGACTGCCGCTCAGTGCTGGCGGCATTCGGATTTCGCGCGGATGCGGCGTTGCAGATGGTAGGGACACTGAGCGGCGGAGAAATGCTGCGGGCAGGGCTTGCCGCGACGCTCGGCGGCAAGACGCCACCCATGCTGCTGGTGCTCGACGAACCGACCAACCATCTCGACATCGAGGCGGTGGAGCAGGTCGAGGCGGGTCTGCGGGCCTATGACGGGGCGCTGCTGGTCATCAGCCACGACCGGGCTTTCCTCGACAATATCGGGATCGTGCGCGAGGTGGCGCTCGGTTGAGCAACCATTCGCGGGAGGGGTCGTTTGATGGAGAGAGCGAGGAAGGCTTTCCCCATGAGCGAACCGGACAAACCCAATGTCGACTTCGACGACCCGGCCAAGCGCCCGAGCCTGGATGACCAGGGTGCCGGACCGGCGGAACGCGCGGTGCTCGGGACCATGGGGATGGACGGAATGATCCGGATTGGAATCGCGATCCTGATCTTCATCGTCGCCGGCGGGACGATGTTCTATTTTTGGAATAATTGACGTGCTGTCCTCGGGGCCTTTACGCACGCTGTGCTGCCCTCGGGCATGACCCGAGGGTCACCGCCGGCGCGCTAAGCTGTCCGATGTGGCCGACAGAGTGGCCCTCGGGTCGAGCCCGAGGGCAGCGGTGTTGGAGTGGTAGCTGGGCAAGCAGACCACCACATCCTTAGTTCGCGGTCAGCACCCCACTCACGGCAGCCGCGCCAACCTCTCCGTCAGCAACCTGTAAAAACCGTCGGCATTGCCGGAGCGGATGTAGGTGGCGTTGTGGGGCTTGTCGGTAACGTGCCAGTAGTCGGTGACGGTCATGCCCACTGTTAGCTCGCTCGCGGTCTCAATGGTCACGTTGCAGGTGCGGCCTTCGAAGAGGGTGGGGTCGATGAGGTACGCGATGACCGTCGGATCGTGGAGCGGCGCGCCGGCCCAGCCATATTTCATGAGATCGAACCCTTCGGAAAAGCTCAGCATAGCGTAGACGGCCTGCCCCGAACGATTGCCGATGGCGCGGATGGCGTCGAGGCGCTCGGGGGTGGACTGCATTTGGTGAGTCACATCAAGCGGTAGTACGGTCAGCTTGATGCCGCTCCTGAAGACGATGTCGGCGGCCTCGGGATCGACATAGATGTTGAATTCGGCCGCCGGGGTGATGTTGCCCACTTCGAAATAGGCGCCGCCCATGAGGACGATCTCGGCGACGCGTTCGGCGATTTTTGGCTCCTTGACCAGGGCCATGCCGATATTGGTCAGGGGGCCGAGGGTGCAGAGGGTGATCGTGCCGGGCTCGGCCGCCATCAGCGTGTCGATGATATAATCGACGCCGTGCTGAGGCTGGAGCTCGAAGCTGGGCGGCGGCAGGTCGGGGCCATTGAGGCCGGTCTCGCCATGGACGTGTTCGGCGGTGACGAGCGTGCGGCGCATGGGGCGGGCGCAGCCGGCATAGACGGGGATGTCCTTGCGGCCGGCGAGTTCGACGACCTTGCGCGCATTGGTGGCATTGTGGTGGATACCGACATTGCCCGCCACGGCGACGACGCCGAGGACGTCGAAATCCTCAGGCGAAGCCAGCGCCAGGAGAATGGCGACGGCGTCGTCCTGACCGGGGTCGGTGTCGATGATGATCTGGCGCGGCATGGATAATCCCTAAGGCAAACCGATGAAAACGGCGGGACTTTAGCCGGACATCGGCGCGGGGTCGACTGCCCGGATTGCTCGCGGAACGCAAGCGGCAAGGCGGCGTTGTAGGGGCAGCGTCATCCATTCCCCTGAAGGGCACCATGCCAGCCATACCCGCCAGGCCGCGGACCGAAGACATGAGTCAGAGTCAGTTCGAACGCATACTGAACAATGCGTCACGGCTGTCGATCGTGGCGATCGGATGCGTGGTCATGCTCTTCGTGCTACAGGCCGGGCAGGTATTTCTCGCCCCGGTGACGCTGGCGATCGTCGTCGGACTGATGTTCGGGCCGGTTGCCGACCGGGTAGAATCGTTCGGCGTTCCGCCGGCACTGTCGGCCGCCGTCGTGGTGCTGTTGCTGCTGTTCATCATCGCTGGCGGCATCGCGGTCTTCGCCCTGCCGTTGAGTGAATGGGTGGCGCGAGCGCCGTTGATCTGGGAGAAGCTGCAGGGGCAATTGGCGAACCTGAAGGAGCCACTCGAGACCTTTTCGCAGTTCCAGTCGCAGATCGGCGAGGTCCTTGGCGGCAGCGCAACAATGAGCGTAAGTGTCGAGGATGGCAGCGCCATGGCCAGCGTGGCCTTGCTGGCGCCGGCTCTTTTGGCGCAAATCCTGATTTTCCTGGCGAGCCTCTATTTTTTCGTCGCTACGCGCGAGCACATCCGGATTTCGGTGCTGTCGCTCTGCGTGACGCGTCGGATGCGCTGGCGGACGGCACATGTTTTCCGCGACGTGGAAACCAAGGTGAGCCGGTTCCTGCTCTCGATCACCTTCATCAACCTCTGCGTTGGCTGCGCGGTGACGCTGGCCATGTGGGCCATCGGCATGCCCTCGCCGATCCTGTGGGGGGCGCTCGCGGCGGTGCTGAATTACATTCCCTATGTCGGCCAGGGGACGATGATGGTCATCCTACTTGCCGTCGGGCTCGGCACGCAGACCAGCATCGAGCAGATCCTGCTGCCGGCCCTGTGCTACATGGCCATCAATTTCGTCGAAGGTCAGATCATCACGCCGCAGTTCATCGGGCGGACGATGACCCTCAACCCCTTCGTCATCTTCCTCTCGATCACCTTCTGGCTCTGGGCCTGGGGGCCCGTCGGCGGGCTGGTGGCTGTGCCGGCGCTGTTGATCGTCACGTCGATCCTGACCCATGCGCTTCCCAGCAAACCCGTTGCGCCGCGGCGACCGGTGCGACGGACGCGCAATATGACGGACCGAGAACTGGTCCTGGCCAATGCTGCACAGGTGATCCGCGAGCAGAAGGAAGATACGCTCGACAGCAATGAAAAGCGCAAGCACGAGCGGATGGAGCCGCCCGACGGAACGGCGCCGACCGGAGTCGAAGCATCCAGCTGAGCCCCCCACAGCAGGGCTCGGTTGCACGGGCTCGGCTTGACGACACTCCCCCGCCCATCCCACTGTCAGGACTGACTTGACTAACTGGGGATAGAATCATGGCGGGTGAAGCTGTTGCGCACGCTGCAGAGGCCGCCCACGGCGCCGTCGACTTGGTGCCGGTTGTCGCCATGCTTGCAGCCGGCGTCATTGCCGTACCGCTGTTTCGCCGGATAGGCCTTGGCTCGGTGCTCGGCTATCTGGCGGCCGGCCTGTTGCTGGGCCCATCAGGCCTCGCGCTGATCACCGACCCAGCCGCGGTGCTGCACCTTGCCGAACTCGGCGTCGTGATGTTCCTCTTCATCATCGGGCTCGAAATGGAGCCCAGCAAGCTCTGGGCCCTGCGCAAGCAGATCTTTGGGCTGGGCGTCATCCAAGTGGGGGGAAGCGGCGTGCTGCTGACCGGGATCGGCGTGCTGCTCGGCTTCAACCCGGTTGTCGCATTCATCTTCGGCATGGGGTTCGTACTGACCTCGACGGCGATCGTCATGCAGATCCTGAGCGAGCGGGGGGAACTGGCGACGGAGGGCGGGCAGAAAATGGTGTCCATCCTGCTGCTCGAAGACCTCGCCATCGTGCCGTTGCTGGCGGTGGTGGCCATTCTTGCGCCGGCGGCGGAAGACCAGGCGATGCTGACCCGTGCCATCGGCTTTGCCGGGGCAATCGGCGCCATCCTGCTGCTCATCGTTCTCGGGCGGCGCGTCATGAACCCGTTCTTCGGCGTACTGGCTTCGGCCAAGGTGCGCGAGGTGATGACGGCAGCGGCGCTGTTCGTCGTCCTCGGGGCGGCGCTGTTGTTTGAGGTCAGCGGCCTCTCCATGGCCATGGGGGCGTTCCTCGCCGGCGTGCTGCTCTCGACTTCGACCTTCAAGCATCAGCTCGAGGCGGATGTGGAGCCATTCCGAGGGCTGTTGCTCGGTCTCTTCTTCATGGCCGTGGGTATGTCGCTCGACCTCGCCATCGTCGCCAGCAATTGGCAGGTGATCGCGCTCAGCGTCGTCTGTTTCATGCTGGTCAAGGGTGGCACCATCTACGTCATTGCGCGACTGACGCGTTCAAGCCATGGCGAGGCGCTGGAGCGCGCGGTGCTGATGGGGCAGGGCGGCGAATTCGCCTTCGTGCTCTACACGACGGCAGTTTCAGCCGGAATCATTGACGGGCCGACCAATGCGGTTTTTACCGCAACGGTCATCATCTCGATGGTGCTGACGCCCTTTGCGATCATCGGCATGCGCTATTTTATGCCTAAGACCGTGCAGTCGATGGATGGCGTCGACGAGGCTGATGGGCTGACGGCGCGCGTGCTCATCATCGGCTTTGGCCGGTTCGGGCAGATCGCAAGCCAGCCGCTGTTGGCCCTGCACCACTCCGTCGCCATCATCGACAACGACACCGACATGATCCGGGCTGCGGCCCAGATCGGGTTCAAGGTCTATTATGGCGATGGCACGCGGCTCGATATCCTGCGCGCCGCAGGCGCCGCGACGGCCGACCTGATCCTCGTCTGCACCGACAGTCGACAGCAGACGACGCGGATTGCGGAATTGCTGCGCGACGAGTTTCCGCTGGCGCGCGTCATGGCCCGGGCGTTTGACCGTTCGCACGGCATCGAGCTGATCGAGGCGGGCGTCGAATACCAACTGCGCGAGACGTTCGAATCGGCAGTGACCTTTGGCGGAGCGGCCATCAGCATGCTCGGGGCCACCGACGAGGAAGCGGCGGAAGTCCTCGAAGGGGTACGAAGCCGCGACCGCCAGCGATTCGAATTGCAGCTCAATGGCGAGGACTGGCGAAACCTCAATCGGCTGCTGATCAGCAATGCGCAGGAACAGGCGCGCGAAGGCGGCGTGGCGGTGTCGGAAGACCTCGCCGAAGCTGCCGTGGCGCGTTCCGCCCCCGCGCAGGGCACTTGAGCAAACTCCCTCGTCAAGGGGCTTTTCGATGCACGGATTAAGTGCAAGAGTGAAGCCACTAGAGGGGAACATCGTCATGAACACTGGATTGCGATATGCCGCAAAAGCCGATCGTCTACGATGCTCCGACGCCGCAACCTCGTGCGACAACCGTTGAAGCAATACAGGCCGAAATCCTTGAAAGACTGATCTATTCGGTCGGCAAGGACCCCATTGTTGCGCGGCCGCATGACTGGCTGAGCGCCACTATCCTGGCCGTTCGTGACCGGGTTATGGACCGCTGGATGGAGAGTTCGCGGGAAACCTGGCGGACCTCGCACAAGCGCGTCTACTATTTGAGCCTCGAGTTCCTGATCGGACGGCTGATGCGCGATGCGATCAGCAATGTCGGGCTGATGGAGCCGGTGCAGCAGGCGCTGAAGAACCTCAATGTGGACCTAGGCGAACTGATCAATCTCGAGCCGGATGCGGCTCTGGGCAATGGCGGCCTCGGTCGTCTAGCGGCGTGTTTCCTCGAATCCATGTCCTCGGTGAAAATCCCGGCCTATGGCTATGGCATCCGCTATGTGCATGGCCTGTTCCGGCAGGAAATGAGCGAGGGCTGGCAGGTTGAACTGCCGGAAGACTGGCTCGCGCACGGCAATCCATGGGAATTCGAGCGCCGCGAAAGCGCGTACGAAGTTGGCTTTGGCGGTCATGTCGAGCCGATCACCGATCCCGATGGCACGATCCGCCAGGAATGGCGGCCGAATGAGCACCTGCTCGCGGTGGCCTTCGATACCCCGATCGTGGGTTGGCGCGGGGCGCGCGTGAACACGCTGCGCCTCTGGAGCGCGCAGCCGATCGACCCGATCCTGCTCGACAAGTTCAATTCCGGCGACCATATCGGCGCGCTTGAAGAAAGCTCGAAGGCAGAAGCGATTACGCGGGTTCTCTATCCCGCCGATTCAACGCCGGCCGGCCAGGAACTGCGTCTGCGGCAGGAGTTCTTCTTCTCCTCCGCCTCGCTCAAGGACATCGTGCGGCGTCACCTGCAGCAATATGGCGACCTCGGCTCGCTGCCGGACAAGGTGGCCATCCAGCTCAACGACACGCATCCGGCGATCTCGGTGGCCGAATTGATGCGCATCCTCGTCGACGAGAATGGGATCAAGTGGGAAAACGCCTGGACGCTGGTGAAGGGCACGTTTGGCTATACCAACCACACGCTTCTGCCCGAGGCGCTTGAGAGTTGGCCCGTGTCGCTGCTCGAACGGCTCCTGCCGCGGCACATGCAGATCGTCTATCAGATCAACGCCGGCATCCTCAAGGAAGCCCGCGACAAGGCCGGTTTCAGCGATCAGCAGATCGCCAATGTGTCGCTGATCGACGAGCATGGCGGCCGCCGCGTCCGCATGGGGCAGCTGGCCTTTGCCGGGTCGCACTCGATCAACGGCGTGTCGGCGCTTCATACCGAGTTGATGAAGCAGACGGTGTTTGCGGACCTGCACAAACTCTATCCCGGTCGCATCAACAACAAGACCAACGGCATTACGCCGCGGCGCTGGCTGATGCAGTGCAATCCGTCTTTGACCAAGCTCATCACCGAGCGGATCGGGCCCGAATTCCTTGATGATATCGACAAGCTCAAGGGCCTCAATGCGCATGCCGAGGATCCCGGCTTCCAGGCGCAGTTTGCGGCGGTGAAGCAGGCCAACAAGCAGCGGCTGGTGCGGGTCATCAAGGACAGGCTCAACATTGCCGTGTCGCCCGATGCCATGTTCGACGTGCATATCAAGCGTATCCACGAATATAAGCGCCAGCTGCTCAACATCATTCATGCCGTGGCGCTGTATGATGAAATTCGGGCCCATCCCGAGCGGAACTGGGCGCCCCGCGTAAAGATCTTCGCGGGCAAGGCGGCGCCGAGCTACTGGAACGCCAAGCTGATCATCAAGCTGATCAACGACGTGGCGCGCGTGATCAACCACGATCCTGCGGTCGGGGGCCTACTCAAGGTTGTGTTCCTGCCCAACTATAATGTGTCTCTTGCCGAAACCATCGTGCCGGCGGCTGATCTCTCGGAGCAGATTTCGACGGCGGGCATGGAAGCCTCGGGCACCGGCAACATGAAGTTCATGGCCAATGGTGCGATCACCATCGGCACCATGGACGGCGCCAATGTGGAAATGCACACTGAGGTGGGGGACGACAACATCGTCATCTTCGGGTTGACCACCGAAGAAGTGGCGGAGAAGCGCTCGCAGAGCGCGGTGCCGAGAAGCATGATCGATGCGTCGCCGCGACTTCGCGAGGCGCTCGAGGCAATTTCTTCCGGCGTGTTCTCACCTGACGATCCCAACCGCTATCGCGATCTGATCGGCGGGCTTTACGACCACGACTGGTTCATGGTGGCGCGCGATTTCGACGCCTATTGGACGGCGCAGCGCGAGGTCGATCAGATCTGGGCGGACCGCGGGCGCTGGAATGCCATGGCTATTCGCAACACGGCCAATGTCGGCTTCTTCTCGTCCGATCGCACGATCAAGCAATATGCGGCTGAGATCTGGGGTGTCCAAACTGCGTAAGTGAATATTCGGGGCGGCGCGTCCGGATATGGATCGGACTGTCGCCCCGGTCGTTAAAGACTGCCGGCATCGAACCGGCAGGACCAGGGGGTGAGGCGTGAGCAGGGAAGTTTGGCAGGCCGAAAGCCGGGATGTTGAAGATATTGTCGCTGGGCGTCACGGCAATGCATTCGGCGTGCTCGGGCTGCATGAGGTCGACGGGCAGTGGGCGCTGCGCGCGTTCTTGCCGGGGGCAGAATCGGTCACGGCCTTTACTCTCGACGATGTCGAACTCGGTCATTTGATCCCACGGCATAGCAGTGGTTTTTTCGAGGGCAAGGTTGCGCTTGATGCGCACCAGCCGATCAGGTTGCATGCAAAGAATGCCAGCGGCGAGTGGGACGTCTTCGATCCCTACTCGTTCGGCCCGGTGCTGGGGCCGATGGACGACTATTATATCGGCGAAGGCAGCCACCTCCGGCTTTTCGACAAGCTCGGGGCCCACGAGATGGAATTCGAGGGCATACACGGCACGCATTTCGCGGTCTGGGCGCCAAATGCCAAGCGCGTGTCGGTGGTCGGGCCGTTCAACCACTGGGATGGCCGCCGCCATCCAATGCGCAATCGCAACGGCATTTGGGAAGTGTTCATTCCCGTGCTGGGGACGGGGACGATCTACAAGTACGAGATCGTCGCGGCCAATGGCACGGTTCTGCCGCTCAAGGCGGATCCCTTCGCTCGCCAATCGGAACTGCGGCCGCGCAATGCCTCGGTTGTGCCCGATCCGACACCGTTCACCTGGTCGGACCAAGCCTATATGGAAGAGCGCGCCACCAAGGATTGGCGGCGTACCCCGATGTCGACCTACGAGGTCCATCTGGGCTCGTGGCGCCGCCGGCCAGATGGCTCGTTCATGAGCTACGACCAGTTGGCCGAGCAGCTGATCCCCTATGCGGCCGACATGGGCTATACCCATCTCGAATTCATGCCGGTTTCCGAGCATCCGTTCGATCCAAGCTGGGGCTATCAGCCGACCGGCCTCTTTGCGCCCACGGCGCGCTTCGGCGATCCCGCAGGCTTCGCGCGGCTGGTGAATGCTGCGCATGAGGCGGGTCTCGGGGTTATCCTTGACTGGGTGCCGGCGCATTTCCCGACGGATGAATTCGGGCTCGCCAATTTCGACGGCACGGCACTCTATGAGCATGCCGATCCGCGCCAGGGCTATCACCCGGACTGGAACACGGCGATCTACAATTTCGGGCGCAAGGAGGTTTCGACCTTCCTAACCAACAGCGCGCTTTATTGGTTCGAGGAGTTCCACATCGACGGGCTGCGCGTCGATGCGGTGGCCTCGATGCTCTATCTCGATTATTCGCGTCAGCCGGGCGAGTGGGTGCCGAACAAGCACGGCGGCAACCAGAACCTCGAAGCGGTGGCCTTCCTGCAGCGGGTCAATGCCGAGGTCTATCGGCAATTTCCGGGCGCTTTCATGATCGCCGAGGAGTCGACCGCCTGGCCGGGCGTCACCAATCCGACCTATGCCGGCGGGTTGGGCTTTGGCTTCAAGTGGAACATGGGCTTCATGAACGATACGCTGCGCTTCATGAGCCGCAACGCTATCCACCGGCGCTTCCACCACAACGACATGAGCTTCGGGCTGGTCTATGCCTTCTCGGAGAACTTCGTGCTGCCGCTGAGCCATGACGAAGTGGTGCACGGCAAGGGCTCGCTGCTCGAAAAGATGCCGGGCGATGACTGGCAGCAGTTTGCCAATCTGCGCGCATATCTCGCCTATATGTGGGGCCATCCGGGCAAGAAGCTCCTGTTCATGGGCCAGGAATTCGCGCAGCGCGAAGAATGGACCGAGGCTCACGGGCTCGATTGGTGGCTGCTCGATGCCGCGCCGCATGAGGGCATGCGGCGGCTGGTGGCCGACCTCAACGCCGCCTATCGCAGCCTGCCGGCGCTTTACGAACGCGATTGCGAACCGGAAGGCTTTGAATGGCTGATCGGCAATGACCAAGCCAATTCGGTTTATGCCTGGCTGCGCAAGGCAGAAGGCGCCGACCCGGTGATCGTGATCTGCAATTTCACGCCAGTGCCACGAAGTGGCTACAAAGTGCCCGCGCCGCTGGCGGGGCGCTGGGTGGAGCGGATCAATACCGATGCCGGCTGGTATGCCGGTGGCAATACCGGAAACCAGGGTGCGGTGATGGCCAAGGCCGTCGAGGGTCGCCATATGCCGGCGGAGCTGGAGCTCTACCTGCCGCCTTTGGCAACGCTGTTTCTGAAATATGAGCCGGAGTGATCCGGTTCGGTGCGATACGTCCCGCGTCAGGCGGGCATGAGTGGAGGGAAGTGAATGGCTGATTATAGAGTACCGTCTCCGCTGGCGCGTGAAGCCATGGCCTATGTGCTGGCAGGCGGCCGCGGCACGCGACTGATGGAACTGACCGACCGGCGCG
>Ga0126314_10000598_pt1 | contig 17220 bp, 17 predicted proteins | sample Plot105B_FD_92535 | JGI IMG/M metagenome (GOLD analysis project Ga0126314, IMG submission 92535) | Serpentine soil microbial communities from UC McLaughlin Reserve, CA, USA - Plot105B | ecosystem: Environmental > Terrestrial > Soil > Grasslands | place: USA: UC McLaughlin Reserve, Lake County...
ATTTCCGGTAATTTTTCCATCAATTCTGATGACCGACTTGCCCGTAAGCTCTCCGGTTATTGCAAAACCGTCTCCGATTATAGTAGTGATTTCCTGTTGATTGATGTCTGTTATCTGTTTATTTTTCTTAAACATTTATTCGAGTGTTAAAAAAGATCTGGGATTGATTATTTTGCCGTAACGATGAACCTCATAATGAAGATGCGGGCCGGTAGACCTTCCGGTCGAACCTATTTTCCCGATTTTATCTCCCGCCTTTACCTGTTGTCCTACTTTGATTAAAATTTTTGAAAGATGTCCGTAATAGGTCTCAAAGCCATTGCCATGACTGATCACGATACAGTTCCCGTATCCGCCCCTGCGTCCGGCCATTGTCACCCTTCCGCTTGCGGTACTTTTTACAATCTCACCATATTGGCCCCGGATGTCAAGGCCTTTATGGGTCTCCACATTTTCACCAGTAAATGGATTTTCACGATGCCCATAGCCGGAAGTTATCACGCCAAGATGAGGATATCCCATCGGCGTAAAAGCTACATAATCGATCATCTTGTCCAGATGGGTATCGTAAAATTCACCAGTCTCCTGAGCAGACAGAATTTCTGTGCTCTGTTCACCGCCTACATTCGGAATAATCTGACGGATACCCCTTGCTTTAAGGTATTTATTGATGGTAAATAATTTTTTGTCTATAGACTGGTAGTATTTTTTAAGGGCAGAGGTATCTATCGCCGCAGATTCTTTTTTACGTTTCAGCAATTCTTTGGCCAGCTGTTCTTTTGACAACTCCACTGAAGCCCTGCTGGAGCTCAGGTAAAAAATGACGCCCAGTAAAAATACAAAACTCAGGAACAAAGCTCCGACATATTTTTTCCAGTGCAGAATAATGCTGCTGGGAACTTGTATCGGTCTGCTTGAACGCTGATTTTTGTTTACAAAGATAATGGTCGTTTTTTCCCCTTTCCTTGCCATGTTTTAAAAGTTAAAATTTCTTCAGATGCAAATATATGATTTTCAGCCTCATATAAAAGTCTTAAGGAAACCTACTTTTTCTTGTCGGCATAACCGAATACTTTCTGAAGCAGCGTAGTAGACCGTGCCCCGATATTATCTCTGATTTTCAATTCTTCCTGTGCTACCTGAATAAACATTCCTTCAATCGCTTTTTGAGCTACATAGGCAGAAAGATCCGTATTCACAGGTTTGACTAAGGGAAGCTTATTGTACTGCCCTGCGGCATCACCCCAGTATTTTGTAGCGCCCACCTTACTCAGGCTGGCTGTTATCACCGGTTTAAATTTTTCCATCAGCTGATCTGTCGTCACCCTTTTAAAATAGCTGGTCGCGGCATCCTTACTTCCAAATAAAATGTTGGTAGCATCGGCGATGGTCATCTGCTTAATAGCGGAGATAAATATAGGTTTCGCCTCTTTTGCAGCATCTTCAGCAGCGCGGTTTAAACTCGTAATTACATTATCGGCAAGCGATCCAAGGCCAACACTCCTTAAAGTTTTCTCTACCTTTTGTGCTTCCGGAGGAAAAAGAATCTTTAAAGCCAAGTTGCCCAGAAAACCATCCTTTGCAGAAAGCTGGTCAGCCCCTTTTGAAGTTCCGATTTCCAGGGCCTGCTTTAATCCAAGACCAATCTCGGTCGCGGTCGGGTTTCCGCCAGCCGGGATCTGTTTCAATATATTTCCAAGCTGAGCCTGGCTCTGGACATCGCAGCTGCTCAGGGCCATTATAAAGATTGCTATAGTATAAAGACTAATTTTTTTCATCAGGATTATTTGTCTGCTCAAAAGTAAGCAAATCTTTGGCCAGTAATCTGGCCGATTTTGCTAATCTTACAAATTCAGACCTATAACCCTCAGTATCCTTGCCAATCGCGTTCTGTGCATTTTTGATCACCTGATCAAAGCTGGCATGCTGTTTAAACTGAGATTGTCTCAGCAACATCCCAAATTCCGCTACGGCAGCACTAAATCTGAAGTTTTCGGAAGTGTTGGTAAAGGGAAGGCTGGTTTCTGTTACCGGATGCGCGATCAACTTGCTGACATTTCCATCAGGTTTTTTGTAACGCAGCTTTACCGTAAGCATTTCGGTGCTGTTCCCCTGCGCTGCCTTAGGTTTCTGCTGTGCCTGATATTTCAGATCATCAACGCTGCCCGCAAAAGTGCTTTTAACCCCGGCAGGAATGACCTCATACAGCGCAGTTACCGTATGACCCGCACCCATTTCGCCCGCATCTTTCAGGTCGTCATTAAAATCGCGCGCCTTGAGCATACGGTTTTCATAGCCGATCAGCCGGTAAGCCTGCACCTTTGCGGGGTTAAACTCCACCTGCAGCTTCACATCCTTTGCAATCGTAAACAGTGTTCCACCGAATTCATTGATCAGTACCTTCCTGGCTTCGCTGATGTTATCGATATAAGCATAGTTGCCATTGCCCTTGTTTGCCAGTGTTTCCATTTTACTGTCTTTGTAGTTGCCCATACCATAACCCAGCACAGTAAGGAAGACTCCGCTCTTGCGTTTATTTTCAATCAGCTTCTGCATATCCTGATCACTGCTGGCCCCTACATTGAAATCCCCGTCGGTCGCCAGGATTACCCTGTTGTTACCGTCTTTAATGAAGTTTTGCGTAGCCACCTGATAAGCCAGTTCAATACCCTGTCCGCCTGCAGTCGAACCACCTGCGCTAAGCTGACTTAAAGCCTCTTTTATCTTAGTTTTATGGTCTCCAGGCGTCGAAGGCAAAACCAGGCCCGCGCTGCCCGCATATACTACTATGGCAACCTTATCGTCCGGTCTAAGCTGATCTGCCAGCAGTTTAAATGAAGAAACAAGCAAAGGCAGTTTGTTGTCCTGATTCATCGAACCGGATACATCTATAAGGAATACCAGATTGGATGCAGGAAGATTTTCAGTGGTGATCTTTCGTCCCTGCAACCCAATCTTCACCAATTTATGGCTGGTATTCCACGGAGCGCTTGAAATTTCTGTGTTGATATTTATCGGATCATTGCCTTTAGGCTGGGCATAGTCATAATCAAAATAGTTGATCATTTCTTCTATCCTTACCGCATCGGCAGGGGGTAGGTTTCCATTATTGATGAACCGGCGTACATTTCCGTAAGCAGCAGCATCTACATCAATGGAAAATGTAGAAAGCGGGTGTGTCAGCGCTGTTTTAAATGCATTTTCAGTAATTGAGGCATAAGATTCAGCGTTAGGCTGAGGGCTGTTCTGAATGTTTAGCCCGCTTACCTTTCCCTGCACCAATTGCTCCACATTAGCTATAGGAACATTCTGCGCCAGCCTGTCGCTGACGATGTAGGAACTTGCCGTAGACGGTTGTTTCGCGTGTTTGCTGTAACCACGTACTACAATTTCATCGAGCCTGTTTGGGACCTCTTTCATTTTGACATTGATCACCCGCCTGCCGTTTATCTTTACAACTATATTCTCATAAGCTACTGCGGCGAATAACAATTCTGAGTTCCCTTTTAATACAGATATGCGGTATGTTCCATTTGCGTCAGCCTGTCCGGCTGGCACCGGCTTAGACTGAGGTGTTGCCACAACAAATATGCTCGCATGGGGGATCGCCTCACCGGAAGCCAAGTCTGTCACCATCCCGGTAATGGTTTGCGTTTCATCTTTAACTGCCTTAAAAGCAGTGAATAGCATAATGAGCAGCACAGGTAAAAATAGCTTTTTCATATCGTTTGGTTTTTCCTAATGATGTAAGCATTACAGAAATTCCATAGCACTGTCAAAAAATATTTTTATACTTGAGAAAATTACCCTAACTACCCCTTGAAGTTTATAAAAAACAATGCCAAAATTCAGGAGCAGGACGATGCTGCTTTAGTTGCACGCTACAAAACCAGCGGTGACCTGGAGGTGTTGGGCCTGCTTTACAATAAGTATATGCACCTGGTGTTCGGAGTTTGTATGAATTACCTCAAGGATGAAGAGCAGAGCAAAGATGCGGTAATGCAAATCTTTGAAGAGCTGGTCGTCAAACTAAAGATCCATGAAGTCCAGAATTTTAAAAGCTGGCTGCATGTACTCTCCCGAAACCACTGCCTGATGGCGCTTCGCAAAACTGGGAAGCACACAATCGTTTCTTTAGAAGATTCTTTTGTGGAAAATACAGATTTTGTGCATCTTGATGTCGATGATACAAAAGAAACGAAGCTCAGCGCTATGGAAAAGTGTATGGAAACACTTCCGGAAGAACAGCGTGTGAGCGTGGATTTGTTTTATTTGCAGGAAAAGTGCTATAAAGAAGTGGCGGAAATTACCGGGTACGACATGTTAAAGGTAAAAAGCTACATACAGAATGGAAAGCGCAATTTAAAAATTTGTATAGAAAGGAATAGCGGTGAATAAGGATTGGTTAGATATAGCGATTTTAGAGGATTATCTTGAGGGTAAACTGGACTCCAAAACCATGAATAGGGTAGAGCGTGAGGCACTGGAAGATCCTTTTGTTGCAGAAGCTCTTGCCGGCCTCAGTGCCGCTCCGAAAAGATCATTCCAATCTATTTCCCTGCTGCAAAAACAATTACAGGAGCGCGTGGCTCAGCAGCAGCACACAAAGAAAACAACGGTGATCACCTGGCAGCGATTGAGCATTGCCGCTACGGCAGCAGTCTTGTTCATTTCTGTTGGTATCATCTTCTGGATGAAGCAAAATAACTATCAGCATATGCTTGCCGGGAAATCAAAAAAGGTAGACGTAAATATCGCACCCAAAGAATTAGCAGATCGCATAGCTGGATCAGACCAGCAGATTTCCGCAGCTCCAGCCACAGCAACCGGCGCAGCCGGCAATGTTATTGATAGCGCCTTTAACGCCGCAAAAGCCAATGCACTGGCTTCAACGGCTAGGCCAAATGGCAAAGGTACAGCTCAAACTGATCACAATCCCGCCGCAGACGCCCCGGGAGCAGAATTAAGAGAAGTAGAAATCGCAACTGTTGTCCCTTTACGTCAGCAAACTACTACACTATCTTCTTCAGCAATCGCTACCGCAGTTCAAACTGCTTTAATCCGAGGTAAAGTGACTGACAGCGCCAGCGGAGAACCCCTGGCAAATGTGAACATATTTATAGACAAAAGGCCGAAAGGGCAGACAAATGAGCAGGGAGAATTCGAGATCAATGCAGACAGCGTTACCGCCGCCTCACAAATACTCGCTGCATCGGTAAGTTATAAAAATGCAATAATGCCTTTAAAGCTTAACGAAGCTAACAACCTTATCCTTTCAGAAAGTAAAAACCAGGTGAACGATGTCGTGATCCGCGGGTATCAGAAGCGATCAAAAGAGGAACCTGCCGCAAACTCATTCGCTGCCAGCGGTAAAGAAGCGCGGAACGTTCCAGTCGGCAATGTTGAACAGGTGTTGCAGGGCAGAGTTTCCGGATTGAACATTCAGAAAAGCGAGCCTTATCCATCAGTAGGATGGCGGGCATTTAAAGTCTACCTTATTAGAGAGAACCGGTTCAGTGCTGGAGTTAAAGCCGGTCAGTCTGCAGAGTTTCAGTTTACACTTAAAAACGGAAAGCCCGCAGACGTTAAAGTTATCCGCGGGCTCTCCAAGCTCTATGATGCCGAAGCAATAAGATTAATCAGAAACTGGCCAAAGTGGCACGGATTTTCCGGAGCCAAGCCAGTTACCGTAATTCTGGATTACTAAAAGAACAAATGGATTACGCTGTAAACCAGTGCAGCAAGAGTAGCCGATACGGGAATGGTAAGTACCCATGCCCATAACAAACTCACCGTCACACCCCATCTCACGGCCGAAACCCTTTTCAGAAGGCCAACCCCAACAATAGATCCTGTAATGGTATGCGTAGTAGATACCGGTATACCAAAATGTTCAGTAATACCCAGTGTCACCGCACCCGCAGATTCCGCCGCGACACCTTCGAAAGCATTTACTTTGGTGATCTTGGATCCCATTGTCTTAACTATTTTCCAACCCCCGCTCATTGTGCCCAGTGCAATTGCCGCATAACAGGAAATTGGAACCCACTCAGGCATGGCATCACCAGTCTTCAACACGTTGGCCGCTACCATGGCGACGTAAATAATACCCATTACCTTTTGCGCATCATTACCCCCATGCGTAAAGCTCAGCGCAGCAGATGAGATCAACTGAAGCCGCTTAAACCATTTTTCAGCCACAGAAGGCCGGGCGTGTTTAAAAATATGCAGAATAATAATTGAAATGATCACCGAAATAACCATCCCGATCACAGGAGCCAGCACAATAAACGCAACAACCTTAACAATTGGAGCTATATTTATTGCAGACATTACATTTGCGCCAACCGCCACAGCCTTTGCCATGCCGGCACCTGCAAACCCCCCGATCAGTGTATGGGAAGAACTCGAAGGAATTCCAAACCACCAGGTAAATAAATTCCACATGATAGCTGCCAGTAGACCAGACAAAATAACTTCCAGCGTAATGAAATTTTCTACCACAGTTTTCGCGATAGTATTCGCTACTTTGTGGTCGGTAAAATAGAAATATGCGGCAAAATTAAATAACGCCGCCCAAAGTACTGCCTGAAAAGGAGACAGCACTTTCGTAGAAACGATCGTTGCAATTGAATTTGCAGCATCATGAAAGCCGTTGATATAATCAAAGGCGATTGCCAGCACAATTACTACGATCAATAAGGTACTTACCATTTTTTGAAGATTTAAGCGTTCTTTACCAAAATAGATTCCAGCACATTTGCTGCATCTTCACATTTGTCTGTTGCCATTTCCAGGGTTTGCAGTACTTCTTTCTGTTTGATCAGTTCGATGGCATTTGTTTCAAACTCAAACAAGCGGGCAATTGCAAGGTTACAAACATAATCCGCCTGATTTTCTCCGCTGTTGATCCTTACGCAGGCATCAGCAATTATCCGGATATTTTTAAAGCTCCTAAGTTCCTTAATTGCTTTTTCAAGATCGGTACACATTTCTACTAGTAATTCAGCAAGTTTGATCATGGCGTCACCAATATTGGTAATGTTATACAACTCAATATTGCTGGCAGAAGCATGAATATAATCCGCAATATCATCTATAGCACTTGCCAGGGCATGAATGTCTTCCCTGTCAAATGGAGTAATGAAGTTTTTGCTCAGCTCCAGGAAGATCGAATGTGTAATGTCATCGCCAACATGTTCCAGGCGTTCAACCTCTTTGATGTACTCTTTTCTTTTTTCAAGATCAGACGCGCTCAGTGCCAGCAGCAGCGCCTCAGAAATTTTCAATACATTACTTCCTGCCTGTTCAAATAAAGGTTGGAACTTTTTGTCTCTAGGGGTGAAGAACTTAAAAATGCTATTCATCTTTTATATATAATATGATACAAAAGTATGAGTGTAATGTTAAGTTAATGTTAACTGTTAAGTTTTTTGGTTAATGAAGGAAATAGATCAGCCCATTTTTTGAAGTGTAAACGCAAAAGTAGTACCAATCTGCTGTGTACTTCTAACAGAAATGATCTGCTGGTGTGCCTCAAGAATGTGCTTCACGATAGCCAGACCTAAACCCGTACCACCTTCCTCTCTCGATCTGTGCGTGTCTATCCTGTAAAAGCGTTCAAATAATCTGGGCAGGTGTTTTTCATCGATCCCTATTCCATCGTCCGTCACTTCAATCAGGTATTGGTCATGCAGTTCAAATATCTTGATCGCAGTTGATCCGTTGTGCTTTCCATATTTCAGCGAATTCTCAATCAGGTTCATCATCACCTGTCTGATCTTTTCCCTGTCTGCTTTAACGTAGGCAGGATAAGTATATTTTTCCTTGAAAGAAAGCGTGATGTTCTTGGTTTCTGCTTTGTCCTCCAGGGTTTCCATTACTTCCTTGGCCAGCCCCACGAAGTCGAACTTCTGATAATTGATCGGAATTTCACCCGATTCAAGTTTGGAAATAGAATCCAGATCATTGATGAGGTAGCTCAGACGTTCAACATTATCCGCAGCCTTCTTTAGGAATTTGGCAGCTGTTTCAGGATCATCAATCAGGCAATCCTGCAAAGTGTCTATATAGCCCTGAACAGCAAAAAGTGGTGTTTTAAATTCGTGCGACACATTAGAAAGAAACTCACGTCTGAACTGTTCCTGTTTTTTCAGTACATCAATCTCTTTCTTTTTTGCGCCCGCCCATTCTTTTACTTCCTGCTCTACATCATTTATCGGATCAGAACTTACATATTCGCCCAGTGCATCCTTCAAGTCCTTTCCTAGCTTCAAGTTGTGGATCAGCTTATAGATCAGAACGATCTTGGAATATATATACTTTTCGAGCAAGTAGTAGAAGACGACGAAAGAAGTGCAAAAGGCAGCTCCGAATGAAACTGACATATAATACCAGCTGTGCTGAAAATAAAAATTCACCAGGCCTATGGAAAGCCCTACAGCAAGCGCTGCAATCAGAACCAATACACTTAATTTCATTTCTTATCGACTAAATCCGCACAAGAAGAAACACTTGCCGGCACAGGCAATTTACAAGATAAATTTAAAACTTAACGGATTTCGGTAAGATATTTCCAATACCTTTTTGGAACATGCCTGACATGTAGTTTTGTGTTCTTTCTGGCCTCGATATTTGCGCTTTTAAAATAATTTTTCCATAAAGAAGCATACAGATCTTCATCAACATCTAGATTGGCCATTCCCGGTTTCTTTAAGGCTCTTTCGTCCGAGCGTTCCAAATGTACTTCCTCTACTTTTTTCATATCATAACAGATTCCGTAATGCCTGCTGATGTCATAAATTATCCATTGCTGATCGGCATACCTGTCTTTAAAATGTTTCATGATCAGCGGAAGCACATTGAAATCAGGATCCACAGCGCAATAAAACATTCCGTCCTTCAATTGCCGAAATCGGATAAAGGCTTCCATTCTGTGCTTCTCACGTTCTACCATCCGGGCAGTTTTAGCAATTCTCAATACATGCTCATTGCCATAATTCGTCTCTGCGCCAGCAGAATGATTAAAGATATAACAACAAAATTCGAACAAAGATTGAAACATGGCGGGATCTTCTGCCAAAAACGCACAGTAAAATTTTCGCAGCCAGGTTGCTGGTAATTTGACCATTAGGCCTTTCCAGACGCGGTCTGCCTTACTGGCATCATTACATATGCACAGAACCGGACTAAATACATCGGGTAGATAAGTGGTATCTGTTTTGATCAATACGTCGCCGGGTTTTCTCTCAAAGCATTCAAAAACGGCACAAAGCAGTCCCTCAAGGCTTCCGTCTATTAAGTAAACCGTCATGTAAATAAGTTTAGCTGATCATTCCCTGCTTTCAGGTATTTACTTTCACTTTCGGCAAGAATGAACGATTTGATCTGCGTATGCTGAAACTCCTTTAGCTGGTATGGGCTATCTGCACAACGGATAAAATACTTTGCCCTGTTATACGCTATCCCAATCTTCTTTAATTGATCAATTCGTAGTTTTCCGAATTTACGGGCCTGAACGATCTTTTGCGCAGAACTTATGCCGATGCCAGGTACTCGAATAATCATTTTATAAGCCGCAGTATTGATATCTATGGGGAAATATTGAAGGTTTCTCAAAGCCCAGCTCAGTTTAGGATCTATATCCACATCCAGATGCGGGTTGGCATCATTCAGCAGCTCATTGACATGAAACCCGTAAAATCTCATCAGCCAGTCCGTCTGGTAGAGCCTGTTTTCCCTGATCAGCGGTGGCTGGGTGCCAATCATTGGCAGGCGATTGTCATGGCTTATCGGCACATAACCTGAATAATAAACTCTTTTTAAGGAAAAGGAACGGTAAAACCGATCAGCTGTCTGCATAATATCTTTGTCTGTTTCGCGCGTGGCACCAATAACCATTTGCGTACTCTGTCCCGCAGGCACAAATTTTGGAACGCTCCGGATCAGCTTTTTTTCCTCTGTAAACTGCATGATTTGGTTCTGGACGAAACCAAGGGGCCTGATTACATCAAGGTGACTTTTTTCAGGAGCCAGCAATTTTAACCCGATCTCTGTAGGCATCTCCAGGTTAATGCTCATGCGGTCAGCATACATACCAGCCTCTCTGATCAGCTCGTCACTGGCGCCGGGGATAGTCTTCAGATGAATATAGCCATTAAAATTCTCTTCCAGGCGGAGCTTTTTAACTACTCTAAGCAGCCGCTCCATCGTAAAATCGGCATTCTTAAAAATGCCCGAGCTTAGGAACAAGCCTTCAATATAATTTCTGCGGTAAAAATTTATAGTCAATGAAACCACCTCCTCTACAGTAAAGGCTGCCCTTTCTATATCGTTGCTTTTTCGGGAAACGCAATAAGCGCAATCAAAAATGCAATGATTGGTTAACAGAATCTTTAAAAGTGAAACGCAGCGGCCATCTTCAGTATAAGTATGGCAAATTCCAGAGGCATGACTATCGCCCAGGCCCTTGTTTTCGTTTTTCCTGGTTCCTCCGCTCGAGGAACACGAAACATCATACTTTGCGGCATCTGCCAGAATATTTAGCTTTTTATGAATTTTATCCTGCATAGCAATGAGATCAGCTAACAAAAATAGTAAATAAAACTAATATAATTAGTTTTTCACAAGAAAGAAAGTATTCTTGAAAGCGCTTAGATTTCCGAATAAAACTGATCCAGATAAGCCTGCATAAATTCATGGCGCTGTGCGGCCATCGCCCTGCCCGCATTTGTTTTCATCAGATCCCTCAGCAGCAGCAGTTTTTCATAGAAATGATTAATTGTAGGATTCACAGCAGATTTATACGCTTCCTTGGTCATATTCAGGTTAGGTTTGATCGACGGATCATAAAGTACCCGGTTCTTATATCCGCCGTAAGTGAATGCTCTTGCTATCCCGATGGCTCCAATAGCATCCAGACGATCCGCATCCTGGACAACCTCGAGTTCTTTGGAATGGAAGTCTATTTTCCCAAGACTGGCCTTATAACTTAGGTTTCTAATGATCTGCTGGACATGTATAATCACCTGCTCGTCTATTTCTAAGTTCTTCAAAAACTCTCCGGCAATCTGAGGGCCAAGTTCCTCGTCACCATTGTTGAATTTGCTGTCTGCAATATCATGAAGCAGCGCTGCAAGCGAAACGATGAGCGCATTGCCATGTTCTGTTTCGTTAATTTTCAAAGCGTTTTTATAAACGCGCTCAATGTGAAGCCAGTCATGTCCGGCTTCTGCGCCTGCGAGTGTTTTTTTTACAAATTGGATAGTCTCTGCTATAATCTGCTCCATAATTCTTTTTATAGAGCAAAGATAACTGAATTATGCAGATGAAGAGGTCTCCAATTCCTCACCTTCCGAAAGGATCCGGATCAGATCGGAAGATTCATGGTCAATGAGCTGAACCGCTTTGATATCCAGGATCGCCGCAATATTGAACAGCCTATCTAGCGTAATCTTGCTATAACCCAGTTCTATCTTACTGTAAGCATTTTGGGAGATCCCAATTTTTGCCGCCAGGTAATCCTGTGTATAATTTCTGAATTCTCTTATTTTTCTAATGTTGCTGGCAACAGTTTTACTTTTTGAGACAAATAGATCAGTCATAATTCGTGTAATTATCCTTGTAAGGAGTAATAAACGAAACAAAATGACAGACGGATTTTAAAACAACCTTTTTTTTCAAAAACCTAGTCGTTAACCGATCTTAAGCCTTCCGGCCTTCTGGAGCCATCATAAAGTTCATATTCCAGCATGCGGCAGTCCAGCTTTCCATTATAAAATTCTATTTTGCGCTCGGCCTTTAGTCCGATCTTCTTAGCCAAATCAGGGTTTCCGGTAAAAATATAACCAAAATAACCCTTGCACTTTTGCTTCATGAAATCACCCATGCGTTTATAGGTCAGCTCGAGTTTAGAATGGACACCAAGCCGCTCTCCGTATTCCGGATTAAAGACTACCACACCCTTGCCCGTTTCCGGTACCTGAGTTTCCTCAAAATCACAGACCTCAAACGAGATCAGCGTATCCACGCCTGCTGTTTTTGCGTTTTTCCGGCTTACATCTACAGCATCTTCAGAAATATCCGTTGCAATGATCTGCAAATCAATGTTTTTGATGACCTGATCCTTTAAAATCCTTCTTTCCGCGAAAAAAACTTCTTCATCATAGCCAAGTATATGCATGAATCCATAGTTCATTCTGAATAAGCCCGGTCTGCGGTTGGTAGCAATCAATGCTGCCTCAATGGCCAACGTTCCTGATCCGCACATCGGGTTTACAAAAGGAGATTTCCGATCCCATTGTGTACTCAACACCGCTGCTGCAGCCAGGGCTTCCAGCATTGGTGCCTTCCCCGGAATTTTACGGTACCCATGTTTGGCCAGCGTTTCGCCCGAAGTATCAAGGAAAATATCCGCTTCACTGTCTTTCCAGTACAAATGTACCACAGCTTTATTGGCATCAGAACCAGAATTCGGGCGAATGCCCTTCTTGTCCTTGATGCGGTCAACTATGGCGTCCTTCACTTTAAGGTTCGCGAAAAGAGGGGTGGTAATGGTAGGGTTATCCACATTTGAGGTAACAGAAAAGTAACCTGCAAAATCGATCAGCTCTTCCCATGGCATGTCTTTAAGAACGGCATACAATTCTTCAGGGTTCCGGGCGTTAAAGCTCTTTAAATTGTACAGGATTTGGCTTGCGCAACGTAAGTTGAGGTTTAGTTTTATACACTCGGAAAGTGTAATGTCCAGCTCAACACCTGTAGGGAAATCCCTTACAATGGTATAGCCAAGTGCTTTTACTTCCTCCTGAAGATAAACAGATAGGCGTTTGTTGCAGGTGATGATCACCTTCGATTTGTTGTGGAAAACTTGCATAGTATAAAGTGCGAAGTTATCAATAAAAATATAGAGATTTGGCTTGTTAAGCATAATAAACAGTATATAGTATGGAAATAAAAGGAAAAGTGCACGAGATAGGAGCCTTACAGCAGGTAAGTGAAACTTTTAAAAAACGTGATCTGATAATAGAGTATGCAGAAAACCCTACTTATCCGGAATACATCAGGTTTGAAGCCCTACAGGATAAAACAGCTTTATTCGATAGCTTAAAAACAGGAGATGATATAGAAGTTTCCTTTAATTTACGCGGACGTCCATGGACAGACAAAGCCGGTAAAACTTCGTACTTTAACAGCCTTGTGGTATGGCGCATCAATGCCCTAACCAATGCTGCCGCTGCTCCTGCAACGCCTCAGTATGCTCCGCCTGCCGATCTCAGCAGCGCACCGGGTGGGGATGATGATCTTCCTTTTTAATAAAGACCTTTTTTAAATAAACAAATTAACAACCGATGCCGCCTTAGAACCAGGGCGGCATTTTTTGTGCGGTCACCTGATCAGCTTATAGTCAGCATCATAAAGTGCGGTCAGCACACTGTTTCCCGCTGCGTCGATCTTCAGGCCCCCAAACTTTGCCGCTTCAAATTTCTTTCCCTTACCTTCCTCAAAAAAATAAGATCCGGCACCAAGCTGAATCTGAAGGAAATGGAGGTCACCCTTAGAAAAATATTTAATGGCCTGTTCCCCTGTTTTTAGCGGCTGCAGGTCTTTCTGAAAACGGATTCGCTGTGCTACTCCTTGAGGATCAATCCTAACTATGCAGTAACCGCGTTTTTGCAGGTATTTTAACCCTGTAATATCATTGACTTTATAATTAAGCTGCATATAATCGCCTTGCATCAGCGATCTGGGGTCAACAGGCGCCAGCTCCAGTAAAACGAGCTGCCCTTCCTTCAACGTCTTTTCCTTGGCCGCTATGGTCCATCCAAAATAACCCAGCAGCAATAACAAGTTAAATACTATTACAATCCCTTTAATCCTGCTCATAACGTTTCAGTGTTTTTTTGAGAATAACCCATGCCAACATAAACAGTGCGCCTGTGGCCATCATAATTTCAGATTTGACCAGCAAAGTATACTCCAGGTTATAATAATACTGGCCGGTAAAATAAAAAAGCGCAGCTAGGCCAAATATCAGACCCAGTCTGTGCCCTGTATGAAAGCTGATCATCAGGATCAGCAGTGCACCGCACACCGCCGGAACAAAGAAGGCCAGCAGTAAAACAAGGCCAGACACCAGATAGATCAGATTGCGGTTTCTTTTTTCGGCAATGCCAAGATCTGTAACGATATGATGCAGAAAAAATAAGATGATCCCGATGATCGCAGCAGAAGAGATCCATTCATGGTTTATCTGCCATGTATTGACCATTCTGTTAACCGCAAGGGAACTCAGCAGGCCTAGCAGCGAACATAGCAAACCATTGCGCAGGGGGTTGTAGACCTTACTCATTCGCGCGAAAGCCAGGTATTTTGGTTCCTTCAGGCTTAGCAAAGTATAGACCAGTGTGACTAAAGCAACCAGCACATGGATAAGATCAAACCAATCATTGATGTTGATCAGTGAAAACAGGCAAATATTAATGGCTATGACAGATAAAAAATTGAACATATATCCGATACTGAAAAATGGTACCGCAACCGCGATGACAAGCATGACCAGTGTCGTGAAATTATCACTGTTGCTCAGTTTTTCAATACCAAAGCCGATCATTGCACAAGCGGCCACATATGCGCCAATGCAAGCAGTGTCCAATACCATATTATTTATCCTGTTATCCAGAAAGACAGCCAGGATCAAAACCACGGGGCCCAAAATTACCATGGTCACTGCCGAATCTCCCAGCAAAAGAAAGACCCAGCCGGATAAAAAACCACTGGCGAGCAGTCCGCTGGCTACGGATAAGATCTTAATACCCATTCCCTGATAGGCCTGCTGCTCTACTTTGATGGCCTCAGCGAATGTGGGTTCCTGATTGATGCTCCCGTTAACTGTTTCCATTCCAGGTTTTGTTTAATTTCAACAACTGACGGATCAGCACCGTTACTGTGCCAATGATGAACATTGCAGCAAAAAAAGTCATGAATATGCCGTCCCAGTGAACATGCTGGAAAAAAAGAGCCGTTAACATAACCAATACACTGAGCGGCATGATGCACAGCAGATACAACGAGTGCTGCCTTACACTATAATAAACTCCTGCCGCGTAACTGAGGCAAGCAACAGGTACAATAACCCACAACTCCGGTGCATGGGATGCGAAAATGCCCGACACCATGCTCGCGGTCATTAGGAAAACGGCCAGCAACGCAACGGCCTTTGAAAACCAGTCTGGCACAACTGAAATTAGTTTGGTACCGCCCAGAAGTTTTATCAGTATTAATGCGGCTGTATTAAAACTAAATAAGGTCAGACATATCAGTGATGTTGGCCAGTCTGGCCCTGTTTGATCGATATAGAGGCTAAATGTCATGTTGATCAGCAGGATCAGCATAAGCCAGAGCGGAGCAAAATCGGCAACAATGGCCCATAGGAAAATGAATAGGGTCCAGCCCAAAAAGAAATCATAGGCATCTGCCCCGGTCTGATAAATCTGCCCGAATACAGAAAAAAGCAACCCTACCAGTACAGAGGTGCCGGTCAATAAAATATTGCTGATCAGTACATTCTTACTGGTAAAAAAGGTAGCAGCAATCCCGATAACAATCAATGCTCCGGCGATGCCCAGTTTTGCAAACTTATGCAGCTCTTGCCAGTTATAAGCAAAAAAGAAAATGGTTCCGGCGGTTAAAAATGCGAGGCCGATACTCAGCAGTGCAATGTCAATAAATTTGGCCCAGGCAGGCTGATCTGCATAAATGCCCCCCTGCTCAAACATGGTTTTGATCTCTCTGGCAGGAAGTCGCTGATATCTGCTGGTGATCTGTATGATGTTGCGCGTTAATTTGGGTGCTGCCATATCAGAAAATATAAAGTAAACTTAATGATATTTGCTGATCTTTCATCAGCATTAATCGATATCCACTTTCAAAAGAATCCGTATTTAGTCGGGATTGAAGCACAATTTAGTCGGGGTTTGCTCACAAAAAGGTACCCGGTTTGCGAACAAACCCCGACTGAATCCCGAACAGATCCCAACCGGAGTAGTAATCAGGAGCTATTATTTCTACTGTTAAAATTTGTTAAATAAAACCTTTTCTCTCGATCCTTAGTTAAATTTGATTAATTATATAGGATGAAGAAAAGGAGTCTCTGGCTAATTACCACTCTGATGACCATAGCTTTGCTGGGGGTATTTGTAATGCAATTGTATTACATCAAGGAGGCGTACAACCTTAAATCCCAGCTCTTCGAACAGAATGTAAACGAGGCCCTTAACGACGTAGTTAATAAGGTGCAGAAGCGCTATGCCGCCAATCATATCAACAAAAAAGACTTTGAGATCAGAAGAGGTCGCGAGCAGGATTTCCGAAACAGGGCCCAGGTAATTGTTAACTTTAAAGAGGCATATAAAGACCGCGAAGCCAAAAGAAAACGCGAACAGCAGAAGATGGTAATTGCAGATCTTAACGTACGCGACAGCATAGTTAGAGGGACGTTCATAGATCCAAAACTGATCAGTGAAGAAACTTATCAGACCATCTCCAATATCAATACCAAACCTAGTTCCTCACCGTTGAAACTGCGGGTAGACTATCGTGAAGATTCCCTTGGAAACGTAATGGGAACCATTAACCAGTCCATCACACCAAATAATGCACCGACTTTTTCTCTCGAGCCCAGCAATTTGCCTGATAGTATCAGGTACATTGCCTTCAACCCGATGACCATGCGGCCCATCACCGTTACGCTGGAGCGGGTAACTGCTGATATGGCCCTTAAGTTCAGGATCGACGACAGGGTTGCCCGGCGGCAATACGTAGAAGGGCTCAATGCGCTGATGGGCGATACGCTGATGCTAGAGTCCAGCAACCTCGATTACCTGAAGGATGTCGAGATGGAGATGCGGGCGGTGAACGTGCCGATTGACAAGCGGATCCCCAAAGACGATCTGGATACCCTGCTCAAAAAAGAATTTCTGAACCGCAACATCAGTATCGGTTATGAATTCTGGCTGAAACTGGCCAACAAGGATTCCCTTTTCTACCGTCAGGCCGCTAACGGAATTGAGCAAATCATTCCAAAAAACACCTATAAAATTCCTTTATTCGGCAACGATATATTCCGCGACCCCGGTATGCTGTTTGTTAATTTTCCGAATAAGAATTCGCTTATCATTGGCAATATGTGGTTCACTATGGCGTCATCGGCCGCATTGCTGC
>Ga0126314_10000599_pt1 | contig 17195 bp, 23 predicted proteins | sample Plot105B_FD_92535 | JGI IMG/M metagenome (GOLD analysis project Ga0126314, IMG submission 92535) | Serpentine soil microbial communities from UC McLaughlin Reserve, CA, USA - Plot105B | ecosystem: Environmental > Terrestrial > Soil > Grasslands | place: USA: UC McLaughlin Reserve, Lake County...
AACGCCATCCACCTGTCCAGCTGGACCAGTCAGGAGGTGCCGTTCGACTTCAACGATGACGATTACCTGGCCGAGCTGAACAACCGGATCCGGAAGGAAGGCCTTTTTCCCGAGCGGGTGTAGTCAGCTGGTCTGCCACACCGGTCTATGCTCTGCCGCGTGGCCGCAGACGGCATCACTGCAGTGAAGACGCGGTCGACCTTTCGGATGCAGTGCGCGGTTTCTGCCGATATTGAAGCCGCGCCCGACACGGTGTGGGCCTTGCTCACCCGCCCGGACGACATGGTGCGCTGGAACTCCACCCTGACAAGCGTGGAGGGAAGTGTCGAACCCAGGGGAAGCGTGAGAATGCAAGTCCCGGAGGCGCCGGGCAGAACCTTCAAGATCAAAGTCACCAAGTTCCTCCCAAACCAAGAGATGATGTGGCGCAATGGCAACCCGGTGATGTTCCTCAGTGTTCGAACGTATTCATTGACACCGAATCCGGATCATTCCATTACGCGATTCCGCATGCAGAGGTGTTTTCGGGACTGATGCTGCCCATGGTCGACCGCCGCCTACCTGACTTTGGGCCGATCTTCGAGCGATACGCAGCGGACCTGAAGGCCGAAGCCGAGAAGAACCGAACCTAGCTTTCGGGCCAGCTTTCGCCGCGGCTCAGCGCCCTACTCAATTCAGCAAGCTGCTTTCAGATTGAGGGAGTGAAACGCCGGTCGGTGACCAACTGGAGGGCGTGTGAACACCGGGGAGAGCCGGAACCCCTTGACGAGCATCCAGACGGCCAGGCTCAACTCCCAGGCGAAGACCGGAGCGGCCGCCATCACACCTACAGTCGACAGGTCTTCGTACAGGCCGAACAGGACTGCAGTTCCTGAAGCGAAGACGAGCGGACCTCCGATGAGGCCGATCACAGCGATGAAGCGGGGCACGAGCCGGGAGCGGTACATCAGATACGCCAGCAGCAGGGTATTCGCGCCAAGGGCGAGCTTCGGCCCGAAGACGAGGTCCAGTTGTGGACAGCCACCAATGACTCGCCGACGGTGACAGCGGCAACAGCCTCGGCCTCGGTCGTTTCGAGCAGCGCGTTGAAAAAAAGTTGGGCGATGCACCAGCCGACAAGTACGACTGGGATGTTGGGTGCCAAAGCGACAACGAGGATCCCGAGCGAACCTCCCACAAAGCCGATGACCGTCCAGGGGCCGCCGCATGCTACACGCTGGACGGGACGAGTCGGGCATTGCTCTCTCTCCTCGAGGCGGTAGGGAGCGATGCGACTATCGGAGGCAGTAAGGCGCTACATGCGGGGATTAGAAGGAGATCGGTCGCCACGGGTCACCGAGGTGCCCCCTGCCTAATGCCGCTCGGGAAGTCGGTTTCCCGAGACGACCCGCACGCTCGATGCTGAAGGGTTTCAACCTGGCGTTTCAGTCGCCTCAAATGTGAGGCCCGAGCAAGGTGAGGTCGGCCGCGCTGAGCCGATCGCTCGAGGTGTTCGCCTGGTGCCAGTACGGGTAGAGCAGTGGTTGAGCGCTGACCGCGTCCAACCGGGCCACCTCGTCCTCCGACAGGGACAAATCGGCGGAGGCGAGATTGTCGGCGAGCTGATCCTCGGTGCGGGCGCCCACGATGACAGAGGTCACCGCCGGTTTGCCGATGGTGTAGGCCAGCGCTACCTGGGCGGCGGAGACGCCGTGGTCAGCGCCGATGGCGACCAATTCCTCGATGGTGTCGTAGAGCTTGTCCTCATCGTGTACGGGCGGCTCGCTCCAGTCGCTTAGATGCCGGCTGCCGGGCGGCGCGTCCGCGCCGCGGCGGTATTTGCCGGACAGCAGTCCGCCGGCGATCGGGCTCCAAACCAAGATGCCGACGCCCTGATCGACGCACAGCGGCACGATCTCGTACTCGATGTCGCGGGCCTGCAGGGAGTAGTAAACCTGCTGGCTGACGAAGCTTGCCAGGCCCTTACGGTCGGATGCCCACAACGCCTTCATGAGTTGCCAGGCTGCGTAATTGGAACAGCCGATGTAGCGCACCTTCCCTGACTGCACGAGGTGGTCGAGGGCCGCCAGGGTTTCCTCCAGGGGAGTCTGGCCATCCCATTCGTGGACCTGGTACAGGTCGATGTAATCAGTGCCGAGGCGGCGGAGACTCGCTTCGGCGCCACGGATGATGTGGTGCCTCGAGAGCCCGGCGTCGTTGGGCCCCTCACCCATCGTCATCCGGACCTTGGTAGCGATCAGGACCTCATCGCGATCGGAGCCGAGTGCCTGTCCCAGGATTTCCTCTGATGTGCCGCTGGAATAGACGTCAGCGGTGTCGAAAAGGTTGACGCCGGCGTCACGCGCCAGCCCGATCTGCTTCCGGGCTCCTTCAACATCGATCTGGCCGACCGCCGAGGCCCAACCGGTGCCGCCGAAGCCCATGGTGCCGAGGGTGATGGTCGAAACTCGAAGGCCAGACCGGCCAAGCTGTCGATACTCCATTTCGTGGAGTCTAGGGCCGGGGAAGCCCTTGTCGTCGAGTGGATGCCCTTGGGACGCTTGAATCGACACCGTCTGACTTGGGCGGAAAAGGAGCCAGGGAATGTCTACGACTGCATCCGAACCGACAAGCCGCTCGCGGTTCCGGTACATGGACACGGGTGCGGCGATTTATGGGACGATCACGGCTACGGCGGTGATAGGTGCTGGCGCCGGGCACGCGCCCCTGACAACCGTTCTGGCTCTCACCATCGCGACCCTGGTCATCCTCTGGCTTGCTCACGTCTACACGCAAGCCTTGGGCCATCACTTGAAGGGCGGGACCCAGTTGCGCTGGGCCACAGTGCGCGAGGCGATGAGCGAGGAAAGTCCGATGCTGTTTGCACCGGCGCTCTCCGTACTGGTCTTGCTGCTGGGAATCTTTGGCGTGCTGAACGAGCACACCGCCGCCAGACTCGCGATCTGGATTGGAGTTGCTCAGCTGTTTGCTTGGGGAGTTGTCTACGCCCGGCGACAAGGGTGGGGTTGGCGAACATCCGGTTTTGCCGGCATCGTGAACGGCGCCTTCGGCCTCGTCATTGTGGTCTTAGAGGTGCTGCTGCACTGACCTAGGTCGCTAGCCCGCCATCCCCCCGGGAGACGGCCAGCTCTGTTTTCGCCCACTTTGAGCCCCATAGCAGCACTTTGAGCCCGATATCTGGGGCTCAAAGTGCGCATGCGGGGCTCAAAGTCGGTGGATGAGTTGGCAACTGAGGGGCTCAAAGTCGGTGGATGAGTTGGCAGCTGCGGGGGCTCAAAGTCGGGGGGATGGCAACTCATGGACTCACTGTCGCGATATCGGTACGACCCCAGCGGCCGGGTACTCCAGCCAGGCCAAGGCTCCCGATCCGGTCGGGAATGTTCGGCGTGCTGGTCAGCCCTGTCCCGGTTGGCTGCAGGCCTAAGAGAACCCGGAGCAACAGCAGCGGGGTGCCGGCCGCCCACGCTTGGGGGGAACAGGCGGTCGGGTACTCCACCGGGAACCGCGTCAGCGACCGGGGGTAGCCGGCGAAGACCTCGGGCAATCGATGGTTGAAGTAGTCGGCCGCCTTGAACATCGCCACCGCTATCCGCCCGGCCTCCGCATGCCGGCCGTACCGGGCCAGCCCTGCTGCGATCAGGCCGTTGTCGTGGGGCCAAACGGTGCCGTCGTGGTAGCTGAGCGGGTTGTACGCAGGCTGCCCTGAGGCCAGTGTTCGCACGCCCCATCCGCTGAACAGCGGTTCGGCCATCAGGTGGGATACCAGGGCGTCGACCTTGGCGTCCTCGACGATGCCGCTCCACAGGAGATGACCGATATTCGAGGTCAATGTGGGCACCTGCTTCTTATCGCCATCCAAAGCCAAAGCGAAGAAGTCGTGATCTTCCACCCAGAAGTCGTCGTTGAACCGGCATTTCAATTCCGCGGCGTCACGTTCCAACTGATCTGCCAGTGCGGGGTCATCCCAGATCTCCCTGGCCAGTCGAGCGGAACGCAGGCGCGCGTCGTAGGCGTATCCCTGCAGCTCACAAGTCGCCCGGGGCAAGCTGGCCAAGCGGCCGTCCGGATGGACAATCGAGTCCCACGAGTCCTTCCAGCACTGGTTGGTCAGCCCGCTCACCTCGTTGCGCCGCAGGTACTCGATGTACCCATCACCGTCGAAGTCGCCGTAGCGGTCCAGCCACTCCAGTGCCGCTCTGGCCTGGGGCTCCAGCGACCGCACCAACTCCGTGTCACCGGACCATCGCTCGTACTCCTCGAGAAGGATCAAGAACAGCGGCGTGGAGTCGGCCGAGCCGTAGTAAGGAGACTGAGGCTGCTCGTTGAAGTACGCCATTTCCCCGAACCTCAACTCGTGCAGGATCTTGCCGGGTTCGGCATCTCGGAAGTCATCGATCTGTTGGGCTTGACGGCGGGCCAGCGCTTGCAAAGTGGCCGACGCCAGCCCAGGGGCGAAGGGCAGCGCCTGATAGCTGGTGATCAAACTGTCCCGGCCGAAGACGGCCATGAACCAGGGCAACCCGGCCGAGGGAATGGCGGCCCCTTCGGGAAGAGCCTGGGCATGCAACCTCAGCGCGGCCAGGTCGCGGAGGCTCTGGTTATAGGTAAGACGGAGGGTGTCCCAGCTGGCGTCCAGGGCGGGTGCGGCATCAAGCCACTGCCGCAACTCCTGAAGATGCTCATCGGCACGCTGGCCCGGCGATAGCGCTGCTGTCCGAGCGGCAGGGCCGAGCCCTTCCTGCAGCGGCGCCGAAAACGAGAACCGCACTCGCAGGGTGGTGAACCAGGACTCGCCGGGTGACAGCCTCAGGATGAAGGCTGCAGATCCCTGGCTCAGTGTCGCGCCCTCGGCATGAATGACGGTGCGCCGGACGAAGTCCTCCCGCTGATATACCAGTTCGACCTCCTCGCCCTTCACCCACCGCGAGATCGTGCCCTTCTTGGTGAACCGCCGATCCTTGACCTCGAAAATGTCGGCGAAGTCTGCCTCGAACGTGAGCAGCAGCTGCAGCACCGCCTCCTCTCGGCCCGAGTTGATCAAGGTCAGATCTTCATGCAGGTCTTCTCCTGTGCCTTCGCCCAGGGTCCGGGTCCGGATCACGGACACCGTCGGATTGTCGTAGACGTTGCTGCCCGGGGCGGCAAGGAAGAACGTCGCCGTCGGGTAACCCGACATGCCGGAGGACAGCATGTCCAGCGGGATGCCGTCAATGGTGAGCTGCCAGCGGGAGAGATGGCGGACGTCTCGGTAGAACAAACCCAGCACCTGGTCGGACTTGGGCTCGACGTCCCCGGCTGCGTCGCTAATCAGGAATGTATTGCCTTCGAGACAGTCGACCTGCCGATCGTGCACAAGATCACGGTGTCACATCGAGCACAGAAGGCTGCGCCTGGGATGCGCATAGTCGCCAGCGCGCCGCTCGGCAAAACGTCTAAGCCGGCCAGGCAGCAGCTGCGCGCCGCTGCCTAGCCGGACGGATCTAGCTTGGGACGCTACGAACCTTCCCAGCGCTCAATCGGGCGGGGCCAATGGTCAGCTTGCGACCGTCCACCTTCTTTGTGCCGTCAGGTAGAGCCCTGCCGACCTTGAGTAGCTCGTTGTAGAGGCCCAGGTGTTTGCGGATCATGACACCGGTGTCGAACCGGCGCTGGGCTTCAGCGCGGCACGTCCGCCGGTCGAGTTCGGCTGCGTCGAGCAGTGCCGAGGCAAGCGCCGAGCATCCTCTGCGCAAGTAGCCACTGACACCGTCGTCGATGATCTCGGGAGCAGATCCTTGGGGGGTGGCAACTACCGGAGTGCCGGTGGCCAAAGCCTCAATCATCACCAAGCCGAACGGCTCGGCCCACTGCAGTGGATTGAGCAGTGCGAATGACCCGCCGAGCAGTTTCAGTTTGTCCTCGCAGCCCAGCTCCCCGACGTACTCAATGTCCGAGGACAGCAAAGGCTTCACCGCAGTTTCGAAGTAGTCCCGTTCCGCGGGCTCCCGAATCTTCGCCGCTATCCGCAGTGGCACTCCAGCCTCCCGAGCGATCAGAGCCGCTTCGCGCGGTCCCTTCTCCGGGGATATCCGTCCCAGGAAGCAGGCGTATCCTCCATCGCCTGTGCCCTCGGGCACGTCAGCCATATCGATGCCGTGATGTATGACCCGAGCCACCCGCACGCCGACGGCTGTGGCGGCTTGATGATGCGAGATCGCGATCACCGATACATCGCGAAAAGCGCCATAAATAGGTGCCAGCTTTGGGTCGAAGGGCCCGTGAAGCGTCGTCACGACCGGTGTGGATCGGTTCCGCAGATGCAGCAGAGGACCGGACGCGGTGTGGTCGTGGATCAGATCCACATCGCTCATGGCTGCATAGCCGGTAATGACGTGACGGAGCTCTGTGTTGGTGTCCGCGCACAGCGGAGCATCGTTGTCAGCTTCCTCCGTGCCGGCCACGCGGGGAACCGGGCACGAGCTGTTTGCCGGGGCCGCCAACAGGACCTCATGACCGGCATCGACGAAGCCGCGTGCCAGGCGATCAATGACCGCCTCAATCCCTCCATAGGCAGGCGGCGGGACCGGCACCCAGGGCGGAGCAATCAGACCAATGCGCATAGAACAACTCCTGACTTGTGAAGCCCCACCCGGTCCTCGTCCAGGATCACCTGAGGCCAGATGGCAGCTTTCGTTTGAGCCGAGCTGTTGTGAGCAAGGAGGGTTGTTTGGGCAGGATCCGCCAAAGCCCCCGAGCTCTACACACGAGTGGGTGTACCCGTGTGTCTGGCCTAACACTAATGGTCCTAGTCAGGGGCGTCTCACCGGGAGTCTTCGGTAGCGATATCCAGCTCACATGATCGGACCGCCCAAGGGCTGCCGAACACGAATATCGACAAGGCGCTCGTTTAGGCTTGCTACCGGTTTAGCCACTTGGGAGGCTCTTCCATGCACCTACTACAAGTCGGTATCCATGCCGACGATCTCGACCGGGCCGAGGCGTTTTACCGCCGGCTACTCGGAGAGCCGTCGATCGCGAGGTTCGAACCACCGGATTGCTGTTCTTTGATCTAGACGGCACCCGCCTGCTGCTCGACATAGGCGCGCCAGCCTCCTTGCTCTATCTCCAGGTCGACGACGTCCATGCCACCATCGAGGGTCTTCGGGCGGACGGCGTCCACGTTGAGCATGAGCCGCACTTCATCTACCAGCATGAGGACGACACGTTGGGCCCATCCGGCATGCAGGAGTGGCACGCCTTCGTGCGTGACACCGAAGGGAACCTTGTGGGTCTCGTTGGCTACCTAAATCCCGCAACAAATCGATAACAGTCCGGTTGCTACGGCAATTCAGTACGAGGACCCGATCTCCGTTTTATAAACGCGCTGGCCGACTCGCGGCCACGAACTTGCCATCGCGTCGCCATGTCAGGTTAAGTGTTTGCCCTCGGGGGCCCACGAGTCCTTATTCCTGGGGGGAATTAGTGAAGAACCTTTTACGTGCCCCTGAGCGTTGTCTTCGCAGCTGCAATTGGCTTCGTCCTCGGCGGGCCTGCCCACGCTGGGCCCCTCGACCAGATCGTCGTCGCACACCGGGGAGCGAGCAACCCGACCATCGGGGAGGGAACGATGGCTGCATATCAGTACGCGGTCAGATATGGCGCAGATTGGCTCGACGCCGACATTCGCTGGACCAAAGATGGTAGTGATGCCGACACCGTGGGCACCATGATCGTTCTGCACGACTCGACCCTCAACCGGATTACCAATTGCTCCGGCTACGTCTCCTCGTGGCTGTGGTCCTCGATCTACGACAATGTGCCGCACCGACATCGGCAAGCAGCGGCTGATCCGTCTTGTCGACTTGATCAAGTACGGCAGATCGGTTGGCAGACCGTTCTCTTTGGAGATCAAGCCGTCCACCATTACCGACGCTCAGGCCTCGCAGTTGTGGAACAACATCAAGACTTCGAGGGTCCGGCTGCTGGCAATGCCCAACGCACTCCCTGCGCTGAACAAGATCAAGAAACGGGATGCGGCCGACCCGAACTACCGGCTCACCTACTCGACGGTCATCACAGGATCCACTGGCTGGCCGTCCCCATCCTGGGTGAAGGCCAACGGGACGCAGGTTGACGTTCATCTCTCCATTCCCTCCTCAGTCATGCGTTCATACCAGTCGGCCAACATTCCGGTGTTCATTTTCACCGGCAAGACCGAGGCTGACTACGTGAAGATGACCGCCCTCAGACCGTACGGAGTGGTGGTCGATGACGTGGCCAGATTCGAGCGTTGGCGCGACGCCCAGAGCTAGCCTGAGTCACCAACTCCGGTTTAGTTGACCAAGAGCCCCGACTGTGACCAGTCGGGGTTCTTGGTCTTTGGTGCTACCAGGCAGCAGAAGTTTTTCTGAAGCCCATGTCGAAAAGCGTCGCCCAAACCCGACGCCATGGTGAAACCACCACTGATGAGGGAGGCACCATGACCGTTCTCGAAGCACCGGCCGTCCAACAGGTCCAGCGGACCCACCTGCTCTGGGCCGGGATGGCCAGCGGCCCGTTGTTCGTCGCGCTGAGTTTCGCTCAGGTCCCGTTCCGGGAAGGCTTTGAGCTGACCAAGCACCCGTTCAGCTTCTTGTTGCTCGGACCTGGCGGCTGGCTGCAATCCTGCAACTTCATTCTCGCCGGCGTGCTGTACGGGGTGTCCGGAGTCGGTCTGCGCCGCGCACTACCCGGGCGGACCGGCCGGTGGACCCAGCTTCTGATCACCACCATGGGAACAGGGATGGTAGTCGCCGGCCTGTTTCCGCCGGATCCGTCGTACGGATATCCCGAAGGAGCGCCCGCCGGGGTGCCGGCTGACCTGAGCATCGGCGGCATCGTCCACGGTCTTGCGTTCGCGGTGTCCATGCTGTGCTGGTGTGCGCTCCTGGTCGTCACCGGGCTGTGGCTGCGACGAAGCCACCGCAGTGGTTGGGCGACCGTCGCCTTGATCATCGCTGTTGCGCTGCTGGTAGTCCCTGTCGTCAGCACCCAGCCATTCGGGACTGTCGTGCTCTACGTTGTGAGCACTGGAGCATTCGCCATCACCTCCGCACTGCTAGCACAGGTGTCGTCACAGATAAGGGGAGATCGATGAGGTACATGGTGCTGCTGAGGATGGACGAGAGCGCCGGAGCCCCTCCGGCCGAGCTGGTCGGCGCCATGGGCGACGCCATGCAGCAGGCATTCGCAAGCGGCTTGATGATCGATGCCGGTGGACTGGCGCCAACGGCCCAGAGCACCGAGGTCAGGCTGCGGGGCGGCTCGGTCATGATCACCGACGGCCCGTACGCCGAGGCCAAGGAAGTCGCCGGTGGTTATGCGATCTTGGAGACCCGCTCTCACGAGGAGGCAGTCGAGAACGCCCGCCGGATGATTGCGATCCATCAGCAGTACTGGCCCGGTTGGGAGGGAGCTGCCGAGGTGCGCCGTATCTCTGAGCCAGACGAGGGCCCAACGGCCGGATGATGCGCCCAGCCTCGGACGGCCAGGACGTTCCATCGGTGACCATCGCCGAGGGAACCCCTGCGCCCGAGACGGTGATAACGGCAGTCTGGCGGTCCGAATCAGTGCGGTTGATCGCGGCGCTCGTCCGGATCACTCGGGATCTGTCCCTGGCAGAGGACCTTGCGCAGGACGCACTGGTCGCAGCGCTCGAGCAGTGGCCAGGCGACGGGATCCCGGTCACGCCTGGCGCATGGCTCTTGGCGGTGGCGAAGCGTCGCGCCGTTGATCAATTCCGCCAATCCCAGACCCAGCGACGCCGGCTGACCGAACTCGGGCATCGGCTGAAGGAAAACGACATGCCCGATCTCGACGCCCAGGTCGACTACATCGAGGATGACGTGCTGCGATTGATCTTCCTCACCTGCCATCCAGTGTTGTCTCCCGAATCCAGGGCAGCACTCACCCTGCGCCTGGTCGGCGGGCTGACCACCGAAGAGATCGCTGCCGCCTTCCTGGTCAAGTCCAGCACTATGGGTCAGCGGATCTCGCGCGCCAAACGAACGCTCGTAGAGTCCGGCGCCACGGTCGAGCTGCCAGCGGGCCGCGAGCGCCGAGAGCGGCTCGACGACGTGCTGGCGGTGATCTATCTGATCTTCAACGAGGGATACGCGGCCACAGCGGGCCCGGACTGGATCCGACCAGACCTCTGCTCGGAGGCACTGAGGCTGGCGCGGACTCTTGCCGCCATGGTGCCAGACGACACGGAGGTGCACGGTCTGCAAGCTTTGCTCGAGCTGCAGGCTTCCCGAACACACGCGCGTACCGGTACGAGCGGTGAGGCGATCCTGCTGGACGATCAGGATCGCGCGCGGTGGGACCACCTGCTGATCCGGCGTGGCCTGGCGGCGTTGTCCCGTGCGGAGGAACTGGGCCAACCGGCAGGTGTCTACACGTTGCAGGCTGCGATCGCCGCCTGCCATGCCAAAGCCCGCACTGCAAAGGAGACAGATTGGCAACAGATCGCCTCCCTCTACGACCTGCTGTCGCAGGCAGCTCGCAACCCGGTAGTTGAGGTCAATCGCGCCGTCGCCTATGGACGCGCCTACGGACCCAAGGCCGGCCTGGCGATCTTGGCGCCGCTCGCCGACGACTCAGTGCTGGCTGGCTCGCACCTGCTGCCGAGCGTCCGCGGTGATCTTCTCGCCTTAGCCGGTCGATCCGCCGAGGCGGCAGCGGAGTTCCGTCGAGCGGCGGCGCTTACCCGCAACGAGCGGGAACGCCAGGTTCTGCTCCAGAGGGTTGAACGGCTTCAGTTGTAGGGTGACCGCGCTGGCGGAGAGATCAGAGCCACACAAGCGCCGATACGAAGAGCGCCACGCAGGTCAGGATGGGCACCAGGAACAGGCCCCAGGAATCGTCGGAGAATAGTCGCTCGGGGGAGCGGACTCGTGCCATCGGAATTCTTCTTTTCTTGCTGGCGAGCACTTTGGGTGTATCGCGGCCGACCTCCCCGAGAGCAAGATCGTAGGAGCGTCGCGGGTCGCCAGTCACGGGGTTAAGCAACGAATCTCGAAGATCGGAATGTTGGAGACGATTGTTCTCTTGCCGTTATCTGCCGTGACGCTAATTCGTATCGTTCTGATATCCGGATTGCCCAAGGCAGCCCTTGACCGGCTCGAAGACCAGCGAGGACACTGACGCTGAGCCCACGAAGGAATTCGGCCCTCGACGGTGAGGAGAACAAGATGAGCGAGATGTCCGGCGGGTCGGCGGCGAACTCGACCAGCCGCCCGGATGCCGCTGCTGGTGACGTGCCGGTTGAGTCGGATCTGCCGGGCATGCAGGGACTCGATTCCGGCGTCGTCAGTGGGAGTGACGACGATGTCGAGGCACCCGCCAGTGACGATCTTGCCGATGACGCCGGGAGCGTCAGCGGTACTGGCACAGAAGGGACGGCCAGCGGCTCGTCGGATCCAATGCCGGACATAGCAGGGACGGGCAGCCCCTAGACCGGTCAAACCTCGTCGTCGACGTAGACCACAGTCTCCTGCTCGGCAAGGTCGGCCTCGTTCGCTTCCAAAGTGCCGCGCCCGAGCTGCGCAGGCGTCCTCGCAGCAGATTCCTCAGCTTCGATCGGATCGGCAATCGTGTGCTGCTCGGCCCAATCCGACTCCGGCACCTCGTCTCCGGGGGATTCCGCGGGTGTCACGCTCATGAGTTCAGTAAATCAGTTGCCGGCCAGCTTGCCTGCTAGTATCACCGACCGGCCGGCGAAGCTCTGCCTACCGGGCAATAGCAAGGAGACACCATCTCCACATCAGTGCGGAGGTCCGGAGGAGCACGTCGTTTTCCATTAAGACACTGAGCTCGACAGCTGGCTCGTCGAACGTTTTTTGCCATCCGCAATTCCTGCTACGTCATCCGCTAGCCGGTGAGGAGGGTCATGGCGTCCTTGGCGACCGGCGAAGTCATTGCCAAATCGTAACGAGATGGTGTTCGCAGAGCCGTCCCGAACCTGATTAGAGTTATCCAGTGATTTTCAAGCGCGTCGGGGACCAGCGCCCGTATCCAGATCATGGCTACGTGCAGAAACAGTGGGCTGCCATCGCTCCCCATCAGGTACGCCTCGATCAGCTGGTCACCACGAAGCGAACCCTCGATCTCGAGGCGTTGCTCGAGGAGGATTCGACCTTCTACGGCGACCTGTTCGCACACGTCGTCTCCTGGCGCGGTGAGCTGTACTTGGAGGATGGCTTGCATCGTGCGCTCCGCGCCGCCCTGCAGCAGCGTCAGACGATGCATGCGAGGGTGCTTGACCTGAAGTAGCCGCCGGGCGAGATAGGCTGCGCCGAGGGCAGCGGCGAGGAGTTCAAGGGTGATCGGTCGGATCTTCCGCATCGTGCGCACTCCTCTCACCCTGTTGCTGCTTCTCGGAGTGCTGTGTTATGCCGCCTGGTGGGGATACACCAATGTGCTCCGGCCGATTCCACCACAACCGGTCCAGCCGTGCGTTGATCAAAGCATCAACAAAGGTGAGTTGAAATCCAGCCAGGTCACCGTCAAGGTTTACAACGGCGGAAATAAGCGAGGTTTGGCGGGTGATGTCGGCCGTTCCTTACGCGAACGCGGTTTCAATGTCATTCGCACCACTAATACAGCGGAGAAGATTTCCAAAACTGTGATCGTCGGGGCGAACGCCAAGAATCCCGAAGTTCTACTCGTCAAAGGGTTCTTCAAGGATGCCGTCGTGAAAGGCGATAAACGCGTCGATCGTTCTGTCGATGTCCTTGTCGGCAACAAGTACGGGGGCTTCAACAAGAATGCCGAGCGCACGTACGCGGTGAAGACCCGAACGATATGCCTTCCCTCGCACACGACGAGCTCTTCACCGCCGCTCGGTGGCTGAGCTGTCATCTTCGGACTCGTCTCGTAGGCCACGCCACCGAGCCAACCGCCCGGCGCGGGCAACTTCTCGCAACCTGGCTTCGGTACGGTTTCGCTGCACTGCCGGCGTCACGATCAGCAACTCGTCACCTGCCTTGAGCCGTTCTTGGGATGAGGGATAGAACGGTCGACCGTCCCGGATGATCAACGACACGACCGTGTGTCTCGGCAGCCGAAGCTCGGCGACTTCAACTCCAGTGAGCCGGGATGCCGGCGGTACCCGCACTTGAAGCAGGTCCGCCGAGATCATGTCCAACGGCGCTGCCTCCACTGCGACTTCGCGGGCCGACGGATCGTCCAAAAGGCTCAGCCGTCGGGCGGCGAACGGCAGGGTAGGAGCCTGCACGGAGGTGAAGACGATGACGAAGACCAGAACAACGTCGAAGAGGAACTCAGCTCCGTCAAATGCCTGGGATAGCGGAATGGTCGCGAGCACGATCGGAATGGCACCGCGCAGTCCCGCCCAAGAGAGAAAGGCCTGCTCACGAGACGGAATCCGGAACGGCACCGCGCAGAGCAGGACCGACACTGGCCTTGCGACCAAGGTCAGGAAGAGCCCAGCCGCGAAGGCGACCAGCGCGGTCTGCAGGCTGACACGGCTCGGGCTGGCCAGCAGCCCGAGCATGACGAAGAGGCCGATCTGGGAGATCCAGCCGATGCCCTCCACAAATGATCTGGTTGCGGCGCGGTGCGGGAGCTGAGCATTGCCCAGCATCAGAGCGCAGGCATAGACCGCAGCGAATCCGCTGGTGTGCAGCATGGCAGCGGCGCCGTAGGCGAAGATCGCCCAGACCAGCGCTGCCAGCGGGTACAACCCCGAGGACGGCAGCGCGACCCGACGCAGCAGCCAGACGCCAGCCCAGCCCAGCCCGATTCCGATCGCCAGGCCGGCAACGAGCTCGACCGCTATCAAGCCGATCAGCCCAGCGACGCCACCGCTGGGTTCGTCGCCACCGGCGATGGAGCTGGCCAGCGTGACCAAGAGCACCGTCGGGGCATCGTTCAGGCCTGACTCCGCCTCTAGCGCCCCGCGGAGCCGCCGCGGGATCGGCACGTTCCGCAGCACGGAAAAAACAGCTGCAGCATCCGTTGGTGAAGTCACGGCCCCGAGCAGGACCGCGATCCAGACATCCAGGCCAAGGACATAGTGGCCGAACAGTGTCATCAGCCCCACGCTGATACCAACGCCTAAGGTGGCCAACAGGCTCGCCACTCCTACGGATGGCCGGATATCGCTCCACTTGGTCGTCAGACCGCCCTCGGCCAAGATCAGAACGAGCGCCGCGAATCCCAGCGCTTGGGCTAACTCGGCGTCCTCGAACTGCACGCCGATGCCGGATTCCCCGAGCACCATACCCAGTCCGAGGAACAGCAGCAGCGATGGTAGACCAATCCGGGCGCCAACCCGGGCCGCGAGGATGGCAGCGATCACTACGACGGCGCTCACAAGGAGTATCGCGTCGATCCGGATCATGCGCACATCCTCCCGGAAAGATCGATGCCCCGTCGCTTCTAGCCGCCGGCGCGAGTAAGCGCGCAAGTGCCTTGACCCGATCCCGTGGGGGATCATCCACGGCTGCTCAGCCCGCTCGCTCGGGACGAGCGGCGGCCCCCTCCGGGCTATGGTCTGACCGCGGTCGGTCGGCATCGGCAGCCAGCCCATGTCGCCGCTGCTGCGGCCCGCCGAGCAGGAGTTCGGTGCGCCAGGTTGGTGAACATCCCAACCCTCACGTTCGCCGGAGTGGCGACCAGCCAGCCCGGCGAGCGTCAGGGCGATCGGCAGCAGGGCGGCGAGGCCCGTCGGAGCAGGTTCATGTGCTTCTCCTGATCAGTCGTGCGACGCCGATCGATGTGTCGGCCATGCCATAGAAGACGAACGGGACGCCGTCGATCTCGGCGACGGCGGTGGGGAAGACCACGTTGGGGACGGTGCCGACGCGCTCCTCGTCGGTCTCCGGGGCCAGCAGCGGCGAGGCGCTGCGCTGGAGAAGCTCCCAGGGCTCCTCGGCGTCGAGGATCATGCCGCCGACGAAGTAGTGCGTTTCCTGCTGCTGAACTGTGGTCGGATCGATGACCCCGGTGACCCCATGGTGGAGCACCAGCCACCCCTCCGATACCCGTATGGGCGGTGGGCCGCCACCGATCTTGAGTTCCTCCCAGGCGAACTCCGGACCGGCCACGAACCGGTGGCCGCTCCACAGGGTGAGGGCACGGGGGTCTCGCCGGACATCAGTAAGCGGCAGAAAGCTGATCCAGATGCTCTGATGCCGGTCTGGCACCCCAGGTGGGGTCGCCGTGGCCCAGTCATCTCCGGTGAAGGGCCGCAGGAGACCCATCGGCCGGTGCAACACGGCGAGGCTGGGCGTCCCGTCCGGCGCAGTTACCGGCTCGGGGAAGAAGACGGTGTCCTTGTTGTGGAACAAGTTGAGGTCCACGTCGGACCCATCGTCCCAGCGGTAGAGGACCGGCCCCTGGCGCTTCCAGTGACGCAGGTCGGTCGAGGTCGCGATCGCCGTCCGCGGACCGAGTGGCCCGAGGGCCACATAGGTCATCACGTGCAGCCCGATCGCCTCGATCCAGGTGACCCGAGGGTCCTCCACACCGGCGTTGCCGGGCGCGGTCTCCCAGGTCTGCTCCGGTTCCAGCACGATGCCGAGCCGCTCGTCCGCGGCCGGCACCCCGGCGGTGATCCTGACCCGGAGTAGCCCGACCCGGGAGACGTTGCCCTTCGCGACGACCCGCGGCAGCAGGTACAGCTCGCCGTCGGGTCCCCAGCCCGCCGCCGGGTTGAGCACACCCTCTGCCTCGCGCGGGTCGTCGGGGTCGGCGGTCATCAGTACGCCCACGCGCACCAGCGCGTACGGGAAGTCCTCGGCGGGCCGCCCCCTCACCCGTTCACCCTGGAGCCGAGGTCGCTGGCCACGAAGTACCGCTGGAAGACGGCAAACAGGATCACCACCGGCGCCGCCCGCAGGCAACGCATGGGCGATGGTGCCACGGCCTCGCCAGTACAGCACCGACAGAGCGTAGCGGCCGGCGCGCCGAAGACGACGGTGCACACGATCACCCCGCCACGAAGATGCCGGAGTTGTTGACGCCCTGCAGCAGGTCGATCCGCGAGTCGCCTGCTCACCCGCGTAGCGCGGGGAAGGGCGAAGCGATCAACCGAGCCGACCCTTGCCCCGGTTCCAGCCCTGCTCTGATCCGTTGAAATGAGGCTCAGATTGAGGTAGCTCAGGGCTTTCGTCCGCCAGATCGTCAGCGAGCGTTTGTCTGTACGGCCTCGGAACACCGACGCGCCAGCAAGTCCAAACACGTGCGCCCGGTGCACAATCTCGGTGTACAGCGGCTTGTGGTGCCATTGGTCATCCTCACCCAGATGGATGGTGAGCCGGCACGCCTGGCCTTGCAAGGTCATCTTCTCCTCCTCTGAAGCAACGCTCGCGGAATGCGTATAGCACCACACCCGCCTGAACGGCTAGCAACGCACCGAGGAGGGTTGCGACGAAGTAGATGAATGCGATCCGGGCATCGCCGGCCTGGATGAGCCTCTGTGTCTCTATTGCATAGGTAGAGAACGTGGTGTATCCGCCGAGTAGTCCGACACCCAGGAAGGGCCGGATGAGCCGATGCGGGCGCCACATCTCGACGATGGAGACCATCAACAGGCCGATCAACAGACAGCCCGACAGATTGACCACGAATGTGCCGAACGGAAACCCGCTATGCGCTTTCAGGCAGTGCATCGGAGATCAGTTGCCGTGCCACGGCTCCCAGTGCGCCGCCAACGGCGATCACGGCCACGACGTCCCACCGGCGATGGCCTCTCGGCATGCGGGTCCGTTGGCCATCAGTGCCGCCGACCCTCCATGTTCCGTGTTGGATCATGGCCGCGCCCTACCTTTCATCAGTAGGCACCGTTGGCGACCCTCATGCCGCGGTTGTATGCGAGCCCCATCGCCGTCATGAGCAGACTACGCACCCGGCGGCTGTAGCCGACGCCGGCCTTCCTGGCTCTCCGGGGACAAGCGGACCTGGCAGGTGCATGCCGATATCGCCGGTTTCGGGTGACAACAATGGCGGCGTGGTCCGACTGGCGGTGGCGGCGGGATTTGAACCCGCGGAGGCTTGCAGCTCACGCGCTTTCGAGTTCTGCGGACGGTGGATCGGGCGTGTCCGGTGACATCCGGCCCCGCGTAACGGAAGGCCATTCAGCCCGACGTGGACGCGGCTGAACGTGCCCGAATGAGACCACAGATGAGACCAACCACGCCGCCGGGGTCCCG
>Ga0126314_10000600_pt1 | contig 17190 bp, 18 predicted proteins | sample Plot105B_FD_92535 | JGI IMG/M metagenome (GOLD analysis project Ga0126314, IMG submission 92535) | Serpentine soil microbial communities from UC McLaughlin Reserve, CA, USA - Plot105B | ecosystem: Environmental > Terrestrial > Soil > Grasslands | place: USA: UC McLaughlin Reserve, Lake County...
CGCGCGAGATCTGCGTCGATCTCCGCGAGCGCGGATTCCTGGTCGGTGGTGAGCTCGAACGGGAGCAGCTCGCGGTAGCGCACGACGAGCTCGCCGGGCCCGCCGAGCGCCGGCGCGACCGCCGCCTCGCGCCCCGCCTTCGCCCGCGCCAGCCCGACCTGCAGCACGAGCAGCTCGTCGAACGCGAGGCGACGCCGTCCCTGCTCTCCCTCCTCCGGCGAGCGCGGCCGGTGGAGCGCCCAGAGCGCGTCGGACCTGAGCGGCAGCTGCTCGGCGACCTTCAGCCCCGCCGGCAGGGGGTCCGGCACGTCGCGCGCGTGCGGGAGAGCGCGCTCGACGAGCCCTCGCAGGCGCTGCGGCGTCAACTCCTCGCTCGCGGGGTAGACCGGTGCGTGATCTGCGGTCGCGGCGACGCCGTTCAGGTCGTAGGCGCGCACCTGGAAGCCGCCGCGGTCGAGCCTGCCTCGAAGGCGCACGTGGGTTCCGGGCTGCAGCTTCTCCGCAAGCCATGCCTGGTTGAACCAGACGGCGACGATGTCGCCGCTCTCGTCCGCGATCCGGGCGTTCACGATCGCGAGGTTGCGGCGCGGTCGACGGACGGAGACCGAACGGACCTCCCCCGCGATCGCCGCCTCCTCTCCCGCCAGCAGGTCGGATACTCGGCGCTCCGGCACCGCGGCCTCGTAGCGGTGCGGCCGGTGCTCGAGCAGGTCGACGATCGTACGCAGGCCGAGCTTCGACAGCTTCTTCTCGACGGCAGGACCGACGCCGGAGAGCGACGACACCGGCGCGTCGGCCCGCTCCGGTCGCGGCGTGCCCGGCAGGCGCGGCCACGCCGCTGGCGGCTCCACTCCGGCAAAGCCTCGCGCCACGCGGCCAGTCTAGGAAGAGCGGCGGGTGCCCTACCTCGGTTCGGCATCGTCGAACCAGAAGAAGCCGACGGTTCCCGGGCCGGCGTGCGCGCCGACCACCGGACCGAGCGTCGTCACCAACTCGATGTCCGCCGCGGGCCGCGTGGCGCGCACCATCTTTCGCAGCGCCTCCGCGCGATCGGGCGCCTCGGCGTGCGCGATTCCGACCCGGAGCGTCTCCGCGTCGCGGGTGGCAGATTCGAAGGTCCGCGCGAACTCGTCGAACGCCTTGCGATTGCCGCGCACGCGCTTCACGGGCAGCACCTCGCCGTCGCGGATCGAGAGGATCGGCTTGATGTTCAGCAGCTCCCCGGCCCAGGCGCGAGCCCGACCGATGCGACCGCCGCGGGCGAGGTACTCCAGCGTCTCGACGGTGAAGAGCAGCCCCGCGTCGCGACGATGCCGCTCGACGAGCGCGTTCACCTCCTCGTCGCTCGTGCCGCGCTCGAGGCGCCGCTGGATCGCGAGCCCGAGCATCGCGAGCGCGGCCGAAGCGGACTCGGAGTCGATCGCCCGAATCCGGTCGCCGCCGAGCTCGTGCGCCGCTAGCCGCGCGCTCTCGATCGTCCCCGAGAGCTTGCCCGCGATATGCAGCGAGAGGATGCGCTCGTAGCCCGCGAGCTCCTCGTAGGCGGCGACGAAGTCTCCCGGCGTCGGCTGCGAGGTAGACGGCGTCTCGGCCGCACCGCGGAGCCGGCCGTAGAAGTCCTCGGGCCCGAGCTCGACATAGTCGCGAAAGCTCTCGTCGCCGAAGCGGACGTAGAGCGGGACGACGCGCCAGTTCGCGAACCGCTGCGGTGCCTCGGGGAAGTCGGCCGTCGAATCGACCACGATCGCGGTGTTCTCGGCGCTCAGCCTCACGCGGCTTCGGCACGAGCCGCGGCATGAATGGCGGCCACGATCGCATCGAGGCCGTCGTCCTTGCGCAGGCACGCGACCGCCCCGGCCTCGGTGAGCGCGTCACGCTCGCGCAGGTTCGCGGAGGCGGTCAGGCAGACGACCGCAGTCGAGGGGCACGCCTCGCGCACGGCTCGCGTCGCCTGCACTCCGTCGAGCCCGGGTAGCCGGTAGTCCATCAACACCACGTCGGGCCGCACGCGCGCGGCGACCTCGGCGCCGTCGGTTCCGTCAGCCACGGACGCGACCACGTCGATGTCGCTGCGCAGGCCGAGCAGCAGCTCGAGCGCCTCGCGGAAGACCTGGTTGTCCTCGACGAGGACGACGCGGATCGGCTCCGTCACGCTTCGAGCCTACTCGGCGGATACGAGCAGGGGGTAGTGCGGCTGACCGCCTTCGTGGACGTCCAGCTCGAGCTCCGGATGGGCCTCGGCCAGACGTTCGAGCAATCCGTGGAGCGCCGGCGCGCCTTCCCCGTGGAGCAGCGTGAGCACGTCGCGCGACTCGGCGAGGAGGCCGTCGACCAGCGCGCGAGCCACGTCCTCGAACACCGCGCCGGCGGCGACGGCATTGCCGTCGAGCAGCGCCAGGTAGTCGCCCTCGCCGACCGCGACTCCGTCGATCGAGGCGGCACGCGACGCCACCGCCACCTCGCCCGTCGCGACCCCCGCCAGCGCCTCGCGCATCGCGCTCGCGTTCTCCTCCGCCGAGCGCTCGCCGTTGAAGGCGACGAGCGCGGCCAGACCTGCTGGGATCGACTCGGTGGGTACGACCTCGACGGGTCTGCCGGCGACCCGCGCCGCCTGCTCCGCCGCGAGCACGACGTTCGCGTTGTTCGGCAGCAGCACGACCTCCCCGGCCGCGACCGCCTCGACGGCCTCCAGCAGGTCCGCCGTCGAGGGGTTCATCGTCTGACCGCCTTCGATGACCCGCTCGGCGCCGAGACCTTCGAACAGCCGGCGGTTGCCGGCGCCAGCGACGACGGCGACTACCCCCGCGCGCGAGGCGCCACCCGGCAGCGCCGCGAGCAGACGCTCCTCGCGCTCCTCGCTCTGCCGGTGCATGTCCGCGATCTCCACGCCTTCGATCGTCCCGGAGCGCGTGCCGAGCGACAGCGCAGCACCCGGATCGTCGGTGTGCACGTGCACCTTCAGCGCGCTGGGGTCCCCCACGACGAGCAGGGAGTCCCCGAGCCGCTCGAGCTCCGCTTCGAGCGCGGCGACCTCGAGCGCTTCGCCCTCGATCACGAACGCCGTGCAGTAGCGGTAGCGCGAGAGCTCCTGGTGAACGGCCTCGACCGCGAGTGCCGGCTGGGCCGTCGGTGCGACGACCGCATCGCCCGAAGCGGCTGCGGCGAGCCCGCGCACGAGCTCGACGAGCCCAGCGCCGCCGGCGTCGACCACGCCGGCCTCGCGCAGCACGTCGAGCTGCTCCGGCGTCCTCGCGACCGCGTCCTCCCCACGCTCGACAAGCAGCGCCAGCAACTCGCGCGGATTCAGGCCCGTCGACGTCTCGGCGGCCTGCGCGAGCTCGCGGATCACCGTCAGCATCGTTCCCTCGACAGGCTTCCGCACGGCTCCGTAGGCCTCGTCGCTCGCGCCGCGGAAGGCTCGCGCGACCATCGCGGAGTCGACCGCTCCCACCGCACCGAGCACGTCGGCTGCACCGCGGACGATCTGCGACAGGATCACCCCCGAGTTCCCGCGGGCCGACATCAGCGCCGCCCGCGTCGCCTCTCGCGCGAGAGCCCCGCGTTCGGTCGCGGTCGAGCCGTCGAGGGCCTCGACGACGCCCCGCGCCGTCAGCGTCAGGTTCGTCCCGGTGTCGCCGTCGGGCACCGGGTAGACGTTCAGGTCGTCGATCCGCCCGCGGCTCAGCTCGAGCGCATCCAGCGCGCCGCGGGCCAGGAGGCGCGCGGCCTCGAGGTCGCTCATGCCGTTCGCCTCACCGCCTGGATGTGCACGTCGACGGAGGCAATCCGGAGCCCCGTCAGCCGTTCGACCTCGTAGGCGACCTGCGAGCGCACCGTGCCTGCGACCTCCGCGAGGTTGAGCCCGTCGGCGACGACGACGTAGAGCTCGAGGGCAATCGCGCGGTCGACGTCGCGCACGACGATCCCGCGCGGCCGGGGCCTCCCTTTCGGCAGCAGGCGGCCCATGCGCTCACGGGCCGGGCCCGGCGTGCGGAGCGACATCCCGACGACGCCGTAGCACTCGGCGGCCACACGCCCGACGATCTGCGCGACCGCCGCCGGCGCGACGGTGATGCGCCCGAGCTCGGACGGAATGGTCAGGCCGCTCTCGTCCACCGAGGCTTAGACGGTCGCGTGGCGGCGCGAGGTTGCTCGCTAGACGGCTTTCTGGACCTTGTTGCCCTTGAGGCAGCGCGTGCAGACGTACGCGCGGGTCGCCTTGCCGTGGAGCAAGACGCGGACCCGCTGGAGGTTCGGGTTGAAGCGGCGCTTCGTTGCCACCATCGAGTGGCTCCGGTTGTGGCCGAAGCCGGGCTTCTTCCCGCAGATCGCGCAGACCTTGGACATTGGCGGCGGAGTCTAGCTGAGCCGGCGAAAGTGGCGGCCTCCCGAGCGCCGCATGGGGCGGCTCTAGGGCGGCGGTGCCGGCTAGAGGCCGTGCCGGCTTCGCCGGTGCGACCGTCTCAAGGCGCTGCGGCGCCGGCCGCCGGAGGCGCCGCTCGCGGCGCCGGCTAGAGGTCGTGCCGGCTTGGCCGGTGCGACCGTCTCAGGGCGCTGCGGCGCCGGCCGCAGCGCGCAGTTGCGAGAAGACGTCGGCCATCTCGAGGGCGGTGCGCACGGCGTCCGCGCCGCGGTCGAGCCGCGCGCGAGCCTGCTCCTCGTCCTCCGTAGTCAGGACGCCGAAGGAGACGGGGACGCCGGTCTCGAGCCCCGCGAGCTGCAGCCCGCTCGAGGCCTCGCTCGCCACGTACTCGAAATGCGGCGTCTCGCCACGGATGACGGCGCCGAGCGCGACGATGCAGGAGTAGCAGCGCGTCTTCGCGAGGGCCATCGCCGCGAGCGGGAGCTCGAACGCACCCGGGACCGGGATCACGGTGACCGCCTCGCGGCCGACGCCGGCCCGCTCGAGCTCGTCGAGCGCGCGGATCAGCAGCTCGCTGGTCAGCTCGCCGTTGAAGCGGGAGACGACGACGCCGACAGCGCGGCGGTTGCCCGCCGGCTCGCCCTCGATCACGCCGTAGCCGTCGGGAATCCGCAGCTCGCCGGGCGCGTGCTGCTTGGACTGCGCTCGCGGCAGCTCGTCTTCCTCGGCCGGAGGCTCTTCGTCCGGCTCGGGCTCGGCGCTGACGACGCCGTCGGCCTCGGGCGCCACTTCGACGTCCGGTTCGACGGCCCGGCCCCCGGCCTCGTCGGGCTCGAGCTCGAACACGTCCTCGCGGCGCTCCTCGTCCGGTTCTCGGTTGAGCCCGAGCCGCGGTTGGTCGAGGCCGTCGGTCACCGCTTCTCCACCTCGAAGCGCAGATCCTGGTGGTGCAGCCGGTGCCCGAGCCGGTCCCGCTTCGCGGCCAGGTAGCCGCGGTTCTCGTCGTTCGGCGGCCGCTCGATCGGCACCTGCTCGACCACCGTCAGCCCGTATCCCTCGAGACCGCTGATCTTCTTCGGGTTGTTGGTCAGGATCCGGATCGTCGAGAGGCCGAGGTCGGCGAGGATCTGGTTGCCGATCCCCCACTCGCGCGCGTCGGCCGGGAAGCCGAGCTCGAGGTTGGCGTCGACCGTGTCGAGCCCCTGCTCCTGCAGCTCATAGGCGCGCAGCTTGTTCAGCAGGCCGATCCCGCGCCCCTCCTGCGCCATGTACAGCAGCACGCCCCGTTCCTCGCGGCCGATCCGCTGCAGCGCCTGGTCGAGCTGCTCGCCGCAGTCGCAGCGGAGCGAGTGGAAGACGTCGCCGGTGAGACACTCCGAGTGGACGCGCACCAACACGTCGCGGATCCCGTCGACGTCGCCCTTCACGAGCGCGAGGTGGTGCTTGCCGCTCAGCGTCTCACGGAAGGCGAGCGCGGTGAAATCGCCGTAGGAAGTCGGCAGGCGCACGGAGGTCGTGCGCTCGACGAGCTTCTCGTGCCGCCGGCGGTACTCGATCAGGTCGGCGACCGTGATCAGCGTGAGCCCGTGCTCCTCGCAGTACGGGATCAGGTCGTCGACGCGCGCCATGGTGCCGTCGCCGTTCATCACTTCGCAGACGACGCCCGCGGGGTTCAACCCGGCGAGACGGGCGAGGTCGACCGCGGCCTCGGTCTGGCCCCCTCTTTGCAGGACGCCGCCGGCACGCGCTCGCAGCGGGAAGACGTGGCCCGGCTCGACCAGGTCGGCCGGCCCTTTGCTCGGGTCGATCGCGACCTGGATTGTGCGCGACCGGTCGCGCGCCGAGATGCCCGTCGTGATCCCCTCGCGGGCCTCGATCGAGATCGTGAAGGCGGTGCCGAACGGTGTCTCGTTGTGTTCGGTCATCGGTCGCAGGCGCAGCTCGTCGCAGCGCTCCTCGGTCAGGCAGAGGCAGATCAGGCCGCGCCCGTGCGTTGCCATGAAGTTGATCGCCTCGGGCGTCGCGAACTGGGCCGCGATCGTCAGGTCGCCCTCGTTCTCGCGGTCGGCAGCGTCGACGACGACGACGAACTTGCCGTCGCGAATCTCCTCGATCGCCTGCTCCACGGTGGCGAAGGCGGCGCGGTTGGTGGCGTCCATCTCGCCGAGGATCGTAACGGTCAGCCGGAGGCGAGCCGCTCGGCGTACTTCGCGAGCAGGTCGACCTCGACATTGACCTCGTCGCCTGGCTCGAGCGTGGAGAGCGTCGTATGCTCGAGCGTGAAGGGGGCCAGAGCGACCTCGATCGCCGCTGCATCGAGCGCCGCGACGGTCAACGAGACGCCGTCGAGCGCGATCGACCCCTTCTGGACACAGTAGCGCAGGAGGGCGTGCTCGAGCTCGAACCGCAGGCGCGCTCCTTCGCCTTCGGGCTCGAGCGCCACCACGAGGCCGCGCCCGTCGACGTGGCCCTGGACGAAGTGGCCGCCGAGTGGCTCGCCGGCCCGCAGCGCCGGCTCGAGATTCACCTCGGCGTCGCGTGCGAGCGTGCCGAACGTCGTCCGTGCCAGTGTCTCCGGAACGGCCTCGAACTCGAGCGCGCCGTCGGCGACTGCCGTGGCGGTCAGGCAGCAACCCGCGACAGCGATCGAGTCGCCGGCCTTGGCAGCTGCCGCCGTCTCCGGCGCCTCGATGCGGAGGTGTGCGCCGCCGTCGCCGAGAGCGACCGACACGACGCGACCCCGCTCGCGGACGATTCCCGTGAACACCCGCTAAGGGTAGTCGGGCCGATCCGGCGCGCCTTCGTCACGAAGCGTCACAGACACGCGCGCAGCTCCGGGCTACGCTCGCCTCGGGGAGGAGGCCCGGCGAACCGTACTCAGAGCGCCGCGAACGATCAGCCGCCGAGGGCGAGCGCCTCGAGCGTCTCGCGGGCGACCATCTCGAGCTCCGCGCGGCCGCTGGCGTCCTGAAGCTCTGCTCGGAGCTCGTCGACCGCCTCGGCCTGCTCGTCGTCGAGGTCTCCAGGGCTGGCGGCGTCCAACGCGGCCAGCAGCTCCTCGTCCGAGACGTGGCGCGCGAGCCAGCGCGAGACGAACGTCACCAGGCGGTCGTCGGTGCGGGTGCCGGTGTCAGGGCTGGTGGACATACGCCGTCAGGAGCACGTCGTTTCCGACCTGCTCGAGCGACAAACGGCTGAGCGGGCGGGCCCGCGGCAGATCCCGGAAGGCCCGGGGCCCGGCACCGCTCAGCATCGGCGCCACAAAGACGAGCAGCTTGTCGACGAGGTCCGCCGCGAGGAACGCGCCGGCGAGCGTCGGCCCGCCCTCGAGCAGCAGGGAGCGAACGCCTTCGCGGCCAAGGGTCGCCAGCTCCTGCTCCAGCGGGCCGGAGCACAGCTCGAGCTGCGACCCCGCCGGCAGCGCGCCGCGACCGAAAGCAAGCCGCCGCGGCTGTCTCTGCGCGCTGACCTCGCGCGCGGTCAGCGCCGGGTCGTCCGACCGGACCGTGCCCATCCCGACCGCCACGGCGTCCGAGGCCGCCCGTAGCTCGTGTACGCGACGCCTGCTCGCCTCACCCGAGACCCAGCGCGAGCCGGGCACGGCCACCCGTCCGTCGATCGTCGCCGCCACCTTGTAGGTGACGAGCGGTCGCCCATGGGCGATCCAGCTGCGCCAGGCCTCGTTTTGCAGCCGCGCTTCCCAGAGATCGGCCACTTCCACCTCCAAGCCCGCCTCGCGCAGCCGCTCGAAACCGCGGCCGGCGACCTTCGGGTTCGGGTCGCCCACGGCGGCGACCACGCGTGACACTCCGGCCGCGATCACCGCCTCGGCGCACGGGGGGGTCGTGCCGTGATGCGAGCACGGCTCGAGCGAGACGTAGAGGGTTGCACCCCGTGCGCGCTCGCCCGCCTCTGCGAGCGCCGCGACCTCCGCGTGCGGCGAGCCGCGGCCCGCGAACCAGCCCTCCCCGACGACCTCCCCCTCGCGGACGAGCACCGCGCCCACGAGCGGGTGCGTCCCCTCGACCGTTGCTCGACCCCGTTCGGCGAGCTCGAGCGCCCGCGCGAGGCTCACGCCAGAGCCTGGACGAGCCGGCGGTACGCTCGGGGCAGGTCCTCCCGCCCAAAGATCGCAGTCGCGGCGACGAACAGTGCGGCACCCGCCTCGTGCAGCCGGCGGATGTTGTCGGGGCCGACGCCACCGTCCACCTGGATAGGCACCGATTCGGGCAGCAGCGATCGGAGGCTGGACACGCGCTCGATCGCCTCCGGCATGAACTCCTGCCCTGAGTACCCCGGGTGGATGCTCATGCAGAGCACGATGTCGACGCCTGTTTCGAGCGCCGCCGAGGCGACCTTCTCGACGGACGTTTCGGGGTTGAAGGCCAGGCCGACCTGAAGGTCGTGCTCGCGTGCAAGCGCCACGACGCCGGGCAGGTTCGGGCACGCCTCGACGTGGACCGTGACGCTGTCGGCGCCGGCCTCTTTGAACGCCGCGATGTGCCGCTCGGGCGTCTCGACCATCAGATGGCAGTCGAGGACGCCGCCCTCGCGGTGGACGAGCGGCGCGATCCACTGCAGCACGATCGGCCCCGTCGTCACGGGCGGCACGAAATGCCCGTCGCCGACGTCGAAGTGGAAGACGCGGCACTCCGCGCGCAGCAGCATCTGGACCTGCTCGCCGAGCCGCGAGAAGTCCGCACCGTAGAGCGACGGCTCGACCTCGATCGTCCGGATCCAGTCGTTCCAGCTCACGGCGCCGATCTTCGCAGCCGGGCAACGAAGAATCCGGACGTCCCGTGCCGATGGGGCAGCGTGAGCAGGAACTCCGGCCGACGCGGGTGCGTGAACTGCGGCCACTCGCCGCCGAGCGGCTCGGGCTCGAGACCGGTTGCGTCCACGACGGCCTCGTTCTCGTCGACGTTGATCGTGCAGACGGCGTACGTGACGACGCCGCCCGGCCTCACACGCTCTGCCGCGGCGCGGATCAGTTCGAGCTGCAGCTCGGGCAGCGCCTGCGCGCGCCACCGCAGGTCCGGCCGGTTCGCGAGAACGCCCAGCCCCGAGCAGGGCGCGTCGACCAGCACGCGGTCGAAGTCGCGGAGATCGTCCGGCAGCTCGCGCGCGTCCGCCTGGACGACCCGGACGTTGTGGGCGCCGAGACGGCGGCAGTTCTGCTCGAGCTCGCGTGCGCGGCCTTCGTGCTTCTCGACGGCGACCACTTCCGCAGCACTCTCGGAGAGCTGTGTCGTCTTGCCACCGGGAGCTGCGCAGAGATCCAGGACGCGGTCGCCGTCCTGCGCCCCGACCGCCAGGCCCGCCAGCTGCGAGCCGCGGCTCTGGGGCCAGACGAAACCGGCGGCGACGTCGCAGTCCTCGACGCGGTCGACGAGCAGCGCGCGCGGGATCTCCGGGTCGGGCTCGCCGACCACGGGCGCGCGCCGGTGGCGGTTCAGCCGGACCGCCGTCTCGGGCGGCTCGTTCTGCGCCCGCATCAGCTCGCGCGCCTCGTCCGCGCCGAGATCGCGCCACCACACCTGCGCGACCCAGTCGGGGTACGAGTTGCGCAGCGCAGCTTCCTCGGCGGTCGACTCCGGAAGTCCCTCGACGAGCTCGCGCAGGCCGAGCGCCAGCCGGCGCAGCACGGCGTTCGTGAACTTGACGGCGCGCTCGAGGCCGGCGCCGCGAACGAGCTCGACCGACTCGTTCACGGCCGCATGCGTTGCGACCTCCGAGAACGCGAGCTGGTAGGCGCCGAGGCGCAGCGAGGCGCGCACCGGCGGATCCAGCTTCGCGACCGGCCGCTTGCCGAGCTCCTCGATGCCGTGGTCGAGAGTGCGGACGCGCTGCACCGTGCCGTAGGCGAGCCGCTGCGCAAGCGCCCGGTCGCGCGGCTCGAGCTTCTCCGCCGCGCCGCGGAAGGCGCGGTCGGCGTAGGCGCCGTCCTCGAACACGCGCAGCACCGTCTCGTGCGCGGCGCGCCTGGCAGGCGAGACGTTCACCGTAGTCCGCGCAGGAACTCGTCGTAGCTCATCCGCCGCCGTCCGTCCGGCTGCACCTCGACGGGCACGAGCTGACCGCCTTCGACCCGCGCCCGCCAGATCGTCACCGGGCGACCGTGGAGCTCGCCCCGCGCGCCGATGTGCGGCGAGAGCGCACGGATGCGGTTCAGCAGCTCCTGTGGCGGCCGGCTCCAGTCGAGCTCCCGGTCGGCGGGGCCGATCTTCTCCGCGTAGGTCACGCCCTCGGACGGCTGCGGGCGCAGCTCGGGCTCAGGCAGCGCCTCCTCGAGCAGCTCCGCCGCGAGCTCGGCCGCTCGCGCCGAGACGGTGCCGAAGTCGTCGTCGGGCTCGACCCGAAAAGCGCGTTGCGCGGCGATCGGTCCCGCATCGAGCTCCTGCACGAGCTCGATGATGGTGACGCCGGTCTCCTCGTCGCCGGCCATCAACGCCCGCTCGATCGGCGCGGCGCCACGCCAGCGCGGCAGCAGCGACGGGTGGACGTTGAGCCAGAGCGCGCGCTCGAGCACCGGCTCCGGGATCAGCAGCCCGTAGGCCGCGACGACGATCGTGTCGACCTCGGGCTCGAACTCGTGCAGCCGCTCGGGCTGGCGCACCTCGATCCCGAGTCGCACGGCTGCCTCCTTCGCCGGCGGCGCCGCCACGCGCCTGCCGCGGCCCTGCGGCCGGTCCGGCCGCGTGAGCAAGTACGCGACGTCGTGCCGGGTCGTGAGTCGCTCGAGCACGTCCGCGCCGAGCGGAGCGGTCGCGGCGACCGCGAGCCGCACCTACCGGACCAGGATCGGCTGTGGCCGGAGGATCCCGAGCGCCTCGCGACGCGCCTCCGGCGTCGTCCGGTCGAGGATCAGCACACCGTCGAGGTGGTCGAGCTCGTGCTGCGCGATCCGGGCCGGAAGGCCTTCGAGCTCGAGCCGCACGTCGCGTCCGGCCGGGTCCTGCCCCTCGAGGACGAGCGACGCGTGGCGCTCCACGGGGATCACCACACCCTGGAGAGACAGGCAGCCCTCGGTGTCGCTCTCGCGCTCCAGCGAGGGGGTGACGAAATACGGATTGACGATCACGACCGACTCCTGCTCGGTGTCCGGGAGGAACGCGAAGACACGGCGCAGGACACCGATCTGCGTCGCCGCCAACCCGAGGCCGTTCGCTTCTCGAAGCAGGTGCCCGAGGCGCTGGACGAGGTTGCCGAGGTCGGCATCGAACTCGTCCACCTCACGGGCGCGCATCCGCAAAACCGGGTCCGGGTACTGACGGATCTGGGCGAGCGCAAGCCGCCGTCGCGCCTCGGCCTCGGGGTCGAGCTTCTGGTTCCGGACCTCGCCGGTCTCGTCCGCCACGGCGAGGATTGTAGGTCAGAGGCTCTGGGGATCCACGTCGACTACGGCGGTGACTCCGGCCTTGCGCATCGCAGGCGCCGCGGCCGCCAGCAGCTGCGCCGCCCGGGCGGCGACGCGGCGCGGCTCGGCCGTCTTCGCGACGAGCTGCGCCCGATGGCGCCCGCGCAGGCGCAGGAGCGGTGCCGGGCCGAGCAGCTCGTCGACGAGACCGGCCTTCAGCTCCTCGAGCAGCGCGGCCGGCCCGCGCTCGTCGGGGCCGGACGCGACGACGCGCACGAGGTGGCGGAACGGCGGGTAGCCGAGCTCGCGCCGACGCGCGAGCTCGTCCGCGAGGAAGCGCGGCACGTCGTGGTTCGCGGCGAGCGCGAGCGGCCGCGCATCCGGCTGGAACGTCTGGACTACAACGCGCCCCGGGGCGTCCCGGCCGCTGCGGCCGGCGAGCTGCGTGACGAGCTGGAACGTCCGCTCCTCCGCGCGGAAGTCCGGCAGCCCGAGGCCGGTGTCGGCATCCACGACCGCCGCCAGGGCGACGCCTGCGAAGTGATGGCCCTTCGCGACCATCTGCGTCCCCAACAGCACCGAGCGGTCGGTCTCGCGGAAGCGGCGCAGCGCTGCCGCAAGCTCTTCCGGCTGCGACGCGGTGTCGGCATCGAGCCGGATCAGCTCGAGCTCCGGCATCTTCGTCGCGAGCTCGCGCTCCAGCCGCTGCGTGCCTGCTCCGATCCTCGCCAGCTCGACCGAGCGGCACACCGGGCACTCCTCCGGCCGCGCCTCGGTGTGTCCGCAGTGGTGGCAGTGCAGCCGCTCGTCGCGGTGGAGGACGAGCGCGACGTCGCACTGGGGGCAGCGGAAGGTCGTGCCGCAGGCTCGGCAGTGCAACGCGGGTGCGATTCCGCGCCGGTTGAGCAGCAGGATGGCCTTGCCGCCATGCTCGGCGATCGCGCCGAGCTCGGCCAGAAGGGGCGCGGAGAGCGGATAGCCGGCCTCGCGGCGCAGGTCGACGAGCCGCACGGGCGGCAGCTTCGCGCCGAGTCGCCCACCGAGGTCGAGCCGCTCGAGCCGCTCCCAGCTCTCTGGGCGCGGCGTCGCGCTGCCGTAGAGCGCCACCGCGCCCTCCAGCGCTGCCCGCTTCGCCGCAACCGTCCTGGCGTCGTAGCGAGGATCGGACTCCTGCTTGTACGACGGGTCGTGCTCCTCGTCGACGCAGATCAGGCCGACGCCGTGCATCGGCGCGAAGATGGCGGAGCGGGCGCCGACCACGACGCGGGCCTCGCCGCGGGCGATGCGCTCACGCTCGTCGCGCCGCTCCGCGTCGGTGAGGCCGGAGTGCAGGATCGCGACGGAGTCGCCGAAGCGCGCGCGGAAGCGGCCGACGGTCTGCGGCGCGAGCGCAATCTCCGGCACGAGCACGATCGTTCCGAGCCTCCGCTCGAGCGCCGCAGCGGCCGCGCGTAGGTAGACCTCGGTCTTGCCGCTGCCGGTTGCGCCGTAGAGGAGGAAATGGCCACCGCGAGCCTCGAGCGCAGCGTCGACCCGCGCGAGGGCCGCCTGCTGGGCGTCGCTCAGGCGCGCCGGCTGAGCCTCGCCCTCCAGCGACTGCCGCTCCGCGGGCGGCGCCTGCTCCTTGCGCCTCGCGCGCCGCACCGGTGCCACGAGCTCGAGCGCGCGTGCCGAAGTCGAGCCGTAGTACTCGGCCAGCCAGAGCGCGAGATCGACGAGCGCCGGCGGCAGCTCGTGCACGACCTTCTCCACCGGACGCGCCTCCACCCCGCTCGGCGGCGCGGCCACGACTTCCACGACCACGCCGCGAGCCCGCGCACGGCCGAACGGCACCGAGACGACTGCGCCCTTGCCGGCGCCGTCGGGGAGCTCGTAGGTGAAGTCGCGCCCGCCGAGCGCGCGCGTGGTGACGAGCGGGACGACCGTGCCGAAGCCCACGCGCCAAGGCTAGTCGCCCTGAAGGTCGCTAGCCGCCAGCGGCTTCGATGATCAGCTCGGTGCCGAAGCCGAGGAACAGGCCGAGCAGCAGCATCCAGGCGACGAGCAGCTTCACGTTGAAGCGCCGCAGCACGCCGAGCAGCTCGATCACGACGTACAGGATGGATCCTGCCGCCACTGCGAGAAACGCCACCTCGAGCCAATCGTTCGTCCACGACTGGCCGATCAACGTTCCGATGAACGTCGGGCCGCCACCGATCAGGCCGAGGAGGCCGAGGAAGCGCCAGCTCGGAGGCTCGGCCTCACCCGCCATCGGGCCGACGATGCCGAAGCCCTCGGTCGCGTTGTGCGCCGCGAATCCGATCACGAGCGCGACCGCAAGCCCAATCTCGTCCGCCGCTGCGGACTGCCCGATCGCGAGCCCCTCGGCGAAGTTGTGCACGCCGATGCCGGATGCGATCAGGAGCGCCAGCCACTGCCCGGCCGTCAGCCGCCCGACCCACGAGCGCTCGAACTCGGCCGGCGAGGCGGCGCCGGGTCCCAGCAGCGAGCGCTGGCGCTGACGACCCATCCAGCGGTCGTAGTAGACGAGGCTCATCAGGCCCGCCGTGGTCCCGCCGCCGAAGACGAGGCCGAAGCCGGCGAGCTCGGCCCACTCGTGTTCCTCGGCCGCCTCCTCGACCGGCGCCCACCCATGGGCGACGACGTCGAAGAAGAGGAAGACCAGGATGCCCGTGGCGATCGCCATGAAGGCGGCCTTCAGGCGCGGATCGGCGTCGCGATAGCGTCCGAGCGGCAGGCCGAGAAAGATCGTGAACCCGGCGATCGCGCCGAGGACAAGGGTCTGGGTGCCGCTCATGTAAGGGCCACCTTACACAACGCCGCGAGGCTAGGATCCGGCAGGTGGCGCAGGGGCATTCGGTCGACGAGTACCTGGAGACGATCTACTTTTTGGCGTTCCCGATCGGCGAGTACCGGCCGCAGCGGACGGGGTCGCCGACCTTGGCCTCGCGGGTGGCCGAGATGCTCGGCGTCTCGCGCGCCTCGGCCGGCGAGATGCTGAAGCGGCTCGAAGGCGAGGGCCTCGTCGAGCGGGGCGAGCGCAAGGAGGCGATCCTCACTGCGACCGGCCGCGAGCGGGCCGAGCAGGTCGTGCGCAAGCACCGGATCGTCGAGCGCCTGCTGACCGACTTCATGGGCTACACGGCGGCCGAGGCACACGTTCACGCGGACGAGATCGGCGAGAGCTTCAGCGACGAGATGATCGAGCGCGTGAGCGAGAAGCTCGGCCACCCCGACCGCTGCCCGCACGGCTGGCCGGTCGACACCGACTTCGAGCAGGCGGAGAACCGTGAGCTCTCGCCGCTCGCCGACCTCCTCCCGGGATCGCGCGCCGAGATCGTCCGCCTCGCGGAGCACGACGGCGACCTGCTGCACTGGTTCTACGACAACGGCTTCGTCCCGGGCGCGGCAGTCGAGGTGCGAGAGGCGCAGCCGGCGGCGGAACAGCTCACGGTGCGGCTGGACGGCGGCGAGCAGACGATCGGCGAGAAGGCGGCGGCCGGCCTGTTCGTTCGCGCTGCGACCGCTTCCAAGTAACAGTCTGTTGCAAGCTCGAAGGCACGGAAACCTCAGCGCCCGTGCGGACTCGAGCGGAGCAAGTAACAGTCTGTTACTTGCTTAGACGGCGGCGGATGCGGCGACGCCGGCGGCTTCGCGCAGCACGACGGCCTTGTCTGTCCGCTCCCACGTGAAGTCGTGGTCTTCACGGCCGAAGTGGCCGTACGCGGCCGTCTTTGCGTAGATCGGTCGGCGCAGGGCGAGATCGCGCAGGATCGCCGCCGGGCGGAGGTCGAAGTGCTCCTGGATCAGCTCCTCGATCCGCTGGACCGGGACGCGCTCCGTCCCGAACGTCCGCACCGCAACGGAAACCGGCTTCGCGACGCCGATCGCGTAGGCGACGTTGACCTCGCAACGGTCGGCGAGCTCGGCGGCGACGACATTCTTGGCGACATAGCGGGCGGCGTACGCGGCGGAGCGGTCGACCTTCGTCGGGTCCTTGCCGGAGAACGCGCCCCCGCCGTGCCGGGCAGCGCCACCGTAGGTGTCGACGATGATCTTCCGGCCGGTGAGGCCGGTATCGCCCATGGGGCCGCCAATCACGAACTTCCCGGTCGGGTTGACGTAGACGAAGTCGCGGTCGTGCAGGCGCTTCTCGTCGTAGAGGTCGGGCGGCAGGATCGGGCGCAGCACCCGCTCGACGAGATCCGGCTTGATCAGCGTCTCGGCGTCGCAGCCCTCCGCGTGCTGAGTCGAGACGAGGATCCGCTCGAGCTCGACGGGCGTCTGCCTCCCCTCCTCGTCGACCTCGTACCGCACCGTCACCTGGGCCTTGCCGTCGGGCCGCAGGTACGGCAGGTCGCCGGCCTTGCGTACGTCGGCGAGGCGCTTGCAGACCTTGTGCGCCAGCATGATCGGCAGCGGCATCAGCTCGGGCGTCTCGTTCGACGCGTAGCCGAACATCATCCCCTGGTCGCCCGCCCCGACCTTGTCGAGCGGGTCGTCGTCCGCGGGATCGTGCTGCGTCTCGTACGACGCATCGACGCCTTGGGCGATGTCGGGCGACTGCTCGTCGAGGGCGACGACGACGCCGCAGGTGTTGGCGTCGAAGCCCCACTCGGAATGCGTGTAGCCGATCTCGGCGATCGTCTTGCGGACCAGCGCCGGAATATCGACGTAGGTCTCGGTCGTGATCTCGCCGGCGACGACGACGAGGCCGGTGGTGATCAGCGTCTCGCACGCGACGCGCCCGCTCGCATCGTCCCTGAGCACCGCGTCGAGGACCGCGTCCGAGATCTGATCCGCGACCTTGTCGGGATGCCCCTCGGTGACCGACTCCGAGGTGAAGAGGTATTCGCGTGCCGCCATACCGGCGGGCAAGGCTACTCGATCTCGAGGAACACGTCGAAGGTGCGCGAGCTCGCAGGTCCCTGCGACCACGCGAGGAACGAGCGCAACGGCCGCAGGTTCTCCGTCACCTCGCTCGGCAGGTTCTCGCCGGACAGCGACGCAAGACCCTCGAGCAGCGGTAGAGCGTTCTTGATGTCGAGGTACGTGAACGCGCCTGTGGAATCGGGCATGCCGGCCGCCGACCGCGCCTCCTTGAAGTCCGCGCTGTCGGACAGACTGTCCGAGCTGCCGTAGTCGGCGATGCCGCTCACGCCACTCGTGAGGATGACCTTCCCGTCGACACCTCCGTAGTGGATCGCGAACTGGCCGAGGTCGACCGTCTTGACGGGGTGGCCGCCCTGGCTGCCGGCCTCGATCTTTCCGCCGGTGGCCGCTGCAAGGTTGGCGGCGAGCTTGTCGAGGGTCGCGAGCGCGGCGCCCTGGTCGTGGCCGCCGAGCACGAGGGTGAACTCCGGGATCCCGATGCCGCTGCGCACGTAGAAGGCGTTCTCGCCGCTGAAAAGGGCGATCAGCTCGTCGAGCGTCACGCCGAGCTGCTTCTCGACCTGCGCGATCGCGGCCG
>Ga0126314_10000602_pt1 | contig 17143 bp, 19 predicted proteins | sample Plot105B_FD_92535 | JGI IMG/M metagenome (GOLD analysis project Ga0126314, IMG submission 92535) | Serpentine soil microbial communities from UC McLaughlin Reserve, CA, USA - Plot105B | ecosystem: Environmental > Terrestrial > Soil > Grasslands | place: USA: UC McLaughlin Reserve, Lake County...
GGCGGGGCAATAAACCTGATGGATAGCGGGGAGCGGGCGAAGCTGCTGAACCACATCGCATCTGAACTTCGGATTCTGAGGGGCGTAGCCTACGGGATGCACCGGGCGATGTACTGGGCAAAAATGCAGGGAATCTGGAAGGCGCTGAACCCCTGGCAGGGCTGGGTAAGTATGGATAACCAGATTGCCACTGAGGTGATCCGGGAAGCCAAATACTTAAAGCGTTAATGTTGTTGTATTAATCTAAAATTTTGATTATGAAATTGATAAGTGTTCGTTTATCGGCGCGTACCGTTCCTTTATTAGCTGGTGTTTTTATCGGCGTGTTTGCCCTTGATGCTGCGTATGCTCAAAAAAAAGCTTTAAACATTGCGGGCATTCACCAGCTGGTGGCAGATTCAAAATCTGAATATGAATTGCAGACATCCGCGCGCAGCCGCCAGGCGGTTACTACTGCTAATGAGCAGCAGAACAAAACGTTGCTGGAGGGATTAAAAAACAAGTACCGGAGCTTGCAGGAGCGTTACCATACCATCGCCTTGGTAATCAATGCGGCGAACATTGGGATACAGGCGGTGCCGATGCTGAATAGGATTGTGGTTAATCAGGGCGAGATCTTCCGGATGGCGCGGCAGGATCCTATGCTGATCGCTATGGCTTACCAGACGGAAATGGAGTTTGCAGCAAAGGCCGGCTCGCTGGTAAATTTTCTGACCGGGCTTTGCCTAAGCTTAGGGGCGGTGAACCAGATGAAAGCTTCGGACCGCAAACTCCTGTTTGATTTTGTATTGAGCGAACTGGCGGTAGTGCAGGGTTTATCCCAGAACCTTTTATCCAGTATGCAGCGCAGCCAGATGGCTGGTTCACTGCGCACACTGAATCCTTTTCAGCATTACGTGGATCAAGACGCGGAGCTGATTAGGGACATTTTCAATAACGCCAAGTATCTGAAAAACAATTGATTTATCGCTTCATTTAAACTGCTTATTTATGCATAAAAATACTTTTATGGCGCTGCTAATGAGTGCCGGGCTAGTCAATGCAGCCGATGCCCAACGCATCGTTTATGACAAAAAACACTTTCAGGCGGTCAATGCCAATGCAGTCAGCAGGCAGGCAGCTGAGCTGACCCATAACCAGTACCTGGAGAAGATCGATCAGAATCTGGGCACCATCAATAGCAATGTGGGTTCAGTGGTGCTGGCGCAGTCGATCATTTACGACGGCTTGTCTAATGTGAATTCTGCGCTGAAAAACGGACTGGCGGTTCGCGAGATGAGTGTCATCGTTGCTGAGCTGATCAGCTATTCTCATCAGATGGTGGAAATGGCCACCTCGGAGCCTTACTTGCTGCTTTTTGCGGAAGACATAGCTGCTCAGATGAAGGTCCGGTCCGCTCGTTTAGTAGCTGATGTTTCGGGATTCGTTTTGAAAGAAGGGGGCGGCGTATTAACCGATTACAATAGCCGTGATCAATTGCTGAGAAAAGTAACTCAGGAACTGCAATTACTATCGTCTTTGGCTTATGGCTGCTGGAAAGCAATGTATTGGGCGAAAGAGCGGGGGATGTTGAAGTCGGTAAATCCCTTTCAGGATTTTATAAGCCAGGACCGCCAGTATGTGGAAGATATCATCCGTAATGCGAAATATTTGAAGTAGGACTAGCTGAGTTAGATTGTGGAGATCGTTTATACGACTGTTGCGTAGCGGCCTCTATCGATATCATTTTTAATTTTAAACCAATCAATTATGAAACAATTCATTTTTTGCGTTTGTATGCTGCTTACGCTGCAGACTGCCTTTGGCCAAAGGGCCATTGAGGACAAAGCGATCCGGTATCAGCAGGAGCGCATGGTCTTTAAACAATGGGACAGGGCTAAGTTCGAACCGACTTCAGGCTTTTTGGGTCTGAACCCTTATTACTGGCTGACCTGGGGCCTGCATCCCAATTACCCGGATCTGGACCGGCGGCCTTTAAAACCTACCGGCCCGCAGACTCAGCGTTTGGCCCTGGTAGCGGCAATGAACGCTACCGACAATGCTTACAAGCTGGAAGCGGATACACTACGCAATACTTCCTTTTTGGAGGTAACCAATTTTAGCGGGCTGGTTTCAGCTACTGATCCCCTTTGGATGCTATATTACAGCAAAGAACTTAAGCCGGTGTTGGAATATTCACCAGCTGGCTTACTTTCGCGGTTAACGCCTGCGGTTCGCAGCAGGGTGCTTTCAGAAGGTATCTTGCACTGGTATACGCATGAACTGGATATGCTTAAGGAGCGGATTTCAGGGGCTCGTGCTGCCAATATGGATCGGGGTTCCAGGATTCTGGCTTACCACCGGATGCTGCAGGAATACCGGACCTTATCCGCTTCCTGGTCTTCAAGGACAGCTACTGCCCAGCGTAGTATGGATCGAAGCGCCAGCCAGGCCCGTTTAAAGGCCAACAAGGTCGAAATCAGTACCTGGACACCTGCTTCGGATGTGGAGATAGCCAGGGAAGTGATTAGAAACCGCAAGTTTTGATTTTCCAAATTATTAATCGTTCTAACCGTACCAGCTATCCGGTTTTTTTGTGCCCCTTATTCCTTGGCTATAATCTTTAAATTATTTCTTATGTATAAATGTTTGCTAACAGCAATACTGCTGCTGAGCGGAACCGGCCTGTGTGTTGCGCAGACCGGGACCCCGGATTACAAAAAGTCCCTGGAATTCTTGCAGGGCAACGGCGTTTACGAAGAGGGCGTCATGACCTTTTTAAAAGGCATGAAAGATTCGATCTGGACGCATTTTGATATGTTCATTACCGATGCCAAGGCTCTTGCGGCGATCTTCATGATCATCTTTTTTGCAGTTAAATCTTATGAGATGATGGCGGGCGATAAAAAGCTGGAAGTCATGCCACTATTGCGGCCATTTGGACTGACCATGGTGATTCTATGGTGGGGCGCTTTTGTGAAAATGATTGCTTTCCCTACAGACCTGGTGGCCCTTAAAACTGAACAGATGTACATGTCCGAACAGACCAATGTCAATAACCTGCGCTTTGCCAGGGCGGACCTGATGATCCAAACGGCAAATGCCTTGTACACCTTTCAGGCGCAGACTGAGGTGGCCGAAAAAGAATCTGATACCTGGTACGGGCAGGCCTGGGATTCAGTAACCAGCACGGTTAAAGAGGGCATTTCTACAGTCGTATCGCCGCTCATTGAGCTCAAGAACCGATTGGCCATCGGTATGCAATTGCTTTTGACCCAGCTTTTGGAGCTTTTAGGGATCTGGATACTTCGGATCTCGGTGTATGTGATTTTTATCATCCAGATCATTTATTCCAGCATCCTCATTATTCTGGGGCCTTTCGCAGTGGCGGTGAGTATCCTTCCGGCGTTCCGGGACAGTTTCAGCACCTGGGTGGCGCGGTTTATTTCAGTGAACCTGTATTCCGGAATCGCCTACCTGGTGATGTATATTATGGCACTAATGCAGAAATATGCCCTGAGCTCGGAAATCAGTAAATACAAAGAGCTTTTAGGTCCAAACGGTTCAGCGACCTCGCTGGAAAAGATCGCCATTTTTGCAGGTAACGGAATTCTTTCCTTTGGAACGGTCATCCTGGTCTTTCTGGTAGGGGCGATCTGCATGTTCACTGTACCCAGCATTTCCACCTGGATCATTTCCACTTCCGGCATCTCCTCGGCTGCATCCAGCTTTGGCCGCGGCTCTGTGACAGTGATCAATGTCGCTAAAAAAGCCTCCGGCAAGTTCATTTGATCCCAGTTACTTGATTATTTTTTAAACGCTCCATTCTCCTTTAAACCATATTTTCATTATGCTCATAAAAAGCATTGAAGGCAAGATTCGCCTGGCAAGCTGGGTGGCTATGGGCAGTTTATGCTGCTCAGTGCTGATTGCTGCAATGGTGCTGTATTCCGCCTGGGCTCAGGTGGCGGTCGCCAGAAAAACGGTGTACATCCTGGACAACAATGTCCCGATCCTGGCCCGGCAAACCGATATGCAGATGAACCGCCCGGCGGAATACCGGGCGCACATTGACCTGTTCCATTCCATATTCTTTTCGCTAACACCCGATGACAAATACATCCAGTACCAAATGAAAAAAGCGATGTACCTGATTGATGAATCCGGCATCCAGCAATTGAACAACCTGAAGGAACGTGGTTATTTCAATTCCATCCTTTCTTCGAGTTCGGTTCTGACGCTGGAAACCGATTCCATTGTGCTGGATGTGCCCAGAAAGTATTTCCGGTTTTTCGGGAAACTGAAGATTGACCGGCGCAGCGCGACCTTAATCCGCTCGCTGGTCACCGAAGGTTACCTCAAAGACATCCCGCGCAGCGATAACAACCCACATGGCCTGCTGATCACGGGCTGGAAAACTTTAGAAAATAAAGACTTAGAAAATGTTCAGAAAACTGCACTCTAATCCCGATAAGGCGGATCAGCCGCCTGCTACTGTATTCAGCGAACTGCGCCGGGAGTTCGGGCGCTACTACCACCACCTGGTCAATTGCAGTAAAGCCTTGCTTAAGAAATATCCCAAAGTAGCTTTCGCAGCGATGATTCTGCTGATGCTGGGCTCGCTGGTACTCTCCTTTACTGATTTCAGGCGAAAGCCTGTGAAAACGCAACGCTCTGCTAGTGAGGTATCCATGCCGCTGGAAAACGGCTTTGGGGAGATTCTTTCTAAAGGGGCCTCCTTGCAGCAGATGATCACGCTGAAACAGGAGATAGAAATCCTGCTGGCTAAAGACAGCCTCAGCCATCTGGATAGTTTGCAGCTCAGCGGAGCTATCGATACCCTCCATCAATTGTCTATCCGTTCATCTCATTAATGCTTTGCTATGTTCAGTTCTATTCGATTTTCTCAGCCGAAATATGTGATTCCGGCGATCCTGTTTCCGTTTTTATGTTTATTCTTTTATGTGTATCAGTTAAACGCAAAAGAGCCGCCATCGGATGCTAAGCAGCCGCCCGGTATGCAGGATCAGCTGGGAAATGTTTCTCCGGAGATCCAGAAGAAAGCTTTTGATGATAAGCTGGAGGCCTTCAACCAGCGGTACAAAGAGGCTGACGGCCATTCGGCCGTAAATCCGATCGCTGAGGATGTTGCCCTGGATTCCATCGATCAGCTGATGAAGCAGCGGTTTTTGGCCGGTTCAGTCGGGGTGCCATATGCTTCCGGGCCCGCGCAGCCTGCGATGGGTACAGCCCAGCTGTCCATGGGAGACCAGGAGCTGGCAGCTGCGCTGGCGAAACTGAACCGGCCGGTGGCAGGTAGTACCCCCGGTGCTTTTAGCTATCCAGCACATGGCGACAATATTGCCTCGCCTGTAGCGCCAGCTGCAGTTAAAGAAAAGGACCCGATGGAAATTTTTAAAAAGCAGATGGCGTATATGGACAGCCTGGCTAAAGCCGCTGATCCGGACTATAAAGCAGAGCTGGAGCGCCAGAAAGCTGCCGAGCGGGCGGATCGGGAGCAGAAATCGCAGCCGAGACTTCAGGTGCAGAAAGATGCGCAGTACTCCGCAGTTTTCAATACCATTCATGCCAATCGGTCAGAGCAAAGTTTCATTACCGCGGTGATCGATGAAAACATTACAGGGTATGCAGGTTCGCGGATTCGGCTGCGGCTGTTGGAGGATATCCGCGCGGGCAATACGCTAATTAAAAAGGGTACTTACCTGTATGCGTTGATCAGCGGCTTTGGAGACCAGCGGGTTACCTTGAGCGTGACTTCAATCTTCCAGGCGGGAAAGATCCTGCCGGTCAAGCTCGATATATATGATGCGGACGGGATGCCGGGCCTGTATGTTCCCGAAGCTGCTTTTCGTGAATTTAGCAAAGACCTTGGCGGCAGCGCCATGCAGGGCGTGAATTTGCAGGGCAGTTCGGGAAACCAGTTCCTGATGAGCAGCTTTGATAAGGTCTTTCAGTCAACATCTTCTGCCATTGCTTCAATGATCCGCAAGAACAAAGCAAAAATTAAATACAATTCATTCATCTACCTGATCGACCCGCAGGCGCTGCAACTGCAGCAGCAGGGGTATTGATCTTTTATTTTTCTAAAACTATCGATTATGAAATTCAGAATATTTTCTTTGCTGACGCTGTGTATGACGGTCTGCTCATTTTTAACTGCGTTTGGGCAGCGGCTGCCGGTGATTTTGTTGCCCGAACTGGCTACCTTGCATTTCCTTTCGCCTGAACCCATTCAATACGTGGACATTTCCAGCAAAACAATTGCTGGAGATTTGCCTTTAAAAAATGTGCTCAGGATCAAGCGGGTTACCGATTCGATTTCCAAAGGTGAGTTGTTTGCCGAAGCCCTCAGCTCGGATGTAGTAGTGACGATTACCGGGGAAACGTTTATGGCGCAGTACCGGATTGCTTATTCGCCTGCCCAGCCGGGCAGGGAGTTTGTCACTCAGGTGGAGGTGTTGCCACAGGACATGAAGCCGCTTCAATTGAATGCTGGTATACTTTCGCAAGGTCAGCTGGAAAAGCTGGCTACTACTTTGTTTTTTAAAAAGAATGAGTCAGGTATAGCCAGCGCAAAGGCTTTTGATATTTACGGGAATGTAAACCACCTGGCGACTTTTGGGAATTATCTTTTCCTGGATTTGAGCTTTACAAACCGCAGTAATCTGAATTACGATACGGATCAGGTCCGGTTTAAGATAGAGGATGAAAAACGCAATAAGGCTTCTACCGTGCAGTCCATTGAATTGAAGCCGGAATTTGTGTTGTTTAACCATGTTAACTTCCGGCGTAATTACCGGAATGTATTTGTGTTTAAACGGTTCAGTTATCCGGGACATAAGGTCTTCCGGATTGAAATGAATGAAAAACAGATCAGCGGGAGGGTGATTGGTTTGAAGTTGAAGTATAAGGAGTTGCTGGAAGCGGATACGCTTTAATATTCCTATGTGATTAATGTCATGATTTCAATTTTAAGCTCATTCGGAGCCTTTTTGGCTAAGTTGTAATTTGGACTGGCATTCAATCAATTTGATTTTGTTTACTTGTAATTGTACAATTATGCGTACCTTTGAACGTACAAAATTTCAAATCTATGAAAGCGATATCCGTATCTTTACTCAGGACCAGAATGAAAGCTTTTCTTGATGCTGTAAGTGGCTCACACGATACTTTGGTTGTGGCCAGGAACAACAAGGAAGAAGATGCCGTTGTGATTCTTTCCATACAGGAATACAATTCGTTAAATGAGACTGCGCATTTGCTTTCTACAGCAGCAAACCGGAGCAGACTTGATGAATCCATTGCTCAGCTTAAACAAGGCAAGACAAGGACATTTAGTCTGGATTAATCATTGCACAAAACCTATGAAACTTGAATTTACGGAAAATGGCTGGGAGGACTTTGAGTACTGGCTGGAAAACGATAGTGCTGTTGCTGAAAAGATCCGCGAATTGCTTAAATCGATTAAGAGTTCCCCCTTTGTTGGAATTGGAAAGCCTGAGCCGTTAAAACATGACTTAAAAGGATTTTGGTCCAGAAGAATTACCGGTGAACATAGATTGGTATATGAGGTTTCCGGAACCAAAGGTAAAGATCAGAGATGCACGATTTTGCAATGCCGGTTTCACTATACCAAGTGATACAACTATGATCATTTTCTATTATCCAGCTCATTCAATCGAGCTTGGTTGTTAACACCGATTTTTGGAAAATCTAAGGTAAACAATGTTTTATACTTATGTAGGACTTGTCAGCGGAATTAAACCTTTAACGGTTGAATTTTGCTTAACGTAGCCTTTCAACAATTGAATAACAATAACTTCTATGGAAGACCGAAAAAAGCAGCCTGACAACCCATAAAGACATAAATATTATGGAAGACCGCCAAAGGTAGCCTGACAACCTATAAAAAGAATATATGCTATGGATGAAACCCAAGTGCAGCACAAGCTTCACGGCTTCCTGCAATGCACCATCTACCTGATGGTGATCACTGAAATTATCATTTTTGTATATGCTAAAGCCCCATTTCTGGGGCTTTTTTCATATGCGGTTGCTAGGATGAGCTTAATTCCCATCTATGAAACTTTGCTGTATAGCAAGCTGGCTACCCTGAGCCTGATTTGTTTGGTAAGCATCGGAACGTTGGCCAAAAAGAAAACGGATCTGGACCCCAAACAACATATTGTTTATCCGCTTGCCCTGGGGTTACTGCTGTTCTTTGGCAGCATCTGGCTGTATGGGCGGCCTTCAAAGCTGGCCTTTGATTTCACCAGCTGGTTTAATCTGGCCTATATGTTTTGCTCGATGCTGGGCGCGCTGATGGTCAGTCTGTCAATGGACAACATCTCCAAGATCATTAAGTCCGGACTGGGCAAGGACAAATGGAATGTCGAGCAGGAGAGCTTCATGCAGCCGGTGGATAAGATTGTTACGGATAGCTCTGTGAATATTCCGATGCAGTTTTACCACAAAGGCAAGGTTCACGATGGGTGGCTGAACTTGTGTAATATCTACCGTTCCTGTCTGATCTTAGGTACACCAGGATCCGGTAAATCATGGAGCCTGGTCAATCCCATCATCCGGCAACTGATGGCCAGGGAGTATTGCCTTTGCGTGTTTGATTTTAAATACCCGGACCTGGGTAAGGTCTTGTATTACCATTTTCTCCTGGCCAAACAGCAGGGTAAATGCAAAAACTATGGTTTCCACGTGATAAACCCTACTGAGCCTGAAAAAAGCCGCAGGATCAATTTGTTCAGGCCTGCATGGCTCCGAACCTTGGCAGATGCCTCAGAAACGGCTGAGGCGCTTGTCGAGGCGATGAAAAAGGGGGATAAGTCGGGTGGAAGTGATCAGTTCTTTACCCAGAGTGCCATCAACTTCCTGGCTTCCTGCATTTTCTTTTTCAGTAAGTACCAGGATGGAAAGTACTCGAGCTTTCCCCATGTGCTGGCTTTTTTGAACCAGAGCTATGAGGACATTTTCAGCGCATTATTTTCTGAGCCGGAACTGGCTTCATTGCTTTCTCCATTTCGAAGCGCCTACCGGGCGAAGGCTTTTGAGCAGCTCGAGGGTCAGATTGGTACCCTGAAAATTTTCATCAGCCGGCTGGCCACCAAAGAAACGTTTTGGGTGTTTTCCGGTGATGATTTCAATTTGAAGATTTCAGATCCTGATGAGCCTGGCGTGTTGGTGTTGGCAAGTAATCCGGGAACACAGAACATCACTTCTGCCTGCTTCACCGGGATTGTAAACCGGATGTGCAGGCTGTTGAATAGCAGGGGTAATTTGCCCTGTGGACTGATTGTGGATGAGGCGCCGACGCTGTATTGTCATAAGATTGAGAACGTGATTTCTACGGCCAGGTCCATGCGTTTTGCAGTGGTACTGGCGATGCAGGAACTGCCGATGCTACAGCAGCAATATGGCAAGGATACCGCTGCTGTGATTACTTCGGTGGTGGGAAATGTATTGTCGGGCTCGGTGCGTAACAAAGATACCCTGGACTGGCTGGAACGTTTGTTTGGCAGGAGTAAGCAAATCAGTGAGAACTTATCCATTGACCGCAATAAGACTTCTACTTCTTTGAATGAGCGGATGGAAGCGCTGATTCCCGCGGGTAAGATTGCGTCACTGAATACCGGAGAAATCGTTGGTTTACTTGCTACTGATCCTAAGGAAAGCTATGATGGAAAGTTTGAAACCTCAGCGGTGCATTGCCGGATCAATCTGGACCGGGAGGCCCTTAGCATTGAGGAGACTAACTATCCGGATTTACCGGTCTATTATGATTTTGGTGCGCGAAAAGACGAGATCCTGATGCAGAATTTTTTGAAGATCAATGCGGAAGTGGAAGCGCTGGTTCGAACTTTTTCGTTTATGCCCGTGGGCACCGGGCTATCCAAGGGCATCCTTCCGTTAGTTAGTGCTGTATTTATATACTTTAACCTTTAACCTGTTATTTTATGAATGATGAACAATCGCTGGAAGGGATGGTGGTACTCATTTCTCCGAAACTATTGAATGACCCAGCCCGCCAGCGGGGTGCTGTGGGAACGGTGGTTCAGGCAGTCCCTGCACAGGATGATTTTGTGGTCAGATTTAAAGGAGGGGTTTCCGGACTTTACAGTTCGGGTGCCTTATTGGTGCTGAAAAGTCATGAGCAAATTTATAAGGATGTGCTGAATAGTACTAAAGAGCTAATGCCTTTTGAGCTGAAAGCATTAATGCGTATGACTATGCTGCTGCAGAGTGGCAGCAAGGAGCAGATGATCGAAGCGATGGAGATTGCCGGATTGAATGCTGAATTGCTCAAGCGCAGTACCGAGCCCTTGTCTTCAAGAATCGGGATCTCTGCTCAGTACCAGCAGGAAGCTAATGTTTCGCTGAGCCGAAGCCGCTGATCATATTTTATAACCATTAAAAAATTCTAAAACATGAAACATCAATTTTATACTTTATCTGAGCTGCCACTTACTGAACTGGAAAAGCTCGGACTGGCTGCGGGAGGAAAAGTCTCGTTAGACGAGCCCAATTTACAGGCTTTACTGGAGGGTCGAAGAACGGATCACATTAGGTTGAGCAACTTGAAAATGGGGCAGCATGAGATAAACGAGCTGGACGCAAAGGTGTCTCTTTTGCGAAATCGGCATGGGGACCTGGAAGTGCTGCTGCATCCGATCTATAAGGAGGTGGCTAAACCGGAATATTTGACGGACGTCGAAGCAGAGAAGCTGCAAAACGGAGAGACGGTGAGTATTTTGAAAAAGATTCTGGATGAGCAGGGTAAACCAAAAGAGATTCTGGTGGAATTTGATGCGGAAACTGCTGAATTTGTGATTACCGATACGGATAGGATGATTGTCCCCGATCGGATGAACAATGAACCGCTTACTGCTGCGCAAAAGGAGGCGTTTAAAAAAGGAAAGGAGGTCAAGCTTAGCGACGGGACAGCCTTTAAATATTCAGGGACGGATCAGCAGGGGTTGAGGGCCAATAAGATTGCACTCATTTCTTCTATTTTATTTGATGGGGGTTTGTCTTATATGCTGTATAAAGGATTGAAGTCGCTGACAGGAGAGAAGCAGGCGGCAAAGGCAGAGCAGGCGTATAGTGCCGGGTATCACGAAGCTGTTAAGGATTTAGATATGCAACTCACAAGCGAAGAACGGCGGATTATCAATGCTGCAGAACAAAAAAGCGTTCTTTCTCAAAAAAAAATATCTTCTTACAACCGATCGAGGTAAACCTAACCTATCTTTGTTTGTTGTTTTGAACGGTTCGCCAATGACGGAAAAAAACTTCTTCGCGCATCTTTCTTGCCGATGCTTTTTTCCCAGACTTGAAGATTTTCCAAGCAACTACCGCGAGAACCCCAAATGCTATTCCATAGCCCAACAAAATATTTCCCGAATAAAGACCGCCGAAAATTGCTCCGACGCAGATTAAGGACGTAATAAGGAGATAGAACATAGTTTTCATGGTGTGGTGATGGTAGTTCGATTACTAACAAATATAGCAAAATTAATGCCGGTATGCATAGCAATATTGCAAATTCTGCAGGTGCCCCAGACCCGTCCGGGTCTGGGGTTTTTGTTGTTGAAATTTCCGTTCTCAGAAAGTTAAGTGACATAGGTCGAGACCAGTCGACTTTTACATACCTTATGGATTTAAATGTTTTAAAGCTTGATGTTGATCTAAACGCATTTTTTTGGCACCTAACACTTGGCTAAAAATGTTTGGGGTAAATGGAGTTTCACCTTCAAAATTCCGTTGTGCTCGAGATTTCAATTGTTGTTATTCTAGCACTGCGACTCCTGGACAGCAGATCCTTTTTTATACAGCATCCTCGGCGCCTTTAATGGGTTGTAGCTTATATCACTACTGACATCGGTGTATATTTCCCTAAATTTTTTATTTTAGCAAGATATAAAAAATGAGTATGGAAAAATTTAACAGTGTAAAAGAAGTACTTGCGGCTGCAGAGGCGGACGCAGAAAAGTTCTACAATTCAGGAAACGGTGCGGCCGGAACAAGACTGCGCAAGGCGATGCAGGATCTTAAAACCTTGGCTCAGGACATTCGGGCTGAAGTAACTGAGAAAAAAAACGCTAAGTAAAAAACGCTGTTTTGGGAAAAGAGGATCTGCATCGCAGGTCCTTTTTTTTTGCTCTTTTGCCGATTGTAGGCTAGCACGTTGCGCGCAAAAGTTCTTCAACAATTGCTGTACCCGGTTTTACCAGCTTCCAATCCATGTGTTGCCTTCAATACTCCCAGTATTTTGTTTCCGGTAGGCTGCTTGGGTGGCTGTTTTCAGCCGATACCTGTTAGAGTATGTTTTGATTTTACATACCTGTATTTGTTTTTAAGTATGCGAAGCTAGCGCTGAAATTTGCTCCTGTAAAGGGGCTTTTGCGGCATAAAGCATTCTCTGAATCTTTTAGATCTTTTTTCGCTCATTATCTATTCCACAGTCCCCCTGACAGGTCATTTCAGCTGCTTAGAACCTTGCAATTAAAAACAAAAAATCACAGTTATGAAAAATTTAAAAAACAAAGTCTTCCTTACAGGAAACGCAGGAAAAGATCCGCAAATCACCAGCTTTGAAAGCGGAAACAAAGTAGCCAGGGTCAGCATTGCTGTCAATGCTTCTTACAAAAAAGAGGAAGCCTGGGTGGAAAAAACCGATTGGTTCGAGCTGGTTTTCTGGAATGACAAAGCGACGCTGGCCGAAAGCCTGTTGGTTAAGGGTACCAAATTCTCGGTTGAAGGGAAATTGTCTACTAGTTCTTACGATGTAGACGACCAAAAGCGGACCGCAATTGAAATTATCGTACATGCCCTGCAAGTGATTCCTGACCAACAGGAGCCTTCCTGAATACTGAGCCCCGGATCATCCGGGGCTTTTTACGCTGTCCTTTCTTTCACATTTTAAAATTCCGATCATGAATAATTTGCATCATTTCACCAACGTCGATAAAGCAGCCTTACTGCATCAGCTTTTCCCTCAGGAGATACCTGAATTATTAGAATTTATTACTGGCATGTGCCAGAGCATCCGCGAGGATGAGCAGAGAAACCGCAAAGCCTGGGATGATGGTTTTATGTCTTTTGACTACTGGCTGTCTTTGCTGAATCAAACCGAGCAGATCATCAAGTTCAGGTCTAAAGCAATCACCGGCAGTCACCGGGTTTTTTCAGAGCAGTTGTTTTCTGGCTATACCGCTTTGTTCGTGAACCATTGCATCTGGGTGTATACTTCAACCAGGAAGCCTGCTGATCCAAAGTTTACCCTGGCTGTACAATTGTTGTTTTATCCCTAGGGCTACAGGCGGGTGCGCGCACCCGCCTGATTAACAAAACAGAACTTGTTAAGTATGGGATGTCATTGAGCAAAATCAGGAAATATGAAAATGAATAACAGATCAGTTTTGCTTTTGATCTGAAAGTTGGTTAAAGGTAAAGCTGAGGTAAAACAATTTGAACCGTTTATGCATTATAGGAGCAATAAAATATATTATGGAAAACAATACAACGAAACTTAGTGCTGACCTGCAAAAATTCATTAACAAATTTGAGCCTACAAAATTCAAGCTGTTGGCTAAAGGAATAGAAATCAGGGGAATGAATAACATTCACCAGAATATCAGATATGCTAAAGAGCTCATAGAGAAGCTGAACCTTAAGCTCACCGTTTCCCATAACGCCGACATGGTGAGCTATGGTGGGTTTGAGGTTAACAACCTTTAATCGCCATTTGAAAAAATTCTTGCATATTTTCTTTGTTGGTTAGTGTGGTAGGCAACATCTGGTAGGCGTGTTCTGAGATGGTCTGTTTGAGGTTACTGCCTGCTGTCTATCCTCAGTCAACTTAGTTGGTTGTGTAAGTGCTTGTCGTTGTAATGGGTTGGCTGATCCTGCTAAAAAACAAGCTGGTTGAAGCGTTAGCGGATTAGTAATGGAGAACTAGCCTGCGGATAAAGGTGGGTTTTCTCTGCTCTATTTTGATGCAATTGTTCTTGTCATGCTTGGTAACCGTTTGCAATGGAACGGTAAAACTCTGTGTAGGCTTTGCTCATACCGATGTCATTTCGTTTTATGAATACAGTGGCCATTTGCGAGACGTCCCGGGGAAGGGGAAATACTTTAAGGTTTTTATACTGGTAAAGTTTTTCAAATAGGGCAACTGGTAGTAATGTTACTCCCAAATTCTTTTCTACAGCGTTCAATATCCCTTCCAGGGTGTCCATCTCAATCACTGAAATCTTTTTGACTGGCCAGTCTTTTGTAAGGCGCAGGGCAAGGTTACGGTAGGAGCACCCGTCAGCGAATACGATAAGCTTCAACTTGCGGCCGCTTTGCTGCAGTTGCTCATAGCTGTCGATCAATGAAGAGGTTATGATAACCAGGCGCTCTGTTAAGATGGGCTGCACCGAAAGGTGGCTGTTGGTTATATGGCCTGCTACAAAAGCACCATCCAACTGGCATGACAATACTTCTTTAACCAGGGCAGCTGAGGTCCCTGTCTTTAACTTAAATTCTACATCGGGATAACTTTCACCGAAATGCTGTATTATTCCAGGTGCCCTCAAGGCTGCCGTGGTGTGGATACAGCCTATCCTGACAACCCCTTTAACAGACTGTTCGTTGCCGTTGATTGCAGTTTTGGTCTGCTCGATCATTAATAAGACCTGTTTAGCCGTTTTTAGCAATTCCGCACCGGCTTCTGTGAGCTGGATTGAACGGGAGGTGCGTGCGAAAAGTGTGGCATTAAACTCCAGTTCCAGCATTTTGATCCTGGCAGTGACATTAGACTGGACCGTATGTGTTGCTGCTGCTGCTTTGCTGAAGCTATTATGTTCGGCAACTGCGATGAAAATCAAAAGGTCATTTATCTGCATAATTAATCATTAATAATGATGTAAATATATCATTATTAATTGTTTTTGATGTTTGGTATAGTGATTTACCTTTGATTATGGAATTAGCTATCAAAAAAATTGACTGGAAGTTACGTAATACCTGCATTGACAGGCTTTGTCACCCTGCTCATTAGCAATGGTATCGGACGATTTGGATATCCGCCACTTATCCCGGCGCTTGTTGATCAGAATTGGTTTACAGTTGCTCAGGCAGACTACCTTGGCGCAGCCAACCTGACCGGATATATCATCGGCTCAATGGCGGGAACTTTTCTTAACAGATACATCGGGTCGGTTACCCTGATCCGTACGATGTTATTATTGATTGTTGCGTCTTTTGTCATCTGTGCCTTTCCGCTGGCTTACCCGCTATATTTTACCGACCGGTTATTGGCGGGCTTTGGAGGTGGTGTCATTATGGTGCTTACCGCACCTACCATATTTAAGCATACCGCTTCCGAGCGAAAAGGGTTGGTTGGCGGCATTATATTTTCAGGAGTTGGTATCGGTATTGCACTTGCCGGTACACTTATTCCTTTTTTAGTGAGACAGGGTTTGGAAAGGACCTGGTTTGTTTTCGCCGCTATAGCTTTTGCCTTAACTTTACTGGTCTGGCGGGGCTGGCCCCAGGGGAGTAATGAGAAACATGTGCCTGCAGCCCCGGGTAATAAAAGTTCCGGTACAAAATTGTTATGGTCAGGGGCTATCATTTTTCTTATTCTTTCCTATGCCTGCAACGCAGTCGGATTTGTTCCACATACTGTTTTCTGGGTTGATTTTGTCAGCACCGGACTGCACCGGGGAATTGAGCATGCTACACGTTTTTGGGTACTGCTAGGTCTGGCTGCAGCCTTGGGGCCGGTGTTGACCGGCATAGTTGCAGACAAGATCGGATTTGCAAAAAGCATTCGCATCAGTCTGCTGGTTAAAGCGGTCGGCGTAATTTTGCCTCTGGCATCCACGGCAACTTGGAGTCTGGCATTATCGAGCGTATTTGTAGGTAGTCTGGCGCTGGGCATCAGTTCGCTGGCGGCAGGTAGGACCGCTGAATTAGCGGGACCTACGCACCAAAAACAGGTTTGGAGCAGCATGACAGTAGTGTTTTCCATTACGCACGCGGCCACGGCATATCTGTTGTCATTTATTTTTTCCAGAGCGCATTCCTACATATTGCTTTTTGAGATCGGCGCAGCAACGCTGCTGGCTGGCAGCATTCTTGATTATTTGTCTTCCAGGTTTGCAAAACGGTAGCTTAACTTATTTTCAGTCAGGATGCATTTTGATGGCGCAATTGCGAAATTTTGTTGTCCGAATTCTTTTTGTGAATGCTCAATTTTTAGGTGATACATTGCTATTTGCTCACTAACAGACCCTTGATTTTGTTGGAAAGGTGGTGTGCAAAGGGAGGTGCGGTATTCGAAAGTATCACCACCAGATAGCCCGATTTTGTATAGATATTGAACTCATTGTTTAGATTCTCCAGGCTTCCGCTGTGGCCTACGATGTGCTCCGGGCCTAATAGATGATGCTCAGAACCATAACCATAATTGTGTGCAGGGCTGCGTGCGAAGAACATTTTTGTAGCTTCAGGTCCCAAAAGCTTTCTCCTGGTGAGTGCAAGTGCAAAGCGTACAAGGTCCTGACTTGTCGAAAAACCGCCACCATCTCCATTCCCTGGAACAGTTGAACGCATTCCTGACGGGGTTAAAATATAGGAATTAAGGAATTTCCGGTAGGTCATTCCGCTAAGCTTCTCTATAATTATTCCCAGCAAACTGAAGCCGGTATTGCTGTACCGGAAATCTGTCCCCGCTGGAAAGGAAGGCTTGTCCACCTCGATAAACCTTAGGTAATCACCTGGAACGTTCAGACTGTCTTTCACCTGTAGGAATAGTTCTGTCTCAAAATAATCTCCCATTCCCGAAGTGTGGGTCAGCAGTTGGCCAATAGTCAAGCGTTTAACCCAAGTGTTTTTCAACTGTGGGAGAAATCTGCCCACCGTATCATTAAAGTCCACCTTTCCCTGCTCTCTTAGCCTTAGCAGGGCAACCGCTGTGAACATCTTTCCCATTGAAGCCAGATTGAATGGTGTTTGAGGATTGTTTTCCATGCCCCTATGGTCCCGTCCATATGATTTTTGAAATATAGGTTTACTCCCTTTGAGCACCCAAACATTTCCCGCAAAATTATCGCTAAGCTTTATACGCACATAGCTGTCA
>Ga0126314_10000603_pt1 | contig 17142 bp, 13 predicted proteins | sample Plot105B_FD_92535 | JGI IMG/M metagenome (GOLD analysis project Ga0126314, IMG submission 92535) | Serpentine soil microbial communities from UC McLaughlin Reserve, CA, USA - Plot105B | ecosystem: Environmental > Terrestrial > Soil > Grasslands | place: USA: UC McLaughlin Reserve, Lake County...
ACCTCGGCGCTCTCAAACGGGACGAACGCGCTGCTGCGGCTCGGCGCGACGCCGCTCACAGCGGCAGCCGACGTCCTCGAAGGGCTCGGCATCACGGTCGCCAAACCCGTGCCGCCGCAACTGGGCGAGACCGCCGCTCGCGTTTTCGAGTTGGTTGCGAGCGCACCGTGTGCGGCCGATGTTCTTGCGCGGCAGACCGGCCTCGACGCCTCTAGCGTCGCGACAGCCCTGATCGAGCTCGAGCTTGCCGGCGTGATCGTCGAAGCCGACGGCCTATACAGGGGGGTGGCGCCGGAAGGCTAGGATCGGCGACATCGAGACCACCTCGTACTGGCTCTCCGAAGCGCACGAGCCGTTGGCGCCGCGCGCGAGCAGCGCCGACGATCACGTCGACGTTGCGATCGTCGGCGCCGGCGTCACCGGCTGCTCCTGCGCGCTTACCCTGGCGCGGGCGGGAAAGCGTGTGCGCCTCTTCGAGGCGCGGGAGATCGCCGGTGGTGCGAGTGGGCGCAACGGCGGCTTCGCTCTGCGCGGCGGCGCGCTCGCCTACGACGTCGCGTGTCGACAGCTCGGCGGCGAGCAAGCGCGCGCGCTGTGGGAGCTGACGGAGCGGTATCTGCGGCTGCTGGCGCACCTGGCGGGCGACGCCTTCCGCTCGACGGGCAGCTTGCGGCTGGCTGCCGACGCCGACGAGCGACTGGCAGTCGAGGCGGAGTACGAGGCCCTCCGCGAGGACGGCTTCGCAGTGGAGTGGCGGGACGACCTCCCGGAGCCGCTGTCTGGCCGCTGCCGCGGAGCGATCTTCCACCGGCCCGATGGAGCCCTACAGCCGGCGCGCTGGGTCAGGCGCCTCGCTGCGCTGGCGGTCGCGGCGGGAGCGGACATTCGCGAGCACGAGCGTGTCGAGTCGCTCGACGCCGTCGCCGCCGAAGAGGTCGTGATCGCGACCGACGGCTACACGAGCGGGCTCGTCCCCGAGCTGGACGCTGCCGTGACGCCGACGCGCGGGCAGGTAGTCGTCACCGCGCCGCTCGAGCGACGGCTCTTTCCATGCCCACACTACGCGCGGCAGGGCTACGAGTACTGGCAGCAGACTCCTGATCGTCGCCTGGTCGCTGGCGGCTTTCGCGACGTGGCGCTCGACCACGAGCACACGGCGGAAGAGACGACGACGCCGCTGATCCAGCGGCACCTCGAAGACTTCGTCACAGATCTCTCGGGCCGGGAGGCACGCATCGAGCACCGCTGGGCCGGCATCTTCGGCTCGACGAAGGACCGGCTGCCGCTCGCCGGTGGCTCTGGCCACGAAGGCGTGTGGGTTGCGGCGGGCTATTCCGGCCACGGGAACGTCCTCGGTCTCGCCTGCGGCGACCTCGTCGCGCGAGCGATCATCGGCGACGTCGCGCCGGAGCTGGCGCTTTTCGAACCTGCACGGCTCGTCGAGTCGCAGCCCGCCTAGAGCTCGAGACCCGGTAGGTCCAGCTCGTCGGCGTGCTCCATCGCCGCGAGGGCGATCGCCAGGTCCTGAATCGCCAGACCGGTCGAATCGAACGTCGTGATCTCGTCGTCGGAATCGCGTCCACGAGCATCTCCTGCGAGCACGGCGCCGAGTTCCGTCACTTGCTCCCGCCGGAGGTGTCCGGCCTCGACGCCGTGTGCGAGCTCGCCGTTGTGGCTCGCCTGCACCCAGTCGTCGCAGAAAACGTGTGTCCGAACGAGCTCGGAAACGGCAATCTCCGCTTTCCCAGGGCCGTCGGCGCCCATCAGGCTCACGTGCTGGCCGGGGCGAAGCGCGCCTTCGGCGAACACCAGCTCGTGTCCCGGGGTCAGCGTGACGACGACGTCCGCCGACAGCGCCGCCTCTCGCGAACCCGCGAAGCCGGCGCCGAGCTCGTCGGCAACAGCTCGCGCACGGTCCTCGTCCACGTCCCAGAGCACGACGTCGCGACGCCGCGCGACAAAAGTTCGCGCTGCGGCGCGCCCGTTGACGCCGACACCGATCACGCTGGCCGATGCGCTGCCGTCCCGCGCGAGCGTCTCTGCCGCCAGGACTGCCGCTGCACCGGTGCGCAAAGCCGTCACGGCGCCCGCGTCGAAGGCGGCGACCAGCGATCCGTTCGACGCGTCGGAGAGCAGCAGGAGCCCCGTCACGGTCGGCAGTCCCCGCGCGGGGTTCCCGGGGAAGGACGTCACCCACTTCAGCGCTGCGTGACCGGCTCCCAGCGCAGGCATCGCGCGGAAGTCTCCCGCGGGGTACGCCGGAACGTAGACCTTGGGCGGCATCGACCAGTCGCCGCGCGCGTATGCTAGGAAAGCCTCGCGCACGGCCTCGACCGCGCGCTCCGGAGGCACCGCTGCTTCCACGTGCCGCCCCGAGAAGACCGGGATCATCGGGCGAGGGACCCCTAGACGCCCTTCACGTCCTCGATCAGCTTGCCGATCGACTCCTTCGCGTCGCCGAACAGCATCACCGTCTTCGGGTTGTAGAAGAGCGGGTTCTCGATCCCGGCGAAGCCGGGGTTCATGCTGCGCTTGAGCACGACGACCGTCTCCGCCTGGTCGACGTTCAGGATCGGCATCCCGTAGATCGGGCTGCCCTCATTGTTGCGCGCGTCCGGGTTGACGACGTCGTTCGCGCCGACGACGAGCGCGACGTCCGTGCGTCCGAATTCGGGGTTCGCCTCGTCCATCTCCTTCAGCTGCGGGTACGGAACGTTGGCCTCCGCGAGCAGAACATTCATGTGACCCGGCATGCGGCCAGCGACCGGATGGATCGCATACGTCACCTCGACGCCCTTCTCCTCGAGCAGGTCGGCAAGTTGGCGGACGTCGTGCTGTGCCTGGGCGACCGCGAGGCCGTAGCCCGGGACGAACACGACCTTGTGCGCGTATGCGAGCATCACCGCGACGTCTTCGGCGCCGGCCGACCGGACGGTGCCGCCGCCGTCGCTCGCCGCCGCGGCCGCGCCCGCCGAAACCTGGCCGAACGCTCCGAACAGCACGTTCGCGATCGAGCGGTTCATCGCGCGGCTCATCATCAGGGTGAGCAGCGTTCCGGATGCACCCACGAGCATCCCGCTGACGATCAGGACGTTGTTCTCGAGCTCGAATCCGGTTGCGGCAGCCGCGAGGCCGGTGAAGGCGTTCAGCAATGAGATCACGACCGGCATGTCGGCGCCGCCGATCGGCAGCACGAACAGGACGCCGAAGAGAGCCGAGCAGCCGAGCAGCAACCACATCAGCCACTGCTCCTCGCCGCCGGCGGCGATCGCGATCCCTGAGGCGAGAGCGGCTCCGAAGACGAGCCCGTTCACGACCTGCTGGCCGGGATAGGTGATCGGGCGGCCGCGGATCAGCTCCTGGAGCTTCGCGAACGCGACCATCGAGCCCGCGAACGAGATCGCGCCGATCAGCGCGGAAAGCATGATCGCGATGCTGATGTCGAGCTTCAGATTCCCGGGCGCCGGAATCTTGTTGTGGAATTCCGACCACGAGACGAGCGCCGCGGCCCCGCCGCCGACGCCGTTGAACAGCGCCACCATCTGCGGCATCGCCGTCATCTTCACCCGCCGCGCAGCGACCGCCCCGAAGGCCCCTCCGATGACCATTCCCAGCGCGATCTGCCAGTAGCTGACGATCTCGCTCTTGGCGAAGGTGACGGCGATCGCCAGCAGCATCCCCGCCGCGCCGATCCAGTTGCCGAGGCGCGCTTTATCGGGACGTGAGAGGAAGCGCAGCGCGAGGATGAAGGTCACGATCGTGACCAGGTAGAGCAGGTCCGAGGTAGTGCGGCTCACGGAGCGGGCGGGCGGCCGTCGTCGTCAGCCGCGCTGGCGCGTTCGGGCCGTCTGCGCTTGAACATCTCGAGCATCCGGTCGGTCACGACGAAGCCGCCCACGACGTTCGCCGAGGCGAGGATGACGGCCGCGAAGCCGATGATCCAGGTGAGCGTGTCCTTGCCGCCGGCGCCTATCACGAGCATCGCGCCGACGATCACGATCCCGTGAATCGCATTCGTGCCGGACATGAGCGGCGTGTGCAGCAGTGTCGGCACCTTGGAGATGACCTCGAAGCCGAGGAAGACCGCGAGCACGAGGATCGTGATCTCGAAGACGAGCAGCTGCCCGTGGCTCACGCGCGCGCCTCCGCACGTGAGCGCGCGGAAGCCTCGCGCGTGAACCCTCTCCCCCCACCCGGGTTGGGGGTTGCTGTCCCACCGCCCTCGGCGGGGACGCTATCGCGGAAAGGCGCACGTGTCTGTGCCGCAGGCGTGACGACTCGGCGTCGAAAGCCGTACAGGCCGCGGCGCGCGGGGCTCATCTCCGCGGCCGGCCTCACGCCGCCACCTCTTGCTTCCGGGTCACGCAGGCTCCGGCCGTGATCTCGTCGTCCCAGTCCAGCGTGAGCTCGCCCGCCGGCGCGAGGTGCTGCAGGAGCGCCGCGACGTTCCGTGAGTAGAGCTGGCTCGCGTGGAGCGGCATCGTGCTCGGCAGGTTCGTGAAGCCCACGATCGTGACGCCTTCCCGCTCGGTCTCCTCGCCCGGCTGCGTCAGCTCGCAGTTACCGCCGGCCTCCGCGGCCAGGTCGACGATCACCGAACCGGGGCGCATCGTCCGCACCGCGCTCGCCGGGATCAGCCGCGGCGCGTCACGCCCGGGGATCAGCGCCGTCGTGATCACGACGTCGAAATCCGGCAGCCGCGCCTCGAGCTCCTCCTGTTGCTGCCGCTGCTGTTCGTCGGAGAGCTGCTGCGCGTAGCCACCGGCGGTCTCCTCTCCGACGATCCCGAGGTCGAGCCAGTTCGCACCGAGGCTCTCGATCTGCTCGCGCACGACCGGGCGAACGTCGAAGCCCGTCACGACCGCCCCGAGCCGCCGCGCGGTCGCGACCGCCTGCAAGCCCGCCACGCCCGCTCCGAGTACCAGCACCTTCGCCGGGGCGACCGTTCCGGCCGCAGTCATCAGCATCGGGAAGAACCTCGGCAGCCGCTCGGCCGCGAGCAGCGTCGCCTTGTAGCCGGAGACGGTCGCCTGCGACGAGAGCGCGTCCATCGGCTGGGCGCGGGTGATCCGCGGGATCGACTCCATCGCGAACGCGACGACGCCGCGCTCCGCGAGCCGCTCCACGCCCTCGGAGTCGGTCAGCGGCTGCAGGAAGCCGATCAGCACCTGGCCGTCGCGCAGCCGCCCGGCCTCCCCCGCCGTCGGGGCCTGCACCTTCACGACCGCCTCTGTCTCGGACCAGACGTCGTCGGCGAGGCGTGCGCCGGCCGCTTCGTAGTCCGTGTCAGGGAACGACGCCGCCTGGCCGGCCCGGCGCTCGACGAGCACTTCGAAGCCGGCCGGGGCGAGCTTGCCGACGAGCTCGGGAACGAGTGCGACCCGGCGCTCGCCGGCCGCAGTCTCTCTCGGCACCCCGATCCTCATGCCGCGCGCATGCTATTGCGTCAGGCGGGCGGGCATATCCTCGAGGGCGGTCGTGGTCCTGGAGGCCCCGCTGCGTGAGCCGAGGCGCGGGCTGGGTCACCGTCGGCTACGACTCCTCGTCCTAGCTGCGCGGCAGGAGCCGCCGGCGGCGTAGCGGCGTCTTCGGCAAGGTCCGGCACTCGAGTGCGTCCAGCCGCAGAGGCGATGCCGCGTCCCGCCTCTCATTCGCCGCCGCTACGGCGAGCGCTGGCTGCCGCAGGAGCCGGGGTTAGAGTTGCCCCGTGGGCGCGTTCGCCGAGATCGCAGACAGCTTCTTCAAGTCGGCCGTCAACGATCTCGTCCCGTACGAGCCGGGGAAGCCCGTCGAGGAGGTGCAACGCGAGCTGGGCCTCGACCACGTCGTCAAGCTCGCCTCGAACGAGGGGCCGTACGGGCCGTTCCCGCAGGCGCGCGAGGCGCTCGCGCGTACCGTCGACGAGCTCAACCGCTACCCGGACGGCGGCGCCTACCGGCTGCGCGCCGCGCTTGCCGAGAGATTCTCCGTCCGCTTCGAGGAGGTCGCCGTCGGTTCCGGCTCCGACGGGCTCGTCGACTGCCTCGGCCTCGCCGCCCTGGATCCTGGGGACGAGATCGTCTGCGGCTGGCCGTCGTTTCCGAGCTACGTGATCGATGCGCGCAAGGTCGGCGCCGTACCGCGGACGGTGCCGCTGCGCGATGGCCGATACGACCTCGACGCGATGCTCGAGGCGGTGGGGCCGCGGACGAAGCTCGTATACGTCTGCCTGCCGAACAACCCGACCGGAACGACCAACACGCGGGCCGAGCTCGATGCCTGGTTCGACCGCGTACCCGGCCACGTCGTGACGGTGCTCGACCAGGCGTACGCCGAGTACATCGACGACCCGGACTACCCGGACGGCGTGGAGGAGTACCTGAAGCAGGGCCGGCGCGCGGTCGTCCTGCGGACGTTCTCGAAGATCTACGGCCTCGCCGGCCTGCGTGTCGGGTACGGCCTCGCCCCCGCTGCGATCGTCACCGCCATCGCCAAGGTCCGCCGCGCGTTCGACCTGACGACACCGGCGCTCGAGGCCGCGCTCGCGAGCCTCGACTCGCCGGAGGAGCTCGAGCGGCGGCGCAGAGAGAACCTGAAGAACCGCGCCGAGCTGGAGCGGATCCTGCTCAACCACGGGCTGGATCCGGTCGGGCCGGCAGTCGGGAACTTCCTCTTCGCCGAGATCGGCGAGGACTCCCGCCCGCTCTTCGAGCAGCTCCTGCGCGAGGGCGTGATCGTGCGGCCGACGCACGGCTTCGGCGCCCCCGACGCGGTGCGCGTGACGGTCGGGACGCCCGAGGAGCACGAGCACCTGGCGGGGGCGCTCGCACGCGTCTTCGCGACCGCCTGACCAGAACGGACACGGCCGAATAACCCCTCGTTCGAGTGCCGGTCGCGGTGTTACCGTGGGAAAGGCGATGGGTCGCCCCCGCCTAGCCGGCAGCCAGCTCGGGCTCCTGGGTCGCGAGCCCAGTTTCCGGCGCCTGTTCCTGGCGACGCTCGGGTCTGGTGCGGGGACATGGCTGGCGCTCGTCGCGCTCGAGGTCGACGTCTGGGTGCAGACGCACTCCTCCGGCTGGGTCGCGGCGCTCCTGATCGCCGACCTGTTGCCGATCTTCGCGATCGGGATCCTCGTCGGGCCGCTCGTCGACCGGCTCTCGCGCAAGCGCCTGCTCGTCTGCTCCGACATCGCGCGCGTCGGCGTCTTCGCGATCCTGCCGTTCACGACGAGCGCGACGCAGGTCGTCGCGCTCGCTGCCGCCGCCGGTGTCGCGACGGGCTTCTTCCGGCCGGCGGTCTACGCCGGGCTGCCGAACCTCGTCTCCGAGGACGACTTGCCCGCGGCCAACTCGCTCCTGCAGAGCGTCGACAACCTGACGTGGGCCCTCGGCTCGATCGCGGGAGGTGCGCTCGTCGCCGTCGCCACCGTCGACGTCGCCTACTGGCTCAACGCATGCAGCTTCCTGATCTCCGCAGTCTTCCTCGTTCGGATCCCGCAGCGCCTGCTGCAGAAGACGCAGGCGGCGAGCCGCGGCCACTGGGCGGATCTCCGCGACGGCTTCTCGGTCGTCCTGCGGTCGCGGGCGCTGCTGACGGTTCTGATCGCATGGAACGTGGCGATGCTCCACAACGCGGCCGTCAACGTCGCCGAGGTGCGGCTCGCGTTCGACGCGTTCACCGCCGGCCGCTTCGGTCTCGGACTGATGATGGGCTGCGCGGGGATCGGGCTCGCCTTCGGCGCGTACTTCGCGGGCCAGTCGGTGGAGCGCCGTGGGATCGCGAACGTCTACGCCGGCTCGCTCGGTCTGATGGCGATCGGCGTCGGGCTCGCGGCCGTCGCGCCGAACGTGTGGGTCGGCGCGGTCTGCGTGGTCGTCTCGGGCGCCGGCAACGGCGCGGCCGTGGTCTGCAACGCGCTGCTCGTCCAGCGGGGCGCGCCGGACTCGCTGCGCGGCCGTGCCTTCGCCGTGCTGATGAGCTCGAACGTCGCGATGCTGACGATCGGGATGGTCCTCGCCGGCCACTTCACCGACGTCTACGGGCCGCGCTGGATCTGGGGCTTCGCCGCGGCGACGGCCGCGGTCGCCGGCGCGATCGGCCTCGTCCTCGCCCGCGGGGTCGCGCCGCCGGAGCGCGCGCGGCGCGATGGCCTTGCGGTCGCAACGCACACGACAGAGCCCGCGCAACAGGCGTCTCTTTAGCATCCGCCTTCGTGTCGGCCCGCCGTGACTTCACGCGCGAGTCGTTGGCCGCCGGTGTCCGCTCCGGCGACCGGCGCGCGCTCGCACGAGCGATCACGCTCGTCGAGAACTCCGAGCCGCTCGCCTACGACGTCGTGCGCGACCTCTACCCGGAGACCGGGCGCGCTTATGCCGTCGGCGTCACCGGCCCGCCCGGAGTGGGGAAGTCGAGCCTGATCAGCACGCTCGTGCGTCACGTCCGGGAGCAGGAGCGCTCGGTCGGCGTGATCTCGGTCGACCCGTCGAGCCCGTTCTCGCAGGGGGCGTTGCTCGGCGACCGCATTCGCCTCACCGACCACTTTCTCGATCCCGGCGTCTTCATCCGCTCGATGGGCACCCGCGGTCATCTCGGCGGCCTCGCCGAAGCGACGCTGCAGGCGCTGCTCGTGCTCGACGCCGCCGGCAAGGAGCTCGTCTTCCTCGAGACCGTCGGCACCGGTCAGGGCGAGGTCGAGGTGATCGGGATCGCCGACACCGTGATGCTGGTGCTGATGCCGGGCTCCGGCGACTCGATCCAGGCGCTGAAAGCGGGGATCATGGAGATCCCAGACGTGATCGCGATCAACAAGATGGATCACCCCGCAGCGAAGACGATGCTGAACGAGGTGCGCTCGGTGCTGTCGCTCGACACGGAGCGGGCGTGGAAGCCGCCGATCGTGCTGACCGAGGCGATGCGGGGCGAGAACGTCCCCGAGCTGTGGGAGCAGGTCGAGGCGCATCGTGCGTTCCTCGAGTCCGAAGGACTGCTCGAGCAGCGGCGGCGCGAGAACCTCGCGCGAGAGGTGTTCGCGGTCGCGTCGGCGCGCGCCAAAGCGCACCTCGAGCACGCGGTTGCCGACGACGAGGAGTTGCGCCGCTTGCTCGAAGCGGTCCAGTCACGCAAGCTGGACCCGCTGACGGCGGTCCGGGAGATCATGAGAGAGGTGTTCAAGCTTGGCGACGAGGACGGTACCCGGCCTTAGCGAGATCAAAGAGGCGCGCAGGCGTCTCGACGGCGTGGCGCGCGTCACGCCGGTCTACGGCACCGAGACGCTCTCGGGCCGCCTCGGCCGGGAGCTCTGGCTGAAGGCCGAGAACCTGCAGCGGACGGGCTCGTTCAAGATCCGCGGCGCGGTCAACAAGATCGCCACCCTCAGCCCGAAGGAGCGGCGCGCGGGAGTCCTCGCCGCGAGCGCCGGCAACCACGGGCAGGCGGTCGCGTGGGCTGCGCGCGAGGCCGGCGTGAAGGCGACCATCTTCATGCCCCAGGACGCGCCGATAGCGAAGGTGGAGCCAACGAGGAACTACGGCGGCACGGCACAGCTCGTCGGCGCCACCTTCGAGGATGCGCTGGCGGCGGCGACCGAGCACGCGCAGAGAACGGGCGCGACCTTCATCCATCCGTACGAGGACGAGCACGTGATCGCGGGGCAGGGGACGATCGGGCTCGAGCTGGCGGAGCAGGTGCCGCAGGCCGAGACCGTCGTGATCCCGATCGGCGGCGGCGGCCTCTCGTCCGGGATCGCGCTGGCGCTGCGCGCCGTCGCGCCCGGCCTGCGGATCGTCGGCGTCCAGGCGGGGCTCGAAGGCCCGACGATCGCGGACGGGATCGCGGTGAAGGAGGTCGGCGAGCGGACGAGCGCGATCCTCGACGAGGTGCTCGACGACGTCGTCTCGGTCACCGACGACGAGATCTGCGAGGCGATCGTGCTGCTGCTCGAGCGTTCGAAGCTCGTCGTCGAGGGCGCCGGCGCGGTCGCCGTGGCGGCGCTTCTCTCGGGGAAGGCCGGCGGCGACGGCCCGGCCGTGGCCATCCTCTCCGGCGGCAACATCGACGCGACGGTGCTGATCTCGGTGATGCGTCTCGGCCTCACCTCCGCGGGCCGCTACCTCGTCGTGCGCAGCCGGCTGCACGACCGCCCGGGGGAGTTGATCAAGCTCCTCTCGCTCGTCGCGCGGGAGCGGGCGAACGTCGTCTCGGTCGACCACCACCGCGAGGGCATGGACGTGCCCGTCTACGAGAGCGAGGTCGAGTTGACGCTCGCGATGCGGGACGAGCACCACTGCGCGGTGTTGCTCGAGACGCTGCGCAGCCTCGGTTACACGGTCGAGCGACTGCGCTGACATGCTCGTCTGCTCCGAGTGCGGGCGCGAGAACGCCGACGACGCGCGCTTCTGCTCGGCCTGCGGCACCCGTCTACAGGCGCCGCCGGAGCAGCGTGAGGAGCGGAAGGTCGTGTCGGTGCTCTTCGCCGACCTCGTCGGCTTCACCTCGCGCGCCGAGCAGCTCGATCCGGAGGACGTCCGCGCGACGCTCTCGCCGTACTACGCGCGGCTGCGTAGCGAGCTGGAGCGCCACGGCGGTACCGTCGAGAAGTTCATCGGCGATGCCGTGATGGCCGTCTTTGGCGCGCCGGTCGCGCATGAGGACGACCCGGAGAGGGCCGTCCGGGCTGGTCTCGCAATCCGCGATGCGATCGTTGAGGACGGCCGGCTGCAGGTGCGCATCGCGGTCACGACGGGCGAGGCCCTGGTCACGCTGGACGCATCGCCGGGCGGAGGCGAGGGGATGGTCGCGGGCGACGTCGTGAACACGGCGGCGCGGCTCCAGAGCGCGGCGCCCGTCAACGGCGTCCTCGTCGATGAGACCACCCAGCGGGCGACGCGTCGAGCGATCGACTATCGCGAAGCCGAGGCAGTGAGCGCAAAGGGAAAGGCGCAGCCGGTGCCGGCGTGGACGGCCACGGAGGCGCGCTCGCGCTTCGGGGTCGACGTCGTGCAAAGCGGTGCGCCGCTCGTCGGCCGGAAGCGAGAGCTCGACCTGCTCGCTGGCGCGCTCAGGAGGGCGCGCGCAGAGCGGGCGCCGCAGCTCGTCACGCTCGTCGGAGTGCCGGGCATCGGAAAGAGCCGCCTGGTCTACGAGCTCCAGCGCGTGGTCGATGCGGAGCAGGAGATCGTCTATTGGCGACAAGGCCGCTCGCTGCCGTACGGGGACGGCGTCACGTACTGGGCGTTGGCCGAGATGGCGAAGGCGCAGGCCGGCGTCCTCGAATCCGACGCGCCCGAGGAGGCCGAGCGGAAGCTGGCCGAGACCGTCGAGGCGCTCGGCCTCGGCACCCGCGTCCTCGAGAGCCTCCGCTCACTCGTGGGCGCCGCCGGCGACGAAGGCCGCGCCGAGCGTTTCGAGCACTTCGCGGCTTGGCGGCAGTTCTTCGAATCTCTGGCCGACCAGCGCCCGACGGTGCTCGTCTTCGAAGATCTGCACTGGGCGGACGACGACCTGCTCGATTTTGTCGACCACCTCGTGGACTGGGGCTCCGGCGTGCCGCTGCTCGTCGCCTGCACCACGCGCCCGGAGCTGCTCGAGCGGCGGCCTGGCTGGGGCGGCGGGAAGTCGAACGCGTTGACGCTGTCCATTTCTCCGCTGTCGGATGACGACACGGCGCAATTGCTGGCAGCGCTCCTCGAGCGCGCCGTGCTGCCTGCCGAGGTTCAGGCGTCGCTGCTCGCTCGTGCCGGCGGCAACCCGCTGTACGCGGAGCAGTTCGCACGGCTGCTCGACGAGGTCGGCGCCGAGGAGCTGACGCTGCCCGAGAACGTCCAGGGGATCATCGCCGTGCGGCTCGACGGGCTGCCGCTACCGGAGAAGCAGCTGCTGCAGGACGCCGCCGTCTTCGGAAAGGTCTTCTGGCTTGGCGCGGTCTGCACAGTCGCGAGCCGCGACCGGGCCGAGGCGGAGGCGGCGCTGCACGCGCTGGCGCGAAAGGAGTTCGTCCGCCGCGAGCGCCGCCCCTCCGTCCGCCGGCGAAGAGGAGTATGCGTTCCGCCACGTGCTCGTCCGCGACGTCGCTTATGGCCAGATCCCGAGGGCGGCGCGCGCTCAGCGGCACGAGGCCGCTGCGGGCTGGATCGAGTCGCTCGGGCGGCCCGACGATCACGGCGAGATGCTCGCGCACCACTACCTCGAGGCGCTCCGTCTGGCCCGTGAGGCGGGCGTCGAGCCTGACCAGACGCTCGCGGAGCGTGCTCGCGCGGCGACGCGCGACGCGGGTGACCGCGCGCTCGCGCTCGGTGCGTTTCCGGCAGCCGCGCGGCTGTACGAAGCCGCCCTCGCGCTCACGCCGCCGGACGCGGCACGGCGACCAGAGCTGCTACTCGCGTATGCGAGAACTCGGGCCGACGACGGCGGGCTGGATGATGCGGTGCTGCTCGAGGCGACCGAGGGGCTCCTCCGCGAGGGCCGCCCCGAGGCGGCGGCCGAGGCGCAGGCACGCCTCGGCAGTATCTGGATGAACCGTGCCGATCGCGACAGGGCGCTCGAGTACCTCGAGCATGCGCGCGAGCTCGTGGACGGGCGTCCACCCTCGAGCGAGAAGGCCTACGTGCTGCAGGAGCTCGCGCGCGTGGTGGTCATGACCGAGGACTTCGAGCGCGGCATCGCGATCGCCTTCGAATCGCTGCGCCTGGCAGAGGAGCTCGACGTCCCGGCGGCGCGCGCCCGGAACCTGAACACGATCGGTGTCGCGCGGGTCGCGACCGGTGACCGCGACGGCCTGCACGACCTCGAACGAGCCGTCGAGATCGCCGCTGCGGTGCATTCCCATGAGGAGGTCGCCGCTCTCGCGAACCTGACGTGGATGAACGTCGTCCTCGGTGACCTTCGGCGTGCCCGGACGTTTCACGACCGCTCTCTCGAGCTCGCACACCGAGTCGGCATCTGGGCGTTCATCCGCTGGCAGGAGGCCGAGGAGGTTTTGCACAGCTATTGGGAGGGCCGCTGGGACGACGCCCTCGAGACGACGGCGAACTACCTGCGGGAGATCGAGAGCTCTCGGGCCGGTCACTACATGGAGGGCATCTGCCGCGCCCTCGTCGCCGCCATCGCAGTCGCGCGAGGCGACGTCGACGTCGCCTGGTCGGAGGCACAGCGCGCAGCCGCGGCCGCGCGGCCGACGAAGGACCCGCAGACGGTCAATTCCGCGCTCGTATTCGAGGCACAGGCTGCGCTCGCGGTCGGGCAGACCGCTGCCGCAGCCGCGTTGGCGGACGAGTTGGTCGCCGCTTGGCGATCGCTGGGCATCCGCCAACCACACGAGCTCGCGATCGCGCCGTGGGTGTTCACCGCCTTGGGCCGCGCCGACGAGGTGCTGGCGGCGCTCGAGGCTGAGTCGCGCGCGATCACGCCATGGCACGCGGCGGCGCGGCGGCTGGCGTCCGGTCAGCTCGTGGAGGCGGCCGAGATCTTCGCGGAGATCGGATCGGTGCCGGACGAGGCTTATGCGCGGCTGAAGGCGGCCGAGGCATTCGCCGCGGGCGGCAACCGCGTCGCCGCTGATGTCCAGCTGAGGCTCGTGTTGCCGGTTTTCGCGCGGCTGCGCGCGACTGCCTGGATCGCCGAGGGCGAAGCGCTGCTCGCCGAGTCAGGCTGAGCCGCAGCGGCGAAAGGCCGTCAGCGCGTGGCCGCGCTTCTGCCAGTCGTCGATGCCGCCCTCGAGCACCGGTCGCGCGTGGACGCCCTCGGCGGCGAGCACGCTCGCGGCCACTCCGGCGCGTGCACCGCTCGAGCAGATCGTCACCACCGGCCGGCCGTTCTCGAGCTCCTCGCGATAGGCGCGCACCAGGCGGTACGGGATGTGCCGGCTGCCCGGGATGTAGCCCTCGTCGCGCTCGTCCTTCTCGCGCACGTCGAGCACCTCGACTGCATCGCGGTCGACGAGCGCCTCGAGCTCGTCGATCGCGACGGGCTCCAGCCGCTCGCTCGCCTTGAGCCCCGGCGCATAGCCCGCGACGTTCAGGAGGCCGACCGCGTAGAGCCGGCGGGCGCCGTCCTCGGCCTCGTCGACCGACGAGGCGTGGATCGTGATCGGCTGGTCGTGCTCGAGCACGAAGCCGGCCTTCGTGCCGACCGAGCCGCCGTCGAGCGGGATGTTCACGGCGCCGTGGGCGTGGCCCGCCCCGTAGACGCTTGCCGGCCGCACGTCGACGAGCTGGCCCTGCACCGCGTCGAGCCGCTCCAGCGGCGGTTGCGCCCCGAGGAACGGGCCGCGATTCAGGTCGACGACGCGTTCAACGGTCGGCGGCCGAGGCGCGGCGATCCCGGCGGAGTGGGTGACGAACTCCTGCACGTCCCCGATCTGCAGCGCGTGGTTCGTCAGGCGCTCGGAGCGGATCGTCGAGACGCGCTCGCTGCTGAGACCGGCGCCGCAGAGCGAGCCGCCGGTATGACCCGGATCGACTTCGGTCTCGTCCGGGAGCCCGGCCAGCCGGCCCAGCGAGTGGAAGAGGTCCTCGGCGCCTGCCCGCGCCTCCACCGCGAGGTCGGGCCGTGCGGCGTCGCCGATCAGGAGCGAATCGCCCGTGAGCAGATGGCCCTCGACGAGGAAGCAGCAGTGCTCCGGCCGGTGGCCGGGGGTGTGCAGCACGCGCACCGGAAGCGTTCCGACCGGGATCTCGTCGCCCTCGGCGAGCGGCTCGCACGGGAACTGCGCCTCGGCGAGCGGGTGGACGCCGACCGGCAGCCCGTGCTCGAGTGCGAAGCGGCCGTGGCCGGAGACGTGGTCGGCGTGCGTGTGCGTCTCGAGGACGCGCATGATGCGCAAGCGCGCGCGCTCGGCTTCCTGGAGGTAGGGCTCGATCGCATAGGCAGGGTCGACGACGACCGCTTCACCGGCCGCCTCGTCACCGATCAGATAGGACGCGCAGCCGAGATCCTCGTCCACGAGCTGCTTGAAGACCACTTCCAGCGACGCTACCAACCGTCGCCGCTAGCTTTCTTGAAGTGATGAAGCTCGCGCGTTGACCGCGTCGAAGGCGCCAGCTCGAGAAGCACCTGAGTCGACCCAGGTGCGCGATGGCTGAGGCCGATAAGGCGTGGCGTCCCGCGCACGCGCTCGAGCGACCGCGAAAGTGTCGCCGTCAGGATTTGCGCCGCGACCGTCCGAGGGATTGCGCCGCGCCGCCCATCGCGACGATGACCTCCTGTATCCACTCGTCGAGCCACGGAGGAGGTGACATAGATGCTGAAGCTGCTCACCTTCGTGGAGGCCATAGCCGGAACCTTGCGCACGCGCGAGGACGGCCAGACGATGGCCGAATCGGCGTTGTCCTCGCCGTCATCGTGCTCGCGGTGATCGCGGCGATCACGCTCCTCGCCGGCAACGTCAGCAATGCCTTGAACGCAGTCGCAGGCGTCCTGCCGTAGACCGCTTCGCCTTGCCGAGCGTTCGGTCTCGTACGCCCGAACCCTCGGCGAGCATTCTTGGCCTGGAGTGAGAGCGATGCCCACGCGGCACGTGGGTTATTGTCCGCCGCCTCATGCAGCGAAGGAACCTGTTTGCCCTGGCATCCGTCGCCGTCGCCGTCCTACTCGCGGCGGTCGGGACGTTCAGGGGGGACGACGCACATGCGTCTCGTCAGTTCCTCATCGTCTGCGCGGTCATCGCCGTCGCTGCGGGTGTCGTCTTCTGGCTGATCGTCCCGCGGATCGAGCGCCTCGACCGCGGCGCGCTCGTCTTCGGAATCGTCGCGCTGCTGTCCATCGTCGTGTTCTGGCTCGGACTGCCGCCGATCCTGGCCGGTGCCGCTGCCCTGCTTGCCCTTGCGTCTCGCGAACGTGGCGCGGAGACACGTCAAGCGACCGCCGCACTTGTTCTCGCCGCGCTCGCTCTCGCTGCGGCAGTCATCATCGCGTTCGTCGGCTAGGGGCCGACCGGGTTCAAGGCGGCTTTCAGCAGTGGCCGACGCTCACGGCGCCGCCCGACCCTCGCGCGGCGTAGGTATGGCCCTCGCCGGCAATTCGATGCAATAGGTCCTGGGGCCGCCGCCTCGACCACATGTGCCGGTCGTAGTTCCGGAATCCGGCTCTCCAGCCACTGTGGGGTCACGCCGGCGAACGAGCCGTACTGCGCGAGGCGAGCCTCCATCACGACGACCATCGTCCGTAGCTGGGCGGCGACCGCCGGCGAACCGGTCGTTGCTTCAGGCGCCGGGGGAGGGCACGACCCGGGTCGCACGTCGCCGTGCGGGCGAGGCATGAAATACGAGCGCCCCTCGACATCGCTCTCGACGCAGTAGCTTTCGGCGTTGGTGACCACCACACGAACGTCCCGAACGGCGGACTCGTAGGTCGTGCGAAGGCCGGTCACCGTGCTTCCGGCGTAGGTGCCGTTGTCGGCGTAGAACGCCTCGATCGCCGGGATCGACCGGCGGATGTCCGCTCGTGCCTCGGCTTCCGGAGACCGATCGAGGTTCCCCGCCGGCCGATGCAGAAGGCTCCATTGGCAACCGGGCAGGACGAGCAGCAAGACGAGCAAGAGCGAGCGGAGCAACACGAGGGCTGTTCGGTCGTTCCGGCCCGCTCCTTGAGGGAAGCCAGGGCTGTCTTGGCTGCTTCGTTGCAACGGAGCCTAGGGCGGGCGCTGGGGCCTGCCGGCTACTGGGCAGAGCTCGCGCTCCGGCGCCTGCTCCTGTACAGCCGCCATGCCCGGCGCAGGACCCAGAGCAACACCAGGCGCCGGAAGACCAGGAATCTCAGGAGCACGAGCATCGCGGATTCAACGCTTCGCGGCGCCATTGCGTTACGCCGCCGAGGTGCCGGCCTCGGGCTAGCGTTGTCGATGTGTGGAAGCCGCTGATCGCCATCGTCGCTTTCGCCGCGGCGGCGAGCTCATGCTCCGGCGGGTCCGTCTCGCGGCGCTCGCTGAGCGTCGGTGTGGAGACCGCGCCGCCGCCTCCACCGGGTGCGCTCGTGCTCGGCGGCGAGTCCGGAGCGCGCGCGGTGGGCCTCGCCGTAGCTCGCGGGCGCCTGATCGCAACGGTGCTCGCTCCCGACGGCCGCCCGCTCTCGGGGCTGAAGGTCTCCTTCCGGGCGGGTCCACACATCGTCGCCGCGCACCCGTGCGGCAGCGGGTGCTACTCGGCGGCGGTGCCGAAGGCGGCACGTGTC
>Ga0126314_10000604_pt1 | contig 17142 bp, 17 predicted proteins | sample Plot105B_FD_92535 | JGI IMG/M metagenome (GOLD analysis project Ga0126314, IMG submission 92535) | Serpentine soil microbial communities from UC McLaughlin Reserve, CA, USA - Plot105B | ecosystem: Environmental > Terrestrial > Soil > Grasslands | place: USA: UC McLaughlin Reserve, Lake County...
ACAATGAGGCTGAGCGGCTGGTCGGCGCGGCGCGCGCGCTCGAGCTCGAAATCGAACATCTCCTGGAAGCCGCGCCGGTTGAGCAGGCCGGTCAGCGAATCGCGGTGCGCGGCGTCGCTGAGGCCCGCTACCAGGCGCCTGAGCCAGTCGCGCGCGGCGGAAATGAGATAGCCCGTCACGAGCAGCGTGGCCACGGTCGCGATCCAGCCGTCGAGCGCATTCTCGCTGGGCGACTCCTCGACCAGCACCAGCGCGTAGCCGGCCGCCATAGCCACCAGGTGCACGAGCGCGGCGGAGCGACTGAAGAAGTAGAAGACGAACAGCGACACCCAGACGTAGGGCAGCGGGCCGTACGCGCTCGCGGAGCCCCAGCCGTAGGCGGCGGTGCTGGACAGGACCGTGCCCAGCACGGCGACCGCGTGGAGCCCGGAGGATGTGAGGCTGTTCTCGAGCAGCAGCAGGACGACGCTGAGCACTCCGGCGGCCGCGGCCGTGGCGAGCAGGATGTCGTCGTCGAGCTGCGCGTCGCCCGGCACCAGTACGGCGACGAGGGACGTGAGCGCGATCGCCGAGCTGAGCAGCGCCGCCGTACGCGCCATCGTCGCCGTTGTGGCGGGCCGCTCGACACCGTTGTCTGTGGCGTTCCGCCAGCGCAGCCGCTCGCGGAGGGGCGGATCCATGCTCCCCCTCTGGCTTATTCAGTACGAGCCCGCGGGTCCTGCGGCCACCTTATGTCCGTTGGCGCGTTCGCGCCAGAATGCCTCCGACCGTGTGGATTCAGCGCCAGATAGAGCTGCGGGCCCGGCCGCGGGGCTTCCATCTCGTGACCGACGAGATCGTCGACGCCGTGCCGGAGCTGTCGCAGCTGGGCGTCGGCATCGCGACCGTGTTCATGCAGCACACGTCCGCCTCGCTGACGCTGAACGAGAACGCATCCCCCGACGTCCGCCGCGACTTCGCCGCCTGGTTCGACCAGGCCGTGCCCGACGGCGCGGACTGCTTCTCCCACACGCTCGAAGGTCCCGACGACATGCCCGCCCACATCAAGACCTCGCTGACCGACACCTCCCTGGTGATCCCGATCACGCGCGGCTCGCTGGCCCTCGGAACCTGGCAGGGCATCTACCTGTGCGAGCACCGCGACCGCGGCGGCCCCCGCCGCGTGCTGTTCACAGTGTTCGGCGACGAGCGCACCTAACCCCAGCGGCGCGCCGCAAACCCTCCGCGCGCCCACTCCATCCAGCTTTTGCACCTATGTCGAGCACAAGTGCGCGGGCGTCGGAAGTCCGACCCGCGGATGTGCGAACATGCGTTCGTAGATGCGCTGGGACAACCTCACGGTCGACGCGGAAGAGAGCCGCACGCTGCCCGGCTACCTGGAGCCGGCCACGGTTCGCACCTTCGACGCACCCGAGGCACTCGACACCCGTTTCTACGAGGTCCGCTCCAAGTCAGCGTTAAACAAGGTGCCGAAGCAATCGCGGATGCCGTTCCGCTGGACGATCAACCCGTACAGGGGATGCCACCACGCGTGCGTTTACTGCTTCGCTCGCCCCACCCACACATATCTCGACTTCGATGCCGGTCGTGATTTTGAGAAGGAGATCGTCGTCAAGGTCAACGTGCCGGAGGTGGCGCGGGCTGAGTTGATGCGGCCGTCGTGGAAGCGCGAGCACGTGGCTCTGGGGACGAATACGGATCCGTATCAGTGGGTCGAGGGGCGCTACAGACTCATGCCGGGCATCTGGGAGGCGATGCGGGACTCGGCGACGCCCTCGTCGGTGCTCACGAAGTCGCCGCTGCTGCTGCGCGACATCGAGCTGATGAAGCAAATCCATGAGGTGGCCGGGTTTGCAGCCAACCTCTCCATCCCCACGCTCAACGAGAAGGCGTGGCGCGCCAGCGAGCCGCATACGCCGCATCCGCGCAAGCGGATCGAGGCGGTCGCGGAGCTGAACCGGGCGGGGATCCCTACGGGTGTGCTGATCGCTCCGCTGATGCCGGGCATCAACGACTCGCCGGAGCAGGTGGAGAAAATCCTCGAGCTGTGCGGCGAGGCGGGCGCCACGAGCATCGGCGGAATCCCGCTGCACCTGAGGGGCGAGGTGCGTGGCATCTTCATGGAGTGGCTGCGCTCGTATCGCCCGGATCTGGTGCCGCGATACGAGGAGCTCTACGCACGCGGCGCGTACGTGGGCAAGGCCGAGCGCGAGCGGATTGCGGCCCTGCTGCGCCGTGGCCCCGGCCGCCGGAGCATTCCGGGGGAGCCCGACCCGGTCACCGTCCCCGAGCGGCGCCCTCCGGGGGAGCCGGCGCAGACGAAGTTGTTCTAGGCGGTCCCGAGTGGGGGTTCATGACGCCGCGTGCGCGAAGACGGGCTCGCGGCCTTCGGCGGCCACGAGCTCGCCGAACTTGATCCCGCCGGACTCGGTTTCGTAGGGCACGAAGACGTCGACGGGCTCCGCTTCGGCGTGATCCAGCTCGACCTGGACGGCGTCGGTCGTATCGCCGCTGTCGGGATCCGTGAGGGTCACGTCTGCCGCGATGCCCGACGCCCGGATCGATCCTTCGGCGGCCTGCGCGCGCAGACCTTCGTGCAACGCGAGCAGCACCTCGCCGACGTCCGGGCTCTCACTCTCGTCCACCTGCGCGCCCACGGCGCTGAGCTCGCCCTCGGAATCGACCGCGGCGGCGTACGGATAGAACTCGCCATGCTCGTTGAGCATCTGCTCCGCGAACGGGAGCAGGAAGTTCAGGATCTCCTGTATCTCGTCACTGGGTTCTGGCATGGGCTACCCGTGCCCGAGACTACTCGCCCCGAACCGCCTCGAACTCGCCCGTTTCCACCTCGCGATCGATCTCGTAATCGATCTCCTCCTGGGTCAGCGCCGGCAGCTCCCCGGTTTCCACGCGACGTCGAAGGTCGCGCTCGCGGAAGCCACGGAACTTCAGGATCTCGAGCACAACGACCAGGTAGACGCTCGCGGCCACCGCCAGCATCCCGAACCCGAGCAGTACGAGCGTCCAGGTCGTGTCGAAGTGGCCGTGGTCGTCGGAGTACGGAACGAAGCGCAGGGCGAGGGCCAGCGCGGCAAGCACGCTCGTCCACAGATACAGGTAGAGCACCGTGCGGCGCTGTGAGAAGCCGATGTTGGCGAAGCGGTGATGGAAGTGCGAGCTATCGGCGCGGTAGACGGGCTTGCGGTACTTGATCCGCTTCGCGATCACGAAGCTCGAGTCGAGGATCGGCACCGCGAGCACGATCAGCGGGAAGACGAGGGCCACGACGGCGTTCGTCTTCAACGCACCCTGCACCGCGATGACGGCCAGCAGGTAGCCAAGCAGGTTGGATCCGGAATCGCCCAGGAAGATCGTGGCCGGGTGGAAGCCGTGGCGCAGGTAACCCAGCGCCGCGCCGGCGGTGGCCGCCGCGAGTATCCCCGCCGGGTTGCGGTCGAGCGAGAGCGCGATCACGCCGAAGGTGATCGCCGCGATCGTGCAGGTGCCCGCCGCCAGCCCATCGACGCCGTCGATGAAGTTCACGATGTTCATCACCGCGACGATGCCCACCACGGTCGCCGGGTAGGACAGGTCCCCAAGGTCGACGCGCCCGACGAACGGCGCGGTGAAGTCGTCGACGCGCACGCCGCTCGCCACGGGGATCACGGCCGCGAGGATCTGCCCGAGCAGCTTTACGTCGGGCGACAGCTCGAGCAGGTCGTCGGCTGCGCCGACGACCGCGATCACGACGGCGCCGCCGAGGATCCCGCGCATCTCGTCGTTCGGCTCGAGGAAGATGAGCCCGGACGCGGCGACGGCGATGAGGATCGCCATGCCACCGAGCCGAGGCGTTGGGAACATGTGGAGTCCGCGTTCGCGCGGCCGGTCGATGGCGCCCACGCGCCACGCCATCCGGCCGGCGATCGGTGTGGCGATCCAGGCGACGACGAGCGCCAGCGCAAAGGCGCCCAGAGCGGTGTCGAGCTCGCTCATCTCCCCAGAGAGTAAGGAACTGCCCGGCGGGCGCCGTGGCGCTCAAGCCACAGGCCGAGCGTCATTAGGCACCAGATCTGGCGGCTGTGGTCCGCGCTCCCGGCCTCGTGCTCGGCGAGCAGGCGCTCGACCGCAGCCGGGCGGAACAGCCCCTGCGCCCGCACGCTTTCAGGCGCGAGCACATCCCGCGCGAACTCCCGAAGGTCGCCGCGCAGCCAGGCGGCGGCCGGGATCGAGAAGCCTCGCTTGCGCCCGTGGAGGATTCGCCGAGGCAGGAGTGGCGCGACCGCGCGCCGCAACAGCCGCTTCTTCTGGAGCCCGCGCAGGTGTCGGCTGCTCGGGACCGCGAGCGCGAGCTCGGTCACGGCACTGTCGAGGAACGGCACGCGTACCTCGAGGGAGTGCGCCATGCTCGCTCGGTCGGTCTTCACGAGCAGGTCGTCGACCAGGTAGATGCTGCGGTCCACGTCCTGAAGCCGGGCGAGAGACTCGGCCCCCGCGGTCGCGGCGTAGCGCTCGCGGTACACGTCGAGCGGATCAAATCCGTCCGGGGCCGGAGCCGCAAGCAGCTCGGCCCGCAGGTCCGAGGAGAAGATCTCCTTCCACGCGTGGTGGCGCTCGAGCGGCGGCAGCGCGCCGCCGCGCGCGAACCGCTTCGCCTTGTAGTCGAAGCTCACCCGCGCTGACGAGCTCGGCAGCCTCTCGACCAGCGGGCGGAGCGCTGCCGCCGGGCGACCCGCCCATGGCGCTATCTGGTCCGCCACGTACGTGTGGTAGCCGGCGAAAAGCTCGTCGCCGCCCTCCCCCGACAGCGCAACCTTGACGTGCTGCGCGGCCAGTTCGGCAACGAGGTAGCTCGGCAGCGCGGACGAGTCCGCGAGCGGCTCGTCGAAGACCTCCGCAAGCCGCGTCAGCACCTCCCCCACGTCCGGCTCGACGACGAGCTCGTGGTGGTCGGTGTCGTAGCGGGTCGCGACCAGACGAGCCCGCTCGAGCTCGTCGAACGAGCGCTCGCGGAAGCCAATCGAGAACGTTTGTACGCGCTCGCCGCTCTCCTGCGCCGCGAGCGCGGCGAGGGTGGCTGAATCGACCCCGCCGGACAACAGCACGCCGACCGGCACGTCGGCGACGAGGTGCGCGCGAACGGAGTCGCGCAGGCGCTCACGCAGTTCATCGGCGAGCGCCCCCGCTGACTCGTCGCGCAGCTCGCCGGCCGGAGCCGGCATGACCTGCGCATACGGGCGAACGCTGGCCCCACGTCCGGGCTCCCACGACAGCAGCTGTCCGGGCTGCAGCTTGCGCACCCCCTCGAAGATCGTGAGCGGACCCGGGATCGAGTTGAACGCGAGCAGCGACTCGAGCGCCCGCATGTCGAGCGACCTATCGAGCTCGGGGAGCTCCATGAGCGCCTTCAGCTCGGAGGCGAAGGCGAGCCCGCCGTCCGCGGTCTCCATGTAATAGAGCGGCTTGATCCCGAAGCGGTCGCGTGCGAGCACGAGCCGCCCCGCGCGGCGGTCCCAGAGCGCGACGGCGAACATGCCGCGCAGCCGCTCGGCGAAACCGTCGCCCAATTCCTCGAAGAGGTGCACGATCACCTCGGTGTCGCAGCGCGTCCGGAAGCGGTGGCCGGCCCCCTCGAGCTCGCCGCGCAGCTGCTCGTGGTTGTAGATCTCACCGTTCTGGACCACCTGCACGCGGCCGTCCTCGCCCCCGATCGGCTGGTGACCGCCGGCGACATCGATGATCGAGAGCCGTCGGGCCGCGAGTCCCACCGGCCCTGCGATCACATGGCCCTCGTCATCCGGTCCGCGGTGGACGAGCGCCCGGCTCATCGCCGCGAGCGCGTCCGGGTCCGGACCGCCCGCGCCGCCGGCTGCTAGACCGCAGATGCCGCACATGTCAGGCGGCGCGTGCCCGGCGCGGGATCGAGGCGGCGGTCTCGGCCACCACGCCGAGGTAGAGACGAGGGGAACGGTCCGCGATGTACTCGAGGTCGTGGGCCAGCTTCTCCTCCCACGTCATCTCGCGCGTCATCCGCAGCTGCGCGAAGCCGGTCATGCCGGGCGGCACCACGAGCCGCTGCCAGTACTGCGGGATCTGCTCGCAGAGCTGCTCGAAGAACGCCGGCCGGATCGGGCGCGGCCCAACGATGCTCATGTCGCCCGCAAGCACGTTCACGAGCTGGGGAAGCTCGTCCAGATGCGCGGCCCGCAGCCGGCGGCCGACGCGCGTGGTCTCGCCCTCGGTCAGGCGGCTCAGCTCGGCCCCGAGAAAGGGTCCGAGACGGCTCTCGGCGTCAACCTTGAGGGTGCGGAACTTGAACATCGTGAACACGCGGCCGGCCTTGCCCACGCGCACTCCGCGGTAGATGGCGGGGCCCCGCGAGCCGAGCCGCACGAGCACCCAGATCACGGCGAGCAGCGGCGCGAGCACGAACAGCGCCACGATCGCGATCAGGATGTCGAGCCCGCGGAGCCCGAAGTCGACCGGAGCCGGGCGCCAGCCCTCGTGCGCCATCCGGCTGTAGCGCTCCGCAAGGGTCTCGCCCTCGTGCGGCTGCGCCTCCGGCGGCGGAGCGACGACGCGCGTAAAGCGGCGTGGTGGCCTGAGCCTGCTCATCACCGCCACTTAGGCGACCGCCTCGAGCGCAAGGTCGGCGAGCAGGGCGGGGTCGCGCCGGCTGCGCTCGGCGCTCGGCGCTCCCTTCGTGACCTCGATGGCGTTGGCGCTCGTGAGGGGGCGGAGCCGCCCCTCGCGGATCAGTGCCTCGTCGACGCCGCCGAGCCGGCCGCCGTAGGTGGTGTACACCGGCGTGCCGAGAGCCACCGCCTCGCGGTTCATCGTGCCGCCGGCCGACACGACCAGATCCGCCGCCGCGATCAGGCTCTGCGCGTCCACGGCGCCGTCCGGCACGATCACCGACGGCAGGCGCAGGCCCTTGACGAACGCGCGCTGCTCCTCGGTGCGCGGCACCACGATCGCGTGAACCCCCTCGTCGCCGCCGAGTCGCGCCACGACCTCGGGGAAGAGGCGGTTGGAGCGCCGGTGGTACAGCGAGACGTCAGGCGGCGGGCGGATGACCACGGTCACACGTGTCTGATCCACGCCGAGGCGCTTCATGATTCCGGGATCCGGCTCGAAGTCTGCGAGGTAGTACTCCTCTTTGAGACCGGGAAACTGCGCGAGCTTCTCCGGTCCGGCACCGTAGCGCGCCAGGCGGTCGGGAGGTATTCGGTCCGGCGTCATGACCCGCCGAGCGCACCGGCACCCGATGTTGTGCTGCTGGGTGGCGAACTCGTAGTCGAACATGTTCACGACCGGAATGCCGAGCGACCTGCCGGCGAGCGCGAGGTCGTTCGAGCCGTGTCCCCAGGCCAGTTGGAAGTCGCCGCGGCTCGCGAAGCGTCGGGCGCGTGCCGTGCGCGACATCAGGGACCCGAGCTTGCGCACGCGCGACGCCCCGCCGTGGCGGCCGAACGAGATGTGCTCGATGCCGTGGAGCTGGAGCAACTGGAGCGTCTGCGCGTAGTCGCGCGCCGTCACGGTCACGTCATGGCCGCGTGAACGGAGCACCTCGATGATGGGCCGGAAGACCAGCACGTGCGCGGGCGCCGTCATGTCGATCCAAACCCTCACGAACTCAGGCCCAGGTGCTCAGGCGCCCGGGATCACGTAGAACGCGATCACCGCGTACTGAAGCGCCGCGGCAAGGATCACAAGCGCGTGGAACACCTCGTGATACCCGAACACCGTGGGCGCGGGGTTCGGCCGCTGGAACGCATAGACGAGCGCGCCGGCCGTGTAGAGCAGTCCCCCGATCGTGACCAGCGCCGTGCCCGTGATCCCGAGTTCGTCCAGCATGGAGGGGAAGGCGGCCACGGCCACCCAGCCGAGCGCCAGGTAGAGGATCGCGACGAGCGTCTTCGGCGCGTCGATCCAGACCAGCTTCATGAAGATCCCGGCGAGCGCACCGGCCCACACCACGACCAGGATCACCGTGGCGAGGTCGCCGTCGAGCACGAGCAGCGCGAACGGCGTGTAGGTCCCGGCGATCAGGAAGAAGATCATCGAGTGGTCGAGCCGCCGCATCCAGCGGCGCGCGGCCTGCGACGCCCACGTGATCCGGTGGTAGAGCGCGCTGGTGCCGAACAGGGCCGCGACGCTCACTGCGTAGACCGCCGCCGCGAGCCGCGGCTGGCCGGCCGGAGCGGCAGCCACCAGCGCCGCCCCGAGGGCCAGCGAGACGTAGAACGCCCACTGGTGAGAGACGCCGCGCAAACGCGGCTTTCGGAGCTCGAGTGTCGCGGAGCTGGCGGGCATCGGTGAAGAACCCACGGTAGCCCATGCCGACGAGCTCGAAGACCGGCTAGGCGACGGCGGGCTCGGCGAGCTGAGGGTAGAGCGGGTGCTTCTCGGCGAGTGCGCGCGTGCGCTCAGAGAGCTGGCTCCGGTTCGCCTCCGAGAAGTCTCCGGTGAGCGTCTCGCCGATCACCGTGCCGATCTCGCGAAAGTCGTCCACCTGGAAGCCGCGCGTGGCGAGCGCCGGTGTCCCGATCCGCAGCCCCGACGACACGGCCGGTGGCCGCGGGTCGAACGGCACGGCGTTGCGGTTCACGGTGATGCCGATCTCGGCCAGGCGGTCCTCGGCCTGCTTCCCGTCGAGCTCGGACTCCCGCAGGTCCGCGAGCACCAGGTGGACATCGGTGCCACCGGTGAGCACGTTCACTCCCGCGGAGATCATCTGCTCGGCCACGACGGCGGCGCCTTCGCGAGTGCGCCGCTGGCGCTCGCGGAAGAGGTCTGACCGCGCGAGCTTGAACGTGACGGCCTTGCCTGCGATGGCGTGCATCAGCGGACCGCCCTGATGCCCCGGGAACACGCGCGAGTCGATCTTCTTCGCGTACTCCTCGCGGCACAGGATCATCCCGCCGCGGCCGCCGCCCAGCGTCTTGTGCGTGGTCGTGGTGACCACATCGCAGTACGGGATAGGGCTCGGGTGCTCCTCGGCGGCCACAAGCCCGGCGAAGTGGGCCATGTCCGCCACCAGGACCGCGCCGACCGAGTCCGCGATCTCGCGGAAGCGCTGGAAGTCCAGCTGGCGCGGGTACGCCGACCATCCGGCGATGATCAGCTTGGGCCGCGAGTCCTCCGCGATCTGCTGTAGCTCGTCCATGTCCAGCCGCGAGTCCTCCTCGCGCACTCCGTACGCCACGATGTCGAAGTAGAGCCCGGAGAAGTTGATCTTCATCCCATGCGAGAGGTGGCCGCCGTGGTCGAGCTTCATGCCGAGTATGCGGTCACCCGGGTCGAGAAGCGCCATGTAGACGGCCGAGTTCGCCTGCGCCCCGGAATGCGGCTGCACGTTCACGTGATCGGCACCGAAGAGCGCCTTCGCCCGGTCGATCGCGAGCTGCTCGGCAACGTCCACGTGCTCGCACCCGCCGTAGTAACGCCTGCCGGGATAGCCCTCGGCATACTTGTTCGTGAGGACCGAGCCCTGACAGTCGAGCACCGCCTGCGGCACGAAGTTCTCCGAGGCGATCATCTCGAGCGTCCGCTCCTGACGAGCGGCCTCGTCCTTGAGCACCTCGGCGATCTCCGGGTCGACGTCGGCGACTGGCTTGGTGAAGTAATCGGGGCTCAGGTCGCTCATCGCAGGCACCGTACCACCGCCTCCCGCGGTACAGCGCCCTCTCGCAGGACGTCCCAGGAGCCGTCGCTCTCGTACTCGCTCAGGTCCACCACGGTGGAGGGCGTGCCGGGCAGCTGGCCGCCGTCCAGGATCATGTCCACCCCCGCCCGCAGCTCCTCGTCCACGTCTCCGACCCGGCTGGCCTCGCGCGCTCCGGAGCGATTCGCGCTCGATTGGAGCACGGGCCAGCTGGCCGCGGCGAGCGGAGCGAGCTCTCCCTCCAGCAGCGGCACTCGCAGCCCGAGCCGCTCCGGCTCTGGTCCGCACGCAAGCGGGTAGCGCCGAGCCGGGTTTGGGACCACCAGGGTGAGAGCGCCCGGGAGCAGCCGGGCGACCGCCTCGCATGTGCGCGCGCCGAGCTCCGGGAGCGCCGCGAGCGCGAGCTCGAGGTCGAAGAACATCACGGCCGCAGGCGCCTCCGGCGAGCGGCCCTTGAGGCGGTAGAGGCGATCGACGCCCTCACGCGAGTGCGGCTCGGTGGCGAGCCCGTAGACGGTGTCCGCCGGGAACAGAGCGACGCCACCCACCGAGATGCAGCGCTCGAAGGTCGCGACCTCGTCCGCCGTCACGGCACGCGGCCGACGGTGATGCGGTCCCAGCTCGACAGGTCGGGGTAGGAGACGGCCTCCTCCAGCAGCTCGCGCACCTCGTCGGCCTGGTCGTGCGAATGCTCGAGCACCACCCGCGTGCCGGACGGAATGGCTGCGATCAGCTCGCGGATCGCGTCCAGGCCGTCGGCGCCCGACGTGAGCGCAACCCGCGGCTCGTAGCGGTTGATCTCCGGCATGAGGCCGTCCCACCGGTCGTCGCGCACGTACGGCAGGTTCGCGATCACGAGGTCGTAGTCGCCGGGCGGCAGCCCGTCGACCATCTCGACCTCGAGCGGCAGCCCCAGCCGGGCGGCGTTCTCGCGCGCGACGTCCACGGCCTCCTGCGACACCTCCGACGCCGTCACGCGCAGGTCCGGCCGCTCGTCGAGGAGCGCCAGCGCGATCGCGCCCGATCCCGTGCCCACGTCGTGCACGTGCGCGCCCTCGGGCAGGTCGAGCGCCGCCTCCACGAGCAGCTCGCTCTCGGGACGCGGCACGAGCACGCGCGGGTCCACCATCAGCTCGATGTTCCGAAAGCCCTTGCGGCCGAGGATGTAGGCCACCGGCTCGCGCTCGTTCCTCCGCCGCACGCGCTCGGCGATCACTCGCGCGGCCGCCGGCGGGATTTCCATGTCCGGCTCGAGGAAGAGCTGCTCTCGCGGGACGTCGAGGGCATCCGCGATCAACAGCTCGGCGTCGAGCTTGGGCGTGGAGCAGCCTGCCGCGCCGAGCGCGTCGGTGGCCGCGTCGAGTGCCTCACGGACGATCACCCGCCGACCGGCTCCGCGGCCTCGAGCATGCGACGCTTTTCCTCCGACTCGAGCGCGGCCGTGAAGTCGTCGAGCTCGCCGCCGAGCACCCCGGGCAGGTTGCCCTTGGTGAGCCCCACGCGGTGGTCGGTGACCCTGTCCTGAGGGAAGTTGTAGGTGCGGATCTTCTCGGCGCGCTGTCCCGAGCCCACCTGGGCCAGCCTCGCGGCCGCCAGCTCGGCCTGCTGCGCGGCAATCTCGCGCTCGAGCAGCCGAGCGCGCAGCACGCGCATCGCCTTGTCGCGGTTCTGGAGCTGCGACTTCTCGTCCTGCATCGACACCACGAGCCCCGTCGGCTTGTGCGTGATCCGCACCGCCGAGTCGGTCGTGTTCACGGACTGCCCACCGGGACCGGAGGAGCGGTAGACGTCAACCTGGAGGTCGTTGGGATCGATCTGCACGTCCACGTCCTCCGCCTCTGGCAGCACGGCAACGGTGGCGGTGGAGGTGTGGATGCGGCCCTGCGACTCGGTCTCCGGCACCCGCTGTACGCGATGCGTTCCGCCCTCGTACTTGAAGACGCTGTAGGCGCCGCGGCCCTTCACGGCGAAGGTGAAGTGGCCCTCACCGACCTCGATCGGCTCCGTCTTGAAGCCGCGCCGGTCCGCGTAGCGGTCGAGCATGCGGTAGAGGTCCGCGGCGAACAGCCCCGCCTCCTCGCCCCCCGCGCCCGGCCGGATCTCCACGATCACATCCTTCTCGTCGTTCGGGTCGGGCTCGACCATCGCTAGCCGGATCTCCTCCTCGAGCTCGGCCAGCCGCTCCTCGGAGGCGCGCAGCATCTCCCTCAGCTCGGGATCGTCGCCGCCCTCGGCGAGCAGCTCGCGCGCGCCCGCCGCGTCGTCGGTGCTGCGTCGCCACTCCTGCGCGAGCGCATGGGCATGCTCCAGCCCGCGGTATGCGCGGCCCACGTCGGCGTAGCGCCGCTGGTCTGAGATCACACCAGGGTCCGACATCTGCTCCGACAGCTCGGCGAAGCGGCCCTCGATCTGCTCCACGAGCTTCTCGATCACGCCGAGAAGGGTAGGGCCTATCTCCGCCCCCAACCCGCTGCCTCGGCGTAGCGAACGAGTCGATGGAAGTAACCCTCCACCCGCGGACCGGGGCCGAGGCGCCGGTCGTCGAAGCGCACACGCATCGCGAAATACGGGAAGTAGACCTCCATACGGCGCAACCCGTGGTACCTCCGGCGCAGCCACGGGTGCACCCAGCGCCGGTACAGCCGTGGCGGCAGCACGGCGGGCTGAGCGCGCCCCAGCTCCTCGGACGACATCTCGAGCAGCCGGCCAACCGTCGTGGCGTTGCGCCCCGCCACGAGATGGAAGGTGCCATTCGGGCCGCCCGTGGCGAGCTGGTGCACGCGATCCGCCACATAGTCGACGGGCACGATGTCCACCGGCGCATCGCGGCGGGCGGGGATCGCCGGCACCGCGCCGCGCGCGAATGCCCTCAGCGGGCCGTAGAGCACGTTGAATGAGGACGTGCGCCCCGTGCTGCTGTCGCCAACGACGATGCTCGGACGGAGGATCTGGAGCGGGAGGTCCGCCCCCTCGCTTGTCAGCGCCAGCTCTGCCTCAAACTTCGAGCGCTCGTACGGGTTGCGGAAGCTCTGTCCGACCGCCAGCTCGTCCTCGCGAAACAGGCGGCCCGGCTCTCCGGCAACGTATGCGGTCGACACATAGCTGAACCGCTCCAGCCGCGTACAGCTCCTGGCGAAGTCCAGCATCCGGCGCGTGCCGTCCACGTTCACGCTGCGCGACTCTTCCAGCGGCACGTCAAACGAGACGGACGCCGCGCAGTGCAGGACCGTCGTGACCTCGCGCCGCAAACGCTCGCTCGACGCGCCGGCGACCCCGAGATCGTTCCGCTGGATGTCGCCGGCCACGGCGGTCAGGCGCGGGTGGGCCGGCAGCCGGCCGGCGGCTTGATCATCGCTATCGGCGCGCACGAGCGCGAATACGTGACGATTGTCGCGCTCCAGAAAGCGCGACAGAATCTCCCGTCCCACGAATCCCGTGGCGCCGGTGAGGAGCACGGCGCCCATATCCGGAGCTTTTCGCGAGCGCGGCCCGGCTAAACCTAGGCCACGACTTCCATGCCGACCTTGTCCTCCTCGGAGGCGGCGCGCGGATTCTCGACCGCGAGCACGGCCTCGAGCGCCGCGATTGCAACCGCGAGCTGGGGCAGGTCGGGCTCCCGCGTCGTGAGGCGCTGGAGCTGGATGCCGGGCCACATCAGCGCTCGGGCCCAGCGCTTCGTGCGGTTCTTGCCGAACCACTTGATGAGCTCGAACGCGAGTCCCGCGACCAGCGGGATGCCCGCCACGCGCGAAATGAAGAGCCAGTGCCACTCGAGCTTGCCGAGCGGCGCAAACACCACTATGGCCACGATCATCACGAGCAACAGGAAGCTCGTACCGCAGCGGGGATGGAAGCGCGAGTAACGCTGTGCGTTCTCGGGCGTGAGCGGCTCGCCGGCCTCGTAGCAGGAGATCGTCTTGTGCTCGGCGCCGTGGTACTCGAACACGCGCTGGAGGTCGGCCATGCGCGAGATCAGCGCGAGGTAGGCCAGGAAGATCGAGATTCTCACCAGCTTCTCGATCACCACGAACACGAAGCCGTTGGGGATCCAGTCCGAAGCGAGGTTCGTGAGGCCGGCGGGAAGCAGGAAGAAGAGGCCCACGGCGAAGAGGAGCGCGAACGCGATCGTGCCGGCCCAGGCGCCGCCGCCGATGTCCTGTTGCTCCCCGGCCTCGTCCGGTGGCATCTGCGCGTTGGCTGAGATGCCGAGCGCGCGGAAGCCGATCTTGAGCGACTCGGCCAGCGCGACCACGCCCCGCACCACGGGGATCCGCAGGACCCGGTGACGCTTGGTCCAGGACACCAGCGGCTCCGAGATCACCTCGATCTCGCCCCTCGCTCCTTCCTGCTTGTCGGCCCCGCCCGCAATGAGCTGCTTAGCGGAGGGCTTGCGCACGGCCACGGCCCACGTGGAGATACCGCGCATCATCACGCCCTCGAGGACCGCCTGGCCCCCGATGGGCGCGTCCTTCGTGGCCTCTCGCGGACGATCCGGCGCGTTGCCGTTCATGGAGGTGGGGGCACTCACCGCCCTCATCGTATCGGCGGGCTGGCCGAGCGCCTCAACCGTTGGCTCAAAGCCGCCGGAGATCGGCGCAGCTCAACTGGTGCGCGTTGTCGGCCTCGGAGGTCTCGGCGATCGCCCTGTTGGGGTCCGCTTCGACGCGCACCACGCTGTGGCATTGGGGCCCGCGGATCACCACCGACCTCGCCTCGCCGGCGGCGAGCGCGACGCTCACGGTGTCGACCACGCCGCCGTCCACGCTGAGCCTCACCGGCACCGAGGCGACGCCAGCGTCTCCCGTGTTGGTCACGACGGCCTCGTAGCGCACGACGCCGGCCACCTTCGTGGGCCGTACCCGGGTGATCCGCGTCACCAGGTTCGGCAACGTGACGAACTGGCGACAGCGCGGCGAGCGCCGGCGCGCACGCGCGACCTCCACGCCCGCTGCCGTGTACCAGCGAAAGTCGACCCGCGCCCGGTAGGTCGCGTTCTCCTCCAGGTTGCGGACGCCCTGGCGGTAGCGGAGTGCGAGGACGCCTGGCTTCGACCGGTGCCAGCGCCTGAGGCCGCGCGCCTTCACGAGCCTGTCGCCCTCCACGCCGGTCCGCTCGAGGAGGGTGAAGCGCAGGGCCATCCGGTCTGCGCCCTCGACGAGCTTCATGCGCGCGTAGAACGCCGCCGAATGCTGCTCGAACGAGCACTGGAGCAGACTCACACGGGCCGGTTGGCTGTCAACGGCAGCAGCTGACGCCGCCGCCACGAGGGCGGCGGTCGTCAGAGCGGCTGTCAGGAGCCCGGAGCGCACGCGTCCTGAGAACGCTCGCACGGGCTCTAAGTTGCGGCGCCTTAGCCGCGGCGCGAACGCGCGGCGCGGCGGCGAAAACGCTCTACGCGACCACCGGTGTCCACGAGCTTCTGGCGTCCCGTGTAGAAGGGGTGGCAGTTCGAGCAGATCTCGACGTGGAGCTCGGGCTTGGTGGAGCGCGTCCAGAACTCGTTGCCGCACGTACAGCGCACGTGGGATGGGACGTACTCCGGATGAATGTCTGCCTTCATTACCTCTCCGAGTCTAGTGACCGAGTGCCGAAGCGCCGCCTGAACCACGCACGCAAGCGCGCCCACCAGGTACTCGGGCGCGTGAAGCTGGCGGGGGGTGGTTGCTTGGCGCGCACGAGCGCCACCCAGTCGTCCACCGGCAGCGTGCCCTCAATCAGGCGGGCGAGCGCCGACGTCACGGGCGCCTCCACCCCGGCGCGCTCGATGGCACGCGCGAGGACAGGGACGGTCTCGAGCGCCTCGACGGCCTGGCCGACCCGCTCCGGGATCTGCGCCGCCGGGATGCCCTGCGCGAGCAGCTCTCCGGCGCTGCGGTTGCGCGACTTCGGGGCGAGCGCGGTCGCCACCAGGTCGCCCGTCCCGGCGCGGCCGACGAACGTTCGCGCCTGGCCGCCGCTCGACGCCGACAGCGACAGCACCTCGAGAAAGATGTCCGCCGCGGCCATCCCGGCCGCGTTGAGCCCCTGCGCCTGGGTGGCCCCGACGGCCACGGCGGCGGCGTTCTTGGCCACTCCGGCCAGCTCCACGCCAACCGGATCGTCGGACACCTCGCACACCACCCCGGCGCGCTGGAACGCCTCGGCCACGCGGTGCGCGAGCGCCTCGGAGCGCGAGGCGCACACCAGCCCGGCTCCCGACTCCACCATCTCGAGTGCGTGAGCGGGGCCGCCCACGCATGCCACCCGCTCCGGACCGAAGGCCGCTTCGAGCAGCGCGGTGGGCGTGGCCCCATCCGGCGGTACGAGGCCCTTGGCGAGCGAGACGATGCCCGCGCGCTCCGGGACGCCGAGTCGCCGGAGCTCCTCCACGGCGTCGTTGATGTCCTTCGAGGGAACGGCGAGCAATAAAAGGTCAGCTCGACCGAGCTGATCCGGTTCGGCGCCCAGGGCCCGGATTCTGAGATCGCCCGGAAGCTCGACCCCGGGCAGGTAGCGCTCATTGTGGCGGGCGGCGGCCAGCTCCTGCGCCTGTGCGGCCGTGCGACACAGCAGCGCCGTGCGAATGCCGGCCCGTTCGAGCAGCACGGCCACCGCGGTGCCGAAGGACCCGGCCCCGACGACGGCGGCGCGGCGTGGATGCTGGCCGGGGTAGCGGATGGCGCGAGAACCTAGCGCCTCGGTCGGCCCCGCCACGCCGTCGCGCGTCGCGCGTCGAAACGCTTACGGCAGCGGTGAAGAGGTGGCTCTTCAGGCGTGTGGGGCACAAATCGGTCGCCGGGCGACAGAAATATGCCCCACGCCCTCTCCCCCGGGGTGCTTCGTTCGCCGGCGCCCCCGCCTACGTCAACTGATAGTTCGGCCCGTCGCCGCCCTCGGGCGGCGTCAGCCGGCCGCCCTTCGCGGTGATCGCGCCGCACTGCACGCAGTTGGAGGGGGTGATCTGGAGCTTCACCTCGTGCTTGCCGTCCGGCTTCCCGTTCTTCGTGGCGGCCTCGAGCTCCTCGTCCGGCACCTCGTAGACCTGCGCGGGGCACATGTTCTGCCACATCAGCGCGAGCTCGAGCGGCACCTTGTCCTGGATGCGGATGTGGTTTGGCGCATCATCGCGGGTGGCATTGCCGCTCGCGAAGACGGAGGAGAGCTTGTCGAAGGTCTTCTTGCCGTCCGGCTTGGGGTAGTCGCGCTCGGCGCCGATGAACACCGGCACGGTGGCGTCGTCGTGGGTGGGCCAGTGGCCGCCGGGCACGCGCCCGCCCGAGATGTCCATCATGCCTGCGACCGCGCCGCCCACGAAGAATCCCCTCCCGAACGGCTGGCGCATGTTGCGCGAGCGGTAGCGGTCGGTCTCGATCTCGGACGCCTTGACCTTGTTCTGATAGTTCGAGAGGTCAGCGCAATCGCCGCCGCCCTTCAGACGCTCGTAGATCGCCTCGGCGGCGAACATGCCGGCGTGCATGGCGTAGTGGACGCCCTTGAGC
>Ga0126314_10000605_pt1 | contig 17084 bp, 17 predicted proteins | sample Plot105B_FD_92535 | JGI IMG/M metagenome (GOLD analysis project Ga0126314, IMG submission 92535) | Serpentine soil microbial communities from UC McLaughlin Reserve, CA, USA - Plot105B | ecosystem: Environmental > Terrestrial > Soil > Grasslands | place: USA: UC McLaughlin Reserve, Lake County...
CCTTGAGCTCGGTGACGATGCGAACGGCCAATTTCGGGCCGACGCCATTGGCGCGACCGACCATGGCCTTGTCCTGGAGGGCAATGGCGCTTGAAAGTTCGGATGCGGTCAGGACCGAGAGAATGGACAGCGCCACGCGCGCGCCGACGCCCTGCACGGTGGTCAGCAACAGGAACCAGGATTTTTCTGCTTCGGTCGCAAAGCCGAAAAGCCTGATCAGATCTTCGCGCAAAATAGTCTCGATGAAGACGACGGCCGCTTCGCCGACCCTTGGCAGCGATTGCAGCGTGCGCGAGGAGCAATGGACCTCGTAGCAGACGCCGCCGCAATCGATGAGCACCCAGTCGTCGCCAAAACTGTCGACGAGACCCTTGAGCTTGCCGATCATGCGAGCGCTCCCATGCGCTTGAGGGAGACACGGTGGTGAACATGGCAGATGGCGACGGCTAGGGCGTCGGCCGCGTCGGCGCCCTTGAAACTGGCGGTCGGCAGAAGCGTGTGGACCATCAGTTCGACCTGTTTCTTTTCGGCGTGCCCCGTGCCGACCACGGACTTCTTGACGAGATTGGTGGCATATTCGGCAACGTAAAGGCCGGACTGCGCCGGGGTGACCAGCGCAACGCCACGCGCCTGGCCCAAAATCAGCGCCGAGCGCGGACCGGCATTGACGAAGGTTTCTTCCACCGCCGCCTCTTCGGGTCGGTATTGATCGAGAATTTCCTTGAGCCCTGCTGCCAGCGCAGCCAGCCGATCGGCGAGCTGGCCATCGAGCGGCGGGGTGACCGTACCGGCGGCGACAAAGCTCAGGCGATTGTCTTTGGCATCGACAATGCCCCAACCGCAGCGCCGCAGGCCGGGGTCGATACCGATGATTCGAACGGTTGTGCTCATGGCCCACCTTGTATCAGCTTGCGGCACCCTACCAAACACAATGTGAACAAAGCAGAAACTTCCGCATGGCAAACGCCTGTGGTAGTTCTAAATTTACGCATTGAGGAAACCCGGAATTCACAAACTAGGCTCTACTTTGCACTCGGGATGCAGGGACAATGATTCACGATGGCCGGTTTAGCAACGACGCTGCCGAAGCAGACGTGGTTTTTGATTATTCACACGACATTTGCAATTATTGGACTGCCCTCTGCTGCCGCCTTGGCGGTGACAATTGTGTTTATGAGTACTTTTCTAGCTGAGATGAATTTTTCCGCCTTTCTGGCGGCGCTCATTTTTCCTCTTGGTATCGCAATAACAGGCCTCTTCGGCGCGCCGCGCGACAGATTGGCCCGGGCCCACTTGGCCTGACCCGACTTGCCCACCTGACTACCTTTTCAATTTCAGTACAGGTTGACGCCATGACATCTCCGCGTACGGTCGCATCGCTGCAAAGCTGGTCCAGCGTTGCAAAATGGACGGTGTTCGGCCCGATCGCCTGCATGGTCGTTTCCCTGACCTACAATGCGATCATATTTTCCGATCTTGGCACCGAAGCGCTGCACCGGGCGTTGATCTCGGCGACGGTTCTGCCGCTGCTGCTCGCCATTCCGCTGTTTTTCTATCTCTCGATGCGCATGCGGGGCCTGGCGATTTCCAATCGCAAGCTGGGCCTTGTGGCGCGCACCGACAGCCTGACCTCATGCCTCAATCGCGGCGCCTTCACCGCGCGGGTCGAAAACCTGATCGAGGACGAAAACCCGGTGCGTGCGGGCGCGCTGCTGATGATCGACGCGGATAATTTCAAGACCATCAACGACCTCTACGGCCATGATATCGGCGACGAAGCTCTGACGACCATGGCGCGCTCGATCCGCTCGGTGCTGCGCGCTGGCGACCTGATCGGCCGCATGGGTGGCGAGGAATTCGGCGTCTTCCTGCCCGGCATCGACCAAGCGGCGGCGGAACTGGTGGCCGAGCGCATTCGCCGTGCCGTGCAATTGGCCCAATTCGCTCCGCGTGGGCAGCCCTATCTGCTCACGGTGAGCATTGGCGGTGCCGTCTTCGCCGACCGCACAAATTTTGCCGAACTGTTCCGCATCGCCGACCAGCGGCTCTATGGAGCCAAGCATTCTGGCCGCAACCGCTCGGTGATCGTGCATACGCTGGACCAGCCGCCGGTGGAACTGCGAAAAACGGCTTGAGTTTTTGGGGGTTAGCCCGAACCCCCTCCTAGCCTCCCCCTTCTGGAGGGGGAGGTTAGGTGGGGGTCGTTGCGACTAAGCCAGCTTCGCTAAGCCAGCTTCGCGGCTTCTTCGTCGCTCATGTCGAAGTTGGAGTAGACGTTCTGGACGTCTTCGTCTTCTTCGAGGGTCGAGATGAGTTTCATCAGGGTCGCGCCCTTTTCGGCGTCGATCGGGGTCTGGTTCTGCGGGCGCCAGATGGCTTTCACCGATTCAGCTTCCCCCAGCACCTTTTCGAGCGCGGCCGAGACTTCCACCATGGCCTCGAAGGAGGTGTAGATGTAGTGGCCTTCCTCATCGCTCTCGACGTCATCGGCGCCGGCCTCGATGGCGGCTTCCATAACCTTATCTTCGGTGCCGATGGCGGCCGGATAAGTGATTTCGCCGACGCGATCGAACATGAAGCCGACCGAACCGGTTTCACCGAGGGCGCCACCGTTCTTGGAGAAATAAGAGCGCACATTGGAGGCGGTGCGGTTGCGATTGTCGGTCAGCGCTTCGACGATGACCGCGACGCCACCCGGGCCGTAACCCTCGTAGCGAATTTCATCATAGTTCTCGCCATCGCTGCCGATCGCCTTCTTGATGGCGCGGTCGATATTGTCCTTGGGCATGGACTGCGAGCGCGCATTGGTGACGGCCAGGCGCAGGCGTGAATTGAACGCGGGATCGGGCATGCCCATCTTGGCGGCGACGGTGATTTCGCGGGCGAGCTTGGAAAAGACCTTTGAGCGCGCCGCGTCCGACTTGCCCTTGCGGTGCATGATGTTCTTGGCGTGGGAATGGCCTGCCATTCGGAACCTCAGTTTTTTCGAATTTTGAAGGGGCTTATAGGGGGAGAGGCGGGAAAATGGAAGGGTGACAAACACCCCCTCCTAACCTCCCCCTCCAGAAGGGGAGGGACGGTTCGCGTGTGCCAAAACGCCTGTGAGCCGCGGGCCGGTTCCTCCGCCTTCTGGAGGGGAAGTCAGGTGGAGGTATTCAGGAGGCTAGAACACCGGGAAGGCCTGGCTCAGTGATCCACCGATGCGGACCGGCGAAATCGTCTTCGCCAACCCGGTCTTGGGGTCCGTCTCCACCGCGATACCACAGAGCGTCGCTTCCCCTTCGGCGGGCGTAAAGCGGCCATTGGGGATGCCGGTGAGGAAGCGGTTGAGTGGTTCCTCGGAGTCGACACCGATGATGGAGTCGAAATCCCCGCACATGCCGGCATCGGCCATCAGCGCGGTGCCGTTCTTGAGGATGCGCTGATCGGAGGTCGGGATATGGGTGTGGGTGCCGACGACGAGGGTGGCGCGGCCATCGAGATAAAAGCCCATGCCCTGGATTTCCGAGGTCGCCTCGGTGTGGAAATCGACGATGACGGCGTCGACGACGTCGCCCAGGGGCGCGGCGCCCAATGCGGCGTCAACGGCACGGAAGGGGTCGTCCATGGGCTGCATGAAGACCCGGCCGATGGCGTTGACGACCAGGACGCGGTGACCGTTGCGGCCCTCGACCATCATGGCCCCACGGCCCGGCGCGCCGGCGGCGAAGTTGACGGGACGGATCAGGCTCGGTTCGCGCTCGATATAGCTGATCGTTTCGCGCTGGTCGAACGCGTGATCGCCCAGCGTGACGATATCTGCACCGGCATCGCGCAGGCCCTTGAAGTGCTGCTCGGTGAGGCCACGACCGTGGCTGGCATTTTCGCCATTGATGACGACGAAATCAAAGCCATAGGTGGCGATGATCCCGGGCAGGCGCTCGCTGACGGCATCACGACCGGCGCGGCCGACGACATCGCCCAAAAACAGCAGTTTCATGAGGCGTCTCCGAAGAATGTAACCCCTTCTTCGGTCACCACGGCGTCAAGGGGCACGTCATGCTCAGCGCGCGGAATATGGTCGAAGCGCTGCGCGGCGAAGGCAAGGCCGATCAGCATCGGGCGCTTCTGCATCACCGCAAGCGTGCGGTCATAATAGCCCCCGCCATAGCCGAGGCGCGTGCCGGCAGCGTCGAAACCTAGCAGCGGCACGAGGATCACGTCGGGATCGAGGCGTGGCGCCAGATCGGAGGGCGCCAGGGTGCCGAAACCTGCTTCGTAAAGCGGGGTATCAAGCGACCAGACGCGCATTTCGAGCGGTTCATTTGCCCCGGTGACGACGGGCAGGATGACCGTCTGGCCACCATCGACGAGTTTGACCAGAATGGGCTGGCAATCGAGCTCGTCCCGAATGGACCAATAGCCGGCGATTCCGTCTTCGGGGCTGAAGGCGATCTTGTCGAAGAAGTGGAACGACACGGACCGGGCGGCTTCGGCGCGAAAGTCATCGTCGAGTGCGGCTCTGCGGGCCAGCGCTTGTTTGCGCAGGCCAGACTTCACCCCCTCGATTCCGTCTTCCATCATGCGCGAAACGTCTCCGGAACCGAATATAAGCGCCGCCCTGGCCGTGGGACATCTGATCCCGGGAACCTACTTACGTAGGTGGGCGCCGTATATCCAAGCCCACGGGCCTGGTCAGGGACAGCTCCCTCGAGATCGATTAAGGCCCCGGGGATATGTGTGTCCACACGCGCCGGGCAGCGCGAAAGATATAGGCGCTTGCGGGCCGGCGTGCAAATGCTGCACGCCAGATTTTGCGACGAAAATGCGCCCTACTTCTTGAGCGCCTGAACGCCCGGCAATGGCTTGCCTTCCATCCATTCGAGGAACGCGCCGCCGGCCGTGGACACATAGGTGAACGCGTCCTTAACGCCGGCATGGGCCAGGGCGCTGACCGTGTCGCCGCCGCCGGCAACCGAGATCAGGTGGCCATCATGGGTGCGCTTGGCGACTTGCTTGGCGAGCGAGACGGTGCCGGCATCGAAGGGCTCCATCTCGAAGGCACCCATGGGGCCGTTCCAGACCACGGTATGGGCGTCGTCGATGGCGCCGACGATGCGCTCGATCGATTGCGGGCCGATGTCGAGGATCATGCCATCGGGATCGATGGCGTCGACGCCGTAAAGACGCGTCGGCGAATGGGCCTTGAAATGCCAGGCCACCACCACATCGACCGGCAGGATGATGGCGCAATTGGCCTTGTCGGCCTTGTCCATGATGCGGCGGGCGGTATCGGCGAGGTCCTTTTCGCAGAGCGACTTGCCGACGCCATAGCCTTGCGCGAAGAGGAAGGTATTGGCCATGCCGCCGCCGATGACGAGGCCATCGACTTTCGTGACGAGGTTTTCGAGGAGGTCGATCTTAGAGGAAACCTTGGCGCCGCCGACAATGGCGACAACGGGCTTCTTGGGCTTGCCGAGACCGGCTTCAAGCGCTTCGAGCTCGGCCTGCATGGCAAGGCCGGCGGCGGCGGGAAGGAGATGCGCAAGGCCTTCGGTCGAGGCATGCGCCCGGTGAGCAGCCGAGAAGGCGTCGTTGACATAGACATCGCCGAGGCTCGCCATGCGCTGGGCGAGCTCGGGATCATTGGCTTCTTCGCCGGGGTGGAAGCGGGTGTTTTCGAGGACGAGGACCGAGCCGACTGGGGCTTCCTCGATCGCTTGCTTGGCAGCGCTCACGTCTTCCCAATCGGTCGCGACGAAGCCGACCGGGTGGCCGGTGATATCAGCGACGGCGGAGCACACCTGTTCGAGGGAAAATTCGGGGTCGACCTTGCCCTTGGGGCGGCCGAAATGGCTCAGCAGCACGACCTTGCCGTCATGCCGGACGATTTCGCGAATGGTGGGCAGCAGGCGCTCGATGCGGGTGGCATCGCTGACCTTGCCATCGGCCACCGGCACGTTGAGATCGGCCCGCAGGAGAACGACCTTATTGGTGAGGTCCAGTTCGTCGAGGGTCTTGAAATGGGCAGACATGGCCGGGCTCCGAAGGCTTACGAAACGTGCGTCTTGGCCTAGCAGAGCCGAACTGATCGGGAAAGCGCTGGCAGGAAAAAACTGTCAGGCGGAGAGAAGGAGGTGGCGCAACTGCACGCCCACAGAATAGGGCGCCGGACTGATCGCGGCCCAGCCGGCAAGGCGGAGGAGATCATCGACCATGACATGGCGGGCAAAGCCGACGCTGGCCCAGGGCGCGACGCCAACGAGCCCGACAATGCGCTGGTGCCGGGCAACGAGCCACCCGAGATGCACAAGGGACGGCAGCATGAGCCATGGCAGGCTTTCGAAAAGCCCTGCGCCGATCCACACGAACGGCAGAAGAGACTGGAAACGCCGGGTCAGGTGGAACATGGCTCGCTCCGCTTATGCGCTGTCGAAACGAGGATTTAAGCTGATTTGGTGACAGGGTTTTGACGGGGATTGACCGATGGCGATGGGCGCCTAGGCCCTGCCCTAATCTCTTGCGAACAATCCCGGATAATCCAGCACGACGCCATCCGCATCGAGCGCCAGCTCTGCTTCGAAATTGGCGGACTGATAGCGAAAGTGGGTGGGGTCGAGGCGGGTATAGAGCTGTTCCTCGCGGCGGACGGTCATGGTGGTGGCGTCGATCCAGACCATGGCGAATTTTTGCGCTTGGCCGTCCTGCCAGTCGAGGCGCCAGATGGGCAGGGAATTGGTCATCGGGGTGGGCCAGATGTCGATATCGACGCAGCCGCGGAGGCCCGAGATCGGCTCGGCGCGATCGTCCGACCAGCCGCCTGCCCCATCGCAGAAGAGTTCGAGCGCGGCACCATCGGCGCGCTCTATCTTGAGGGTACGAGTATTGAAGTTTTCATCGAGCTTGATGCGATAGAAGAGGCCGAAATCGGGGCCGACGATGGCCCCGCGAATGCGCGTGTCGCGGCCATTGGCGATAACATGGCAATGTTCCGATGTCGCGAGGTCAAGCCCGCGCCAGCGATAGGATTGATTGAGATTCATGCCCCCGCCCCCACCTGTGCGTGGCATTTGCAGCAAATGCTGACGGTGATGGCAAGGCGGATTTTTGCGGAAGGGTTTCAGGCTGTTGCCGCGATCAGACTTCCCTCAAGCCGGCGGGGTGACGGCGTCGCGGATGGTGCGGAAGACCGGGAGGGCGTCTTCGAGCGTGTCGGAGCTGGCGACGCAGGAGATGGCGGTGCGGCCTTTGGAGGTTTCGAGCATGGAGAGCACGAGGCGCACATTTTCGGCGCCGGGCTGCCTGGGGACGGCGACAAATTCGTGGCCGTTGAAGCCGGCAAGCTCGAACGCCGAATCGTCTTCGAAGTCGAACACCGGCGCCATGCTGTCCTTGGCGAGCTGCAGCCATTCGGCCGAGGTGACCATGTCGTTGATCTCGTCCTGGCTGAGATCGGCATTTTGAGGGGCGTCTGCGAAGCTGACCTGGCAGAGCCAGGCTTCGCCGTCAAAATTGGCTGGCGTGTCCGAAGCGGACTTGATGCCGAAATTGGCGGAATACGGTGGCGCGGGCGGAATGGCCTCGACGATGAAATCATCAGTCAGGTTGACGGTAAGGCCGGTGGCAGCATCCTCCTGGCCGAGAGCTGCAGGAACGAGCGTCAGGCTGGCAAAAACGGCGAGAGACAACAGGCGCATGGGCAAAAACTCCGTTCTGAAAACGGGGGCAGCTAGCCTGCGCTTTGGCACAAGAATGTGACCTCGACAAAAAAAGCCCCGCCGAAGCGGGGCTTTTGTCAGGTCTTTGCCAGCGCTCAGAGCGTCTTGGCGAAGGCGGCGGTGACGTCGCACATGCGGTTGGAGAAACCCCACTCGTTGTCGTACCAACCCATGATATTCACGAAATTGCCGTCGATGACCTTGGTCTGATCGAGCAGGATCGTGCACGAATGCGGATCATGATTGAGGTCGGACGACACCAGCGGCTCGCGGGTGAAGGTCATGATGCCCTTGAGCTTGCCTTCGGCGGCAGCGATCAGCGCGTCATTGACTTCCTGGGCGGTCGTGGCACGGCCGGCGACGAACTTGAGATCGACGAGCGATACGTTGGGGGTCGGCACGCGGATCGAGACGCCGTCGAGCTTGCCCTTGAGTTCGGGGAGCACGAGGCCAATGGCCTTGGCAGCACCGGTCGAGGTCGGGATCTGCGACAGGGCAGCGGCGCGGCCGCGATAGAGATCCTTGTGCATGGTGTCCAGCGTCGGCTGGTCGCCCGTGTACGAGTGGATCGTGGTCATCATGCCTTTTTCGATACCCACGAGCTCATTCATGATGAGGGCCATGGGCGCGAGACAGTTGGTGGTGCACGACCCGTTGGAGATGACGACGTCATCCTTGCCGAGCGCGGCGTGGTTGATGCCATAAACGATGGTCTTGTCGGCGCCATCGGCGGGAGCCGAGACGATGACCTTCTTGGCGCCGGCCTGGATGTGGGCCGAAGCCTTTTCCTTGGACGTGAAAATGCCGGTGCATTCGAGCACGATATCGACGCCCATCTGGGCATGCGGCAGTTCGGCCGGGTTCTTGACGGCGGTGACCTTGAAGGTCTGGCCGGCGGTCTTGATCGTGTCACCTTCGACGACGACGGCGTGAGGGAACTTGCCGTGCACGCTGTCATAGCGCAGCAGGTGGGCATTGGTTTCCACCGGGCCCAGATCGTTGACGGCGACCACTTCGATATCGGTACGACCGGACTCGATGATGGCGCGCAGGATGTTGCGGCCGATACGACCAAAACCATTGATGGCGACGCGAACTGCCATGATTAGACGCTCCTAAAGGGAGGAAAGGAGAAAGGGAGGCGGGGCTCTCTTACAACTGTGCGGTGACGGCTTCAACAACGGCCTTGGACGTAATGCCAAAGTGGGCATAGAGCGCATCGATGGGGCCGGAGGCGCCGAACGAATGCATACCGACAAAGCGACCCTTGTCACCGAGGAGCCTGTTCCAGCTCATCTCGATTCCCGCTTCGACGGCAACGCGCGCCTTGGCGGTGCCGAAAACTTCGGCCTTATAGGCGTCGGACTGTTTTGCGAACAGCTCCATGGACGGCACCGAAACGACGCGGGCTTTGACACCCTGTTCGGTGAGGGTCTTCTGCGCTTCGACGGCAATCGCGACTTCCGAGCCGGTGGCGAAGATGATCGCATGGGCATCGGCCGGGCCGATCAGCGAATAAGCGCCCTTGGCCGACTTGTTCTCGGCCGAGTTTTCGAGGCGAACGGCAGGCAGGTTTTGGCGCGACAGCGCGAGGATCGACGGCGCCTTTTCCGAGGTCATGGCAATTTCCCAGCACTCGGCGGATTCCACCGCGTCGGCCGGACGGAGCACCAGCAGGTTCGGGATAGCCCGGAGAGCGGAGAGGTGTTCCACCGGCTGGTGGGTCGGGCCGTCTTCGCCAAGACCGATGGAATCGTGGGTCATGACATAGATGACGCGCTGTTCCATCAGGGCCGAAAGGCGGATCGCGGGGCGGGCATAGTCGGTGAAGACCATGAAGGTGCCACCATAGGGGATGAGACCACCGTGAAGCGCCACGCCATTCATGGCAGCGCCCATTTCATGCTCGCGAATGCCATACATCATGTAGCGGCCAAGGCGATTGTCAGCCTGGAAGGGCAGCGTCTCGGGCGTGTTGGTGAGGTTGGAATGGGTCAAGTCGGCAGAACCGGCCAGGGTTTCCGGCACGTTCTTGTTGATGATTTCAAGCGCCATCTGGCTCGACTTGCGGCTCGCGACCTTGGGCTTGTCGGCGACGAGCTTTTCCTTGTACGCGGCCATGACGGCGGCAAAATCGGCTGGCAGTTTGCCTGACATGCGGCGGGTAAACTCAGCCTTGTTGGCATTAGCCGCCAGGCGCGCTTCCCATTCACCGCGCAGGTTCTGCGAACGGGTGGCGGCAGCGCGCCAGCTTTCAAGAATGTGGGCGGGGATTTCAAAAGCCGGATAGTCGATGCCGAGGGCCTGCTTGGCGCCAGCCAGTTCTTCGGCGCCGAGCGGAGCGCCATGGACTTTTTCGGTGCCAGCCTTCTTGGGCGCGCCAAAACCGATCGTGGTCTTGGCGGCGATCAGCGTTGGCTTGTCGGTCGACGCCTTGGCGGTCAGCATCGCCTTTTCGAGTGCGTCCTGGTCGTGGCCATCGACCTCGATCGTGTTCCAGCCGACAGCCTTGAATCGGGCGATCTGGTCGGTCGAATCCGCGTTCGAGACCTTGCCGTCGATGGTGATGTTGTTGTTGTCCCAGATCACGACGAGCTTGTTGAGCTTGAGGTGGCCGGCCAGCGAAATCGCTTCCTGGGAAATGCCTTCCATGAGGCAACCGTCACCGGCGAGCACCCAGGTGTGGTGATCGACGATATCGGAGCCGAATTCGGCGGCGAGCTTGGCTTCGGCGACGGCAAAGCCGACCGAATTGGCAAGACCCTGGCCGAGCGGGCCCGTGGTGGTTTCGATGCCTTCGGCATGGCCGAATTCGGGGTGGCCGGCGGTCTTGGAGCCAAGCTGGCGGAAATTCTTGATGTCCTCGATGCTCATGTCCTTGTAGCCGAGCAGATAAAGCGAGGAATAGAGCAGCATCGAGCCATGGCCGGCCGAGAGAATGAAGCGGTCGCGATCGGCCCAGTGGCTGTCGGCGGGATCGAACTTCATGACCTTGGTGAAAAGAACGGTGGCGATATCGGCGCAGCCCATCGGCAGGCCGGGGTGACCGGAATTGGCTTTTTCGACCGCGTCCATGGACAGGGACCGGATCGCATTGGCCAATTCGTTCTGCTGGGCTGTGTTCGTCATCGCTGAAGGCCGCTCTCTGAGGGGGTGAGTAAGGCTGAAATCCGGGAGAAAGCTTGAGGAAAAGCCTCCTCCCAAAGGCGGGTTGAGGCATAACAGGTTCGGTTTTTCTGTCAATGTCACCGAGGCGGCAAGGCGTCCAATCCCGGCGTGGATTTCAAGGGATGGCGCCTGCGCCAGGTTGCATTGAGATCGGCCTTGAGGCAGGCTGACGCCAGGCTGAATCGACGTTGTACCAGGGGTTGTTGCGGGTAATGAATGACATGAAGGTTGAAGACGGCCTCGCCGTGGCGACCGCGCGTTTCGACGCTGCCATGGTCCGTCTCGACCAGAGCCTCGTTGATCTGACCAATCGCGTGCAGCGCATGAAGCGCATCGAGGTCGACACTCAAAGGCTGGTGCAGGAACGCGCCCGGCTCGCGACCGAACTCGACAAGACCTCGGCCAGGGCCAAAAGGCTCGACGACAGCGCCCACGACGTCTCGCGCCGGCTGGTGGTCGCCATGGAAACGGTGCGCGCCGTTCTGGCCAAGGAGTAGGCGATGCCCGAGGTCAATGTCGAAATCAACGGCCGCAAATATCGGATGGCCTGCCAGGACGGCCAGCAGGGGCATCTGATCGCGCTGGCCGAGCGGTTCAATGCGCAGGTGGAAGGCCTCAAGGGGGCGGTGGGCGAAATCGGCGACAACCGGCTGACGGTGATGGCCGGTATCGCCGTGCTCGATGAACTGGGCGAAGCCGAACGCAAGATCACGGCGCTGGAGCAGCAGGTGCGCACCCTGACGGAAGCCGGCCAGGAGATTGCGCAAGAGCTGGAGGCCACCGAACGCGCCTTTGCGGGCAAGCTCGACGAGGCGAGCCGGGTGATCAATTCGATCGCGGGGGTACTGGACGAGACGGCGCCGTTGCAGAGTTGACCCGTGATCCTGAGGCGCTCGCCAATGGCGAGCCCCGAAGGATGAGGGCAAGAGGCAATCCCACCCACCAGATCCCCTTCTCCCCTTGAGGGAGAAGGTGGCGCGCAGCGCCGGATGAGGGGTATGTGATCTAACAACGTACTCTCCCTGCGGAGGCCCCGCCATTTGAGCGCAGCTCAAATGGCTTTCTCGCTTAAATTCGCTCCACAGGAGCGAATTTGCCCTTGGGCCAGCTCGAAACCCCTCACCCTGGATTTTTGCTGAACGCAAAATCCTGTCCCTCTCCCGCAAGGGGCGAGGGGAAGATCGAGTTGGTGGCAGGTCCTCAGAACCGCGCCGTCAGCGGATCGGACCCAATGCGGCCGCTGGAGCTATCGAGGCCGTTGATCGCGGCCTTGTCCTCATCGCTGAGGGCAAAATCGAAGACGTTGAAATTTTCGACGATGCGGCTAGGTGTGACGGATTTGGGGATGACGACGAGGCCTTCCTCGATATGCCAGCGGATGATGACCTGGGCCGGGCTCTTGCCGTAGCGCTGGGCGATGGCGGCGATCGTCTCGTCTTCGAGCATCTTGCCCTGGCCGAGCGGGCTCCAGCTTTCGGTGATGATCTTTTTGGGCTCATAGGTGGCGCGCAGGTCGCGCTGCTGGAAACGGGGATGGAGCTGGACCTGATTGATGACCGGCAGCACGCCCGTGGCGGCTTCGAGATCGTCGATATAGCTGCCCTCGAAATTGGAGACGCCGATCGAGCGGGCCTTGCCTTCTTCCTGGAGACGGATCAGCGCCGTCCAGGTGTGGACGAATTTGCCGCGATAGGCCGAGGGCCAGTGGATGAGGTAGAGGTCGACATAGTCGGTGCCCAACCGCTTGAGCGAGGCATCCATGGCGCGGAGGGTTTCGTCAAAGCCCTGGTCGTCGTTCCAGACCTTGGTGGTGAGGAAGATGTCGCCGCGCGCAACGCCCGAATTGCGCATACCCTCGCCTACGCCGCCTTCGTTCTGATAGACGGCAGCGGTGTCGATATGGCGATAGCCGGCCTTGAGCGCGGTTTCGACGGCCGTGACTGCCACGTCGTCGGGCGTCTGCCAGACCCCCAGACCCACTTGGGGAATGGAGCGGCCGTCATGGAAGGTCACGTGAGGTTGCGTGCTCATTGGGTATATCCATCATGCTGGGAAGAGGCGCCGTGCGCCGAATTGCATCGTCTTCTTACGATGAATGGCGCAGCCTGCCAAGTTCCAAAACAGCCTACCATACAAGATCATCCTTTCGTCTGATAACCCAAGGTCTAATCGACGGGATCAGGCGAAAGTCTAATCTTAGGGCAAGGTTCAGTTTCGACGAGCAAGGCCAGACGAATGACGAAATCCCTCAATGCCATCGCCCAAAAGCTGATGTCGCCCGGGCAGGGCATCCTCGCCGCCGACGAGTCCGAAGGCACCATCGCAAAGCGCTTTGCCAAGATCAACCTGCCCAATTCGCTCGACCTGCGCCGCGATTATCGCGAGATGCTGTTCCGCTCGACGGCAGCGATGAACAAGTACATTTCGGGCGTCATCCTGACCGAGGAAACGCTGGAACAATCCGCCGCCGACGGCACGCCCTTCCGCGCTATTCTCGCCGATGCCGATACCATTCCCGGCATCAAGGTCGACCGCGGCGCCTTCCCCATGCCGGGCGATAGCGGAGAAAAGATCACCGAAGGTCTCGATGGCCTCCGCCAGCGCCTCGAGCGTTATGCCCAGCTTGGCGCAGGCTTTGCCAAGTGGCGCGCCGTGATCACCATCAATGACGTCGCGCCCACCCGCAACAATATCCGCGCCAATGCCCATGCCCTGGCGCGCTATGCCATCCTCTGCCAAGAAGCCGGCATCGTGCCGATCGTCGAGCCGGAAGTGGTGGGCGATGGCGATCCGGGCAATCACTCGCTCGAACGCAGCGCCCAGGTGACCGGCGAAGTGCTCGAAAACGTCTTCAAGGAACTGCGCCTCGCCGGCGTCGACCTCTCGGGCATGCTGCTCAAGCCCAATATGGTGCTGCCCGGCGTCAATTCGCGCGATCGGCCCGGGGTCGAGGAAATCGCGCGCCGCACCGTCGAAGTGCTCAAGGAGCACGTACCGGCTGCCGTTCCTGGCATCGCCTTCCTTTCGGGCGGCCAGACTGACGAGGAAGCCACCGCGCACCTTTCGGCCATGAACCGCATTGCCTACAAGCCCTGGCCGATGACCTTCTCCTATGGCCGCGCGCTACAGAACGTTGCCTTGCGCACTTGGGCTGGCCGCCGCGAAAATTTTCCTGCCGCCCAAGCCGCCTTTACCCACCGCGCCCACATGAATTCGCTGGCCGCGCTCGGCGAATGGTCCAACGACGTCGACCGCGCCGCCTGATTTCTGAGTGACGTCCCAACGTCATGACTTGGCGTGCTCCCGTGAGGGGGCGCGCCTTTTTGCATTGCGCAGCAGCGGTTGCAGACCGCACCGAGCCGGTGCCCTCACCCCTCGGTGAGCTTGAACTCGATGCGCCTGTTGCGTCGGAAGGCCTCGTCCGACTCGCCCGGATCGAGCGGGGCAAACTCGCCGAAGCCCGCCGCCACCAGCCGCGCTGGCGCCACGCCCTTGCTCACGAGATATTGCGCCACGGAAATGGCGCGCGCCGCTGAAAGCTCCCAGTTGGAAGGGAAGCGTGCATTGGAGATCGGCCGACTATCGGTGTGCCCGTCGATGCGCAGCACCCAGTTGATGTCGGGCGGAATTTCCGTTTCGAGCTGCAGGATCGCCTCGGCCAGCGCATCAAGCTGGGGCGTACCCTCGAGGGCGATATCAGCCTGGCCCGGATCGAACAGCACTTCGGACTGGAAGACGAAGCGGTCGCCGACGACGCGCACATCGGCGCGAGTTTCAAGAATTTCGCGCAGGCGCCCGAAGAAGTCGGAGCGATAGCGCGCCAGGTCCTGCACGCGCTGGGCGAGAGCAAGGTTCAACCGCCGACCGAGATCGGCGATCTGGGTGCGCGATTCGGTGTCGCGGGTCTCCGAGGCCTCGAGCGCATTTTCGAGCGCGGCGATCTGCGTGCGCAGGGCTGCCAATTGCTGGTTCAACAGCGACACCTGCGCATTGGCCTCGTCCGACAGGCGCTCGGCACTGATGAGGTCTTCTTCGAGACCGGCAATGGTGCTGTCGCGATCCCCCAGCCCCATGCCGATGCCGGCAAGTTGGCTCGAAAGATCCTGGTTCTGCGCTTCGGCTGAAGAGAGGGTGGCGGTCAGCGTCGCCAATTGCTCGCCGAGGTCATCGGAATTGGCACGTTCGAGCTGGAGGAGTTCGGTCAACTCGGCGATCTGGCCATTGAGGCGCGACAGCGCCGTATCCCGCCCCTGGATTTCCTGACCAAGGAAAAACTGGGTGAGCATGAACAGGCTCAGAAGGAAGATGATGACGAGCAGCAAGCTCGACAGGGCGTCGACGAAGCCCGGCCAGTAGTTGGCCTCTACGCGGCGGCGTGAGCGGCTCGATGCCATGGACTAGTCCCGCCGCCCGGTATTGTTGTCTTCGCTGAGCATGGCCTCGATCAACTCGCGCAGCCGCTTGTTGGTGGCGCTCTGCTCGGTGATATAGGCGCGCAGGTCCTCCTGCTCGGTGCGGATATGCTTGACGAGGCCATCGATGCCGCGCGCCAGTTCGGCCATGGCGCGAATGGCATTCTGCGAGGAATTCTGGTTCTGCATGCTGTCGCCGAGCTTGTCGAACATGGCCTGCATTTCCGGGCCGCCGGCATTGGACTGCATGGCGGAAACCGGATGGTCGAGCTCGGTCATCGAGGTCATCCAGTCCTCGAGATCGGTATAAAAGGCGTTCTGCGCCTGGCTCGTCTGCAGGTCGAGGAACCCCAGGATCAGCGACCCGGCAAGGCCGAAGAGCGAGGACGAAAAGGCGGTGCCCATGCCCGCGAGCGGGGCGGCAAGGCCTTCCTTGAGATTGGAGAACAGGGCCGTGCTATCGGCCGAGGTCACATCGAGCGCATTGATGACATTGGCCACCGAACTCACGGTTTCGAGGAGACCATAGAACGTGCCCATGAGGCCGAGGAAGACGAGCAGGCCTGTCAGGTAGCGCGAAGTATCCTTGGCTTCATCGAGCCGATTGCCAACGGAATCGAGAATCGAGGACATCGAAGACGGCGTGATAACCGCTTCCCCGATCCGTTCGCGCAGAATGCCGGCGACGGGGGCAAGGAGCACCGGCGGGCGCACCTGAGTGGAATTGCCGTCCTGGAGCGAATTGACCCACTTCACCTCGGGAAAGAGGCGGAAAATCTGCCGGAAGCTGAGGAAGATGCCGATGAACAGGGCCAGGAAGATCATCGAATTGATGAACGGGTTGGCCCAGAAGAAGGTGACGATATTGGTGAACAGAATGGCAGCGACGAGCACCACCAGAATGATGAAAATGACGACCTTGATGAGGTAAACGACCGGGCTCGCGAGATGATAGGGATCGTAACCTTGCGACATCGTGTCTGAACCTCGCCCCGCGCACACCAAATCAACGCCGCCAAGACTAGAGGCGGCGGATTGGCGTGACAATGGAAAAGGTTAACGAGTTTTCGCGAGGGCGCGATGTGACCCGAAGTTACTGAATGCCCTTCAGCACCTTCATCAGCCCGCCATGCAGCGTTTCGTTGCCGGCAACGATCTGCCCGTTCCAGACCGAACCGGGCTGGCCGGCATAGTCGGTGACGAGCCCGCCGGCTTCCTTGACCATCAGCAGGCCCGGTGCCACGTCCCAGGGTTTCAGGCCCGCTTCCCAGAGGGCATCGAAGCGGCCGGCAGCAAGCCAGGCCATGTCGACCGAGATCGAGCCCGAGCGGCGGATGCCGGCGACGGCGGGATTGATCTGCACCAGCTGGCGCAATTGCAGGGCGTCATTGGACGTCCCCTGGGTCTTGATCCCGGTGGCAACAACCGCATCCGACAGGTGCCGGCGCTCGGCAACGCGCAGCCGCTTGCGATCGGACAGCCAGGCGCCACCGCCCTTTTCGGCCGTATAGAGCTCGTCCATGACGGGATTGTAGATCACCGAAGCAACGATCTCGTCGCCGCGCTTGAGGGCAATGGCGACCGCAAAAAGCGGTATCGAGTGGAGAAAATTGGTGGTGCCATCGAGCGGATCCACGATCCAGGTGTGCTGGCCATCGGTGCCTGCGACTTCGCCGCCTTCTTCCATCAGGAAGGCATAGGTCGGGCGGGCCTTGTGCAGCTCATCATGGACGATCTGCTCGGCGCGGATGTCCGCCTTGGAGACGAAGTCGGCGGGCCCCTTGCGCGAGACCTGCAGGTTTTCGAC
>Ga0126314_10000606_pt1 | contig 17076 bp, 14 predicted proteins | sample Plot105B_FD_92535 | JGI IMG/M metagenome (GOLD analysis project Ga0126314, IMG submission 92535) | Serpentine soil microbial communities from UC McLaughlin Reserve, CA, USA - Plot105B | ecosystem: Environmental > Terrestrial > Soil > Grasslands | place: USA: UC McLaughlin Reserve, Lake County...
GAGCCGCGCCAGCGTGTCCGCCGTCGCCAGGCGCCCCAGGGAGTCGAGCTACGCGGCACGCACCGCCGCGTCGCGCTCGTCTTCTTCGGCCGCCAGCAAGGGTGTCGCCAGGCTCGCCCGCTCGGCTTCCGTGAGCGGCTCCCAGGAGAGCGCCAGCTCGCCCGCCGCGAAGGCGGCCTCGCCTCGGACAAGGGCCTCCGAGTCCTTCAATCCCGCGACGACCGCGTCCAGCGTGGCCACGTCCTGGATGCGGGCCAGCGCGCGCAGGGCCCTCGCCCGGACGCGTGGATCCTCCGCACCGGTGACCAGCGCCACCAACTGCCCGTCGCCCAGCGAGCGCCGGTCCTCCCAATCGCGGATTCGGGCCATCACCTCCGCGTCGGGCGGGTCCGAATCCGGGCCCGGGACGGCGCGGACACAGCCGGAGACGAGGACGAGGAGGGCCAGACAGACGCTGAGGAGTCGGACGGGGCTCGGGCGGCTCATGCGCTGGGGCCTAGGCCAAATTCCCGCGAAAATCCAGGGGTTAGGCCGCACGCCGTTTGACACGCGCGGCCCCGGGCTCCAAAGATGAGGGTTCGCATCTCTCAGCAGGAGCGCTGGTCCTGAACTGCCCTGGCTGCGGCTCGAAGGTAGCCGCCGACGCATCCATCTGTTCCGTCTGCGATTACATCATCGACAGCTCGTTCCTCTCCTCGGAGCCACCTGCTGACAACGATGAGGAATCCACGGGCGCGAGCGAAGCCCCTCGTCCTCCGCCGCCCAAGCCCGCGCGTCCGCGACCGGCGGGCAAGTCCGGCGTCAGGCCCGCCGTGCCGGTCAGCGCGGACGCCACCAACGTCAAGAGCGTGCAGGACATCGCCCGTGGCGCGCCTCAGCGCCCCAGTCGCCCCGCGCCCGCGACTCGCGCCGCGCCCGCCACGGCCCCCAAGCGCACCGCTCCCGCGCCTGCTCCCGCTCCCGCGCCGGTCTCCACGGGGGCCGAACCCTGGGAGCGCAGGGGCCGCGACGATGACGAGAACGGCAGACCCATCGTCGACCCGGACGAGCTCATCCAGGACGCCAGGGAGTTGATGGGCGCGATGAGCGCCGGCGACAAGATTGCCTTCTATGGCTCGGGGCTGGTCGTCCTCTCGTGCTTCACGCCCTGGAAGGAGACGGCGGCGGACGGTGACGCGCTGGGATTGATGAGCACGGGCTTCGGCGCGTTCGTGCTCTCGCTGATGGTGATGGTGGCCATCGGCGTCCGGGTGCGCAGCTCGTTCCCCAACCTCAATCCGGTGGTGCCGTGGATGGCGCAGCTGTTCACCACCTTCCTGTGCCTCATCTGGTGCATCGTCTTCATCAAGGTGTCGTCGGACACGACGCTGGTGCCCACGCCCATCGGCAACGCGGAGATGATGAACTCCTCGCCCAGCTTCGGCGTCTTCATCGGACTGCTGGGCTCGGTGGCAGCGCTCATCGGCGCGTTCCTCGGACTCAAGAGCAAGAACGACTGACGACACGGCGCGCGCCACGAAAGTGGTGCCGCGCGACTCGACGGCGGTCTACCGTTCCCCGCCACCATGTCCGACGCCACTCCCCTCGCCCGCCTCACCGCCGCGCTCGCCGGCACCGTCTTCGGCCAGCCTCGTGTGCTCGCCGACCTGGTGACCGCCTTCCTGGCGCGCGGCCACGTCCTGCTGGAAGGCGTGCCCGGCGTGGCGAAGACGCTCACCGCGCGCAGCATGGCCGGCGCCCTGGGGCTGCACTTCACGCGCATCCAGTTCACCCCGGACCTGATGCCGGCGGACATCCTCGGCACCAACATCTTCCAGCCCCAGGACAACGCCTTCCGTCTGGTGAAGGGCCCCATCTTCACGGAGGTCCTCGTCGCGGACGAAATCAACCGCACCCCGCCCAAGGCCCAGGCCGCGCTGCTGGAGGCCATGGAGGAGCGTCAGGTCACCATCGACGGCGTCACCCACCCGCTGCCGCCGCACTTCTTCGTCGTCGCCACGCAGAACCCGCTGGAGCTGGAGGGCACCTATCCCCTGCCCGAGGCTCAGTTGGACCGCTTCCTGATGCGCATCCGCGTGGGCTATCCGGACTCCGACTCCGAGACGACCATGCTGCGCGCCTTCCACCAGCGCGAGGGACGGCCCCCCTCCGTGGACCGCGTGCTGGACGCGCCCACGCTCGCGGAGCTGCAGGCCCGCGCGGCCCGCGTCACCTGCGACGACTCCATCCTCCAGTACGTCGTCGCCGTGGTGCGGGACACGCGCGCCAATCCCCGCGTCCGCCTGGGCGCCAGCCCCCGCGCCGCGCAGGCGCTCCTGGCCGCGTCCAAGGCCCGCGCCGCGCTGATGGGCAATGACTTCGTCACCCCCGACGATGTGAAGGGCGCGGCCGGCAGCGTGCTCAACCACCGCCTCCTCCTCAAGGCCGAGGCCGAGGTGGAAGGCGTCACCGCGGATGACGTGCTGAAGCAGACGCTCGAGCGGGTCCGGGTCCCCCGGTGAGCGTGGGCCGTCCCGTCCCCACCGGCCTCGCCGTCGCACTGCTCGCGGTGGGACTCCTCCCCGCCGCGCTGACGGTGGCCAGCCCCGCGTTCGGCTGGCTGGCGCTGGCCCTGGACGTGGCGGTGCTCGCCCTCTGCGCCGTGGACTTCCTCCGCGCGCCCCGTGGCGAGGACGTGAAGGCGTCACGCGAGGTGGAGCCCATCCTCTCCTCGGGCACCCGCAACGCCGTACACCTGTCGTTCGAGCGAGTGGACACCGGCCCCGCGCCGCTGCGCCTGGAGGTCCGCGACGAGCCGCCCCAGGTCGTCGCCAGCACCGGCCACCGCCAGTCCCTGGTGCTGCCAGCCCTGAGCGGCGCGCCTCTCACGCGCTCCCGCCTGACGTACTTCGTCACCCCTCCGTCCCGAGGGGATGCGAGCTTCGGCGACCTCCACCTCCGGCTCCTCGGCCCACTGGGACTCTGCGCCCGACAGGTGCGCGTGCCCGCGGCGCAGGCGGTGAAAATCTATCCGGACCTCACCGCGCTCTCGCGGGAGGCACTCGCCCTGGCCCGCTCCTCGGACGCACCATCGGAGCGGACGCTGCGCCGCCGCGCGGCCGAGGGACGCGAATTCGAATCCCTGCGCGAGTACCGCCCCGGCGACGACTACCGCCACATCGACTGGAAGGCCTCCGCGCGCCACGCCAACACCCTGGTGCGCACGTGGCAGCCCGAGCGACACCAGCCCATGCTGCTGCTCCTGGACTGCGGGCGACACATGGCCGGCAAGGTCCAGGGCCGTCGCAAGCTGGACCACGCGGTGGACGCGGCGCTCCGACTGGCGCGGGTGGGCCTGGACGCCGGTGACGTGGTGGGCGTCATGGCCTTCGCCAGCGACGTGCTCACCTTCCTGCCACCTCGCAAGGGCCACGAGCACCTGCGCCTCATCACCGAATCGCTCTACCGCGCCGAGGCGGCGCTGGAGGAGAGCGACTACGGCCGCGCCTACGACTTCGCCTTCGCCCGACAGACTCGGCGCACCCTCGTCGTGCTCTTCACGGACCTGGTGGACCCTGATGCCTCCGCGGGGCTGCTCACCCGTACGCTGGCCCTGCGGCCCCGGCACCTCCCCGTCGTCGCGTCGCTCCTGGACGAGGACGTGCGCGACGCGGCCATCGACGTGCCCGTGGAAGCGCAGGACGCGTACTCGCGACAGGCCGCCACGAGGCTGGAATCGGAGTTCCGTCGCACCGCCAGCACCCTGCGCGACGCGGGGGCCCTGGTCGTCCGCGCACCCGCCCAGGGTTTCGGTGCGGCCGCGCTCAACGTGTACCTGGACGTCAAGTCGCGCGGACTGCTGTAGCCCGCGCGAGGATGTCCAGCGGAAAGTTCGCGCGACGCTCATTTCTGGAGTACGCGCGCGTCGCTCGCGAAGAAGCATGCCAATCGCGCGGAAGCCTAGAATTCGGCCTCGGAGACGACCCCCTTTACACCGGAGCCTCCGTCAACAAAATGGCGCGTCTCTCTCGCCCGCTGTGTCGGTGGGCGCCCCGAAACAGAGCGGATGGAGACGGTCTTGGCGGAGGTCGCAAGGGGATTGAGGTTGGAGGTCGAGGCGGACGCGGCGGCCATCGCCGCGCGAGGAGCGGAGGCCACGGAGCCACCGCCCCGGACGACGCTGACCCCCTTCCACGAACGCCTGCTGGCGGAAGAGTTGCTGGCACGCAGTGGTGATACGCAACAACGGTTGGCGGGAGCCCTGTCCGAGGCGAAGGTCGACCTCAACCCGCATCAAGTCGAGGGCGCCATGTTCGCGCTCGACTCGCTGTCGCGCGGCGGCTGCATGCTGGGCGACGAGGTGGGCCTGGGGAAGACCATTGAAGCCGGGCTCGTCATCGCCCAGCTCATGGCCGAGGGGAAGACGCGCATCCTCATCCTCGCGCCGGCCACGCTGCGCGCGCAGTGGAACAGCGAGCTGCGGGAGAAGTTCGACCTGGACAGCGTGATGGTCGACGGCCGCACCGTGCGCGCCACCGGCAACTGCTTCGACCAGCCCTTCCCCGTCATCTGCTCGCACCCCTTCGCGGCCAACAAGGCGCACCTGACGTCGGAAATCCCGTGGGACCTGGTCGTCATCGACGAGGCCCACCGCCTGCGCAACGCGCACCGGCCCAACAACAAGATGGGTCAGGCGCTCAAGGCGTCCCTGGCCGGCAAGCCCAAGCTGCTGCTCACCGCCACCCCGCTCCAGAACGACCTGATGGAGCTGTTCGGGCTGATGTCGCTCCTGGACGATCAGATTCTCGGCCCCGAGCACGCCTTCCGCAGCCGCTACCGCGTGGATGAGGGCGGCGGAATGTCCGAGGCCGCCGCGGGCGAGCTGAAGGAGCGGCTGGCGCCCGTGGTGCAACGCACGCTGCGCCGGCAGGTGCGCGAGTACGTTCGCTACACCAACCGCCGCTCCATCGTGGAGGACTTCACGCCCTCGCCCGAGGAGCATGACCTCTACGAGAAGGTCAGCGAGTACCTCCAGCGCTCGGAGGCCGCGGCGATAGAGCCCGGCAAGAAGACGCTCTTGACGCTGTGCTACCGCAAGCTCCTGGCGTCCTCCACGTACGCCATCGCCCCGACGCTGCGGCGGCTGTCGGACAACCTGGAGAAGCGGCTGGCGGCGGCGAAGCTGGGCCAGCAGGCGCTCGCGATGTTCGAGCCCGAGGAGGCCAAGCAGTTCGTCGAGGAGGGCGAGGAGTGGTCCGACGACCCTGCCAAGGCGCCCAACGTGCGCGCCCTGGAGCAGGAGGTCTGGGAGCTGCGGCAGTACGCGGACCTGGCGGACTCCATCAAGGTCAACGCCAAGGGCGAGGCCCTCAAGCGCGGCCTGGACCGCACCTTCACGGTGATGCGCGCGCACGGCTGGCCGGAGAAGGCGCTCATCTTCACCGAGTCCAAGCGCACGCAGCAGTACCTGTTCAACCTCCTGTCGGAGCACGGGTACCGGGGAAAGATTTCGCTGCTGTCGGGTGACGCCGGCACGCCGGAGGACCGGCGCGCGCTGGTGGACGACTTCCGCAACAAGACGCAGATCCTCATCTGCACCGAGGCCGGCGCCGAGGGCCTCAACCTCCAGTTCTGCAACCTGGTGGTGAACTACGATTTGCCCTGGAACCCGCAGCGAGTGGAGCAGCGCATCGGCCGCTGCCACCGGTATGGCCAGCAGCGCGACGTGCTGGTCATCAACTTCCTCAACCGGATGAACGCGGCGGACGCGCGCCTGTTCGAGCTGCTGGAGAAGAAGCTCAACCTCTTCGACGGCGTCTTCGGCGCGTCGGACGAAATCCTGGGCGCGCTGGAGAGCGGCGTGGACTTCGAGCGCCGCGTGCTCGACATCTACCAGGGCTGCCGCAAGGTGGAGGACATCAACGCGGCCTTCGACAAGCTGCGCTCGGAGATGGAGGGGCGCATCAGCCAGCGCATGACGGAGATGCGCTCGGTGGTGCTGGAGCGCTTCGACGGTGACGTCCGCCGCCGCCTGCGAGGCCAGGGAGAGCAGACGAAGGAGGCCCTCGCGAAGCGGCAGCAGGAGGCGCGCGCGCTCACCAGTTCCGTGCTCGGAAGCCGCACCTCCGGCCGGCTGGAGATCGCCAAGGCCGCCTATGCCGTCAAGGAGCGCAAGCAGGACGCCGTCAGCTACCTCCAGCTCGACGCCGCGGGCCTTCCCTCCCGGCTGGCGCGACTGGCCGGCAGCGAGGGCTGGTGGTTCGCCTACAAGTTCGAGACGACGGGCCTGAAGCCGGAGGAGAAGCTCGTTCACCTGGTGCTGGTGAAGGACCGCGAAGGCAACTTCCGCGCCCTGCCCCTCCAGGACGGCGCGCACTTCGTGAAGCTGGCCGCGAAGGAGGAGAAGCGCCGGCAGCCCGCGCCCGTGTCCGTGCAGCTCATGCAGGAGCAGTCGCTGGTGACGGCGAAGGACGAAATCATCCGCGCCGCCGAGCGCCGCAATGCCCTGGAGCTGGACAAGGCCAAGGAGCGCGCGGACCGCTACGTCGAGGACTGCCTGATGGAGTCCCGCGAGGGCGTGGAGGCGGCCCGCCAGCAGTGGATCGACGCGCGCAAGCAGGTGTCGTCCGTGGAGGACATCGCGGAGCGCGCGAAGGCGCGGGCGCACTCGGACCGGATGGAGCGCGAGTACCGCCGCAAGCTGTCCTCGCTGCGCAACGAGGAGGAGAAGCGCTACGCCGCCAAGGACCGGCAGCTCGCGGAGCTCGCGAACAAGGCCAAGGTGAACGAGAAGCGCTCGCTCATCGCCTCCGCCTACTTCTGGCTGTCCTGAGGCGGCAGCGGCTTGAGCCGCACCCACGTCGCGCCCCAGCCTCCATCGAACTCGGAGGCAGGGCGGAACGACTCCACCTCCTCCAGCTTCGGCAGCAGGGCGTGCACCGTGCGACGCAGCGCGCCCGTGCCCTTGCCGTGGATGACGCGCACGTCGAGCAGCCCCTTCTCGCGACAGGCCCAGAGGTACTCGATGACGAGGGGCTTCACCTCGCGAGGCTGGAAGAAGTGCAGGTCGAGGGTGCCGTCGATGGGCAGCTCGACGACTTCATCATCAGGGGGTGGGGGTTCCGGCCCCTCCGGCGGGAGCGAGGGCTCGCTTGCTGGGAGCGGGGGCAGGCGTCGTGGGCTCATTCGTCCATTCCCCCGACTCGCGCTTCTTGCGCTCGGCCTCCAACCGCCGCCGCTCTCGGGCCACCCGGAACTGCTCCGACACCGAGTCGACCTCCTGCTTCAGCGCGGAGAGGTGCTTGTTCCAATCCTCCGTCGCGGTGACGTGCTCGTTCGCACGTTCATCGCGCGCGCCCGCGCCTCCGGCTGTCGTCATTTGAACCAGCAGTGCGGCGATGAGGACGGACTTCATGCCCCCTCAAGTAAGCAAGTGTTGTGCATGCTGGCAAGGGGCGTTCATGACGCGACGCTCCGCTGGTCCCCCTCCGTCGCTCTGCTCGTGACGATACGTTCCGCCAGTTTGATGGCGGACAGTGGCGCACTGCCCTCGGCCTTGTTGTTGATGGTGACGAAGACGGGGCGCTCGCGGCGCAGGGCGGCCAGACACGCGCGGGCCAGCAAGTCACGGGTGGGCACGTCCTCGTCCACCAGCCGGTTGAAGGGCGCGTAGCGAGCGCGAGCCTCCTCGTAGCCCAGGTTCGGCGGCAGCATCCACCGCACCACCAGGGCCCGTGCGTCCAGCGCCCGCGTGCGCTTCGCCTGGATGCCCATGGAGGGCATGTGGGCCCACACCGCGAGCACCGGACATGCCCCCACGTCCGCCAGCGCCTGCGCGAAGCTCTCCGTCAGCAGCTCCTCGTTGCGCACCTCCACCGCGTACAGCGGGCCCTTGGGGAGCGCGGCGAGGAACGCGTGCAGCCGCTCCACGAAGCGTGCGGTGCCTCCCAATACCTGCGGGTCCTGCGGTGGAAACTGGAAGACGAGCGGACCGCCCTTGTCGCCCAGGCCGTCGACGAAGGGGCGCACCACGTACTCCTCCGCGTAGGCCGCGTTCAGGAACCGCTCGTTGAGCTGTCCCCGGTGCGCGCCGTAGCGCTCGTGCACGGGGAAGCGCGCCAGGGTGCAGGCCTCGTGTGCCTTCACCAGGAAGCGGAAGTCCGCGGGCACCTGCTCGGCGTACTCGGCGAAGGCATCGGCGTTGATGGGGCCGTAAAAGGTCCGGTCGATGCCCACGGTGCGCAGCACGGGGTGGCGCGCGTACGCGGACAGGCCCTCGCGCGCGAGCTGCGACGCGGCGGCCTCGTGGTCATAGACGAGGCCGGACCAGCCGGGGAACGTCCACGACGAGGTGCCCAGGTAGACACCCGTCGGCAGCTCGCGTCCCAGGTCGGCGAGGGGCTCGGGCACCGGCGCGGGGGCTACCGGCTGGGTCCTGCTCCGGCTCCGCGTGGGCGGCTCGACAGGCGCACCCGTGAAGAGGTCGAGCTGGGAGGGTCCGCGCTGCTGGGCCATCGGGCATCTCTCCTGTGTCCTACGGACACCGGAACGCGGTGCCGCGCGTCCAGCAGGCATAACGCCGGACGCCACCTGATGCAGGAGGTTGCCTCAGAATCCGGGGACTACCCAAGAGGGATGTACGGCCTACAGACAGCCGAGCTCCATCGCCCGGAGCACCGCTCGAGTCCTGTCCCGCACACCGAGCTTCGACAGGATGCTGGAGGTCTGGTTCTTCACCGTGCCCTCCGCCGTGCCGAGCGCCTGGGCAATCTCCCGGTTGCTCAAGCCCCGGGCGATGAGCCGCAGCACCTCGACCTCCCGCCGCGTGAGGCCCTCGGGTAGCTCGGCGGCCGGAAAGTCCCGGGACAGCTCCAGGAGGCCCCGAGCCACGCGCTCGGCGACGCCGGGAGGCAGCAGCGTCTCTCCCGCGTGGACCCGGCGGATGGCGTCGGCCAGCTCGTCCAGCGACACGTCCTTGAGGAGGAAGCCCTGCACGCCCGCGCGCAGCGCCTCGACGATGGCGGCGTCCTCGTCGAAGGTGGTGAGCAGCACCACGCGACGGTGCACGGGCCCACGCCGTAGTTCTCTCAACGCCTCCAGGCCCGTCATTCGCGGCATGCGCACGTCCATCAGGACGACGTCGGGGTTCAGCTCCTCCACTTTGAGTAGCGCGTCCTCGCCATCCACGGCCTCGCCCACCACACGCAAGTCAGACGTGAGGTCCAGCAGCCCGCGCAGCCCTTGGCGCACCAGCGCATGGTCATCCACCAGGACGAGTCGAATCACGCGTCGGCCCTCCGCTCGGCCGGAAGCCACGCCTCCAGCTCCCAGCCCTTGCCTTGCTCCGCGCGCCACTCCACGCCGCCGCCCAGCCGGGTGAAGCGCTCTCGCATGCCCGTGAGGCCCGCGCCGGGCGTCATCGGTGCCCGCGCGCCTCGACCGTCGTCCCGAGTCGTGACGCGCACACCGCCTTCGTGTGTCGGGACGATGCGAATCCAGAGCTGCGTCGCCTGGGCATGGCGCAGCGTGTTCGTGAGGACCTCCTGGACACAGCGGATGAGCGAATGCGTCGCCTCGGACGAGTCGAGGGCCAGCGACTCGGGAACCTCCAGATGGACGGTGAGCCCGGGCACGTCTTGCGCGAGCCGACGCAGCGTGGCCAGCAGGGGCGCGGGGGTGTCACGCAGCGCGGACACTGTCTCACGAACCTCGGATAGCAGCGTGCGGGCGGCTTCACGCGCGCGGCGCAGGTGCTCGGCGGAGGGAGTGTCCTTCGCGGTGTGCACGGCGGCCTCCAGATTGAGGGACAGCGCGGTGAGATGGTGGCCCAGCGAGTCGTGAAGTTCGCGGGCGATGCGCAGCCGCTCCCCTTCCCGCTCGCGGGCGGCGAGCAGCACCTGAGTGGATTGAAGCTCCGCGTGGAGCCGCGCCAGTTCACCTCGCGCTTCGGCCTCGCGAACCATGACGACGGCCGAGCCCAGCGTGAAGCCCTGGAAGCCGATGTAGATGAGCGCCTGGAGCATCGCGCGCGACAGCGGGTAGATGGAGACGAAGACGCACAGCATGGCCACCGACTGCGCGAGGACCCAGAGCATCGCGCGCCGCTGAGGCAGCAGCTCGGGCGCCTGGGCCGCGACGATGGCGAGCAGCGCCCCATCCACGCCCGTGCGACTGGTGGCGACGATGACGAGCGCGCTGACGGACTGAATCCCCATCATCACAATCCCCTCCCGAGTCACCGTCTCCGAGCGGGCGTTGCGCCAGTAGGCCAGACCGAACGCGAGAAAGGCCCCCCACCACGCCAGCTCTCGCGGAGAGGAGAGCAGCGCGGGCTCTCGGAGCACGGCCTCCACATGCGGAGAACCGACGACAGCCCACGTGAGCAGCCCCGCCATGCGCAGCAGTCTTCGGATGGACGCGGGCTTCCGCGCGGCGTGCGTCAAGGACATGGGAGCGGAGCATAGGGCCCGCCTCGGAGGCAGGACATATGCCGGAAGTCACAGCGCCCCCGTGTGACTTCCAGCCGATGTGGACACTGGAGCACTTGCGTACCGTGGCTTTCGTCTCGCAGCACCTCGGAGGCCCGCATGTCTTTCTATTATCTCGCCCGCGCCATCCACATCATGGCGGGGGTCGTCGGCTTCACCGCGCTGTGGTTGCCTCTCGTCGTGCGCAAGGGAAGCTCGCTCCACCGGCGCGTGGGCTGGGTCTACGTGGGGGCGATGGGCGTCGTGGCCGTCACCGGGTTGATCATCTCCACCTGGAGATTCATGCAGGGCCCCGAGAATCAGTCCCACGCGCTGTTCTTCATGCTCCTGAGCGTGATGAGTGGAACCTCCGCGTCCATGGGCGTGCGGGTGCTGCGCACGAAGGCGCGCATGACGGCGCATCGTCACCCCTTCGACCTGGGCCTCTCCGCGCTGACCCTGGGCCTGGGCCTGTTCACCGTGGCGTGGGGCCTCGTGAAGGGCGTGCCGCTCCTGTGGGGCTTCGCGCCCGTGGGTATCCTCACGGGAGCCTCGTCACTGAGGTACTGGCTGCGTCCGCCGCAGGAGCGGATGCACTGGTGGTTCCAGCACATGGGGGCCATGGTGGGCTCGGGCATCGCCACGCTGACGGCCGTGCTCGTCGTCAACGCGAGGCACCTGGGCATCGAGGGCATGCAGCTCGCGGTGTTCCTCGGCCCCACGTTGGTGGGCGTGCCAGGGCTCAAGCTGTGGGAGCGCTACTACCAGAAGAAGTTCGCGCCCAAGGCCAAGAGCCCCGCGCCCAAGAGTGCCGTGGCGGCTGCCCCTGGGGAGCAGCCGCCCCTGGCTACACCTTGATGCGGATGGCGGCGGGCAGGAGCGTGAACGTGGCGGGCAGACGGCCCGGCGTCTCTCCGTCGACGTCCAGGTAGACCTCCTGGCCATCCACCGACTCCGCATGGACCTTCTGGCAGCGCAGGCGCCGCGTGCCCTTCCAGGTGACGTGCGAGCCGTTGTAGACGCCCTTGGACTTGAGGAGAAAGTCGCTCAGGCCGTAGCCGGACCAGATGGTGATGTCGAACACGCCGTCGTGCGTAATCGCCTCGGGGGCGACGAACATGCCGCTGCCGAAGTAGCGGCCGTTGGCCACGGCGACGGCGGTGACGTCGAGCGTCTCCGCGGGGCCGTCATCCGTGGACAGCCGCACCTTGCGCTCGGTGTACTTCACCAGGCCCTTGAGCGTGCCCCAGACGAAGCTGAAGTTGCCGCCGAGGGCCTTGCTGCCGCTGTTCACCTCGCGAGCCACCACCGCGCTCACGCCGAACGAGGCGATGTTGGCGAAGTAGCGCGTCGCGGGGTTGCCGTCGTTGTCGATGAAGTCGAGCCGGCCGACATCGAAGGGCTCGGTGGTGTCCGAGCGGAGCCGCTCCAGGGAGGACTCCAGGTCGAGCCCCCAGCCGAAGGTGCGGCGGAAGTCGCCACCGGTACCGCGAGGGATGAGGCCGAGGACGGCGTTCGGGTTGATGGCCTTGCCATCGCGGAAGAAGCCGTTGGTGACTTCGTTGAGCGTGCCGTCGCCGCCGACCGCGACGATGCACTCGTAGCCCTGGTCAATCGCCTCGCGGGCGATGCGCGCGGCATCCATGCCGCCCTGGGTGAAGCCATGCCCGAACTCACCGAGCACCTTCCCCACCTGCGCGGCAATCTCGACCCAGCGCTTCCCTGTCTGGCCATTGGCGCTGCGCGGATTGACCACGAGGAACGTCTTCATCGGCACCTACCCCTCCCTGTAACGCCCCTGTTTACGCGGTTGTGGCGCGGTACTCCACTTCGCGACGCACCCCCAGGGTCGTCCAGGTCCCCCGCCACCCGGCACACGACTGACGCACCGCACAGTGAGGCCCTGTTCCGGGTGGCACTCCCAGCCAAAGGCAAGTGCCCCCAGGACGTGCACCGGGCCGAGCGAGCAGGCCCGCTACACGTGCAGCGTGCCGTCGAGGACCGTCACCGCCACTCCGCCGATGCGAGCCTGCTCGGGCTGACCGGCGCGGCCGGTGACCTCCACCTCGATGCGCCCCGGCTTGCCCATGGCATCGCCCTGCTCGATGCGAGCGCGCACGGTGCCACCCTCGGCGGGCAGCGGCAGCACGCCATGCATCGCCAGGTACATGCCGAGCGGCCCGGCCGCCGAGCCCGTGACAGGGTCCTCCGCCACACCCATGCCAGGGACGAAGAATCGCGAGTGCGCCACGCTGCTCGCATCCAACGTCTCGCGCGTGAAGAAGTACGCACCACTCAGGCCGTGGGGGCGCAACAGCGTGTCCAGCGCGCCCGAACGCGGCGCCAGCGCCCACAGGTCTTCCCTCCGGCGGAACGGCACCATCACCCGGTGCGCATTGCGCCGCACGGGCAACGAGCCATCCACCATGTCCACCGTCCCACCCACGAGCGCGAGCACCTGCTCCAGCGGCACCGGCGTCTCCAGCCACGGATGCCGAGGGGTGACAATCCACGCCCGGCTCCGACGCGCGTCCACCGACTCCAGCTCCACGTCGAGCACCCCCGCCGCGCACTCCAGCTTGAGCGCTCCCGCCCGAGGCACGAGCCCGCGCTCGGCCAACAGGTGGAACGTCGCCACCGTGGCGTGGCCGCAGAAATCAATCTCGCTCGTCGGAGTGAAGTAGCGCAGCCGCACGCCCTGCGCCGTGGGGCCCGAGATGACGAACGCCGTCTCCGACGCGCCCACCGCCGCGGCGATGCGCTGCATGGCCTCCACCCCCAGTCCCGCCGCATCCAGCACCACACCCGCGCGATTGCCTGCCCCAGCGGTCTGCGTGAAAGCGTCGACGATGGTCACCTGCATGGCGTGCTTCTCCCATCCACGGCCCCGGGCCCAAGCCCGCACCGTCCTTCGAGTGTACCGACACAATCCAACTCAAGAATCGGAACAATCGATACATTGCGCGAACACGCCCGGCAACTGTATGCATTGTCACCATGACAATCTGGACGCCCAACCTGAGGGGCCGAGAGGGGCCGCTGTACCGCATCCTCGCGGATGCCCTCGGCGCGGACATCGAGGAAGGCCGCCTCGCCGCTGGAACCCGCCTGCCCACGCACCGGGAGCTGGCGGAGAAGGTGGGCGTCACCGTGGGCACCGTCACGCGGGCCTACGCGGAGGCGGAGCGCCGGGGCCTCATCGGCGGCGAGGTCGGTCGAGGCACCTTCGTGCGCCACCGGGACACCCCGCGCCAGCTCCCACAGCCAGCCCAGGACCCAGGTGACGACGCGCTCATCGACCTGGGCCTCAACTGGCCCGCCACCCCACCCGGAGACCCCGCCGGCGCCGCGCTGAAGAAGTCACTGGAGGCACTGCACCGCTCCACGCACCTCTCCGAGCTGCTCGACTACCAACCCCACGCGGGAAACCCGGCGCACCGCGAGGCCGGCGCCGAGTGGATGTCCCGCTTCGGCCTGGACGTCGAGCCCTCGCGCATCATGGTCTGCTCCGGCGGACAGCACGCGATGGAAGTGGCCCTCAGCACCCTCACGCGCCCCGGCGACACGGTGCTCTGCGAGTCGCTCACCTACCCCGGGCTCAAGGTGCTCGCGAGCCGGCTCCACCTGCGGCTGCACGGCGTGGCCATGGACGAGCAAGGCCTCCTCCCGGACGCCCTGGAGACCGCCTGCCGCACCGGCGCGAAGGTCCTCTTCTGCCTGCCCAACCTCCAGAACCCCACGGGCGCCGTCATGCCCGAGGAGCGCCGTCGCCGCATCGCCACGGTGGCTCGAAGACACGGCCTCGCCGTGGTGGAGGACGACGCGTACGGCCTCCTCCTCGACAAGCGGCCACCACCGCTCTGCACGCACCTTCCGGAGTCCGGCTGGTTCATCGCGGGCGTCTCCAAGCTGCTCGCCCCAGGGCTGCGCATCGGCTACCTCGCGGCGCCAGCGGGACCGAGCACCGAGCGACTCGCGGAAGAAGCCGCCCTGGCCGCGCGAATGACACCCGCGCTCACGGCCGACATCATCGCGCGCTGGGTTCGTGACGGCACCGCCGACGAGCTGGTGGTGCGCCGCCGCCGCGAAGCCCACGAGCGACTGGAGCTGGCGAAGGACGTGCTCGGGGAGCTGTTGCCTCGCCCGGGCCGAGCCACCACGTACCACCTGTGGCTCAAGCTCCCGTCACCCTGGCGCGCGGAGGCGTTCACCTCCCAGGCCCGGCGGCGCGGCGTGGTCGTCATGCCCGCCGAGCTGTTCACCGTGGGCCCGGCCACTGCTCCAGCGGCGGTGCGCGTGTGCCTGGGGACGCCACGCACCCGCGCCTCGCTGGAGAAGGGCCTGCACCGCCTGCGCGAGACACTGGAGGGGGGGCCGGAGCCCCTCGCCTCCATCGTCTGACTACTTCTGCGGGGGCGGCACCGGACGGACATGCAGCTCGCGAAGCTGCTTGTCGTCCACGTCGCCGGGCGCGCCCGTCATCAGGTCCGTACCCGTCTTCGTCTTGGGGAACGGAATCACGTCGCGCAGGGACTCGGCGCCGGTCAGCAGGAAGGCGAGCCGGTCCATGCCCAACGCGATACCACCGTGCGGAGGCGCGCCGAACTTGAGCGCGTCCAGCAGGAAGCCGAACTTCGCCTGCGCCTCCTCCTCGCCAATGCCCAGCGCCTTGAAGACCTCCGCCTGGACCTTCGGGTCATGCAGACGGATGGAGCCGCCGCCAATCTCGAAGCCGTTGAGCACCACGTCGTAGCGGTGGCACTTCACGCGGCCCGGGTCGGTGAGCAGGAACGGCACGTCCTCGTCATGCGGACGCGTGAAGGCGTGGTGCGCCGCCACCCAGGTGTTGGACTCCTCGTCGTGCTCGAACAGCGGCGGGTTCACCACCCACAGGAACTTCCACTGGCCGCCGCTGCCGTACTCCGGAATCAGCCCCAGCTTCTTGGCGACGTGCACACGCAGGTTCGCCATCACCGTGTGGACCAGCGACTCCTTGCCGAACTGGAACAGGAGCAGGTCGCCCGTCTTCGCGCCCACCGCCTGGTTGATGGCCGCGCGCAGCGCCGGGGAAATCGTCTTGGACAGCGGGGACTGCGTCCACTCGCCGCCCTCGCCCACCTTGGCGCGCGCCAGGCCCTTCGCACCGGCCTGCTTCGCGAACTCCTCCAGCTTGTCGCTCTCCGCGCGGCTCATCGCCTTCTCCGCGGGGACGACCATCGCCTTGACGATGCCCTTGTTCTGCACCGCCTCGAACATCATCGGCACGCCGCCCGCTTCGCCGTGCTCGCGAATCAGGTCCGTGAGCACCGTGTGCTCCAGCCCGAAGCGCAGGTCCGGCTTGTCGTTGCCGTACTTCGCCATGGACTCGTAGAAGTCCATCCGCGCGAAGGGCGTGGGCACGTCGATGCCGAGCACCTCGCCCCACAGCTTCTTGATGAGCCCCTCGATGATGGTGAAGATGTCGTCCTGGCTGACGAAGCTCATCTCCACGTCGATCTGCGTGAACTCAGGCTGCCGGTCCACGCGCAGGTCCTCGTCGCGGAAGCACTTCACGATCTGGAAGTACCGGTCGAAGCCCGCCACCATGAAGAGCTGCTTGTAGAGCTGCGGGCTCTCCGCCAGCGCGTAGAACTTGCCCGCGTTCATCCGGCTGGGAACCAGGAAGTTGCGCGCGCCGCCGGGCGTGTACTTGCCCATGAACGGCGTCTCCAGCTCCAGGAAGCCCTTGTCCACCATGTACGCGCGCGTCAGCGAGTGCATCTTCGAGCGCGTCATCAGCGACTTCTGGAGCGGCGCCCGGCGCAGGTCCAGATAGCGGTGCGCCAGTCGCTTCTCCTCCGAGGTGTCAATCGAGTCCTCGATGGGGAACGGGGTTGGCTCGGAGCGATTGAAGATGGTGAGGTCGGTCGCCTTGATCTCGATCTCCCCGGTCTTCATCTTCGGATTCACGTTCTTGCCACGCGACACGACCTTGCCGCGCACGCCGATGCAGAACTCCAACCGGAGGCTGCCCGCCAGCCCATGCGCTTCCGCGTGGTCCGGCTCGAACACCACCTGCGTCAACCCATCCCTGTCCCGGAGGTCGATGAAGACCGCGCCGCCGTGGTCTCGACGATTGTGCACCCAGCCGAAGAGGACGACCTCTTCGCCAACATTGGTCGCGGTGAGCTGACCGCACGTGTGGGTACGCTTGACCTCGGAGATGAACGGGACCGCCATGGAGACCGCCTGCGTGGTTCGTAGAAGGAAAAGGCGCGGCACCATAGAGACCGTGGAAACGATGCGTCAAGGAGTCCGCGCCTTGCTGACTGCTCTCAAACGGTCGACTCTCGGAGCGGGTCCTGACGTTCCTCGCACCCGCGCGCGACTTCTCGCCGCCCCGTGTGTTGACCTGCTCATGAAGGGGGAGCCAAGCACGCGCAAGCCCGGGCCCTGGGCCCTGCCTCGCCAGGCAGGCGTGCTGCTGGGACTGATGGTCCTCCTGCTCTCCCCGCCGCCGGCCCGTGCCGAGTCCGGGGACACCACCGTCAGCGTGGAGACCACCGTCGGCAAGGACCTCCGCGCCTGGAGCCTCCTGGGTGACGTGGAGCTGCGCGACGGCGCCACGTTCCTCACGCTGGGCTACACGGGC
>Ga0126314_10000607_pt1 | contig 17047 bp, 17 predicted proteins | sample Plot105B_FD_92535 | JGI IMG/M metagenome (GOLD analysis project Ga0126314, IMG submission 92535) | Serpentine soil microbial communities from UC McLaughlin Reserve, CA, USA - Plot105B | ecosystem: Environmental > Terrestrial > Soil > Grasslands | place: USA: UC McLaughlin Reserve, Lake County...
ACTGGGCCGCCTCGCTTTTCTTCTCACGGACCTACCGCGGTTGTTACCGAAATTTGTCCTGATATCACCCTACTTTCGTCTTGTCATCGGTCCTAATCGGGGATTGGATTGTCAGAAGTGCCACGTCGCCGGCGGTATAGGCGTCCGAGCCGAATCGAGCCCCCGAAGCATCGGCCATTGAGGAGAAGGAATTGCGCAGATCACGATTGCTGGCAGGAGTTGCTGCCACGACCATGCTCGCTGTCGTCGGCTGTGGCGGTGACGGCGGAGAGAGTGGCTCAGGGTCCGAAGGGGGCGCGGCAGAGGACAACGCGCTTACCATCTGGACAACAGAAGACCAGGCTGATCGGGTGAAAGCTCAGCAGAAGATCATGGACGCCTGGGCTCAGAAGTCCGGTGCCACGGTCAAACTCACCGCGGTCGCGGAGGATCAGCTGACAACGGTGATCACGTCTGCGGCAGCTGCGAACGACCTGCCGGACGCCATTGCCGCCCTTTCCCTGAACGGCGTCAACCAACTACACACCGATGATCTTCTCGACCTCGACGCGGCCAAGGAGATCCTGGACGGGCTGGGCGCGGATACGTTCCAGAAGCGCGCGCTTGAGTTGACCAGCGCCGACGGTGAGCAACTAGCCATTCCGAGCGACGGCTGGGCCCAGCTGCTGTTCTACCGCACTGATTTGTTCGAAGCGGCCGGCTTGGCCGAGCCGAAGACGTACGACGACGTACAGAACGCGGCGAAGGCCCTCAAGAAGGGCAAGACAGCCGGCATCGTGGCCGCAACCGCCCCCAGCGACTCCTTCACTCAGCAGACCTTCGAGTGGGTGGCTCTAGCCAATGGATGCCAGCTGGTCGACGATGCCGGGAACGTCACCTTGAACAGCCCGCAGTGCCAGGAGGCATTCAACTTCTACGGGCCGATGATGAAGTCGTCCTCGGTTCCCGGGAACCAGGACGCCGACACAACTCGGGCGACCTACTTCGCGGGGAACGCCGCGATGGTGATCTGGTCCTCCTTCCTGCTCGACGAGCTGGCCGGTCTGCGCAAGGATGCGTTGCCAACCTGCGACAAGTGCAAGGGCGACCCCGAATGGCTGGCAAAGAACAGCGGTCTGGTGACGACCCTGCAAGGACCAAGTGGCTCAGCACCGGCCGCCTTCGGCGAAATAGTGTCCTGGAACGTGCTCAACGACGCCTCGCCGAAGACCAAGGATCTGGTCACCTACATGATGACCGACGGCTACCTCGACTGGCTCAAGATCGCTCCGGAAGGCAAGGTTCCGACCCGGCTCGGCACTGCTGACAACCCCAAGGAGTACACCGACGCGTGGGCCAAGATGGAGGCCGGTGTCGACAAGAAGGCACTGCTGTCCGACATCTACTCCCCGGAGACGCTGCAAGCCGTGGCGGCAAGCCCGGGTTCCTTCGACCGGTGGGGAATCCCGCAAGGTCAGGGCGCTCTCGCCGCCGCGGTGGGCGGGCAATTCGTAGTGCCCCAGGCCCTGGCAAAGATGATCAACTCGGGGGCCAGTGCAGCGGATGCGGCCAACGAGGCGCAAAAGGCCGCGGAAGGGATCAAGCAAGACCTCGGCTGACCGGGTACGCGTGGCTGAGCCCGTCGACAAGGTCAGCAGGACCGTCCTCGAAGGGCAGGGCTTCGGCAGGGCTCTCCTGAGCTTTGCGACGGGCTCAGCCAGCGTTCGGAGCGCCATCCGCACGACATCAAGCTAGGAGCACCAGTGGCAGTAGCGGAAAGCGAAAAAACGTCAACCGATACCAGAAAACGGCGAACCATCACTCAACGCGATGCCCGCTTGGGTCTGTGGCTGATGTCACCGACCTTGCTGGTCGTGCTGGTAATTGTGATCTTCCCCCTGCTGTGGTCGATCTTGCTCTCGTTCCAGCGAATGCGGCTGATCCAAATCGGTCGGGCCGATTTCTTCGAGCCGCTCACCCTGGCCAATTACCAACGGGTACTGGGCTCCAGCGCCTTCTGGTCGAGCCTGGGCACCACCTTCATCTATACCTTTGGCTCGGTGGTGCTGGCGATTTCGCTGGGGCTGCTGGCTGCCATGGCCGTGCGCCAGCCGTTCCGCGGCCGAACGTTCGTCCGGGCCGCCTACTTGCTGCCGTACGTTGCCCCGGTCGTTGCGGTGACCTTCATCTGGAAAACGATGCTCAATCCGCAGTTCGGCATCGTCAACGTAATCGGACAGTCCCTGCTCGGCTGGGATGAGCCGATCGCCTTCCTCTCGCAGGAGCGAGGAACGTGGGAAGTGCTCGGACTGGAGATCCCGGTGCGTACGGCACTTCTGACCACGATCGCGTTCGAAGGATGGCGGTACTTCCCGTTCGCCTTCCTGTTCCTGATGGCGCGGCTGGGGGCCATGTCCGGCGAGCCGGAAGAGGCGGCTTTGGTGGACGGCGCGACGCCCTGGCAGTCGTTCCGGTTCATCGTGTTGCCGCAGCTCATGCCGATCATTGGCGTGCTCGCCGTACTGCGCACGATCTGGACCTTCAATGAATTCGATGACATCTTCCTGCTGACCGGAGGCGCGGCAGGCACCAATGTCGCGAGCGTGCAGATCTACAACTACCTCACCGTGCAGCGCAATGTCGGCGCGGCGGCGGCCCAATCGGTGATCATGGCGCTGGTACTGGTGGCCATGCTCAGCGTCTATCTGCTGATCCTGCGCAGGAGAGGAGAGCGGGTATGACAACTCAGATTGTGACACCGCCGAGCGAGGTTGCTGCCCCACCGCAGCAACGCCCGCCAGCTGCCGGTGGGCGGCATCGAATACAGAGCCGGGTTTTCGGCATCGGCCGTTGGGTCGTGATCGCGGGGTTCCTGATCGCGACGCTCGTGCCGTTCTATTACATGCTGCTGCTTTCGGTGAAGCCAATCGAGTCGTTGCTGCGCGACCCTGCCTCGCTGATCGTCAAACCCTCCGAGTTTACTCTGCAGACCTATGTCGACGTGCTGTCTCCGGTGGCCTCCGGTGGCCAGGGCTTCGGCCGCTTCCTGCTCAACAGCGCTGTCGTCGCCCTTGGTTCGGTGGCGCTTGCGCTGCTGATCGGGATTCCCGGCGCGTACGCGATCGCCCGGCTGCCCTTCATCGGCCGGCGCCAGGTCAGCGGGATCTTCCTGGCCGCCTATCTGTTTCCGGCCATCTTGATGGCCATCCCGCTGTTCGTCGGTTTCACCCGGCTTGGGCTACGTGGCTCGCTGGTCGGACTGATCGTCGTCTACACCGCGCAAACCGTGCCGGTGGCGATCTACATGCTGCGCAACTACTTCGAGACGGTGCCGGAATCGATCGAAGAGGCAGGTCTGGTTGACGGCCTGGGCCGGATCGGGGTGCTGCGTCAGATCAGCCTGAAGCTGGCCATGCCGTCGATCATGTCTACCGGACTGTTCGTGTTCATGATCGCCTGGAACGAGTTCCTGTTCGCGCTGCTGTTCCTCGTCGACCGCCCGGGGCGCTGGACCGTGTCCCTCGGCCTGTCCCAGCTGTCCGGAAGCGTCGAGGTCCCGACCACCGTGTTGATGGCGGGCTCGGTGGTGCTGACCCTGCCGATCATCATCATCTTCTTTGCGACCGAGCGGCTGCTCACCGGCGGACTTACCGCCGGGGCCGAGAAGGGATAGGTGTGCACGACCCACTGAGTGTGCCCAGTCAATCGAGTGCCTCCTGATGGCTTACCTCGTCGAGCTGACTGCACCACGAGTGGTGCGGGTGCGGGACTATCCGACGCCTAAGCCGGCTGCTGGCGAGGTGGGGGTTCGAACGCTCTACTCGGGCATCTCAGCCGGCACCGAACTGGCCTACTACCGGGGCACCAATCCTTACCTGGAGAAGCAGTGGAATCCGGAGGCTGAGCTCTTCCTCCCAGGGGACTCGACCCTTCAGTATCCGGTGACTGACTGGGGCTATTCCGAGGTCGGGGAAGTCGAGGAGCCCGGCCTGGGGGTCACCGATTTTCAGGCTGGTGATCTGGTCTGGGGGATGTGGGGCCATCGCTCGCACGCCACATTGCCGGCCGAGAGGATTCATGACCGGGCTCTTCCGTCCGGCTTGGATCCGATGGTCGGCACCTTCGCCCGGGTGGGCGCCGTCGCATTGAACGCGGTCTTGGCCTCCAGAGCCTGCGTCGGTGAGACCGTGGTGGTCTTCGGCCTCGGGGTGATCGGCCTGCTGACGACCCAACTCCTGGTCGGCCAGGGCGTCGACGTCATCGGCGTTGACTTCGTGCCTCGTCGACTTGAGCTGGCAGAGAAGTTCGGCGCCACGCCGATGTCCGCAGAGCACGGGGATCCTGCACTGGCTGTTCGGGAGCACACCAAGGGACGGGGTGCGGATCGGGTAATCGAGCTCACCGGCGCATATCCGGCGCTGCACGAAGCTATTCGGGTTGCTGGAGTGGGTGGCACGGTCATCGCCGCCGGCTTCTACCAGGGCCCAGCCACCGCGCTGGCGCTCGGTGAGGAGTTCCACCACAATCAGGTGACCTTGGTCTCGTCACAGATCGGCGGCCTGCCGCTGTCGCTCCGGGACCGGTGGACTCCCGAGCGGCTCCATGACACGGTGATCCGGCTCTGTGCCGCCGGCCGGCTCGATCCATTGCCTCTGGTCAGCCATCTGATTCCAGCGAGGTCAGCGGCTGATGCCTACCGGCTCGTCGACTCGCCACCCCCGGACCTGGTGCAAGTGATCTTGAGCTTCGTCGGCTCCACTCAGGGGAGTCAGGCCGCGGCATGAGGCACGCGATACGCCTGTCCGCGCAGGAGCAGTACCTGTGCGGCGGTACCGCACTCGAGCGGTGGGAGCACGCCCAGCAACTGGGTTTTGACGCCCTTGAGTTGCGTGCGGCTGGCCAAGGCCGCTTCGCAGGGCGGCTGCCCGAACTCAAAGAGGCGGCAGCCGCCGGCGTGCCGATGCCGACGGCGTGTGTGGAGATGATGCACTTCGTCGGCGACTTCGACTCCGACAAACGGGCTGATGCGTTGCTCCAAATGAAGTCGCAGCTGTCGGTGATGGCCGAGATCGGTGGCCGGCTCGCTATGACGCCTGCCTCGTACGGAATGTTCAGCAAGCGTCTGCCACCGTTCACCAGTCCACGTACCGAGGCTGAAGACGCCGAAATCCTGCTCGATGCCTTCGGGCAGCTTGCGGCTCACGCCGAAGCGGAAGGAGTGATCATCGCGCTTGAGCCGTTGAATCGGTACGAGAACCACATGATCAACACCCTGGCCGATGCGGCGTCACTGTGTGAGCAGATCGGCTCGTCAAGCTTCGGGATCGCGGCCGACACCTACCACATGAATATCGAGGAGGCCGATCCGCTCAAGGCCCTGGTCGCCGCTGCGCCGTGGATCCGGCACGTTCAGCTGAGCGAGAACAACCGTCTGGAGCCCGGTGCCGGTCACATCGATTGGTCATCGACGCTGCAGACCCTCTGGGCCATCGACTACGCCGACGAGCTGGCCTACGAGTGCCGATTATCCGGTGACGTCGACGAGGTTCTGCCGACTTCGGTACGGCGGATGCGGCAATTGGCATGGTCGTAACCCGCGCCACATCGGAGGTCGCCGATCTTGATCATGATCAACTGGCGCGGATGGCCATTCGGGTTGTGATCGAGAACTGGCACGGTCACGCCACGGTGCCTTCGCGACGCCTGTACCCCCACCAGTGGAGCTGGGATTCGGCCTTCATCGCGCTCGGCCTGCAGCATCTCGCCCCGTCGCGCGCCGCCGTGGAGTTGCTCAGTCTGTTCGGTGCCCAGTGGGCCGATGGCCGACTCCCGCACATCGCCTTCAATCCTGCTGTTGCGGACGACGCCTACTTTCCCGGACCGTCGTTCTGGAGATCCTCTTGGTTGGCGGGGCACCCACCGATTGAGACCTCGGGGATCATCCAGCCTCCGGTACACGCCATCGCCGCACGTGCCGTGATGGATCGGCTGGGGTCAAGTGGACTCGACTTCGCAGCTCGCGCCTATCCGGCACTGGTGGGGCAAAACTCCTACATCCGCGAGCGCCGAACCGTGGATGGACTCGCCGTCGTCGTGCACCCGTGGGAGACCGGCCTGGACAACTCTCCGGCCTGGGACGAGCCACTGCGGGCCGTGCCGGCTGATCTCTCGCTCTTCGAGTCCTACACGCGCCGCGACATTGATCACGCGAGGTCCAGCGAGCGCCCGACCGACGAGGACTATGCCCGATATATCAGGCTGGCGCTGGCCTATCGCGATGCCGGCTATGACGACGACTGGGTACGCAGTTCAGGGGAGTTCGTCGTCGTCGATCCTGGATTCAACGGCCTGTGGGCATGGTCTGAGCTGGCTTTGGCTCAGATGGCGCGCGGGCTGGGCCGCAACCCCGATCGACATCTGAGCGAGGCAGAGCGGATCACGACGGCGCTGGTCGACCAGCTGTGGAGCGGCGCCCGCGGAATATTCCTGGCCCGGGATACCCGGCCCGGCGTGCTGCTCGGCGAGCGAACGGTTGCCGGCCTCATCCCGCTGGTCTTGCCAGGACTGCCCGACGGCATACCCACGGCCCTCTGCGCCACCCTGACCGGGCCATCGTTCTGTGCCGGCCAGCCGGGAGTGCATGGCGTGCCGAGCTTCGATTTCACCGACCCGCGCTTCAACTCCCGTCGTTATTGGCGAGGTCCCACCTGGCTCAACACGACGTGGCTGCTAGCTGAGGGTCTCCGTGCGCATGGTGAGGACGCCTTGGCCAGGCGGCTTTGCGACGACATGGTCGCGTTGGTGGCCGGTGCCGGATTCCGGGAGTACTTCAATCCTCGAACCGGTTCGGGGCACGGTACGAACAACTTCAGCTGGTCGGCGGCACTTCTATTGCATGTCGTGGCGGAGGGTTAGCCCGTCTCGAGCGGGGCTGGCGGCATCGGCAGTGGCTGATCAACCAAGCCGGCGCACCAGGCCATAGCCGCTTCGACGCTGATCACCTGGGCTGTGCTGGGGCGCGACGGCCGGGCGATGATCACCACCTCGATGCCAAGATCATTGGCAGCATCCAGCTTGGCCGCGGTGTAGCTGCCGCCGGAGTCCTTGGTGATCAGAAGATCGATCGCGTGGTCGACCATGATCATTCGCTCGCCGGCGTAAGAGTAAGGGCCGCGGGAGGTGAGCAGGATCCACTTCGAAGGCAACGGGAATCCTGGCAGCTCGACGACTCGAGCCAGCACGGGCCGGTCCCGCCAGGGCAGGAACGATTCCAGCGATTGTCGCCCGGAGGTGAGGAACGGCCGGCTTGCATGTTCACCAGCTGCCCGAGCCGCGGCGACGTCCAGCACCCAGGACCAGGTTCGTGCCAGCGGATGGTCGGCCCAGCCAGGGCGTTCCAGCCGGAGGAGCGGGGTGCCGGTCAGCTCGGCGGCCGCTGCCGCGTTCTGGGAGATCCCGGCGGCAAACGGGTGAGTGGCGTCGACAACGGCGGCGATTCCGCCGGTACGGACGTAGTCGGCCAAACCCTCAACGCCGCCGAAGCCGCCGACCCGTACCCGACCGGGCGGCAACGCTGGTTCCCGGACTCGGCCGGCCAGGGACGACACCACATCGCGCCCTGCCTGCACCAGGGCCGTTGCCAGCCGGCGTGCCTCGGCCGTCCCGCCCAAGATCAAGATCGTGATGGTGACCTCCACGCGGTGCCTGGGACGAGCCGGATGCCGATAACCAGGGCGAGCGCGGCAGCCGACACCCGTCGGGACAGTCGGACGGCACGCGCGATGTCGCCGACAACCACGGGACGGCCATCGCCCAGGACACCGCGTTCCTCAGCGCGACCCTGGTAGCTGTTGGTGCCGCCAAGCCGGACGCCAAGTGCGCCGGCGAAGGCCGCTTCGACCACTCCGGCGTTGGGACTCGGGTGTTGCCGAGCGTCCTGCCGCCATGCGCGCCAGGCTGCGATAGCTGAGCCAGCAACCGATGGCGCGATGGCCGCAGTCAGCAGCGCGGCCAGGCGGGCGGGCAGCCAGTTGACGACGTCATCAAGCCGGGCGGCAGCCCAGCCGAATCGCAGGTATCTCGGCGAGCGATGGCCGATCATTGCGTCCAAGGTGTTGACCGCCCGATATCCCAGCAGGCCGGGAAGGCCGGCGAGGGCACCCCAGAACAACGGCGCGACAACCGCGTCCGAGGTGTTTTCGGCCACCGATTCCACGGTGGCTCGGGCCACTTTCTGTTGGGTCGCGTCCTCGGTATCCCGGCCGACAAGATTTCGTACGGCAACCCGAGCAGCCTGCAGTTCCCCCGCAGCCAGCCTGGATTGAACCGACGCGGCCTCCCTCCGCAGCGATCGTCCGCCCACCACGGCCCAGGTAACCACCGCGACGAGGGGTACCCCGGCCGGGTGCCGCCGGACCGCTCGCTCGAACAGCAGCCCAGTACCAGCCGGAAGACCGGTCAAGACGGCAACGTGCAGCAGACCGGCGCTGCGCCGGTCAGCGTAACTGTGCTTCTCCATTGCGGCGGCGAGCCGCCCGAATCCGGCCACCGGATGCCAGTGTTGGGGATCACCCAACACGGCATCGGCGAGATAGCCGAGACCAATGCCGACGGCGGAGACGGTGTTGCTCGGTAGAGTCATCGCCGATGGCAACGCGGCGGTTGATGATCACGGGCGGGATGCGCTCCGGGAAGTCGCGGTTCGCCGAAGGTCTGCTGGCCGACCAGCCGAACGTCACCTACATCGCGCCGGGTCCGCTGCCTGATCCCGCGACCGATCCGGAGTGGGCGGCAAGGGTCGACGCGCACCGAGATCGGCGGCCGGCCGACTGGGCGACGGTGGAGACGTCGGATGTGGCGAACGCCCTGCGTAGGGCAGAATCCCCCGTCCTCATCGACTGCCTCGGCAATTGGGTGACCGCCCAAATCGACCGGCTCGGCACCTGGGACCAGCCGCTCCCTGAATGGCAAGGGGCATTCGATTCGCACATGCAGGACCTGATCGAGGCATGGCGGGCTTGCCAAGGGCTGGCCGTGGCAGTGACCAACGAGGTCGGCTGGGGGCTGGTCTCGGAGTACCAGTCGGGGCGGATATTCACCGACCTGCTGGGCCGGCTGAACGCAGCCATTGCCGCAGCCAGCGACGAGGTGTACCTGATGGTGGCCGGCCGCGCACTGCGGATCTGAGCTCACACTGCCACACTGCCGATCATGATCGAAAAGGCGATCTCGACCGCGGCGCCCAACACGTCCCCGGTGATTCCACCGAGCCGATTGACAGCCAGGTTGACCAGGATCATCACCGCTCCGAGCGAGACCGCGCCGGCGATGATTCCAAGCCACCAGCAGCCGAGCAGCGCCGCCGCTCCGATCAGGACAGCCGTCGCCGCCAGCCAGATGGCCGCCGCAGCGAGGACGGACACCGAAGCCGCGACGGTGACGCCAAGACCGTCCTTCCTGGCCGCTGGTACCCCGCGGCGGCAAGCGACCGCCAACGCTGCCCGCGAGCAGCACACCACCAGGCCGGCAGCCACTGCCCCTCGGGGTCCGTCCACTACGGCGGCCAGGGCGACCGACTGAATCCCCAGGACCAGGATCAACGCGACGGCGCCCATCGGGCCTATGTCTCCGCGCCTCATGATCGCGAGCGCCCGCTCGGCGGGCCCACCGGATCCCAGACCGTCCACCGTGTCGGCGAGGCCGTCCAGATGAAGCGCCCGGGTCCCGGCCGCCAGCGTGCCGACCATGATCAATCCGACGAGAAGGCTCGGCAGGCCAGCCAGCCAGCCGAGCCAGCCCACTGCTCCGGTCATAGCCGCCAGCGGGATCACCGCGACCGACGCGAGGCTCATCGCCCGCCCGGCTCTGTTCCGGTCGATCTCCCCGATACGTCCGACCGGTATGACGGTCAAGGTACCGACAGCCAGCCGCCAGGCCTCATACGCCATGATCGTCGGCCGGCGGCAGCTCAGCGAGCAGCGCCGTCTCGCGTAAGAGCAGCGCCGCTGACCGCAGCAACGGGACAGCAGCGAGCGCTCCGCTGCCCTCACCGAGCCGCATGCCCAGATCCAGCAGAGGCGACAGGCCGAGCTTGTCGAGGGCAAGTTGCTGGGCGGGTTCGGGAGAGCGATGCCCCGCGGCGCACCAGGCGACGACACCCGGTTCAAGATCTTCGGCGACGGCAAGTTCGGCGAGTGATATCAGGCCGTCCAGCAGGATCGGTATCCCGGCTTGGGCAGCGCGGATCAGGAAACCCACGCCCGCCGCCAGATCGGCTGAGCCGAGGCACGCCAGCCGATCGAGCGGATCAACTACGCCCTTGAATGCCGCTCGGGACAGCGACATGGCGACCACGCGGGTCTTGTGAGCCAGGCGTTCGTCGTCAAGGCCGCTACCACGCCCGGTCACCTCGTCAGCACCGACTCCGAAGGTCGATGCGATCAGCGCGGCGGCCGGGGTGGTATTGCCGATGCCGAGGTCGCCCAGGATCAACAGATCGGCGCCGGCGTGGATCTCGTCGGCCGCGATACGGGCCCCGACTCGCAGCGCCTTGCTGACCTCGTCCGCACTCAGGGCATCCTCGCAGTCGATCAGCCCGGACGATCGCCGGACGTGATAGGCGCTGACCTCCGGTGGAACGTCGTCGAGATCATCGTCAACCCCAATGTCGAGCACTCGGAGGGCCACGCCATGCTGACGGGCCAGCACGCTGGCGCCGGCCCGCCCGTCAACGAAGGCGTGCACCATTCCCGCCGTCACCGAGCGGGGATAAGCCGATACGCCGAAGTGGGAAATTCCATGATCACCGGCGAGTACCACCGCATGGATGCGCTCGAGCGGTCGCGGTGGGCACTCGCCCTGGCACGCCGACAGCCAGGCGGCCATGGCTTCCAGCTGGCCCAGCGCCCCGGCGGGCTTGGCGAGTTGGCCGAGCCTTACCAGTGCAGCGTTGAGGACTGCCCGAGAAGGAGGCGTGATCACCGGTCAACCCGCGGTCGCACGAATGGGGCCTGTCACCGGCTGGCTTCGGCGGGTCAGCCGGTAGACCAGTTCGGCGAGCATCACCCCCAAAACCGCCCAGAGCGTCAGGCGAGTGCCGAGACTTGCAACCCGGAACTCGTACAGCAGACCCCCCGGGAAGCTCGCAGGCACCTCGTCATAAGCCGGCATCAAGACGATGACGGCCGAAATGATGATCAGGTAGCTGCCGATACAAAGAAGGATGGCGTACCACCCGCCCCAACGGTGTGCGGCACGCCGACCGAGCACAATCACCAAGACAGCTGTTATGACCGAGATGGCCAGCAACACGAAGTACAGAGCGGTTCGCTGGCCGATGGTGTCGGCCTGACCGACACCTGGCGGGTTCGGCGGATAGCTGACAAAGGGCACCAGGTCGAGCGTCACGAACATGATGGCGACCACCCAGAGCGCGGTGGCGCGCGGGCCCAAACCACCGAAACGACCGAGCGCGAGCCCAGTCAGGATTCCGGCGAGCCCGCCCAGTGTGACCCCAGCCAGCAGAGTGCCGGTCAGCAGCCCGGCAGTGGCCTGCACCGCTCGGGGTACGGACTCCATGGGTGGCTGCTCGGTCGGGTCGTCGTGGTGAGCGGCATCTGAGTCCTCAATGGCGATAGCCGCGTCCAGCGCCGGCTCGCCAGCGGCGAAGGCAATGCCGAATGCCGCCAGGCCAGCTATCAGACCCGCCAGCAGACCACGGACAAGAAAGTCCCGCGCCGACACGCCGGTCGGCGCTCAGTGACAGGGATAGCCGAGTAGGTGGCGGCCGTCGTGCAGCCATTCGTGCACGGCGGTGCCGGCGAGCAGCGATGTCGCGCCCTGCTCGGTGGAGAGGAAGTACACGGCAATGAGCAGCACCAGCCCGGCAAAGACCAGCCAGGGAAGGACCTGCCGGGCCGAGAGTGTGGGAATGACAACGCCGGATTCGATCGCGGCCGCTGCGCTGCGTGACTTCGACATGCTTCCTCCTAGGGTTCCTGCGACCCAGTGCGACGGAACTCGACGGGGACGGGTCTGGCTCGGACCGTCCGGCCCTTACAGTGGCGCGACCGCGCCGGAATTGCACCGGCTTCCGTATCTCCGTGAGCTGGCTCACGATAGCGTCCGGACCTTCCGCGCGGCAAGGTGGGTGCCTGTCGCTCGATATGGTCGCGACCATGAGATTCGCTCGACCAGGCGGAGTCGTTGGCAAGGTTCTGAGTCATCCGTCGGCAGTCCTGCTGGCAGTTCAGCTGGTCGGGGTGCTGATCTATCCCTTCCTGGAGAAGGGGGCAGTTGGCCGGGGGTTGTTCGAGGCGTTCGGCGCCGTTGTACTTGCGCTGGCTATTTGGACCGTACGGGAGTCGCCCCTTCCGACCTGGATCGCTATCGCTCTTGCCGTTCTGGCGTCCGCCCTGTCAATCGTCGATGCGTTGAGTACCAGCCCAGCCCTGCAACTGGTCTCGGCGGTGTGTCACGCGCTGTTCTACTTCTGGGCTGCCACCAGCCTGATGTTCTACATGCTTGCCGACCGCGAAGTGACCACCGATGAGCTTTACGCCGTCGGGGCGACCTTCACCTTGGTGGCCTGGGCATTCGCCTACCTGTTCGTGATCATTCAGATTCTGCAACCGGGGTGCTTTATCGCGGCAGTCAACTCCGACCAACCGCGAAGCTGGATGGAGTTGCTCTTCTTGAGCTTCACCAACCTCTCCAGCACTGGCCTGTCAGACGTGGTGCCCGTCACCGCCCAAGCCCGCGCTGTGGTGATGATGGAACAGCTCGCCGGTCTTGGCTACGTCGCGCTGTTCGTCTCTCGATTGGTCGGCCTGACCCTTGCTCGGCAGATGCGGCCCAGCGTCGACGAGCGCTGAGGTGGCGACGCGGCTGGAGCTGGTGGCGCATGCACTGGCCACCGGCACCGCAGCGTCGATCTTTGGCGATCCGGGCCACCTGTTAGACCAAGGATCGATCGCGCCGCTCGAGGGCCGGGTGAATTGCTGGTATCGCGGTCCTGAGCCGGCGTGCGCGGAGACGACGACTGCTCTTGGCGGCACCGCCGAAGTCATCGACGCGCTGCGCGGGTGCGATTTCGGCTCCTGGAACGGGCGTTCGCTTGCCGAGTTGGGGGTCGAGAAGCCGGACGGGGTGCGGCAATGGCTGAACGACGCCGAGGCGAGACCGCACGGCGGCGAAAGTCTGGCTCAGCTCGTCTCGCGGGTCGGAGCGACGATCGATCAATGGAAATGGCCGGACGGCCGGAGCGTCGTGGTTGTCGCTCCCCTCGTGGTCCGGGCGATCATCGCGCATGTCCTACACGCTCCGCCGGCGGTGATCTTCCGGATCGACGTATCTCCGCTGAGCAAGGTTGCTATCTCCCGGGGCGCCGATCTGTGGAGGCTGCGGTTGGGACCGCGGACGGCTGAAACTCGGTGACCCCTTGGTAGCCGAGCAGATCGCCCCAACGCGGCTGGAGGGTCGGGCTGGAGACGGGGAAGCTTCAGCCCGGCGCAGTTCCCGGCGCACCGAGCAGGCATCTACCTAGCAGCCGTGTTCGAGCTCGTCCACGGTGATCACAACCGCCGCCGCCGTCCAGGTGACGGGCGCGACGGAAGCAGGGCTGCCGTCCGCGCGGACCTTCTCAGGCAAATAGCCTGCGGTCGTGCGGTGCTGATCGAGCCACCGCAGGCGCGCCACGGCCCGCTCACGCGGCACCTCACAGGCCTCGACCATGGCGTACGAAGCCACGGTTGGTGTCCAGCTGATGCCGTCGCGCCGCCAGGAGCCACCCGGCGCCAGTCCGCCGGCCGGCCGCCGCATGAAGGTCGGGGATCGGCGCCAGGCCTGGACCGCCGACGGATCGGTCACACCAGCGAACGGCCGCAGCAAAAAGGCCACTCCCAGGTCGACGGATTTGGGAGGCCCGCCCGGATGCCGAGGGAATCCGTCAGGTGAGAATGTGGTGAGGACGGTCTGTTCGAATCGGTCGGCGGCGGAGGCCAGCGCCGGTCGACGCTGGCCAATCGCCTGGTACAACCGCTCGGCACTGCGTAGACCGGCCAACAAGACCGAGCAGGTCGCGAGAGTCACCCGCCGCCCCGGCCTCTCCCAGTAATCAGGTGACGGCGGGGGAAGCGTCGAGCCGTCCTGTACCGAGTGGAGAATCGCCGCGACCGATCGATCGAGCAGCGGCTGGAAGCCGGTGATCAGTTCCCGCCGCAGGGAAGCTGTCGGCAGTTCCGAGGCAACCTGGTCGAGAGCCCAGATCGCCCAGCCGGAGCCGTCGAGCTGGATGCCGCGTTGGTCGGGGGGCCCTGAGCCGTCGGGGCGGTAGCGTGCCTCGAAAGTGCCAGACGTCGGTTGGGAATCCTGGAGAAACTGCAGGATGCGTTCTGCATCGTCGAAGTGCCCGGTGCGGCCGAAAGCGCTGGCCGCAAAGGCCGCATCCCGCGGCCAGACGTACTGCCAGGCGGGCGCCCAGCCAGCCACCGGCACCCCATTGAGTCGGCTCAGAGTATTCAAGTCCAGCAGTGCGTCCCGCGCCATAGTGGACCCGGCCAGTTCTTCGATCTTGGGCACCCGACCTGCGGCCAGCCAGCTTGCCTGTGCCTCGCGCGGGATCGCCAGCGTCGTTGCGTCCAGAGGTGGGTGACTCTGCTCCCAGAATCGGGGCGCCAGGTAACAGCATCCCAGTACCAGAAGCGCGAAGAATGCGGCGCTGACCCGCCGGCCAAGATCGATGACGGTCATCCGGCCGGGATCAACTCGGGTCATGATCATCTCCGCGGAACCCGGCTACCGCGCCGATGATGGAGATCGCGGGGGGTGAGATCTCGGCATGGCGGCTTTGCTCAGCGATGTCCGCCAGAGTGCCGAAGACGGCCCGCTGGGAAGGCAGGCCGGCATCGGCGACGGTGGCCGCCGGGGTGCCGGCCGCCAGTCCGTGCTTGATCAGCTCAGCGGTTATGGCGGGAAGCGTCGCGACTCCCATCATGATCACCAGAGTCGTGTTGAGCCGAGCCAGGGCGGCCCAGTCCAGAGTCGAGGCGGGATGGCCGGGTGGGACGTGTCCGGAGATGACAGTGAAGCCTTGGGTCAGCTGCCGATGGGTCAACGGGATGCCGGCGAGCGCCGGGGCGGCTGTGGCGGAAGTGACGCCAGGAATGATCGTCACCGGGATGCCCGCCGCGGCGCAGGCCTGCCATTCTTCGCCGCCGCGGCCGAAGATGAAGCTGTCCCCGCCCTTGAGCCGGACGACCGTGTGGCCAGACTGTGCCTTCTCCACCAAGATCTCGTTGATCCGGTTTTGGGACGTGTGTGGCCCGCGGGGGATCTTGGCCACGTCGATGACCTCGGCGGCCGGCTTGGCATGCTGCAAGATCGACAGTGGCGCGAGGCGGTCGCAGACGATGACGTCTGCACGACGTACCGCCTCCAGTCCAGCCAGCGTGATCAGGCCGGGGTCTCCTGGTCCTCCACCGACCAGGATCACCGATCCAGCCTGGGGCTCGCCGGTCTGCCTGGTGGCGCCAATCGGAAGCACGCAGGGTGCGCTGGTGCGTTTGGCGAGTTCGACGACCTGCGAATCGAGGCCGGCGTCGCCATTGGCCGGTACCACGAGGCTGAAGCCGACCAGATCATCGAGGCGAAAGGTGCGTTCGACCAGCTTGAGCCGACCACGCTCGGCCAGGTTGAGGATGGTGGCAACCGGAGCGGTGCCGACGACGGTGACCCGTGCGGAAGCATCGAGCAGTCCGCGGATCGAGGCCAAGGCCGGCGCGCCAGCGCCGCAGACAAGGACGGAGCGACCGCTGAGCTCGAGGTCGGCGGGAAAGCTCACTCCTCCTCCTGAGCGTGAGTATGTCGCTCACATTCTTGCGGAGCGGCAATCGATCGCCTGCAAGGTGTCAGCCAGCTTCCGGCTGACTTCCGGCTCACGTACCGCGATCCGGATCCAGTCCGGTCCCAGGCCTGGAAACGTCTCCCCGCGCCGGACTGCGAATCCGCGCTCGTGCAGCGCCTCGCGAACCCATCCGGGGCGGTTCGGTCCGCGCAACCCTGTGGTGTCCAGAAGGACGAACGGCGCGGCCGGTGACCCGGCGGGCTCCAGGTCCAGCTCACCGAGAAACTCCATCAGAATTGACCGGTTTGCCGCTATCTCTCGGGCCGCATCCGCGGCCATCGCTCGGGCTTCCAGTGAAAGGCAGGCTGTTATCACCGACAGTGCCGGAGTGGACACCGACCAGGGCGGCTGTTGATCGCGCATCGCGGCGAGCACCGGCCCATCTCCGACGGCATAGCCGGCCCGTAGGCCGGCGAGGCCCCAGGTTTTGGTCAGCGAGCGGACAACCACCAGGCCGGGCATCTCGCCGCCGATCATCGACTCGGCCTCATCTGGCACTGCGTCCATGAACGCCTCGTCCACCACAACCAGCCGTCCGGGTCGAAGGAGCGAACGGATGGCGTCGGCCGGATGCAGCACCGAGGTGGGATTGGTCGGATTGCCGATCATGATCAGATCGGCGTCCGCGGGGATGCGGGTCGGGTCAAGCTGGAAACCCTGGTCGGCGGTCAAGATCATTCTCGATGGCGGCCGGCCGGCCGCGATCAGTGCGGCTTCCGGCTCGGTGAACTGGGGATGGACAATGACCGGGCACCTGGTCGGCAGGGCCCTGGCGATCAGGATGAACGCCTCGGCGCCGCCTGCAGTCGGCAGCACCTGATCCTCGCGCAATCCGTGCCCAGCTGCGATGGCGGCCTGCGCCTCGCCGGAATGCGGGTATGCGGCCAGCCGGGGTGTGGTCTCGTTGATGATCTCGATCAGGCACTCTGGCGGCGCCGGCACCCGTACATTGACCGCGAGATCGATCAAGCCGCCGTCCACTTCTTGATCACCGTGGTAGCGGAGGTCCGGTTGATCCGCCGCTGCTTGGCCAGGCGGGCGAAGGTTGTAGCGGCCGGGAGCGGCAAAGGCGTGGACAGCATCGGCAAAGCGCTGAGCCACCTGCGGGTGACCGGCCCAGTGCAGATGCAGATAGCTCGCGTGCAACGTGGGGCGGCCGACGTCCGC
>Ga0126314_10000608_pt1 | contig 17046 bp, 17 predicted proteins | sample Plot105B_FD_92535 | JGI IMG/M metagenome (GOLD analysis project Ga0126314, IMG submission 92535) | Serpentine soil microbial communities from UC McLaughlin Reserve, CA, USA - Plot105B | ecosystem: Environmental > Terrestrial > Soil > Grasslands | place: USA: UC McLaughlin Reserve, Lake County...
CGTTCCGGCTGACCAGGGCGAGCCCGTTCCGGCCGTCCAGGATGGGGTTGCTCGAGCTGACCAGGGCGAGCCCGTTCCGGCTGACCAGGGCGAGCCCGTTCCGGCCGTCCAGGATGGGGTTGCTCCGGCTGACCAGGGCGAGCCCGTTCCGGCCGTCCAGGATGAGGTTGCTCCGGCTGACCAGGGTGAGGTCGCTCTGGTCAATCAGGGTGAGCCCGTTCCGGACAAGCAGGATGAGGTCGCTGGCAGCAAACAAAAGGACGCGGCATTGGAGCGAGATCAGCCAGAGCCGCCGACCTGGCCGCCAGCTCCTTGGCTAGCCGAACCTGTCGCGCTGCAGTCCCAACGAGCTCCTCATCGACGATCAAGGTCAAGACGACGCTAGGCGCTGACAGCCCATGGCTGGTTGATTAGATCCAGCTTTGGCCGCCGTTCGTCGAGATTCGCAACTTATCGCCAGCCCAGAGCCAGATCGCATTCCCACCTGCGCCCAGAGCAACCCGGCCTGCGCTTACCTCGGTGTTTGTAACGCACCGGCTCCGGCCGGTCGACAGATGATCACCTTCCACACCCACAGATTTGACGACAACACCATCACACGCTTTCGCCGACCCTGCGGCCCAGTAGCGACTTCCCGCGGCTGTGACTGCCATAGTGCCCGAGAGGTTGCCTACCTTTTTCCACGACCTGCCCGCGTTCGAGGTTGCTGCGACGGATCCTTCGGTGCAGACGAGCAGGGCTCTCGAGTCGTCGAGTGCGGCCAGGCTGATGATGTGTTGCGTCCTGCAGGGAGTAGCTTTGGTGTTGCCTGGACCGATGACTCGATCGGAATTACCGGGCTCGAGAAACCACACACCTTGAGGAGCGTTAGTCTGGCCGCGGACGGCGCCCGAGCGGGAGTAGGCGATGTACCGGGTGGAGCACTTTGGACCTGTGCCGCCAACGGCGTAAAGGTTGCCCTTACCCTCGATCCCCAATCCGACTATTGGGGCGAGGTTGGTTCTCGCGACACGTTTCCAGCTCTTGCCGCGGTTGGTCGAGCGTTCGATCCTGCCGGGTGTCTTGCAATCGCCAACGGTTGCCCGCCAAGCCTCGCTTGCTGTCTGGGCAACGAGGAGCCGCTTCGTCGGTATGACCTCGAGGTCCTCTTTCGTCGCCGGGGTGGCCATAGGCGAAGGCGTCTCCGGTCTGGAGGGCTTCGCACTGCGGGAGTGTGTCGGTGTCGCGGTAGCGCCTCCCACGGGCGATGCCGATGGTGCTGTACTGGGGACCGCGTTCCTTTGAGTTGCCGGCTCAGCGATTGCGCGCGGCCACAGCAGCATGCCGATCAGAAACAAGTTCAGAGCGACCAGAAGTGCGAGAACCACATACTTCAGCACTCTTCTGCGGCGCACCCGCAAGAGCATAACGAAGAGGCCAGAGCGGAAATCTCGCTTTGGGCGGTCGGGATCGGCCACGGCCACCTCAACCAATCGCTTACCTGGGGTCTTTAACCCTTCGGATACTTGTCGACGTAGGTATCCATCCGATCGGTCTCGAGCGCCTTTGCCAGCTCCTTCAACTTCTTCTGATCTACGACGTCAATGCTCTGGTTGGTCGGGCTGGTACCAAACCCCGAGATCGGTGCCTGCAGCATATGAATGTCGCTTGGGGTCAGCCTCAGCGACAGCGCTGTCTTACGCGGCTGTGCGTCGGTCAGCTGGTCGTCGACGGTGACGTGGCGTGACACCCCCCTTACGAACGAGACGAATTTCAGTGGGTTCGAGACAGTTTCCTTGGCCAGACCCTTTGCCAAGATCGCCTGCAACACTGCCCGCTGACGCTCGGCCCGATCAAGGTCGCCGTGGGGCAGCTGCTTGCGCTCCCGCACGTAGGCAAGTGCTTGCTCACCTTGAACCGTGACGTTGCCAACGGGGAACTTGTAGCCGGCCGAAACCGAGGGGTACTTGTTGTAGACGGTGACCCCCCCGAGCTCCTGGGTCAGATTGATGAAGCCCTCGAAGTCGATCAACGCCACATGATCCATTCGAGTGTCCAGCATGCCTTCCAGCGTCCGTACGGTAAGGGGTGGTCCGCCGTACGCGAACGCGGCGTTGATCTTGTCCTTACCACGGCCTGGGATCGACACGTACATGTCCCGTGGGAAGGAGATCATGTAAGCACCCTCACGGTCGCCGGACAGATGCATCACCATGAGCACGTCACTGCGCCCGCCGGCGCTGTCGGTGGATCGACTATCGGATCCAAGGAGAACGTAATTGATCGCCTCCCCAGTCCTTTTTGGTCGTGGCGTCTCGCCAGCGCTGGGCGTCTCGGCAGGCAGTTGATCGCTGGCGTGTTGCAGGTTTTGGTTCACCGCTCGGTCTATGGCGACCACGTACAAGACGCCGGCGACCAGCGAGCCGACCCCGACCAGTGCAATCACCGCGAGCAGCGCAACCAGCATCGGACGGCGGCTCGACCTGGATTCATTGGGGGGGCTGTCCTCAGCCGCGTTGTCGTCGTCTGAGAAGAAGATCGACACGTGGTAACGCCCCCGATTCGGATTCGTGGGGAGCCCGATCGCGCCCGCGAGCACCCACCTGGTGTCGGCCAGCTCCCGCAGCAATAGTAGGGGCTTCAGCCGACCATAAGGTGATCTCAGACCAGCAGTGCACGAGACATGTTCAGCGTCGCTCGAAGGAGAATGCCATAGGCACCACCGAGTCCGGCCGGCCGTTCGAGCCGGTTTACGACCATCGTTCCCTTGCCGGTTGGGATTCCGGCACGCGCCTGGGGGATCCGGGCGTGTTTCCCTTTACCCGCGGCGTCCACCCCACGATGTACACGGGCCGGCCCTGGACGATGCGCCAGTACGCGGGGTTTGGCACCGCAATTGAATCCAACCGGCGCTTTCACGAACTGGTGGCGGCGGGCAGCGGTGGGGTGAGCGTGGCCTTCGATTTGCCCACCCAGATGGGTTATGACTCCGACCATCCGCTGGCTCGAGGCGAGGTCGGCCGGGTGGGCGTCGCAATCGACTCCTTGAATGACATGAGGATTCTGTTTTCAGGGCTGCCGCTTGACCGCATATCGACTTCGATGACTATCAACGCCCCCGCAGCCACCCTGTTGCTGCTCTACCAGTTGGTGGCAGAGGAGCAGGGCATCCCCGGCAGCGCCTTGAACGGCACAGTGCAGAACGACGTGCTCAAGGAGTACATCGCACGCGGCACCTACATCTACCCACCCCGCCAGTCATTGCGCCTGGTCAGCGATCTCTTCGCCTACTGCCACAGAGAACTACCGCGCTGGAACACCATCTCGATCTCCGGCTATCACATGGCCGAGGCAGGAGCGACCCCGGTACAGGAAGTCGCCTTCACCCTTTCCAACGCCAAGGAGTACGTGCGCGCTGCCCTTGCGGCTGGGCTGCAGATCGACGACTTCGCGCCAAGATTGTCCTTCTTCTTCGTGGCTCGCACGACGCTGCTGGAAGAAGTCGCCAAGTTCCGGGCGGCACGGCGAATCTGGGCCCAGATCATGCGGGAGGAATTTGGTACCCGCGATCCTCGGTCGCAGATGCTGCGCTTTCACACTCAGACGGCTGGAGTTCAGCTGACCGCCCAGCAACCAGAGGTCAATCTGGTTCGGGTCGCTTTGCAGAGCCTGGCAGCGGTCCTCGGCGGAACGCAATCGCTGCACGCCAACGCTTATGACGAGGCTATCGGCCTGCCGACGACAAAGGCCGCCCGGCTTGCGCTGAGGACCCAGCAGGTCATCGCGTACGAGACAGACGTGACCAAGACCGTGGACCCGTTCGCCGGGTCGTACGCCGTCGAGTCGCTCACCGATGATTTCGAGGAGGCAACCCGGGAGCTTATCCGGGCAGTCGACGAGCGTGGTGGCGCTGTGGCCACGATCGAGGAGGGCTTCCAGAAGACCGAGATCGAGCGCTCGGCCTATGCGGTGGCACGGCAGATCGACTCTGGTGACCGGACCGTCGTCGGGCTCAATCGCTTCGTCCTCGACGAGGAGGATCCATTCCTGCCGTTACAGCTGGATTCCGAGCTGGAGGCCGAGCAGTGTGAGCGGCTGGTCGGATTGCGTCGGGAGCGGGATTCTGCGGCGGTCTCCAAAGCGTTGACTTCTCTCCGCAAGGCTGCCGAGAGTACCGATAACGTGTTGGTGCCCATGAAGACGGCGCTCGCAGCTCTCGCCACCACCGGTGAAGTTTCAGCTGCCCTGCGCGATGTCTGGGGCGGCTATCACCCGACGGACAAGATCTGAGCGCTTGGTACGCCGGCCAGCCCTGAAATATCGCCGAACCTGCGCAGATCTGGCTAGTGAACGTGCTCCTTCGCACGCTCGAAGCTAGCCCGAACCTCCTCCTCCGCCTCCTCCACTCCGACCCAGGTCGCGCCCTCGACCGACTTCCCCGGCTCAAGATCTTTGTACACGCTGAAAAAATGTTCGATCTCGAGTAACAGGTATTCCCGGATGTCGTCGAGGTCGCGAATATGGTCGCGCCGGACATCCGTTGCCGGAACGCACATCACCTTGTCGTCGCCGCCGGCTTCGTCCCTCATCCGGAACATGGCAACTGCTCTGCAGCTAATGAGGCAGCCGGGGAACGTTGGCTCTGACACCAGCACCAATGCATCGAGCGGATCACCGTCCTGACCCAGAGTGCCTTCGATGAAGCCATAGTCGGCTGGGTACTGAGTCGAGGTGAAAAGGGTCCGATCGAGGCGAATTCGGCCGGTCTCGTGATCCACCTCGTACTTGTTCTTCTGGCCCTTCGGGATCTCGACCGTGACATCGAACGTCAAGCCGCTAAGTGCGTGTCGTTTCTTGTCGGGGTTCGGTACGGTCACCTGACCTCCTTAGGATGAGCCTGCACGTTTGGGGCGGGGCTACCCGTCGCATTCGCCGGCAACTTGAGCCTAGCGTGAGCGAAGGTGGTGGTCTCCTTGCGGCGCCAACGGATTGGCGTGGCGCTGGCCACCACCTTCCTGCTCGCCGGTTCAGTCGGTGGAGTGTCCGCATGCGGGGCTCTTCCAGGGGGCGGCCCTGGCTCGAGCAGCCGGAGCAGCGCCCCGGCAGCGGTTTCCCCGGCAGCTACTCCGGTCGTCACGCCCGGCACCACGGCACCTCTTCCGAAGCTCCCCCCACCCGTGCTGGCTGCCGTAGACGTAAAAAAGGCGCCGCCGGCCGCTGCGCTAGCGAAGAAGATCACCGCCGTTCGGATCAAGGATGTCAAGGGCAGCTACTCCGGTGCTGTGATCGATGTCGCAAGCGGGAAGCTGCTCTTCAACCACAGCGCGGGATCGCCGCATATCCCGGCATCAACGATGAAGCTGATCACCTCTGCGGCGGCCTTGACAATACTCGGCCCAAACCACCGCTTTGCCACGTCGGTGACAATGCCGCGGTCAGGGCAGATTGTGCTCGTTGGCGGCGGTGACCCGTATCTGTCAGCGAAGAAATCCAGTGCTTATCCGCGGCCGGCCTCGATCAACGACCTGGCTGATCAGACCGCTGCGGCTTTGGGTAAGAGCAAGATCACCGAGGTGCGGCTGGGCTATGACAGCTCGCTTTTCGGCGGACCGGCGTGGAACCCGCTGTGGCTCGATGGCTACGGTGAATCAGTAACCCCGACCTCGGCACTCTGGGTCGACGAGGGCCGAGCCGGCTCCTCTGCTCCTCGCACTTCGGAGCCGGCCAAGCAGGCTGCAGCCGCCTTCGGCAAGGCTCTGAAGAAACGAGGTGTCTCGGTTACCTCGATTAAGCGAACCCAGGCGCCGGAAGGGGCCACGAGCCTAGCAGTCGTACGGTCACAGCCGCTTGAGCGGATCGTTGAGCAGCTGTTGATGACCAGTGACAACGACGCCGCGGAAGTGATCTTGTGCCAGGCTGCCATCGGCGCGGGCCGAAGGGGAACCACGGCAGACGGCATCTTCGCGGTTCGGGCAGCGCTGACCAATCTCGGTGTCTGGGATTCCGGTACGACGATGAAAGATGGCAGCGGTTTGGCCCGGCAGTCCAAGGTGCCGGCGAGCACGTTGGCCAAGCTTCTTCGGCTTGCCGCCGGCAACGATCACCCGGAGCTTCGGCCAGTGATCACCGGACTTCCGGTTGCCGGTGCCGAGGGCACCTTACGCGCCCGGTTCTTCGATGATCAGAGTCTGGCCGGTCGTGGGATCGTACGGGCCAAGACGGGCACGCTGCGTGAGGTGCACACCCTGGCCGGTGTGATCCGTACCTCAGATGGTTCACTGCTGAGCTTCGCGTTCCTGATCAACAACCCAAAGAGCGCGTTCGCCGCCAACGTCTGGCTGGACCGGGTGACCACCGCCATCAGCCGCTGCGGATGCGGTTAAGTGTACCCGGAGGTATACTGCGCAGTATGACGGCCGTTACGACCATTAAGGTGCCTGTCGAACTGCGCGACCGGATAGCGGCACAGGCCAGGCAGAACAACGTGACTCTCGCTGCGGTCATAGCCAAAGCGCTCGATGAGGCGGACGAGCGACGTTTCTGGGAGGCGGTTCGAGCCGAAAACGTAGCGATCACCGAGGAGGAGCGTCTAGAGCGAATCCACGACAGCACATTGATGGACGATCTGGATGATCCCGTTGACGCCGAGGTGAGCATCCAGAACAAATGGTGAGTCGGGGCGAGATCTATCTTGCCGAACTTGGCGAGCCGGTAGGTCAAGAGCAGGCCGGCCGAAGACCGATAGTTGTGGTGAGTGCTCAGCCGTGGCTCGATGCGCATCCCCCAGTCATTGCTGTCATTCCGCTCACCCGGACCTATCGCGACCGCTCAACACACGTGGAGATAGAGAAGGACTCCTCTGGACTGTCCACTACGAGTTACGCGAAGTGTGAGGATCTCCGGTCTATCTCGCTACACCGGTTGGGTCGGCTTTCGGGTCGCGTGGATGTAATGGCGATGCTCAACATCGAGGCAATCCTGCGCCGACTCCTTGCGCTGTAGGAATCTGTGGTGACTCGTCGCATACAGTCGTGGTATGGCAACCTCGGTGATCGACTGGACCATTGCGTTGAATACGGCGACGAAATTGGTCAAACCCGGCCCAGAGATCTCCCGCGAAGGAGCTGCATCGGTCGTAGCGGAGCTGCGGGAGGCTGCCTCGCGTGCCGAGGCCTACGTGACGGAGGTGACCGGTCTGCACGCTCCCAGTGGCTCCGTGCCGGTAGTCGTGGTTGACCGGCCCCGCTGGATTCAGGCCAATCTGGACGGTTTTCGGCAGGTCCTGATGCCCCTGACGACGAAAGCTGCCAAGAAGCTTCGCGAGAGCAACCCCGCGGTGAACCAGTTAGGGTCTCGGCTCACCGGCATGGAGGTGGGGGCGCTGCTCAGCTATCTTGCGGCCAAGGTCCTCGGCCAGTTCGATCCTTTCTTCCCCGGGGCAAACGGAGCGCGCGGTGGACGGCTGCTGCTGGTCGCGCCCAACATCGTCTCGGTGGAGCGGGAACTCGAGGTCAACCCGACCGATTTCCGGCTTTGGGTATGCCTGCACGAGGAGACGCATCGGGTCCAGTTCGCCGCGGTGCCGTGGCTGCGGGACTACATGAACTCACAGATCGAGCAGATCGTCAGCTCCGCCGAACTCGATGCTGAAGTGCTGCTGAGAATGGTCGGAGACGCCATCGCCCGGATCCTCGAGGCCCTGCGCACCGGCGAGGAGCTTTCCATCGTCGACCTGGTCCAGACCCCGGCACAGCGGACCATAATTGACCGCATTACCGCTGTTATGTCCCTGATCGAAGGTCATGCCGACGTCGTCACGGAGGGTGTCGGCCCCGACGTCATCCCGACTGTCGAGCTGATCAAGTCCAAGCTGAACATCCGACGCCAAGGACAGGGTTTCGACAAGGTCATTCGAAAGCTGCTCGGGCTAGACGCCAAGATGCGCCAGTACCGCGATGGCGCAGAGTTTTGCCGGCACGTCATCTCGGCGGTGGGCATGGACGGCTTGAACAGGGTATGGACATCACCTGAGACCCTGCCGACTCGGGAGGAGATTCGGAAGCCGGCGTTGTGGCTTGCGCGGATCCATCCCGAACCCGCCGCGGCCTGAGGGCGCCCTGCAGCATAAGCATGGCCCGCCGCGAGATGGGACCGGCGTCGCTGGCGGTTGTCTCCGCAGTGGATGCCGCCATTGAATCCACCGATCGCGCTTTGTTGGTCGCTTGCTCCGGTGGTCCTGACTCGCTTGCCTTGGCCGCCGGTGCTTTCCGGGTTGGAGTCCGGCGACGTCTACCGGTGGCGGCCATTGTTGTCGACCACGGGTTGCAACCGGATTCGGCAGAAGTTGCGGCGGTGGCGCGAGAGAGATTGTGCCAGATCGGGTATGCCGACATCGCGGTCGAACGGGTTTCTGTTGATCCTGCAGCGGGATCGGGCCGGGAGGCCGCCGCACGCGCAGCGCGCTACGGGGCAGTCAGCGTCCGCGCTGCAGCGCTTGGCGCGGTCACGCTGCTCGGCCACACTCTCGACGACCAGGCCGAGACCGTTCTGCTCGGCCTCGCTCGGGGGTCGGGTGCTCGGTCGCTGGCCGGCATGGCCCTGCGTTCCGGTGGATATCTCCGGCCGCTTCTCTCGCTGCGGCGGACGACGACGCAGGCAGCATGCGCCGAGCTCGGCTTGCAGCCGTGGACGGATCCGCAAAATTCCGACCACAGTTTCTCCCGGGTACGTGTTCGCGAGGTTGTGCTCCCGACGCTTGAGAGGGAGCTAGGTCCCGGCATCGCGGAGGCGTTGGCCCGTACGGCCTCGCTGCTTGCCGACGATTCGGACTTGCTTGACCAGCTGGCCGACGATGTCTATCCGGGCACCGATACGTTGGACTGCCGTTTACTGACCAGCCAACCGCGTCCGGTTCGCCGGCGGGTGCTGCTGCGCTGGCTGCGCGAGCGGGGGGCGACCGATATCAGCAGTTCGCACCTGAGCCGGGTGGAGTCGCTGGTCACCCTATGGCATGGACAGGGTCCGGTGCAGCTGCCGTCGGTTGAGGTGGTCAGGGATGCAGGCGTCCTGAAGATCATCGGCCGGCACCGGCGGGTTCACTGAGTCCCGCCCCGGTGCGTCCGCCTTGTGGCAGGCTGATGCCGTGAATGAAGCCGAGCTCGACGGCGACATCAGTCGAGTGCTTTACACCTCCGAACAGATCGCCAAGCGGATGACCGAGCTGGCTGCACAGATCGACGCCGACTACAAAGGCAAGGACCTGACGCTCGTTGGGGTGTTGAACGGCGCTGTCATGGTGATGGCGGACCTGTCCCGAGCTCTCACCATCCACTGCCGGATGGACTGGATGGCCATTTCCTCCTACGGCTCAGGAACCAAGTCCTCAGGCGTGGTGCGTATTCTCAAGGACCTCAGCAGCGACATCACCGGGGTCCACGTCCTGGTCGTCGAGGACATCGTCGACACTGGTTTGACCCTGTCCTATCTCGTGAGCAACCTGGTGTCCCGCGGCCCGGAAAGTCTCAAAATCATGGCGGCCTTTCGCAAGCCGGAAGCGGCAAAGAATGCGGTCGACGTCGCCTATGTCGGCTTCGACATCCCAAACGAGTTCGTTGTCGGCTATGGCCTGGACTACGACGGCCGCTACCGCAACCTGACCTCGGTAGCCACTCTGGCCCCCCACATCTATCGGAGCTGAATGGCCGCCACTAGGGCTTACTTGGCTCGCGACGATAGCCTTAGCAGGTAGCAGACTCCTCCCAGCTGCTTCAGACTAGGCAGGTTATGAACTTTCGACGCATCTTCCGCGGTCCGCTGCTGTGGATCGTTCTCGCCGTCGTTGTGATCGGCCTGCTGCTGGACTTCAGCGGGAGCCTGACCGGCGGCTACAAGGAGGTACCTACCTCCCAGGTGGTCTCCATCATCAATGGCAACCAGCCGCTCAGCCAGGTCACCTTGATGGACGGCGACCAGGAAATCCGGGTCACCCTCAAGGACCCGGCCGAGACCAAATACAAGGCGATCTGGGTCGGGAATCAGAGCGACGAGATCATCAAGCGGCTCGATCAGCGGGTAGCCGACAAGACCCTCGACCAGTGGGTCGGTGAGAAGGTGACGCCAGGATTTTTCTCGTCGTTGCTGGGAACCCTGATCCCCTTCATCATCATCGGGGTTCTGTTCTTCTTCCTGCTCAACTCGGTGCAGGGCGGCGGCAGCCGGGTCATGCAGTTCGGCAAGTCCAAGGCCAAGATCGCCAACAAGGACACACCCAAGACCACCTTCCGCGACGTCGCTGGAGTGGAGGAGGCCATCGAGGAACTCCAGGAGATCAAGGAGTTCCTGGCCGAGCCGGCGAAGTTCCAGGCAGTCGGCGCCAAGATTCCGAAGGGCGTGCTGCTCTACGGGCCGCCCGGAACCGGCAAGACCCTACTGGCTCGAGCAGTCGCCGGTGAGGCCGGCGTTCCGTTCTTCTCGATATCCGGGTCTGACTTTGTCGAGATGTTCGTCGGCGTGGGCGCGTCCCGGGTCCGCGATCTGTTCGAGCAGGCCAAGGAAAACGCCCCGGCAATCGTCTTCATCGATGAGATCGACGCGGTGGGCCGCCACCGCGGCGCCGGCATGGGCGGTGGGCACGACGAGCGCGAGCAGACCCTGAACCAGCTGCTGGTCGAGATGGACGGCTTCGATGTGCGCGGCGGGGTGATCTTGATCGCCGCGACCAACCGGCCGGACGTGCTGGATCCGGCACTGTTGCGGCCCGGACGCTTCGACCGTCAGATCGCTGTCGAGGGTCCCGATCTGAAGGGCCGCTTCCAGATCCTGAAGGTTCACGCCGAGGGTAAGCCGATGGCGCCAGATGTCGACCTGGAGGCGGTTGCTCGCCGTACGCCGGGGTTCACCGGTGCGGACCTCGCAAATGTGCTCAATGAAGCGGCCCTGCTCACCGCACGACAGAACTCGCGCATGATCACCAATGAGTATCTGGACGAGGCGATCGACCGGGTGGTCGCCGGTCCGCAGAAGCGCAGCCGTTTGATGAACGAGCGGGACAAGCTGGTCACCGCCTACCACGAGGGCGGCCACGCCCTGGTGGCGGCCGCGCTGCCGGGCACCGACCCGGTTCAGAAGGTGACGATCCTGCCCCGCGGCCGCGCCCTCGGCTACACAATGGTGCTGCCCGAGACTGACAAGTACGGCAACACCCGAGCCGAGCTGCTCGACCAGCTTGCATACATGATGGGTGGCCGGGCCGCGGAGGAGTTGATCTTTCACGACCCCACTACCGGCGCCAGTAACGACATCGAGAAGGCGACGAAGCTGGCCCGGGCAATGGTCACCCAATACGGCATGACTGAACGGCTGGGTGCGATCAAGCTTGGCACCGGAGACGCCGAGCCGTTCCTCGGCCGGGATTTCGGCCATGAGCGGGACTACTCGGAGGAGATCGCGGCGATCATCGACGAAGAGGTGTCGAAGCTGATCGGCAACGCCCATCAGGAGGCCTTCGACATCTTGTCCGAGAACCGCGATGTCCTCGACGACCTGGTGCGGGCATTGTTCGAGAAGGAGACCTTGGACCGCGAGGAAGTGGCCGTCGTCTTCCAGCCGCTCAAGCTCTGGCCGAAGCGCCCCGCCTGGACCGGCTCGGACAGCCGGGTGCCCGATACCCGCCCGCCGGTGACCCCACCACCACCGACCGTTAACGGACAGGGCAACGGTCATCAGCCCGGAGCCCAGGTCCCGCCGGGTGATACGCAGCCTGCCGGCGGTGCACCGCTGCCGCCAGGCCATTCTCCGGTGCCACCGCAGTTGCCACCGGCGGGCCCAGACTTTCGATGAGCGACGCCCGCGTCACCGGCCTACGCTCGGTCGGCAGGTCCCGTGCGACCGGACGATTTGACCATGATCGTGTCGTGGCCGCCGTCAAGGAGATCCTGATCGGAATCGGCGAGGATCCCGATCGGGAGGGTTTGCGCGAGACTCCAGAGCGGGTGGCGCGGTCATACGCGGAGATGTTCCAAGGGCTGCGGCAGGAGCCGGAGTCGGTGCTGTCGACTACCTTCGACATCGGGCACGACGAGCTCGTGGTGGTCAAGGACATCGAGGTTTGGAGTTGCTGCGAGCACCACCTCGTGCCGTTCACTGGAGTGGCACACATCGGCTACATACCCAACACCGACGGCCGGATCACTGGGTTGTCCAAGCTGGCCAGGTTGGTTGATCTCTATGCGAAGCGGCCGCAGGTGCAGGAGCGGCTGACCACTCAGGTCGCCGACGCGCTGGAACGCATCCTGGAGCCTCGCGGCGTGATCGTCGTGATCGAGTGCGAGCACCTGTGCATGACGATGCGAGGCGTCCGGAAGCCTGGTTCCAAAACCGTGACGAGTGCTGTACGCGGCCAACTGCGGGATGCGGTCACCAGGGCTGAGGCCATGCAATTGATCACAAAGACCTAAGGGCGGCATGGACCGCCGCAGGGTGGCTCAGGTGATGTCGTTCCCGGCGGTATCTGGACTCCCGCAACCGGGACGCACGTTGGTGATCGGCGTTGTCAACGTAACACCGGACTCGTTTTCAGATGGGGGCCTGTGGTTCGAAAGCCGCGACGCCATCGACCACGGTCTTGAGTTGATCAACGAGGGAGCCGACATCGTCGAAGTGGGGGGTGAATCAACTCGTCCGGGCGCCGACCGGCCGACGGTCGAGGAGGAATTGCGCCGCGTCCTGCCCGTGGTCTTCGAGCTCGCTGCGACCGGCGCGGTGGTCAGCATTGACAGCATGCGGCCCGAGGTTGTCGCCCAAGCGGTGGCAGCGGGCGCAGCAATGGTTAACGACGTGTCCGGTGGTCGAGCTGATCCGGCCATGCTGCGACTGGTTGCCGAGTTGCAGGTGCCGTACGTGTGCATGCACTGGCGCGGGCACGCCGCCGGCATGCAGAACCTGGCCCAGTACACCGATGTGGTCACTGAAGTGATCGCCGAACTGCGCCAGCAGATATCAGCGGCGCTCTCGGCCGGCGTCGCCGCCGAACGGTTGATCATTGATCCGGGCTTCGGTTTCGCGAAGACCGGGGAGCACAACTGGCAGCTGCTGCAGCGCATGGGTGAGCTGTCTGCGCTGTCTCTGCCGGTCCTTGCCGGCGTATCACGCAAGGCGTTTCTCGGCGCCCTGCTTGCCGATTCTGAAAGCCGTCCGCGCCAGGCGAAGGAGCGCGACGCCGCCACCACCGCGCTCACCACAATCCTTGCTGGCCAAGGGATCTGGGGCGTTCGAGTACATTCCGTACGGCCGAACAGGGATGCGATCGCGGTCGTAACCCGCCTCTCCCAAGCAGCAGGTTGAGCCTCGTACCCCGCCTCTCCCAATCACGACTTTGAGCCTCGTACCCACGCTTTGAGCCCTGGATACAGGGCTCAAAGTGCACCTACGGGGCTCGAAGTCGGGGGGTGAAGTCCGGGAGGTGAACGCATGCCGTCTCGCGATTGAGGGGATTGTCGCGGACAGATAGGGTCGCCCCTGTGAGGAGGTGAGATGGCAGCAGAGCCGCTCGAGCGCCCGGCCTGGTTCCAACAACCGCCGCCCAATGCCGACCGCCTCACGTTGCGCGGCATCACCGCCTACGGCCACCATGGCGTCTACGACTTCGAGCGCGAACGGGGCCAGCGATTCGTGGTCGATGTCGACTGCGCGGTGGATCTGAGACCAGCAGCGGCGAGTGACGATCTCCGGCAAACCCTGGACTACGGTGCGCTCGCGCAGGCCATCGTCACCGATATCGAAGCCAAGCCGCTCAATCTGATTGAGGCCTTGGCCGATCGAATAGCTCGTACCTGCCTAGATTTCGGACCGGTGCAAGCAGTCGCCGTCACCGTTCACAAACCCGACGCGCCGATCCCGGTGACGGCCGCAGACGTCGCCGTTACCCTGACTAGGAGTAGGTGAGATGAGCAGCCCCAATCCTCACGCCATCGACGCGGACACCCTCAGTGGCATGAAGCCGCTCCGCAAGGTTGTCTACTCGATCGGCTCCAACCTCGGGGACCGGCTTGGCAATCTGCAAGGAGCGGTTGACGCCCTCCGCGACACACCGGACGTCATGTTGGTCGACGTGTCGTCGGTGTACGAGACCGATCCGGTGGGTGGCCCTCCGGATAACCCGAAGTTTCTCAATCTCGTCGTTGTAGCGGAATCGACGTTAGAGCCACGGACGTTGCTGGAGCGCGCGCTGGCCATCGAAGACGCCTTCGGCCGCCGTCGGGAGGGCGAGAAATGGAAACCCCGCACGCTCGATGTCGATCTGATCATGGTCGGCAACGCGAAGAGCAATCAGGATGATCTCAAGTTGCCCCACCCGCTGGCACATGAACGCGGCTTCGTTCTAGTGCCATGGCAGGAGGTCGATCCAGCTGCCGAGCTGCCAGGTAGGGGATCGATCTCCAAACTGGCAGCCGCTGCGGACACCTCCGGGGTTGCCCGTCGCGGGGACCTGATCATCGAGAGCGATTGAGCACGCTTGGCTTCCGAGGAGGAACCGTCCGGCGGCTCGATCAAGATCACGCCGCCGCGCGCACTGGCCGTTGCTGCACTTTTCGGTGCTCTTGCAGGCTGGCTGGTGGTCGCCGCTTCCAATGGTTTCGACCTCACACCGCCACAGGTGCCCTGGACTGCGCCGGTGGGGCTGATCGTGATCGCCGCCCTGGTCGGGATCTTCGCCTACACGACCCATGCCCGGATCCAGGTCCGCAAGGAACGGATGGATCCGCAACGAGCAGTGGCCCTTCTGGTGCTCGGCAAGGCGTCTGCTCTGGCCGGTGCCCTCGTCGCCGGTGGCTATCTGGCCTACGCGGTGATGTTTGTCACCCGGCTGGATGCTGAGGCGCCCCGGGACCGGGTGATCCGTTCAGCGGTCGCCGTCGTCGCGGGGATCGGGCTCGCCGTTGCCGGCCTGCTGCTCGAACGGGCCTGCCGGGTGCCTGGGGCAGACGAGGAGAGCGAGCCCGACGGGACCGAGGAATAGCTGCCGAGACACGCGTGTGAACGACACCAGCGATTGGCGTTCGAAATGCCGGGGACGGCTGATCGGCGGGAATATGGTGACGACGTGACTCCTCCGGATACCGTCGGCTCATCGCCGCGCCGCGTCGCGGCCATGTCTTCGCTCCGCCGCGCCGCCACAATCGTGTTGATCATCGGTACCGCCATCTCCATGCTGTTGGCGTTCGGACCCACCTGGGCCAGCCGGATCGGCATAGCAGTGGCTCTCAGCTCCGCGATCTTGGCCTGCACATTTGCCGGGCGGGAACTGGCGCAGGCCCGGCACGAGCACGCGAAACAGTTGTTGACTATTGACCGCCAGCACGGGCGGCAACTGGCGGAGGAACGCCGACGTAATGCCGACGTCGTTTCAGTGCTGACATCGCGGATAGCAGATCGTGCCGTCGTGATCGAGACCCAGAAGCTGACAATCGCCCAGTTGAAGGCGCAGTTGTATTCGGTCAGGAAGGACAACGTCTCGCTCTCCGCCGAGCTGGGGCAGCGCAATGCAGTAATTGACTCGCTGGAGGTCACCCTGCGATCCCGCGAGGCAGAGCTCCTCGTCCTGCTGGCGGATGGAAATGACGCCGAAGTGCATGCGCTACCCCGTCGGGTGCTAGCCGATCACGGCTCCCTAGTGAGCAATCTTGATGGCACAAGCGCAGGCGTCGTTGATCTCGCGACGAGTGAAGCCAAGGTGCTACCCAACTTCGAGGGCACCCGCAAACTCGCGTAGTTATCAGCTGGTGCGCGCTCGCGCTTTCTGTATCGCGCTTCTGAAACGATGGGCTCGTGTTCAACCCACTTCCCCCATTGCCGGACCTGCCGCGGCGCTTGGCCGCTGAGGGGCCCGGATGGGTGCGGGAGGTCAACGTCGTGGTCGTCGGGTCCGGCATTGCCGGCCTGACCGCCGCGCTGGAGTGCCGCGATCTCGGCGATGTCATGGTGGTGACCAAGGATGTTGTGGCGGCCGGATCAACGCCCTGGGCGCAGGGCGGAATCGCATCTGTGCAAGGCGCGGAGGACACAGTCCAACAGCACATTGACGACACCCTGGTCGCCGGAGCCGGTTTGTGCATTCCGGAAGCCGTACGAGTGCTGGTCTCCGAGGGGCCCGACGAGGTCGCCAAGCTGATCACCCGCGGCGCCGAGTTCGACCGCGACGCCCGTGGAGCGCTCGAGCTTACGAGAGAGGGCGGTCACCTTCAGGACCGGATCGCGCACGCCGGCGGCGACGCCACCGGAGCGGAGATCGAGCGTGCCCTTGTCTCGGTAGTCAAGGCTGATCCGGCAATCGAAATCGTCGAACACGCACTGGTTCTCGACCTGCTCCCCGCCGAAACCCGGCCCGCTGAGAAGCGCGGCGTGGCCGGCGTCACCCTGCACGTGCTGGGCGAAGGCACCCGAGGCGGCGTTGGCGCCGTCCACGCCCGCGCGGTGATTCTCGCGACAGGCGGAATCGGGCAGATCTACGCCGTCACCACCAACCCATCTGTTTCTACGGGTGACGGCGTGGCAGCGGCGCTGCGGGCTGGTGCCCGGCTTCGGGACATTGAGTTCATCCAGTTCCATCCCACCGTGCTCTACCTCGGTCCCGGTGCACGCGGCCAGCTGCCGCTGGTGAGCGAGGCTGTACGGGGCGAGGGTGCGCACCTGCTGAACGGCAAGGGGGAGCGATTCATGCCCGGTCAGCACGAACTAGCCGAACTCGCCCCTCGGGATGTGGTCGCCAAGGCGATCATGAAACAGATGGCAGCAGAGGGGTCTGATCATGTCTTCGTCGATGGAAGGATGCTGGGCGAGGAGGTCTGGCGGGTCAGATTTCCCACCATCCTGCAAAACTGCCGCCGGGCCGGTATCAACCCGGTGATCGACCTCATTCCAGTGGCACCCGCATGTCATTACTTTTGCGGCGGAGTGGAAACCGACCTGGATGGCGCCACCAACCTGGCGGGGTTGTACGCCTGCGGTGAGGTGGCCAGCTCCGGCGTCCATGGTGCCAACCGGCTCGCCTCGAACTCGCTGCTGGAGGGA
>Ga0126314_10000610_pt1 | contig 16982 bp, 19 predicted proteins | sample Plot105B_FD_92535 | JGI IMG/M metagenome (GOLD analysis project Ga0126314, IMG submission 92535) | Serpentine soil microbial communities from UC McLaughlin Reserve, CA, USA - Plot105B | ecosystem: Environmental > Terrestrial > Soil > Grasslands | place: USA: UC McLaughlin Reserve, Lake County...
CGGCCTCGACGGCCTCGCCGCCGGCGTCTGCGCCATCTCCGGCTTCACCTTCTGCATGATCGCGCTGTCGCTGGGGCGCCCGGAGCCCGCGATCCTCGCGGCGATCGTGCTCGGCGCCGCCCTGGGCTTCCTGCGCCACAACTTCTACCCGGCGCGGATCTTCATGGGCGACTCCGGCGCGCTGCTGCTCGGCTTCACGCTGGGCGCGCTGGCCGTTCAGGGCCTCTTGAAGACGGCCGCGGTCGCGACGCTGCTCTTTCCGTTGCTCGTCCTCGCGATCCCGATCCTCGACACCTCGTTCGTAATCGCGAAGCGGATCAAGTACGGACAGCCCGTGTACACCGCGGACCGCACGCACCTGCACCACCGCTTCCTGAACATCGGCTTCTCGCAGCGGCGTGCGGCGCTGACGATGTGGGGATGGTGCGCACTGCTCGCGGCGGCGGCCCTCGGGACGCGGTTCATCCACCCGCACGCCCACGGCGAGTGGCGCACCGGCCCGACGATCGCGGTCGCGGCGATCGGCGCCCTGGCGCTCGGCGCCTCGATCTACATGGTCTACCTGCTCGAGATCGTGAAGCTCGCGAACCCGCGCATCCGCCGCCGCGAGGCCGAGGCGCGAGCTGCCGCCGAGCGGCGGACCGCCTAGCCGAGCTCCCGACGGACGCGCGCCGGGACGCCGACCGCGAGCACGCCCGCAGGCAGGTCGCGCGTCACGACCGCGCCCGCGCCGACGACCGTGTCCGCCCCGATCGTCACGCCCGGGCACACGATCACGCCGCTGCCGAGCCAGACGTTGTCCTCGATCGCGATCGGCCGCGCGGCCTCCCACCGCTCGCGGCGTGGGCCCGGCTCGAGCGGGTGCGTGGCCGTCACGAGTTGCACGCGCGTGGCGAGCTGGCAGTCGGCGCCGACCGCGATCGGCGCCACGTCGAGCATCACGCAGTCGTAGTTGACGAACGTCCGGTCGCCGATCGTGATCTGCGCCCCGTAGTCGCAGCGGAACGTCGGTTTGATGACGACGCCGTTGCCCACCTCGCCGAGCAGCTCTCGAAGAAGCTGCGATCGCAGCTCCTGCTCCTCGTGACGCGTCGCGTTGTAGCGCTCGAGCAGGGCCTGCGCGCGGGCGTGGTCGCGCTCGAGGTCGGGGTCGTCGGCGCGGTAGAGCTCGCCGCCGAGCATCCGCCTCTTCATCTCCGACACCGCCCGGACCTACCCCAGGAACCGCAGGAGCAACGCGGTGTAGCCGGGTGCCCGCGGGATGCCGTGTCCGGCTCCGGGAAGCACGGCGCGCTCGGCCGCGAGGCGTTCCTCGAGCACGTCGCAGACGGCGTCGAACGCGGGGTGGTGGCCACCCGAGACCACGAGCTTCGGAAACGGCGCGGCCTCGAGCTCGTCCAGCGGGATCTCGGCCTCCCACGGCGGCCGTTCGGCGATCGTCGCGCGGATCGTCTGCTCGAGCTCCGGCGGCAGCGGATCCGGCAGGCGCGCCTCCGTCCCGACGAGCGCGAGGAAGCCCTCGGCGAACCTCCGCGGGTCGCGCGGACCGTTCGTGAAGTGCTCGTCGAGCCGCTCGACCAGCACGTCGACGGCGGGGTTCCCGCGCGCGAGTCCGAAGGCAGGCGGCTCGCTGACGACGAGCGAGCGGACCGCCTCCGGCCGCCGCGCCGCCATCAGCAGCGCGATCACCCCGCCGTAGGAGTGGCCGACCAGGTGCGCGCCGTCTGCGAGTAGCGGCGCGAGCTCCTCGGCCTGCCGCCCGAAGTCGATCCGCTCGAGCGGCGGATTCGGCGGATAGCCGCCCCGGGCGGGCGTCACGAGCGTGTACCGAGAGGCCAGTCGCTGCACCGCGCTCCAGGCGGAGTGGGCGTTCCCGCCGCTCCCGTGAACGAGGACAACCCGCACGCCGCGATCGTACAAAGTCGCTGGAAAATGCCGCAGGCGAGCCGGATTTCGGTGTCACAAGGTTTGTTATGCTCGCGCCGATGGAGCCCAGCCCCCGTTCGACCTTCGAGCCGGCCGGAGCCGGCGCGCTGCTCGGGGGCGTCACCGCCGCGAGCGTCGGAGCGGGTGCGCTCGTCGGCTGGGCCGCAGGCTCGGTCGGGCTTGGGATTCTCGGCGGCGCCTTCGTCGGCATCCCCGCCGGTGTGTTCGCGGTCTACAAGCGGTACCGGAACGCGTTTTGACGCGCGTCGGAATCCTCGGAGCGCCGCGTCCGATTCCGCAACAGCGCCTGCTCGGGACGGCGGCGGGCGCGCTCGTGATCGCGCTCGCGCTGCCACTCTTCCTCGTAGCCGGCTGGCCGGTGTCCGGCTGGCTTGCGGCGGCCTTGCTCTGGGTCGGCGCGCAGGCGTTCGGAGCGCTCCTCGCGCGCGTGAAGCCTTCACCCGACAACGTGGCGGCATCAGGCGCGCTCGCGTTCGGGATGATGATCCGGCTGCTCGCGATCCTCGGCGTCCTGCTCGCGCTCGTGGCCTCGGACCGGGAAGCGGGGCTCGCCGCCGCGCTCCTCTACGGCGCCGCCTACACAGCCGAGCTCTCGTTCTCGCTGCTCGGCTACTACAGCCAGGAGCCCCGCGCGTGAGGCGCGTGCTTCTCGCGGTCGCGCTGTTCGCCCTGGCGCTGCCGGCGCAGGCGTTCGCGCGCGGCGAGTTCGACCCTACGACCGAGTTCGAGCAGCACGAGTGGGTCTCGATCCACCTCGGCGGCCTCAACCTCTCGATCACGAAGGCGGTCGCGTACCTGATGCTCGGGACCGTGCTGACGATCCTGCTCGGTCTCTTCCTGATGCGGGGGAAGACGCTCAACCGGCGCCAGACGGTCGGCGAGTCGGTCTACGAGATCGCGCAGGTGCAGATCGCCGAGCAGGGGCTGCCTTCCAAGGCGATCGGACTCTGGTTCCCCTACGTCGCGACGTTGCTGCTCTTCATCTTCGTGATCAACCTGATCGGCTTCGTTCCCTTGCCGCTGACGGGCGAGAAGTGGCACGGCGTCCCGACCTGGGGCATCTACGCCGCCACCTCGTCGATCTCGGTGACACTCGCGCTCGCGCTGCTGACGTTCGTCTTCACGCACGTCGAGGGCGTGCGCTGGAACGGCCCTGTCCGCTATTTCAAGAGCTGGATCCCGGAAGCGCCGAAGCCGCTGCTGCTGCTGATCGTGCCGCTCGAGATCCTCGGTCAGTTCATGCGCCTGATCTCGCTGAGCGTCCGTCTCTTCGCCAACATGCTTGCCGGGCACATCCTGATCCTGACCTTCCTCGGCCTGATGTTCATCCTCGAGTCCGTCGTGCTCGCGGTCCTGACGGTGCCGGTCGCGACGGCGTTCTACCTCTTCGAGGTCGTGATCGTGATCTCGATCCAGGCGTTCATCTTCGCCGCCCTGTCCGCCATCTACATAGGCTCGGCGATCGAGCCGGAGCACTAAGGAGGTTCACGTGCTTGGAACCGTTCTCGCCGCGACGAGCGGCGACGTCACCAAGGCCGGCAAGGCGATCGGCCTCGCGCTCGGCGTCGGCCTCGGCGCCCTCGGCGCCGGCGTCGGCATCGGCAACATCTTCGCCGCCATGATCCAGTCCGTCGCGCGTCAGCCGGAGCTGCGCGGCGAGCTGCAGGGGATCCAGTGGCTCGGCTTCGCGCTGACCGAGGCGGTCGTCTTCTACGGGCTACTCGGCTCGATCCTCGCCTTCGTCCTCGTCTAGTCCGATGCTGCTCGCCGCGAACCCCCTCATCGAGGTCACGCCGGGGCTGATGATCTGGACGATCGTCTGCTTCCTGATCACGCTGTTCGTGCTGAAGCGGTACGCCTTCGGCCCGATCCAGAAGGGGATCGACGAGCGGCGCGACCGCATCCGGCAGTCGCTCGACGAAGCCGACAACGCGCGCGCGGAGGCGCGACGGCTGCTCGACGAGCACCGCCAGCTGATCAACCGCGCACAGACGGACGCGGAGCGGATCCTGAGCGAGGCTCGCCGCGTCGCCGAGTCGAACGAGCGGCGCATGCGCGAGGAGCTCGAGGAGGACCGCCAGCGGCGGCTCGAGGAGACGCGCAAGCAGATCGACGCCGAGACACGCCGCGCGCTGGAGCAGATCCGCCTCGAGGTGGTCGACCTGAGCTTGCTCGCGGCGACGAAGGTGACGAAGAAGGCGCTCGACGACGCCGACCACCGGCGGCTGATCGACGAGGCCGTCGGCGAGCTCGACTTCTCGGTGCTGGAGCGCGGCGAGTGAGCACGCCACGCCTCCGGTTCGGCTGGAGCTCCGGGGCTGCTCTTCCTCGCCGCGTCCGACGAGCAGCTCGCGAGGTCGCCGAATGAGCGTCGTCGACCGCGTCTACGCGAACGCGCTTTTCGAGGCGGCGCTAGAGGCCGATCGGCTCGATCCCATTCGCGAGCAGCTGGCCCAGGTCGTCGCAGCCGAGGCCGAGGTGCCCGAGCTGCGCGAGCTGCTGCGCAACCCGCAGCTCGACCCGCGCGCCCGCACGGCCGCGCTCGAGGACGTGCTCGCCGGCAGCGACGAGCTGTTGCGCAACTTCCTGCTCGTGCTCGCGGACAAGGGCCGCACGGGCTCGCTCGAGGAGATCGGGCGCGAGTTCGAGCGCCTGATCGCCGCGCACGAGGGCATCGTCCACGCCGAGCTGACGACCGCCGTCGAGCTCTCCGACGACGAGGCGCAGAGCCTGCTCACGCAGATCGAGCGTGCCTCGGGCCGCAAGGTCGAGGCGACGCGCAGCGTCGACCCCGGCCTGATCGGCGGCATCGTCCTGCAAGTTGGTTCCCACCGTCTCGACGCCAGCGTCCGCGGCCGCCTCGAGCGGCTCCGGCGCCAGCTCGTCACCGCCTGAGAGGAGATTCATGAAGCTTCGCCCCGAAGAGATCACCTCGATCCTGAAGCAGCGGATCGAGGAATACGACGTCGAGAGCGACCTCGCGGAGGTCGGCTCCGTCCTTCAGGTCGGCGACGGGATCGCCCGCGTCTACGGCCTCGAGAACTGCGTCTCGATGGAGATGCTCGAGCTCGAGCACGGCGTCACCGGCCTTGCGTTCAACCTCGAGGAGGACAACGTCGGCGCCGCGCTCTTCGGCGCGTGGGAGCACGTGAGCGAGGGCGAGCCGGTCAAGCGCAGCGGCCAGGTGGCGAGCGTGCCCGTCGGCCCGGAGCTCGTCGGCCGGATCGTCAACCCGCTCGGCCAGCCGGTGGACGGCGCCGGGCCGATCCAGGCGAGCGAGCGCCGCCCGCTGGAGTTCAAGGCGCCCGGTGTGATCCAGCGCCAGCCGGTGAAGGAGCCGGTGCAGACGGGCCTCAAGGCGATCGACTCGATGATCCCGATCGGCCGTGGGCAGCGAGAGCTGATCATCGGCGACCGCACCACGGGGAAGACCGCGATCCTCGTCGACACGATCCTGAACCAGCGGGGCCAGGACCTGATCTGCGTCTACGTCGCGATCGGCCAGAAGGCCTCGACCGTCGCCCAGGTGCACGAGAAGCTGAAGGACGAGGGCGCGATGGACTACACGATCATCGTCAACGCCGCCGCCTCCGAGGCCGCGCCGATCAAGTGGATGGCGCCGTACGCGGGTTGCGCGATGGGCGAGTACTTCATGTTCAAGGGCGAGCACGCGCTCGTGATGTACGACGACCTCTCGAAGCACGCCGACGCGTACCGGCAGATGTCGCTGCTGCTCCGCCGCCCGCCCGGCCGCGAGGCCTATCCCGGCGACGTCTTCTACCTGCACTCGCGGCTGCTCGAGCGCGCGTGCAAGCTCTCCGACGACCTCGGCGGTGGCTCGTTGACCGCCCTTCCGGTCGTCGAGACGCAGGCCGGCGACGTCTCGGCCTACATCCCGACGAACGTGATCTCGATCACCGACGGTCAGATCTTCCTCGAGTCGGAGCTCTTCTTCTCGGGCGTCCGGCCGGCGATCAACGTCGGCATCTCGGTCTCGCGCGTCGGCGGCGCGGCGCGTACGAAGGCGATGAACAAGGTCGCCGGCGGCCTGAAGCTCGACCTCTCGCAGTACCGCGAGCTGGAGGCGTTCGCGCAGTTCGGCTCCGAGCTCGACCAGGCGACGCAGAAGATCCTCGCGCGTGGCGAGCGCCTCGTGGCGCTGCTCAACCAGCCGCAGTACGACCCGTGGCCGGTCGAGGAGCAGGTGGCGGCGATCTACGCGGGCGTCAACGGCTACCTCGACGAGATTCCCGCCCGCGACGTGCCGCGCTTCCTCCAGGAGCTGCGCGACCACGTCAAGGCCGAGGGCTCGGTGCTCGGCGAGATCCGCGACAGCGGGGAGCTCCCCGACGAGCTGCGCGAGCGGCTCGACCAGCAGCTGCAGCAGTTCGCCAAGGGTTTCAAGGCCTCGGAGGAGACGCCCGCCGGGGCATAGTCGATGGCGACCGTCCAGGACCTCAAGCGGCGGATCCGCTCGATCCGCAACACGCGCAAGATCACCAAGGCGATGGAGCTCGTCGCCTCGGCGCGGTTGCGGCGGGCGCAGGCGCGGATCGAGGCGATGCGGCCGTATGCCGACCGGATGACGGAGCTGATGATCGGCACCGCCCGCGCGAGCAGCTCGATGCAGGGCTTGACGCTGCTGCAGCGCCGCGAGGTGAAGACCGCGGCGATCGTCCCGTTGACCGGCGATCGCGGCTTGGCGGGGGCGTTCAACGCACAGGTGCTGCGGCAGGCCTTCGCGCGCGAGCGGCAGCTGCGCGGCGAGGGCGTCGAGGTCCGTTGGCTGGTCGCGGGCAAGAAGGGCCGTTCGACGTTGACCTTCCGGCGCTACGAGGTCGAGCAGAGCTGGATCGGCTTCAGCGACCGACCGGCCTATTCCGATGCGCAGGCGATCGCGCATCGCGCCGCCGAGCTGTACGAGGGCGGCGAGGTCGACCGGGTCGTGCTCGTCTACAACGAGTTCGTCTCGGCGCTCGTCCAGCGCGTCGCGGAGCGTGACGTGCTCCCGATCCCGGAGCACCTGCTCGCTGGCGACGAGGGAGAGGCACGGGACAGCGCGCTCCACGGCGACTTCATCTACGAGCCCGAGCCCGAGGAGATCTTGCGCCGGCTGTTGCCCGTGTACGTCGAGACGGAGCTCTACCGGGCGCTACTCGAGTCGGCGGCGTCGGAGCAGGGCGCTCGCATGACGGCCATGCGGAACGCGTCCGGGAACGCCGCCGACCTCATCTCGAGCCTGACGCTCGACATGAACCGCGCCCGCCAGGCCGAGATCACCCAGGAGATCCTCGAGGTCGTGGCAGGCGCCGACGCGCTGACGGGGTAAGGGTCGCGCCAACTTCCCACGGCCGCCGCTCGTCTATAGTCCCGGCAGCCCTTAACGGCTCCCTTACACATGGCTCAGAAGGAACAAGAGGTTCTCGTCTCCAGCGCCGCTGGCCTAGGCGCTGCGATCGGTGTCGAAAGCGGCTCCGAGCTCGGCGAGGTCGAAGCGGTACGAGCGCGGGGCTACTGGGAGCTCGTCTGGCGAAGGTTCCGCCGCGACAAGATCGCCATCGCGAGCGGCATCTTCGTCATCTTCCTGATCTCCCTCGCCTTCGGCGGCGCGCCCATCGCCAAGCACTACATCGGCCACGGTCCGAACGAGATCTTCACCGGCACGGCCGCAGTGGAGACGACGAGCCTGTTGCCCGCGAATCCCTGGACGCACATCGACAACTACTACACCAACAAGAGCGATGTCCTCGTGCTCGGCGCCGCGAACCGCCTCGGGCAGGACGAGTTCCTGCGGCTGCTGTACGGCGCCCGCGTCTCGCTCGAGGTGGCGATCCTCTCCACGCTCGGCGTGATGATCATCGGCGTCATCCTCGGGGCGATGGCGGGGTACTTCCGCGGCTGGATCGACACGACCATCTCGCGCGTCACCGAGGTGACGATGGCCTTCCCGCTGTTGCTCTTCGTCGTCGCCCTCGCGGCGACGATCGGCCCCCAGCTCGACTCGATCACCTTAGGCATCTTCCCGAAGGGCGTGGTCACCCTGGTGCTGATCTTCGTGCTCTTCGGCTGGTTCTACCCCGCCAGGATCATGCGAGCCCAGGTCCTCTCGATTCGCGAGAAGGAGTACGTCGAAGCGGCGCGCATGATCGGCGCCAGCGATGCGCGCATCATCCGTTCGCACGTGTTGCCGCATCTCGTCGCGCCGATGATCGTGTACTCGACGCTGATCGTCGCCAGCTACGTGCTCTTCGAAGCGGGACTATCGTTCCTCGGCCTCGGCATCAAGTTCGACCCGAGCTGGGGGAACCTGCTCTCGTCGGCGCCCGAGTACTACACGACCCGGCCGCTGCTGATGGTGTGGCCAGGGCTCGCCGTGCTGCTGACGACGCTAGCCTTCAACCTGCTCGGCGACGGCCTGCGCGACGCGTTCGACCCGCGCTCGAGCCAGTAGACAGCTCTCACTAACCAATTTCTTACTTTCGCGTCTGAGACGGGTGGACGGGGCAGGCGCCCGTCTCGGGATCGGCTCGTTCCGATTCCGACTTCACGGAAAGGAGAGACATGCACAGACGGCTATCGCTCGCGATCACGATGCTCGTGGTCGGGGCAAGCCTTCTGGTCGCAGCGAGCTTCGCGAGCGCCAGCGGCGGTTCGTCGCACGCGTTCAAGAAGGGTGGGATCTGGCGGTACGGCATCACGGGTGCGTCCGTCCAGGTCGACACACAGCTCGCTTACGTCACCACGGCGTGGTGGCTCGAGTACGCGACCGCAGCGAAGCTCTACAACTATCCGGACAAGCAGGGGCCGGCAGGCAGCAAGCTGGTTCCGGAGGTCGCATCGAAGTTCACCGTGTCGCCCAACGGCAAGGTGTACACCTTCACGATTCGCCCCGGCTTCCGGTTCAGCGACGGTGCAAAGGTCACCGCGAAGAACTTCAAGCGCGCGATCGACCGGACGGCGAACAAGGCGCTCGGCTCGCCGGGTGCAACGTTCATCACCGATGCGAACGGCACGAACATCGTCGGTGCGGCCAAGGTGCACAACGGCCAGGGCACCAGCGTCGCCGGCGCGGTCGCCAGGGGCAACAAGCTCATCGTCCGCCTGACGAAGGCCGACGGTACCTTCATGGCGAAGATCACGATGCCGTTCTTCCAGGCGACGTCGCTGAAGCTTCCGCTGACGAAGGAGATCTCGAGCGTCACCAAGACGAACATGCCGTCCGCCGGTCCGTACTACATGTCGCGGAACGATCCGGACCGGCTGACGCAGATCCGGCAGAACCCGTTCTGGAAGAAGGGCCCGGGTCGCAACCGGCCGCGCAACGTCGCGGGTGTCGACGTCCAGTGGAACCTCAACGAGCAGACGCTCTTCAACCAGACACTTGCGAACCAGATCGACGAGGATCCGGCAATGCCGGCCGCCGAGGTCGCAGGCATCGCGAAGAAGTACGGCGTCAACAAGAGCCGGTTCTGGTCGAAGTCGCAGAACTGCACCGGCTACCTGCCCATGAACGTCTCGCGCTCGCTCTTCAAGGGCAACACGGGCCTGCGCAAGGCGATCAACTACGCCATCAACCGCAAGGACTTCGTCTCCCAGGCGGGTCCGTACGCGGGCGACACGTGGACGCACATCTTCAACCCGGGCGTCCCCGGTTGGCGGAACGTGAGCCTGTACAAGCAGAACCTCGCTACCGCGAAGAAGCTCGCGAAGGGTCACTTCAAGAGCGGCAAGATCAACGTCGGCTACCGCTCGTCCGGCACGATCAACCCGGCTCAGGCCCAGATCGTCCGGCGTGACCTCATCCGGCTCGGCTTCAAGCCCGGCAATATCACCATGAAGCCGTTCTCGGGCACCGACATCTACACGGCCATGGGCAAGCGTGGCACCGATCTCGACATGGGAACGTCGATGGGTTGGTGCTCCGACTACTCGGATCCGTACGACTGGCTGAATGTCCTCCTGTATGGCGGTGCCATCCAGGCGGAGAACAACAACAACTATTCGTACTTCAACGATCCGAAGTGGAATAAGAAGCTCGCTGCAGCGGCCCGCCTCGTGGGTCCGAAGCGGCTCAAGGTCTACGGGCAGCTCGACCTGGACATCATGCGCCAGGCGGCTCCGATGGCCATCGAGAGGACGTACAACAACCGGTACCTCTTCTCGAATCGCGTCAATCCGAAGAGCCTCGTCTACCAGGGGATCTACCAGGACTTCAGCATCCCTGCGATGGCCCTCAAGTAGGAGGCTGCACAAGAACCAGGCACGAAAACGTGAGGCGCCGGCAATCACCGGCGCCTCACGTCGTTTCAGCGGTAAACGTTTAGGATCCAGCAGCACGCGCAGGCCCGACATAGCGACCCTTCTGGAGAGCGAACATGTTCCGATACCTCGTCAGGCGCATCCTCTGGGCAATCTTGCTCTTCATCGTGATCACGTTCGTGACCTTCGTGATCTTCTACGTCGGGCCGAACAACCCGGCGCGTTCCGTCTGCGGCGGCGAGCAGGCGAGGCGGGACTGCCTCGTGACGGCGACGGAGAAGCTCGGGCTCGACAAGCCGATGCCGGTTCAGTACTACCGCTTCCTCAAGAAGCTGGTGATCCACCAGGACCTCGGCACGTCGTTCGCGACCAGCCAGAGCGTCAACGAGCGGATCAGGGAGGCCGCGCCGGTGACGGCCTCGCTCGTCTTCGGCGGCGCCATTCTGTGGATGATCGTCGGCCTCTCCGTGGGGATCTTCTCGGCGCTCAAGCCGCGGTCGTTACTCGATCGAATGGCGATGGTCTTCGTCCTGATCGGCGTCTCCGCACACCCGGTCTGGATCGGCCTGATCTTCGAGTACGTCTTCGGCGTCAGGCTGGGGTGGACGCCGATCGCGGGCTACGCGAACTTCTTCGGCGCGGCTTCTGACACCGGCCAGGCCGGCGGGCCGTGGCAATGGTTCTACCACCTGATCCTGCCCTGGATCACCTTTGCGATCCTGTTCGCAGCGCTCTACGTCCGCATGATCCGCGCGAACGTGATGGAGACGCTCAACGAAGACTTCGTCCGGACCGCGCGCGCGAAGGGCGCGCCCGAACGGCAGGTGATCAGCGCCCACGTCCTGCGTAACGCGCTCCTGCCGGTGGTGACGATGCTGGGAATGGACATCGGGATCGCGCTCGGCGGCGCCATCTTCACCGAGAGCGTCTACAACCTCCCGGGTCTCGGGCAGACGGCCGTCATCGGGATCTCGAACCAAGATCTGGCGATCGTCCAGGGCGTGATCGTGTTCGCGACGGTTGCGATCATCGTCTTCAACCTGTTCGTGGACCTGCTGTATGCCTGGATCGATCCCCGGATCCGGCTAACCTAGGCGCCGCCCCGTGGCACTTCTCGAAGTCAATGGACTGAGCACGTCCTTCCGGACCGAAGACGGCATCGTCCAGGCGGTAGACGGCGTCTCCTTCTCGGTCGAGAAGGGCCAGACGCTGGGGATCGTCGGCGAGTCCGGCTGTGGCAAGAGCGTCACCTGCCTGACGATCATGGGTCTCAACCCGAAGCGGAACACGGTGTCCGGCGGCGAGGCGCTGTGGAAGGGCAAGGACCTGCTGACGATGAAGCCGAGCGATCTGCGCCAGATCCGCGGCGGCGAGATCTCGATGATCTTCCAGGACCCGATGACCTCGCTGAACCCGGTGCACACGATCGGCCGGCAGCTCGTCGAGGCGATCCTCCTCCATCGCGACGTGACCAAGCGGGTCGCGCGTTCGCGCGCGCTCGAGCTGCTGAAGGCGGTCGGCATTCCGCGCGCCGAAGGGCGGATCGACGACTACCCGCACCAGTTCTCCGGCGGCATGCGGCAGCGCGTGATGATCGCGATGGCGCTGATCAACGACCCCGACCTGCTGATCGCGGACGAGCCGACCACGGCGCTCGACGTGACGACGCAGGCGCAGATCCTCGCGCTGATGAAGCGGTTGCAGGAGGATTTCGGCAGCGCGATCATCATGATCACGCACGACCTCGGCGTCGTCGCCGAGATCGCAGACGACGTACTCGTCATGTACGCGGCCAACGTCGTCGAGCAGGCCGAGGTGCACGATCTCTTCCATCGGCCGCAGCACCCGTACACGTGGGGGCTGATGGGCTCGCTGCCGCGGCTCGACGCGGACGTCGAGCGCCTGACGCAGATCCCGGGCCAGCCTCCGTCGCTGCTGCGACCGCCGAGTGGTTGCCGCTTCCATCCGCGCTGCCCGTATGTGATGGACGTCTGCAAGTCCACCGTCCCGCAGCTCGTGCCGACGCAACGCGACGCCGAGCACCTGCAGCGCTGTCATCTCGACGAGGAGACGAAGGAGCGCGAGGCCGCGAAGCTGCTGGCGACGACGATGGCCGAGGCCGCCGGCTAGATGGAGGCGGCCGCGGTCCCACAGGCAGAGCCCAAGGGCGACGAGCTCCTGGTCGTCGACGGCGTCCGGAAGTACTTCCCGGTCACTCGCGGGATCATCTTCCAGAAGGAGATCGCCTCCGTGAAGGCGGTCGACGGCGTCTCCTTCTCGATCCGCCCCGGCGAGACTCTGGGGATCGTCGGCGAGTCCGGCTGCGGCAAGTCGACCCTCGCGCGCTGCATCGTGCGGCTGCTCGACTCGACGGACGGCCGGATCGTCTTCGACGGCCGTGACATCACGAACCTCTCGCGACCCGCGATGCGACCGATCCGGCGCGAGATGACGATGATCTTCCAGGACCCCTACGCGTCGCTGAACCCGCGCAAGCGGGTCGGTTTCATCGTCGGCGAGCCGCTCGTGATCCACGGGCTCGGCTCCGACTCCGAGATCAAGCGGCGCGTCCAGGAGCTGCTGGAAGTCGTCGGCCTCAACCCCGAGCACTACAACCGCTTCCCACATGAGTTCTCCGGCGGGCAGCGCCAGCGCATCGGCGTGGCGCGGGCGCTTGCGGTGAACCCGAAGCTGATCGTCTGCGACGAGCCGGTCTCGGCGCTCGACGTCTCGGTGCAGGCGCAGATCCTGAACCTCCTCAAGGACCTGCAGGACGACTTCGGCCTGACCTACATCTTCATCGCCCACGACCTGAACGTCGTCCGGCACATCTCGGATCGCGTGATGGTCATGTACCTCGGGAAGGTCGCCGAGATCGCCTCCCGCGAGGTGCTCTACCGCGAGCCGAAGCACCCGTACACCGGGGCGCTCCTCTCGGCGGTCCCGATCGCGAACCCGAACGTCGGGCGCCAGCGCGAGGCGATCGTGCTCGAGGGCGATGTGCCGAGCCCCGTCAACCCGCCGAGTGGGTGCCGCTTCCATCCGCGCTGCCCCCGCTTCGTCGACGGCCACTGCGACGTCGAAGACCCGCCGCTCTACTCGTTCGGCGGCGGCCACGTCGCCGCGTGCCACTACCCGCTCGAGCGTTGGCCGATGACGGCCGACGAGATGCGCCGTGCGGGCACGCGGACGAGGCAGCAGCCGGAGCAGGCGGAGCAGCCCGAGCCGTCCGAGCAGCTTCCGGCCTAGCCGCGCATGCTCGCGGCGCTCCGGCGTCTTGTCCTGCTCGTGGCACTGGCGTCGGCCGTCACGACCGTCGTCTCGGTGCTCCTCGGTCTGCTCGTCGGCGCGACGCTCGACCGCGCCGTCTCGCTCGGCTTTTACGGCCTCGGCTGCTTCCTGATGGTCGCCGGCTTCTTCGTCGGCAATCGCGGGCCGACACGCGTGAGCTCGGAGACCGCGGCGCCCTCGGCGCTGCCGCTGCCCGGGATCGGCTCGAGGCGCATGCGCTGGGCGACCGCCGAGGAGCAGAACGAGACGATCAACAACTCCGCAGTTTTCATCGTGCTGGGCCTGATCCTGGTCCTGATCGGAGTGGTCGTCGACTCGCGGCACTCCCTCATCTGAGGGGTCTAACTTCTCCACTCCGCCGCCGTCGAAGCTACTGTGAGACCTGTGAACGGAGACTGTCACCGCGCACGCGAGTGGGCGTCGACCGAGCTCGACGGCGAGCTGTCGACGTTCGAGCGCGTCCTGCTGCACGCGCACCTCGCCGTGTGCGCCTCCTGTCGCGAGTTCCGCACCGGAATCGATGAGCTGACGGGAGCGCTCCGCGCCGCACCGCTCGAGCAGTTCGACCGTGCAATCGAGATCAGTCGCTTCCGCCGCCGGCCGCGCCTGCGCCTCGCACCGGCTGCTGCGGCAGTGGCGGTGGCGGCCGTCGGCTTCGGCAGCATCCTCGCTTCCTCCGCGGTCCGCTCGGGCTCCGTCTCCGTGGCGCCGGTCCGGGCACAGGCGGCGACGGGTGCGTTCGCCGGCCTCGACACGATGGACCTGCGCACGTCCGCGGCACTCGAGCGCCTGAACGCATTCCAGCGAATCCCCACCTCGAACACGAACCGCTCCCTGCGCGGCGGACCGGTCCTCGACGAGCGGTAACGCCGGGTCTCCGGCGGATACTGTTCCTCGATGTTCCCCTCGCTCGTTACCTCGTACGTCTGAAGCCTCGATCACGCCTCCCGGGTGGAGGCGCTGACGGAGGACCGAAAGTCGCTTGCCTTGGTGGATCGGGAGCCGCGGCGCTTCGCTAGACTCAGATCTCTCGGCCGGCGGCGTAGCCGCGGCCTGGGCAGCGCACCCGAACCGCCTCTCCAGGAGACACATGCCTGACCAGAACAACGGCCAGAACGTCGGCAAGGTCATCGAGATCAAGGGTGTCGTGATCGACGCCGTCTTCCCCGAGAAACTTCCCCAGATCTACACCGCGCTCCGCATCGAGATGCCGGAGCGCGACGGACAGCCCGCGGTCGAGCTGATCGCAGAGGTGCAGCAGCACCTCGGCGACGATCGCGTCCGCGCCGTCGCGATGGACGCGACCGACGGGATCCCGCGCGGCGTCGACGTCTTCGACACCGGCGCGCCGATCACCGTGCCGGTCGGCAAGCAGACGCTCGGGCGCCTCTTCAACGTGCTGGGCGACACGATCGACGAGGGCGAGGCGATGGCGACCGACGCGGAACGCTGGCCGATCCACCGCGATCCGCCGTCATTCGACGCGCTGCAGCCGACGATGGAGATCTTCGAGACCGGCATCAAGGTGATCGACCTCGTGGCGCCGTTCGTCCGCGGCGGCAAGGTTGGCCTCTTCGGCGGCGCCGGCCTCGGCAAGACGGTCCTGATCCAGGAGCTGATCCGCAACGTCGCGCGCGAGCATCAGGGCAACTCGGTCTTCGCAGGGGTTGGGGAGCGGACGCGCGAGGGCAACGACCTCTGGATCGAGATGACCGAATCCGGAGTGCTCTCCGACACCGCTCTCGTCTTCGGGCAGATGAACGAGCCGCCGGGAGCGCGTCTGCGCGTGGCGCTCACCGGCCTCACGATGGCCGAGTACTTCCGCGACGAGGGCGCCGACGTGCTCCTCTTCATCGACAACATCTTCCGCTTCGTGCAGGCGGGCTCGGAGGTCTCGGCGCTGCTCGGCCGCATGCCGAGCGCCGTGGGCTACCAGCCGACGCTCGCGACCGAGATGGGCCAGCTGCAGGAGCGCATCACCTCGACCCGGCAGGGCTCGGTCACGTCGGTGCAGGCGATCTACGTGCCGGCGGACGACCTGACCGATCCCGCGCCGGCGAACACGTTTGCGCATCTCGACGCCTTCATCACGCTCTCACGGCCGATCTCGGAGAAGGGGATCTACCCGGCGATCGACCCGCTCGACTCCTCGTCGCGCGCGCTCGCCAGGGACGTGGTTTCGCCGGAGCACTACGAGACGGCGACGCGGGTGCAGGAGGTGCTGCAGCGCTACAAGGACCTGCAGGACATCATCGCGATCCTCGGCATGGACGAGCTCTCGGACGAGGACCGGGTGGTCGTGCAGCGGGCGCGCAAGATCGAGCGTTTCCTCTCGCAGCCGATGTTCGTGGCCGAGACCTTCACCGGCCAGCCCGGCAAGTTCGTGCGGTTGGAGGACACGATCGCGGGCTTCTCCGAGATCCTCGACGGCAAGCACGACGACCTGCCCGAGCAGGCCTTCTACATGGTCGGCACGATCGAGGAGGCCGTCGCGAAGGCACGCGGTGACGAAGGCGGGGCCGCCGCAGAAGCCGAGCCGGAGCCCGAGGCCGACGCGGAGGCCGAAGAGCCGGAGCCGGTTCCGGCCTAGTGGCCGGCAAGACGTTCGACGTCTCGCTCGTCACGCCCGACGGCGCTGTCTTCGAGGGCGAGGTCGAGATGCTGATCGTGCCCGGGGACGCGGGGGAGATCGGCGTGCTCGCGCGGCACGCGCCGCTCGTCGCGATGCTGAAGGCCGGGTCGACCCGGATCTACCGCGACCGAGCAGCCGAAGAGATCGTCGAGTTCGCCACGGGGCCCGGGTTCTTCAAGGTCGAGGAGGACCGCGCGCTCGCGCTCGTCGACGACGCGGTCGAGGCTCGCTTGATCGACGCCGATCGGGCGCAGGAGCAGCTCGACGCCGCGCGCGCCGAGCTCGAGCGCGTCGAGAGCGGACACTCCGACGCCGACCGCTGGCAGCTCGAGCAGCGCGTTCGCCACGCCGAGAATCAGCTGGAGGTCGTCGGCCGGACCTCCTGACGCGCTGCTAGGCTCAGCGCACCCGGAAAGCTTTGAAGGCAGCTTGGCGACCGGGTTACCAAACGCCTAAAGAGCCCGCGAGCACCGGCTTTTGCGGCCTTGGGCAGGGAGCCGAACCGTTTGCAGAACGCGCGCGAACAACTTGAAGCACTGCTCGCCGAGCGGATCGTCGTCCTCGACGGCGCGTGGGGCGTCCTGCTCCAGAACCGGGGTCTGACCGAGGACCAGTGGCGCGGCGAGCGCTTCCGCGACCACCCGCGGGACGTCAAGGGCGACCCCGACCTGCTGAACCTCACGCAGCCGGAGATCGTCGAGAGCGTCCATCGGGCCTACTTCGAGGCCGGCGCCGACATCGCGACCACGAACACCTTCACGGCGACGAGCATCGGCCAGGGCGACTACGCGCTCGAGCCGGCGGTTCGGGACATGAACCTCGAGGGTGCGCGGCTCGCGCGCGCGGCCGCCGA
>Ga0126314_10000611_pt1 | contig 16973 bp, 15 predicted proteins | sample Plot105B_FD_92535 | JGI IMG/M metagenome (GOLD analysis project Ga0126314, IMG submission 92535) | Serpentine soil microbial communities from UC McLaughlin Reserve, CA, USA - Plot105B | ecosystem: Environmental > Terrestrial > Soil > Grasslands | place: USA: UC McLaughlin Reserve, Lake County...
GCGTCCAGCCGTTCCCGGAGGCCTTCGCGGAGCCGGTGGCGCCGCGGAAGATTTGCAAGGCGGTGCAGGCCGAGAACGGCGGGTTCATCGTCCGTTGCCCGGAGCCCTACGGGCCCTACCGGGACCTCGACGCCCTGTGCAACCGTCTGCCCAACAAGCCGACGCCCTAACGTCAAGGGCCAAAGCGACGACACAAGGGCCGGGGCAACTGCTTCGACCCACTTCTTCCCCTCGTAGAACCAGTTGGCCCGGCGCGAGTCGGTGTCGAAGATAGGTCCTCTGGCGGCCCTGCGAGCCTTGTAACCTAGATACTCTGAGATATAATCGAGTGTGCTGTAAGTAAGCAAGGGGTCTTCGGGCCCGTTGCTTTTTTTATCGTTCGGAGAAGGTGAGAGAAACGGCGGGATTAGAGAGGTTGACAGAGGTGGTCGAGGGCGTACTTCCCGAGGGAACCGAGCTGGTCGAGGCCAGGTTCTCGGGGGGGCCTTTGCTCACCGTGCTCCTGGATCGGGAGGACGGTCCTGTCGACCACGAGTTCTGCTCGAGGGTCGCCTCGGTCGTTGCTCCGGCGGTCGCGGCCGAGGGCTACGATGGTCCCATCGAGGTCTCGTCGCCGGGCATCAAGCGTCCGTTGACGAGGCCCGAGCACTTCCGGCGGTTCGTCGGTCATGAGGCGAAGGTCCAAATCGGGGAGCCGCTGAATGGGCGCAGGAACTTCACGGGCGTCATAGACAGGACAGGCGAAGACGCTTTCGTACTGAGACTCTCCGAGGGAGCGGAGGTGGAGCTGCCGTTCGGTTCCGTGACCCGCGCGAACCTCAAGGAGGACATATACAAATGAATACAGCATTGTTATCTGCGCTGCGCGAGATAGAGACGGACAAGGGAATCCCCTTCGAGACGGTGAAAGGTGTTCTAGAGGAGTCATTGCTCGCGGCTTACCAGGGTCGTGAGGGGGCCGACGAGGAGGCGAAGGTCGTCTTCGACGAGGATACCGGCGACCTGCGGGTCATGAAAGACGGCGAGGACATAACCCCGCATGACTTCACGCGCATAGCGGCCCAGGTGATGCGCCAGACGTTCTACCAGCGCCTGAACGAGGTGCACAACGAACAGCTCTTGGAGGAGTACGGCGAGCGCATGGGCGACGTCGTGACCGGCATCGTACAGCAGGCCCACAGGCGCATGACTCTGGTCGACCTCGGTAGGGTCGAGGCGATCCTGCCGGCTAGCGAGCAGGTGCCGAACGAGCGCTACGAGAACGGTCAGCGGTTGAAGGTGTATTTGCTGGAGATCCGGGAGGGAGGGCGCGGTCCCAGCCTGACCGTGAGTCGGCGCCATGAGGGGCTGCTCAGGAACCTCTTCGAGCTGGAGGTGCCTGAGATCTACGACGGCCTCGTCGAGATAAGGGCCGTCGCCCGCGAGGCCGGTCTGCGCTCGAAGGTCGCCGTCTGGTCCAAAGAGAGTGGTGTGGATCCCGTCGGGGCCTGCGTCGGACCGCGTGGGAGCCGCGTGAGGGCCGTCGTCTCCGAGCTCAGGAACGAGAAGATAGACATCATCCAGTGGGACCCCGAGCCGGCACGCTTTATAGCGAAGGCTTTGAGCCCGGCGCGTGTGCGCGAGGTCTACCTGGACGAGGACGAGAAGCAGGCAGAGGTGATCGTACCCGACGACCAGCTCTCGCTGGCCATCGGACGCGAGGGCCAGAACGCCCGCCTCGCCGTGAAGCTGACAGACTGGAAGATAGACATAAAGCCCGAGAGCCAGGCTACCGAATACGAGGAAGAGGAAGAGGACTGGGAGCCTGACGAGGACTCGACGATGCACCGCTGCAGGGCTGTCCTTTCCAACGGCCGCAGGTGCGCCAATATGGCTCTGCCGGGCTCGCTGTTCTGCGGCATCCCTTCGCACCAGGCGCAGGCCGCGGAGTTTGAGGGCATGGTAGGTAGAGGGTAGGGGATCGGATGAGCAAACGCGTGTATGAGATAGCCCGCGAGCAGTCGCTGGAGAGCAAAGAAGTGATAAAGCGCCTCAAGGAGGCGGGGGTGGAGGTAAAGAGCCACTCTTCCTCCGTCGAGGAGAACGTCTACGAAAGGGTCTTCGGCGCCGGGGCCAGCGTCGAAACGCCCAACGGTCGCTCGGCGGCCCAGGAGGCCGAGGCGCAAGAGGCCCGTGCGGACGCGGAGCACTCGGGGCACGGCGCCACCATGGCGGAGGCGCCGGCCGAAGAGTCCGTCTCGGGGTCGCAGCAGAGCCGTCCTCAGAAGAAACGCCGCAGGGTCGTGATAGACGCGAGCGCGAGGAACCGCGGGGCACGTCCGGCCGCCCCTGCCGTCCCCAGGGAGCCGGAGCGTGCTCCCGTCGAGGAGGAAGAGCCAAAGAGCAGCGGGGTGCGGATCGAGCCGGGGGCGACCGTCAAGGACCTCGGAGACGCCGTCGGAGTCCCACCGACCCAGATCATCAAGGTGTTGATGGGCCTTGGGGAGATGAAGACGCTCACGCAGACTCTTTCGACCGAGGAGATAGAGCTGGTCGCGGAGGAGCTTGGTGTCGAGGTCGAGATCGGCGCGGTCGAGGAGCCCGAGCCGGTCGAGGTCACACCCGACGACGACCCAGCCGACCTGGTCGAGAAGCCGCCCGTAGTAACGGTGATGGGCCACGTCGACCACGGCAAGACGAGCCTTCTGGACAGGATCCGCAGAGCCAACGTCCAGTCCGGGGAGGCCGGCGGCATCACGCAGCACATCGGGGCTTACCAGGTCGAGTCCGATGGCAGGAAGGTTACCTTTATAGACACCCCCGGCCACGAGGCCTTCACGGAGATGCGGGCCCGCGGGGCACGGATCACCGACGTGGTCGTGCTCGTCGTGGCCGCCGACGACGGCATCATGCCCCAGACGACAGAGGCCATAGAGCACGCGAGGGCCGCCGGCGTCCCCATGGTCGTGGCGCTCAACAAGATCGACTTGCCCAATGCGAACCAGGACCGGGTTCTCGGGGAGCTCGCCGAAAGGGAACTCGTACCGGAGGTCTACGGTGGCGATACCGTCACGGTGCCAGTGTCGGCCAAGACCGGCGAAGGCATCGATGAGCTTCTGGAGAACATCCTCGTCGTCGCCGAGCTCGAGGACCTGAAGGCCAATCCCAAGGCTCCCGCGAGCGGGTACGTTATCGAGGGGGAGCGCGACCCGGGCCGCGGTCCCGTTGCGACGCTGCTGTTGAGCCGCGGGACGCTCGAGAAAGGCGACGCCGTGCTCGCAGGGACGGCCTACGGTAGGGTAAGGGCGATGTTCGACTTCATGGGCAATCGCGTCAAGGAGGCAGGACCGGGGACGCCGGTCGAGATCCTTGGCCTCTCCGGCGTCCCTGAGGTGGGGACCCGCTTCGAGGTTGTCGACCACGAGAGGATTGCGCGCGACCGCGCCCAGCAGGCCGAGGAGAGACTGCGCAGGCAGGAGCTTGCGCAGGGCGGTACGCGTCGCACGCTGGAGGAACTCCTCGGCGAAGGTGGCACCCAGGACCTCAACCTCGTCATAAAGGCCGACGTCGCCGGCTCTGTCGAGGCGCTCAAGGAGGCGCTCGCAAGGCTGTCCACGGACGAGGTAAGGGTCAACATCGTGCGCAGCGGTGTCGGGGCACTCACCGACTCTGACGTCATGCTCGGTTCGGCGAGCGACGGCATCCTGCTCGGTTTCAACGTCAGGCCTACGAATACGGCCAAGCAGGTCGCCGAGCGGGAGGGCGTCGAGATCCGGACCTACGACGTGATCTACAAGGCCCTCGAAGAGATCGAAGCCGCCATGCGCGGCATGCTCGCCCCCGAGGTAGAGGAGCGCGAGAGCGGCACCGCCGAGGTGCGCCAAACCTTCAGGGTGCCGAACGTCGGCGTTGTCGCGGGTTGCTACGTTACGAGCGGTGAGATCTTCCGCAACAACCGCGTGCGCGTCGTGCGTGACGGCACCGTGGTCTACGAGGGCAACATAGCCTCCCTGAAACGCTTCAGGGACGACGTCCGCTCGGTGCGCGAGGGGTTCGAGTGCGGCGTCGGCGTCGAGAACTTCAACGACGTCAAAGAGGGCGACGTGCTGGAGTTCTTCGAGACCGTCGAGGTCCCGAGGTAAAGACAGCCTTTGTTCTGCACGGTAAGGCTGGAACTGGAGCTGCCCTTCTCTTCGAGCCTGAAGGATAAGCGCCAGACGCTGCGCTCCATAAAGGACCGGCTGCGCCGTAAGAACGTCTCTGTGGTGGAGTCGGATCACCAGGACCTGTGGCAGCGCGCCACGATGGAGATCGCGCTCGCCGCAGTCTCACGCGGCGCGGCCGAGGAGAAGCGCGAGGAGCTTCGCAGGACGCTCCTGGGCTACGAGGAACTCTCAATAGTGGACTGGCGCGAGGAGTTCGTAAAACTGTGAGTGGGCGTACGCGCAAGGTGGAGTCGCAGCTGAAGGAGATCACCGGCGAGGAGGTCGCCTCGCTCTCGGACCCGCGCATCCGGGGCCTTGTTACGGTTACCGGCGTCAGGGTGAGCCCCGACCTCGCCCACGCGACGATATTCTACAGCGTGCTCGCCGGCGAGGACGAGATGGCCGCAAACGAAGGCCTGCAGAGCGCGGCCGGCCGCATCCAGGCCGCGGTAGGGGCCCAGACGCGCCTCAAGCGCACGCCCAGGCTGCACTTCGAGCCAGACCCCGTCGTCGAGCGTGCGACGAGGATAGAAGCCGCATTGAGGGAGGTAAGGACAGATGACGACGCGCACGAAGAATAATACGCTGGCGGAGATTGCGGAGTTCTTGAAATCCCTGGATAGGGTCGCCGTCACCACGCACGTCGGTTCCGACGGTGACGCCATCGGCGCCTCCGCCGCGCTCGTGCGTCTGATGCGCCAGCTGGGGGCGACGGCCGTGTTCTGCCACGCGGAGGGGGTGCCCGAGTATCTGGGCTGGCTCCTGCCCGACGAGGCCCTGCGCGAGCTTCCGCCGGATCACGACCTTCTCGTCGCCGACACATCTCGCGCAGACCGAACCGGCGTACCGATACCGGAAGCAGGCGCCCGCCTCAACGTCGACCACCACGAGGACAATCCTTTCTACGCCGAATACAACTTCGTGAGCCCGACAGCCGCTGCGACGGCGGAGATCGTCGCCGATCTCTACGCCGAGCTCGACGTGCCCATCGACAGGCCGACCGCCGAGGCCCTCTACGTCGGCATAAGGACCGATACCGGCGGCTTCAACTTCCGCAACATCTCCCCCCGCGCCCACGAGCTCGTCGCCGACCTCCTGAGGGCCGGTGTCGTGCCTGCCGAGGTCAACGAGCGCATCAACCGCAGGGGCAGCGTCGAACAGCTCAGGATCGTGGGCGTCTCGCTCGCGAACGCCGTGCAGTACGGGGACGCTCTGATCTCCACGGTCGAGAACTCGGACTACGAGAGGACCGGAGCAACGGAGCTCGACTCGAAGGAGTCCATCGACCAGCTGCGCACCGTCGCCGGCGTTGACGTGGTTGCCCACCTGCGTGAGGTACCGCAAGGAACAAAGGGCTCCCTCCGCTCTGAGACCGTCGACGTCGGAGAGATAGCGCGCCGCTTCGGCGGAGGCGGTCATAGGCTCGCCGCCGGATACACGACGCCGCGCCGCCCCGACGAAGCCAGGGAAGAGCTTCTAGGAATCCTGGAAGGCGTCCTCGATCTCGGGTGCGGACGATAACGGAGAGGCCTCTATCGGGCGGTCTTCTGCTGGACAAGCCGCCCGGCATAACGAGTGCCAGGGCGGTCTCCCGGGTAAAGCGCCTGCTCCCGAAGAAGACCAGGATCGGCCACACAGGGACCCTTGACCCCCTGTCCTCCGGCCTCCTCGTGCTCCTCATCGGACGCGCAACCCGTCTCTCTCGCTACGTGACGAACCTGGACAAGGCCTACACGGCTACCGCCCGCTTCGGCGCCCTCTCCAGTACGCTCGACGCGGAAGGCGAGATCACCGACCTCGACGCTCATCTCCCTCCGGAAGACGCCCTACGCGACGCACTCCCCACCTTCACAGGCGACCTCCTCCAGGTCCCACCGATGGCCTCAGCCCTCAAGCAAGGAGGCGTCCGCCTCTACGACCTGCACCGCCGCGGCATCAGCGTCGAGCGCGAACCCCGCCCCGTCACGGTTAATATGTTCGAGATCGTCAGCCTCGACCCCACCGAACAGACGGCAACGTTCGAGATCTCCTGCAGCAGCGGCACCTACGTCAGAACCCTCATAAGCGACCTCGCCACCTCCCTGGGCTCAGGCGCCTACCTCACCGCCCTGCGCCGCACGAGCGTAGGACACCTCACCATAGGCAACGCCCACGCCACCCAAGATCTCCTCCCCGAAACTCTACATAACCACATAATACCTCCACTGGAGACGGTGGCCCATCTGCCTGAGGTAGCCGTTTCGGAGGAGGTAGGCTGTGGCCTGGTATGCCACGGCAGGCGCATAGAGAGGTGTCGGATCGATGGCAGTTACAGGGTAATGTGTGGGGGCGAGTTATTGGCGGTGTACAGGGACGCCGAGGATGGGGGGCGGGCCGAGGTGGTGCTATGCGCGAAGTAGTGGTAGCCCTCGGGAACTTTGACGGCGTGCACCTGGGCCATCAGGTAGTCTTGAGGCGGGCCGTCGAGGAAGGCCAGCGGAGGGGCATGAAGGTCGTTGCTGCCACCTTCCATCCGCATCCACGTGCTGTACTGGGGGCTGGAGATCCGCCGAAGCTGCTAACACCCTTGGCGTTGCGCTGTGAGATGCTACTCCGTTACGGGGCCGATGAGGTGTGGGTGATCCCTTTCGACACCGGGCTTTCGAAAAAGACTCCCGAGCAGTTCGTCAGGGACGTGCTTGTTGGCGAGGGTGGGGCCGGGGTTGTCGTAGTCGGCGAGAACTTTCGGTTCGGGCACAGGGCCGCCGGTGACTTCCAGGACCTCCTGCGGCTCATGCGGGAGGCAGGCGGGACAGCCGTCGGCGTTCAGGTACGCGGTGCCGGCGGGGAGGGCGGGATCAGCTCCACCCGCATTCGGGCTCTGATCTCGGAAGGAGAAGTGACCGAGGCTGCCGGCCTCCTGGGACGACCCTACATGCTCAGGGGCGAGGTAGTGGCCGGAGACAGGCGCGGCAGGTCCATAGGCTTCCCCACGGCCAACGTGCTGCCCGATGCGGACGCGGTGATTCCGGCCCGTGGAGTCTACGCTGGATTCGTCCGCTTTGGCGAAGAACACTATGCCGCATGTACGAACATAGGGGTGGCTCCCACCTTCGGGCGGGCTGAGAGCCGTGTCGAGGCTTATCTCCTAGCCTTCGAGGGGGATCTCTACGGGCATGTGGTAGACGCTAGCTTCGTGAAGCGCATAAGAGAGGAGCGACGATTCTCGGGCGTCGATGAGCTTACAGGGCAGATCCGACGCGACGTAGAGGAGGCCAGGCTCATCACCGATAGTCTGGGGTAACGGATGAGCCTGGATGTACAGCGTCATGCCCACGGCCTTGGGCACGACGAGCAATCAGCTTGTCAGAAGACAAGAACCTGACTGGCTCACAAGCGGAGGCCGGAGCGTGCTGACAAGCGCGGTTTCAGGAAGGGTCGACCCTTCCTGAAACCGCTGTATGACACACGATACTAATTGATGCATGTGGTAGCATAAAGGGCCGAACGGGTTTAACAACAGAGAAGTGAACAAAGAGGAGAAAGAAGAAGTTGGCTGTAGTTGAGCGCAAAGAGGAGATCATCCAGGAGCACCGGATGCACGAGGGGGACACAGGGTCGCCCGAGGTGCAGGTCGCGGTGCTCACGCGGCGCATAGCGCACCTGACGGAGCACTTGCGCGAGCACAAGCACGACTATCATTCGCAGCGTGGACTGCTGAAGATGGTCGGCAAGCGTCGCAGGTTACTCAAGTATTTGCAGAAGAAGGACGTCGAGCGCTATCGGGCGCTCATCGCCAAGCTTGGCCTACGCCGCTAGTCTGGGCAACAAGAGAAGCAAGAGGAGAAAACAATATGCGTCTAGACATACCAGTAGGTGAGCGCTCGATCGTACTCGCAACCGGGAAGCTGGCCAAGCAAGCCGGTGGCGCGGTTACGGCGAGGCTCGGCGACACAATGATACTTTCCACAGCAACGCGCTCGCAGGCGCCGCGCCCTGGCGCGACGTTCTTGCCTTTGAGTGTGGACATCGAGGAACGCATGTCTTCGGCGGGCAAGATCCCCGGCGGCTTCATCAAGCGCGAGGGTCGGCCCTCCGAGCGGGCGATCCTGACCTCGCGCCTCACGGACAGGCCTCTCAGGCCGCTCTTCCCGAAGAGCTATCACTATGAGATACAGGTCATAGGCACCGTGCTCGTCGCCGACCAGGACACCCCGTACGACACCGTTAGCATGGTTGGGGCTTCTGCGGCGCTCGCCCTCTCGGACATACCCTTTGCCGGCCCGATCGGGGCCGTTCGCGTCGGACGTTCGCTCGACGGCGAGTTCATCTTGAACCCTACCTACGCCCAGATCGCAGAGAGCGACCTCGACCTCGTGGTCGCCGGCACCAAGGAAGCCATAACAATGGTCGAGGCAGGGGCAAACGAGGTACCCGAGAACGTCATAGTCGAGGCCTTGCAGTTAGCCCAGGAGTCTGTCAAGACCCAGGCTGAGGCGATAGAAGAGTGGGCCAGTGAGTACGGAAAAGAAAAGCAAGAGATAGAGGAGGCTGAGGAGAATCCCTTCCTCGCCGACTTCCGCGAGCGGTACCTCCAACGGGTGAAAGAAGGCATTGTCCAGACCGACCGCAGGGCCCGCCACGACGCGCTCAAGGAGCTGGGCGAGGAGCTGACTGAAGGGCGTGAAGAAGAGGAGATCCCCCTGATCACATCTGCGCTCTCGACGCTAGAGAAGGAGGCTTTCCGCGAGCTCTACCTCGGGGATCGCAAGCGTACGGACCTGCGGGACTTCGATGAGATAAGGCCGACCTCCGCCGAGGTGCAGGTGCTCCCACGGGTGCACGGCACGGGGCTCTTTACGAGAGGTGAGACGCAGGTCTTGAGCTCGCTGGCTCTGGCTGACCTAGGTCTCGCGCAGCGGCTCGACACCATCGAGCCTCAAACGGGCAAGCGCTACATGCATCACTACAACTTCCCGCCCTTCGCCACGGGTGAGACGGGCCGCCTGGGGAGCCCGCGGCGGCGTGAGATCGGGCACGGAGCCCTCGCCGAGCGGGCGCTGGTTCCCGTCATTCCGTCTGAGGAAGAGTTCCCCTATGCTCTACGCGTTATATCCGAGGTACTGGAGTCGAACGGTTCCTCCTCGATGGCAAGCGTGTGCGGTTCGACGCTAGCGCTGATGGACGGTGGCGTGCCGATCAAAGCTCCTGTTGCCGGCGTGGCGATGGGGCTGGTCCAAGAGGGCAACGAGTATGTCATCCTCAGCGACATTCAGGGCCTCGAGGACCACATGGGCGACATGGACTTCAAGGTCGCAGGCACGGCCGACGGTATAACGGCGCTCCAGATGGACATGAAGATCACCGGTGTTTCAGCCGGGCTCTTGCAGGAAGCGCTGGAGCAGGCCAGGGTTGGGCGTTTGCAGATACTCGAGATCCTGAGCGGCGCCATAGCCGAGCCGAGGGCCGAGGTCTCCGACTACGCCCCGAGGGTCGAGGTCATCAAGATCCCGAAGGACAAGATCGGGATGCTCATTGGGCCCGGCGGGAAGACCATCAACGCGCTACAGGAGCAGTTCGGCGTGAACATCTCCGTCGAGGACGACGGAACGGTCTTCGTCGCCGGTGAAGGAAGCGTCTCCAGGGATGCGGCCTCAGCCATAAACGGGATGATGAAGGACGTCGAGGCCGGTGATATCTACACCGGCAAGGTCGTGAAGACCACGAACTTCGGGGCTTTCGTCGAGCTAACTCCGGGCCGCGACGGGCTCGTGCACATCTCGCGTCTCGCGCCGGGAAGACAGCGGGTCGAGAGGGTCGAGGACGTCGTGAACGAGGGCGACCGTATCAAGGTGCGGGTTCTGGAGATAGACAAGCAGAACCGTATCAGCCTCGAGAAGCTGGAGGGCTAGTGGGCGATCCGAACATAAGGAGGAAGGATCTTCCAGGTGGCCTGCGAATCTTCTCCGAGCCCCTCGCCGAGGCGACGAGCGTCTCTTTGGGGCTCTGGATCCGGGCCGGCTCCCGCGATGAGCTGGAGGAGGTCGCCGGTATCTGCCACCTGATGGAGCACATGCTCTTCAAGGGGACCCCCGACATGGATGCTCTCGGCATCGCCCAGGCTTTCGAGGGCATAGGAGCCCAGGAGAACGCGGCGACCGGCGAGGAGTACACTGTGCTCTACGCCCGCTTTTTGCCCGAGCACCTCGGGCGCGCCCTCGACATCATGAGCGACATGGTACTCAGGCCGACGCTAGCCGACCTCGAGAGGGAGCGTGAGGTCATCGTCGAGGAGATCAAGATGTACGAGGACAGGCCTGACCAGTTGGCTGACGAGTACCTGTCGTCTTTGATATTCCACGAAGATCCCCTCGGGCGCCCGATTATCGGGTCGGCCGAGACGGTCCGCGGAGTCGACCATGATACCCTCAAGGACTTTCACAGCCACACCTACACGGCTCCGAACATCTTCGTCGTCGCCGCCGGCAAGCTCGACCCCGACGACGTCGAGCGGATGGTCGAAGCGAAGCTTTCCGGCCTCCCGGGCGGAGAGTCTTTCGTGCGGGAGGCGAGGCCGACCCCACCCGAGAGTCGCTTTTTCTTCAGGTTCAAGGAGACGGAGCAGTACCACGTCTCGATGGGCTCGCTGGGCATCCCTGCGAAGAGCGAGGACCGTTATGCGATGGCCGCGCTCAACAACGTCCTTGGCGGCGGTATGAGCAGCCGCCTCTTTCAGGAGGTGCGGGAGAAGCGCGGGCTCGCATACGCCGTGTACTCCTACCACCAGGGGTACTCGGACGCGGGCGCGATCAAGACCTACGTCGGCTCCACCACGGGCAACGTGGAGGGAGCCGTCGAGGTGATCGTCGAGCAACTCGGGAAAATCATGGAGGAGCCAGTCGATGAAGATGAGCTCGAGCGCACCAAACAGCAGCTCAAGAGCTCGACGCTCCTCGCCCTCGAGAGCACCTCGGCGCGAATGAACCGCATCGGCCGTAGCGTAATAACCGGCGCGGAGCTCTTGACTCCAGAGGAGATCTCCGCCCGCATCGAGGCCGTGACACCGCAGGACATAGCACGCCTCGCCAAAGAGCACCTGAGAACAGACCAAATGTACCTCGCCGCCATCGGGCCGAAGGAGCTCGACCTGGGAAGGTATTTGAATTGAGTAGACTTCAGGTTTCATCCTGCTGCCTGAAACCTTCGAAGGGAGGTTATACAAACTGTTGTTAGACAACGAGACCTTGCAGGTCGTTCCCCTCGGCGGGTTGGGTGAGATCGGCAAGAACATGACGGCAGTGCGCCAGGACAGTGGCATGATCCTGGTCGACGCCGGTATGTCGTTCCCTGACGAGGAGATGCCGGGGATCGACCTTGTGCTCCCTGATTTCACCTACTTGCGGGAACACGCGGACGAGCTGAAGGGCATAGTGCTCACGCACGGTCATGAGGACCATGTGGGTGCGCTCCCATATCTCTTGCGCGAGTTCAACGTACCCGTCTACGGCACCAAGCTCACCCTCGAGCTCGTGCGAAGCAAGTTGCAGGAGTTCGGGATCAAGAGGGGAGATCTGCGCGAATTAGGAGCCGGCGATCAGCAAAACCTTGGTGGCTTCGGCCTCGAGTTCATAGAGGTCAACCATTCGATACCTGGCGCCGTCGCGATAGCCATCAGCACTAACGCAGGTGTGATCGTGTTCTCCGGCGACTACAAGATCGACCTGACCCCGATAGAGGGCTCGCCGATGGATCTGGGGCGCCTTGCCGAGCTCGGCAAGGAAGGCGTGCTCGCATACTTCGGCGACTCGACGAACTCCGAGCGGCCCGGCTACGTGCCCTCGGAGAGGATCGTCGGGGATACCCTGAACGAGGTCTTCGAGAGGTCGAAGGGTCGCATCATCGTGGCCTCCTTCGCCTCGCACATCCACCGCGTCGGCCAAGTAGTCGAGGCGGCGAAGAAACACGAACGGCTCGTCGGGGTCACGGGCCGCTCGATGATCCGTAACGTCCAGATCGCACGCGAACTCGGCTACCTCGACCTGCCACAGGAGATGATGGTAGACGAGCGGGACATCAATCAGATCCCCGACTCCGATATTGTGGTCCTGACGACGGGCTCGCAGGGAGAGCCCCTGGCGGCCCTGAGCCGGATCGCCAACGGAACCCACCGCACTATCGAGGTCGGACCCGAAGACACGGTCGTGATAGCCGCACACCCTATCCCCGGAAACGAGCGCGGCGTCTCTCGTACCATCAACAACCTGATGAAGCGCGGTGCTCACGTCTTCTACAGCCCCCTCATGCCCGTCCACGTCTCCGGCCACGCCGCACAGGAGGAGCAGAAGATAGTGCTCTCGCTCCTCAAGCCCCGATATCTCGTTCCTGTGCACGGCGAGTTCAGGCACCTTCGCCACCATGCGAACACCGCGATCAGCCTCGGCATCCCCGAGGATAATGTCTTCATCCTGGAGAACGGCGACTGCCTCGAGTTCGAGGATGGTCAGGCCCGACGCACGGATAACGTCGCCGCAGGCATGTTCCTCGTCGACGCAGGCGCAATAGCCGAGAGCTCCTCGGGCGTGATGCGCGAGCGCCAGCAGCTCTCCGAAGACGGGATGTTTATCGTGGTGGCCCGCATAAACGCCCAAAACGGCCAGCTTCTAGGACCCCCCGACGTCATCTCCCGCGGCTTCGTCAGCCCGCAAAGCGCTAACGGCCTCGTCGACCAGTCCATCGAAGTGGTTAGCCACACCCTACAGCGAACCGCGAGCCAGCGCGTCACTGACTGGGGCGAACTGAAGAATGCTATTCGTAAGGACCTCTCCAGCTTCCTCTCCGAGCGCACAGGAAAACGCCCGATCATCCTGCCGCTAATAGTTGAGGTTTAGATCTAACCCTGCACTACACCTTGCGGTTGAGGGTGGACTAGAGGCTTATGGGCTAGACTTAAGTTGTGGCTACAGGCAAGCGCGCGCCAAAGAAGACTACGAAGAAGCGCTCTTCCGCCAAGGGCAAGAGGACGCGCAAGGGCGTCTGGTCCCTTACCTGGGTGCGCGATAGCCTTGCCGGAGCTGTGAGCAGGGAGGCTGTCGGGGTCTTCCTAGTGGCCCTCGGCCTGTTTTTCGGCGCTGCTTTCGCGAGTGGCCGCGGGGCTTTCCTTGGGGATGCGGGCTTCTTTGTAAGCACCCAACTGTTCGGGAGGGTCGGCCTCGCGCTCACACCGCTTGCGGCGGTTGCAGGCTTGCTCCTCTTGCTTGGCCGCCTGAGGGGCCGGGCCGTCGCCGGCGCCGCTCTGTTGCTGCTGGCCGGCGCGGCCACTTTCGCAGCTACTCTGCCCCCGAGGCATCTCTTCTCTGACGGACAATATTCCCAGGCCGGGGGCATTCTAGGAAGTGGATTCTACGCGGGGGTGCAGTGGGCCGCCGGTACCATCGGGGCTGCACTTGGGATCGCGCTGCTCTACGCCCTCGGCCTGTCCCTGCTCACCGGCGTCAGCTTTGCCACGACCCTGGCTGCGCTCAAGACCGTTGGCGAGAAGGCCGTGGATCTGGGTCGATGGCTGTGGGAAAAGAGAGAAGGTCGGCCAGAACCCTCCCCGAAGCGCAGCCGTACCCGAGACACGAATCGCGACACGGCTGACCCGGGCGGGCAGGACATGCACGGCGGGGCGCCTGTTGAGGAGAGTGATTCGGAGAGCGCACCGACCAGAGAGTTCGAGGTCGTCCTGCCCGGGCGCAGGCCGGCTCAGGCCTTCAGCGCGGAGAGAGAGCTTGCGTCCGGCGAGTACACGCCGCCACCGTTCTCGATGTTGAGCCTCGGGCGTGGGGATCCCGAGCATGACGCCGAAGGTACAAGCCAGAGGCTCACCCAGGCGCTCTCCGACCTCGGGGTGGAGGCCCATGTGATGCGCGCCGTGGTCGGCCCGCGGGTTACCCGTTACGAGCTGCGCCTCGGGAGCGGGGTCAAGGTGGGCAAGGTCAGGAATTTGCAGCAGGACATCGCATATGCCTTGGCGGCGACCGAGGTAAGGATACTCGCCCCGATCCCGGGCAAGAGCGCTGTTGGGGTCGAGGTGCCCAATACCAGGCCGGCGAAGGTAACCCTCGGGGACGTGTTCCAAGCCTATCCCGACGCTAACGACTGGACCCTTCCGGTGGGATTGGGCAAGGACATCTCAGGGAGGGCCGTCTTCTTCGACCTCTCCGAGATGCCGCACCTGCTTGTCGCGGGGACCACGGGCAGCGGAAAGAGCGTAATGCTCAACGGGCTGTTGACCTCTTTGCTGCTCACTACCGACCCGCGGCAGGTCAAGATGGTCCTCATAGACCCGAAGAGGGTCGAGCTCTCGCATTTCGGGCGGGTGCCGCACCTCATCACGCCGGTCGTAACCGACGTCAAGAAGGCTGCCAATGCGCTGGGGTGGGCGGTTGCCGAGATGGAGCGCCGTTACGAGGTGCTCGAGGAGATCGGCGTCAGGTCCGTCGAGGGATACAACGACAGGGCCGAGACCCAGATGCCCTACGTCGTCGTCGTTATCGACGAGCTTGCCGACCTCATGATGCAGGCCGGGGCCAAGGTCGAGGACGCCATCATCAGGCTCGCCCAGAAAGCGCGCGCGGTAGGCATCCACCTTGTGGTCGCGACCCAGAGGCCGAGCGTTGACGTCATAACGGGCATGATCAAAGCCAACGTGCCGAGCCGTATCGCCTTCGCCGTCTCCAGCCAGGTGGACAGCCGTGTGATCCTGGACTCCCCCGGCGCCGAGGCCCTGCTCGGGATGGGGGATATGCTCTACAAGCCGGTCTCTGCCGCGAGGCCGTCGCGGGTCCAGGGCGCTTTCATCTCAGAAGCAGAGGTCGAGGGGGTGGTCTCGGCAACCGTCGAGGCGGCCTCGGGGCGCGCGGAGGCGCGCTTTGTCGAGGAGGTGACAGAACCGAGGAGCGTCAAGGAGGAGAATGACGAGCCCGACGACGACCTCCTTCCCGAGGCGGCGAGCTTCGTCGTCTCCACGCAGCAGGCCTCCGTAAGCGCTGTGCAGCGCCGTTTCAGGGTAGGCTACTCGCGGGCCGGCAGGATTATCGACGCGCTGGAGCGCAAGGGCGTCGTCGGCCCCTACGAGGGTTCCAAGAGCCGCGCCGTGGTGGCTTCTACGATGGATCTCGAGTCCATATTCGGCGAGGAAGGGAAGGTAGATCTAGCCGAGGGTTCGTAGCTTTTATGGTAGGCTCTTAGGCGCGATGGAAGAAGGGCACCACACGCATAATCCGGCGCAAGGCGACGGATCGAACAAAGACGGCGAGATCGGCCGCTTCCTGGAACAGAAGAGGAAGGAGCGGGATCTCTCCCTCGAGGAGGTCGAGCAGGCGACCAAGATCCGCAAGCGCTACCTCATAGGCCTCGAGCGCGAGGACTACGCGATGCTACCGGACCCGGTCTACGCCAGAGGCTTTCTGAAGACCTACGCAAATTACCTCGGCCTCGACGGCGAAGCCCTCTCAGGCCAGCTCAAGAGCAACAGCAAACCGCGGCGCGAGCGTGGGATGAACTACAACACCAGGCCCGAGAGCGACTTCGAGAAGCCCCTGATCACACCAAGCGGCCTGAAGGGGACGCGGAAGCGCATGATCTCCACCTCGGCCATAGTTACCCTTCTCGTCGCCATCCTCGCCGTGGCCACCGTTATCGGAGCCCTGTACTTTGTCGGACGCGGCGTGCAGGCCTCCAAGGAGAGTAACCAGCCGTCGGGGGTCCCTCCCCGCCAGGAGCAGCAGAACGTGGCCGGCAGTGAGAAGGTTCCCGAGGCTGGGCCGGCAAAGGACGACGCTCTCGGGAGCAATAAAAACGCCGGTCAGCAGGGCGACAGGGCGAAGCAGAGTGCTCCACCCGATACGTTGCGGGTCCTTGTTAGCGTGAGAGAGCGGCCCTCGTGGATTCTGGTCCGGACCGACGGGATCGCGGCATACGAGCAGATAGCCCAGCCAGGATTCTCGAAGACTTTCGAGGCTGAGCGGCAACTGTACATCAAGAGTGGAGATGCAGGTGCCGTGACGGTGGAGATCAACGGCCAGGACGTGGGCACGCTGGGAGACGCGGGTGAGATCGTCGCCAGGAACTACACCCTTAAGAACGCGAGCTGAACAGCGCCTCGCAGGACGGAAACCCCTTGGGAGCCAAAGACCCCTACAGTATAATCAGGCGCAGTAAATGCCGATTACATAATCTGTTGGCACACTCGCTTTTTGGAGGAATGCATTGGATAAGAGCAAGGCTATAGACGCCGCGATCTCCCAGATAGAGCGGCAGTTCGGGAAGGGTTCGATCATGCGCATGGGCGACGAGGTGCGCCCGAGGGTCGCCTCCATTTCGACCGGCGCCCTGGCCCTCGACCTCGCCCTCGGCGTCGGCGGCGTCCCCAGAGGCCGGATCGTCGAGATCTTCGGTCCCGAGTCGAGCGGCAAGACGACCCTCGCTCTGCACATCATCGCCGAGGCGCAAAGAGCAGGAGGCCTCGCCGCCTTCGTCGACGCCGAGCACGCCCTCGACCCGACCTACGCCCAGGCTATCGGGGTTGACCTCGAGAACCTCTACTTTTCCCAGCCGGATAACGGCGAACAGGCCCTGGAGATAGCGGATACCCTCGTCCGCTCTGGCGCCCTCCACATCGTCGCCGTCGACAGCGTAGCCGCCCTGGTGCCTAGGGCTGAAATCGAGGGAGAGATGGGAGACTCTCACGTGGGACTTCAAGCAAGGCTCATGAGCCAGGCTTTGCGGAAGCTCTCGGGGTCCCTAAGCCGCTCCGGGACTACGGCC
>Ga0126314_10000613_pt1 | contig 16960 bp, 14 predicted proteins | sample Plot105B_FD_92535 | JGI IMG/M metagenome (GOLD analysis project Ga0126314, IMG submission 92535) | Serpentine soil microbial communities from UC McLaughlin Reserve, CA, USA - Plot105B | ecosystem: Environmental > Terrestrial > Soil > Grasslands | place: USA: UC McLaughlin Reserve, Lake County...
ATCTTCGATCGAACCTCCATAGACCCGTTCTTTATCGCATCCATAGCCAGGATCGTGGCCGCGGAAGGCTCCGTCTTCGAGCCATTCGGCGTCGAGGACTTACGCGAGCTGAAGAGGATCGGGCTGACCGACGAGACAATCGCAACGGCGTCGGGGACTTCGGTGGAGGTAGTGCGGGGCGTGAGGCGGGCCCTTGGTGTCTCGCCGATTTACAAGTCCGTCGATACCTGCGCCGGCGAGTTCCCCGCACGCACGCCCTACTACTACTCGACTTACGAGGAGGAGGACGAGGTCAGGCGTGAAGAGAACGCTTCGGTCGTCGTACTCGGCAGCGGCCCCAACCGCATCGGCCAGGGCATAGAGTTCGACTACGCCTGCGTCCACGCCAGTTACGCCCTCGCGGATAGCGGCTACGATGCGGTCATGATCAACTCCAATCCGGAGACCGTCTCGACCGACTACGACACCTCAACGCGCCTGTACTTCGAGCCGCTAACGGCGGAACACGTGCTCGAGGTCATACGGCGCGAGGAGCCTGAAGGCGTCATTCTGCAGTTCGGCGGCCAGAGCCCCCTGAAGCTCGCGCACGAGCTGGAGGGGGCAGGAGCACGGATCCTCGGCACCTCGCCAGACGCCATAGACCTCGCGGAAGACCGTTCCAGGTTCGGACGACTCCTGGCAGAGCTCGGCATTCCGCACCCCAGGTTCGGGACGGCATCGACGGCCGAGGAGGCCAGAGGGGTGGCGCGCGAGCTCGGATATCCGGTCGTCGTGCGGCCTTCGTACGTCCTCGGCGGGCGCAGGATGGAGATCGTCTACAACGACGATGACCTCGACCTCTACCTCAGAACAATCACGGGCGCAGGTCCTGGGCACCCGACCCTCATCGACAAGTTTATGGAGGACTACACCGAGGTCGACGTGGACGCCGTTTCGGACGGGGAGGGCGTTTACGTCGGCGGCATCATGGAGCACGTCGAGGAGGCCGGGGTACATTCAGGCGACTCCTCCTGTGTGACGCCCCCGATCACGATCCACCGGGTGTTATTGCAGAGGATCGAAGACTACACCAGGCGGCTGGCGCTCTCCGTCGGCGTCGTGGGATTGATGAACGTGCAGTTCGTCGTGAGGGGCGACGACGTGCTGGTGATCGAGTGCAACCCCCGCGCCTCGCGTACGGTGCCTTTCATCTCCAAAGCGACGGGTGTGCCGCTGGCCAAGATAGCGACCCGAGTCCTCCTCGGGGAGAAGCTCCGGGACATGCGGCTACGGGCCTCCGCCAACGGGCACTTCTCCGTCAAGGCGCCAGTCTTCCCGTTCGACAGGTTCGCGGATGTGGATCCTCTGCTCGGTCCCGAGATGCGCTCTACCGGTGAAGCGATGGGGATAGATCGCACTTTCGGCGGTGCCTTCGCAAAGGCGCTCACGGCGGCGGGGCAGGAGCTTCCCGTCTCCGGGCGGGTCTACATCTCTGTCTCCAATAGGGAGAAGCGGGCCGTCGTGCTCATAGCCAGGGCCTTCGCCGACCTGGGATTCGAGATCTCGGCTAGCGAGGGGACGGCTGAGGTGCTCAAGAACAACGGGTTGCCGGTCATGATCGTACCCAAGATAGGAGAGCTCGGCGAGGACGTGCTCAGCCTCATCGAGGCTGGTGGGGTAGACCTGATCGTGAACACCCCCTGGGGTCGCGGGCCGCGCACTGACGGGTACCTGATCCGGCGCCGAGCCCTCATGCATGGGGTCCCGTGTATCACCACCCTCGCAGGGGCCGCGGCCGCCCTGCAGGGCATAGAGGCCAGTGTCCGCGGCGGAACCAGGCGCGTGAACTCGCTCCAGGGCCTCTACGCGGCAAGAGCATGAAGTTCTACACCGTTCAGGTCGAAGAGCGGGAAGAACTTGGCTCCTACACCTTGCTCCGCTATCGCTGGACCGATGGACCCGTAGAACCGGGGCAGTTCGTGATGGCGAGGGCCGCCGGTTACCCTGCGACCCTCGACCCTTTCCTCGCCCGCCCCTTCTCCGTCTACGATTACGACGCCAAAGTGGCGAGCCTCCTCCTCGAGGTGAGGGGCCGCGGTACTGCTCTCCTGGATCTCGCAACCACCATAGAGGTAACAGCCCCCTTAGGTAAGGGCTTCCGCATCGATCCAAGGCTGGGGCGGGCCGCCCTTCTCGGAGGCGGCATAGGCGTCGCGCCACTTAAGATCCTCGGCCGCCGGCTGGACGCTATGGGCGTTCCCCACGACGTCTTCCTCGGGTTCGCCGACGAAGAGCCGGCGGCCGTCGCCCGTGAGTTCCCCGGCGCAGAGGTCGCGACGATGGACGGTTCGGCAGGGACCCATGGGACCGTGCTCGATGCCACAGACTCCCTTCAGGACTACGGGGCGGTCTACGCCTGTGGGCCCAACCCCATGCTGGCCGCGGTCAAGCTCGCGGCAGGGGAGAACAGCCTCTGTCAGCTCTCCGTGGAGGAAAGGATGGGGTGCGGGAACGGCTCGTGCAACGGGTGCGTGGTCCCAGTGCGCGGAGGCGGCTACATCAGGTCCTGCATCGAGGGACCGGTCTTTCATGCAGAGGTGCTCGCGTGGTAGTGCGGCGGGAGCAAAGGACCGGTGTCGACCTCGTGGTCGAGCTGTGCGGCCTCACGCTGCGGACACCCCTGATCCCGGCTTCAGGAACGCTCTCCAGAGAAGCACTCGGCGAGGTCGAAGACGTCTACGGGGCGATGCTACCGAAGACGACGACCCCTGTGGCAAGGGTCGGCAATCCACCACCCCGCGTCGCCGAGACCCCGGCAGGGATGGTAAACTCCATCGGCCTCCAGAACCCTGGCGTCGAGAGCTTCTTGCAGGATCTCGACGCGTTCGACCTCGGAGTCCCTATCCTCGTCTCCGTTGCGGGCGATACCGTCGCGGAGTTCAGCTGGCTGTGCGAGATCCTCTCTGGCGACGACCGCGTCTCCGCTGTCGAGCTGAACCTCTCATGCCCTAACGTGGAGCGCGGGGGCCTGGCCTTCTGCGCAGGACCCGCCTCCGTAGAGAAAGTGGTCGCAGCCTGCCGCGCCGCCTTCCCTGGTAAACCAATCCTCGCCAAGCTCACAAACGAAGGTGTCGTCGAGAACGCCCGCGCCGCCGAGTCGGCGGGCGCGGACGCGCTCACCATCATGAACACCATCCCGGCGCTCACCGTAGACGTCCGCGCGCGCAAGGTGCTCGTAAGGGGCGGCCTCTCCGGGCCCGCAATAAAGCCCGTCGCGCTCCGCGCCGTACACGACGTATCAGGTGTGGTTAACGTACCGGTGATAGGGAGCGGGGGGGTGGTGAGCGGGACGGACGTGGCAGAGTTCATGCTCGCGGGCGCGACGGCGGTCCAGGTGGGCACGGCGAGCTTCGTCAGGGACCCGCACGAGATACTCGGCGAGTTTACGGTCTACCTAAAGGAAAACAGTCTAAGTGCCGCGGAGCTGACCGGAGCCTTACGTAGCATTCGCCCCGCGCTGAGGGGAGGTGGGGACATATAGTCGGAGGAACGCGAGACTACTCATGCGGAATCCGCAGGATCAGTTCGGCGTTGTAGAACCTGGGCGGATGCAACGCCTTCCTCCCAGCAAAACCGTCATTCCCGCGCGAGCGGGAATCAACGGCGGCAGACATTACTCCGCGCCTCCTACCAGAGGCCAATCCACCGATTACCTAGAAACCGCACTGGAACGCGTCAAATGCGGCAAGAAAGGCTGGACCTTCTTTGGGTAACTATTTGTCCTTGGATACTGCCATACTCCTACCAACAAGAGTCAGAAGTAAGACGTATGGCGAGGGCAAGAGAGAAGATCTACAACCCGGTTCAGCGCGACTGGATATCGTTCAGGAGACCTCTCAGGACACGGGCGGGGAGCTGATGAGTGGTGAGATTGTCTTTTCGCCCCACGGAGGCAAACCGCTGCACGTCTATCCTAATCAGGAAGAGCAGTTCCAGGTCTTCTCCGGCATGCTTGGTGTCCAGTTGGGCACCGAAGCCTTGCGGAGGGAGAGGAGGCAACCGTCCCGCCGGGCACGCCCCATAGGTAGTGGAACGACGCCGACGAGGAGGTTCGCATCTTAGGCGAAGTGCGGCCTACTTTGAACACGGAGACCTTCCTCAAGACCCTGTATGGGCTCGCCCGAGACGGCAAGACCCTTAAGAGCGGGGTACCGAACCTATTACAGTTTGCCGTCATGCTAAACGGCTTGCACAAAGGCGAACTCTACCTCGCCAAGCCGCCCATAGTGGCGCAAAAGGCCCTGTTCGCGCTCCTGTCGCCCGTTGGCAAGCTATTTGGGTACAAACTACTCTAAGTGCAGCGGAGCACAGACCGCAGGTGGCGAGGGAGCAGACACGCCTACTACATGAGCGTGATGGCAAGAGCAGTAGCCACGGCGGCCTCACTGTTGGTGGCATCCTTATTGCTGCTCAGGCAGTTGTGGCGCCGAAGCAGAGGATAGTTTCGCACCTACTCAAACCTCCGAGGATGGCCCTTCGTCACCGAAGGCCCCACAAAATGTCAGTGCGTCGATAAACGTCCCTGGTGCCCGCCTGGGCGGCGCTTCTCCTGCGGGTGCCACCTTTGCTTATCGCATCGACCGAGGCCACGGACTAGAGACGGTGAATCCCAAATAAACCCAATGACGTTCATGGAGTTCTTGACGTTCTACCGCCACAAGATCCTGTCCCAGTGGGCGCACGTCAGAAGAGAACCGATACGAAGACCCGAAGCCACAATACGGAGACAATAACCACCAGGAGTCCCAGGCCGAGATCGACCAGAACCGCGTCACCACGCGGGGTCCTCGGGTCTCGGGCAGCACGGCGCAAGACTAGCCCAATAATGGTGAGCAGCAGCGCAGGCCACGCGTAGGATAGCCAGGAACTCAAGCGGCCCTCCTCTCCGGTTCGGACGCACGCCCGGCGTCCCGACTTTGGACACGGGCGGGCCGGAACTCCGTCACGTTGGCTTCCACTGCCCGCACGCCGTGGTAGCGGGCGACGGAGACGCGGTGGTTGCCGTCCTCGACAAAGTAGACATCGCCAAGCTTGTACAGGCTCACCGGCGGAAGCGCCATGTCCTTGTAGAATGCCAGATCCACGCGCTTCCATCTCTTTCCCACCCCCGCGCGAAGGGGCATGAAGCAGCGATCGAAGTCGTTGCGGCGTCCCACGCTACCTACGATCTTCTCCGGATCGACGAGCCGTAGCCCCCTGTGTACCCGATTATACGCTCGGAGCGACCTTCGGACCTTGTCGAAGGACACCGATGTGCTGCAAGCAAAGCGTTCTTTTCGCAGCCGCAACATCAGCCGTCTCAGCCACGCCTTACGCCGCGCCCGACCGAAGTCCCTATCTGCCTGCTCATTGAGGTCCATCAGTATCATCTCTCGACTCCTCGAATCTGGCTTTGAGGCCAGTGTAGGAGCCGGAAGCCTGAGTTTAATCTACCGAAGGTCGTATCCGGTGGTTTAATGCCGGTTTATCTTGAGTGAGGCTAACTGAGCAGCTCAATTCCCGCGCCCTCGCCACGGCCTGAGAGCGGTTACGCACCAGGAGCTTGCCGAAGATGTGGTGGACGTGCGCCTTGACGGTTCCTACTGAGAGGTAGAGCACCCCGGCTATCTCTGCGTTCGACCGGCCAGCGGCGACGAGCTCGAGCACCTCTATCTCGCGTTCGCTCAAGGGTTCGAGCCCGCGGACCCGGCCACGTCGAGATATTCCGTTGCCGGAGTCGTCGTAAAGCCCCGTCTCCGCGGCAAAGTGTTCCAAAAGCCTGCCCGCGTACCCGTCAGGGGCGGCAGCGTAAGACCCATCGTCTCGCGGCTCTCGGACCAGCCTCTCGAGCAATGCGACCATCGGCGGCCCCTCGTCGACGAACAGGCGCACAAAGCCCTCCGGTTCGGCCAGAGCGAGCGCGCGTTCGAGGTGGTCCAACGCCTCCCCTGTCGCGCCGCGCTGTTCGGAGGCGAGCGCGAGCAGCGCGAGGAGCTCGATCGCGTGTGCCATCCGTCCCTCGGATACCGCGTTTTTGTGTAGCCGGCCGAAGGATTCGAGCGCCTCGTAGGTTCTTCCCTCCCCGAGTAGCACACGAGCCATCGTGATCCGCTCGAAGTGGCGTGGGTAGCTCAGGTAATCCTGGGTGGCCCCGTAGTCTTGCGCCCAGCGCGCTGCCGACTCCACGTCGCCTTGCGCCAGGTAGAACCGCGCCTGCCAAGCCCATATGAGCGGCCACCTCGGCGTGAGTCCGCCAGCCTCCCGGATGAGAGAGTGCGCCGCTTCGGCGTCCCCGCGGGCCATCAGCACCCGGGCGAGATTGACGTAGCCGTAGACCAGTATCTTCGCCTCTCCGCTCCGCCTGCCGTGTTCGATACCTGCCTTTAGGAACCGTCTTGCATCGTCCAGCGCTCCGCGCTCGTAGAGCAGTTCACCCATCCCCGTGTGGATCATGCCGGCGACCGACGGCACCCCCCCTGGCCGAGCGCCGGCCAGCCGCAGTCCATCCATCAGAAGGTCTTCTGCCTCCCGGAGCCGTCCCCTGGAGATCTCCAGAGCAGCTCGGTACCTGAGGGCGAACAGGGCCGTCCGGAGGTCGTCGGCAGCCCGGCCGGTGGCTGCTGCCCTTGCGAACGCTTCACTCGCAGACTCGATGTCTCCGACCGAACAGTATGCGTGTCCCAGGTCCAATGCGACGTCGCCGCGCAGGTGTAGCTCGCCCTCTGGCAGCAGGTCGAGGGCCCGATTGGAGAGTTCCGTGGAAAGCGGCGCGTTCTCCCGCATGGCTGCCATGCGGGCGCGGACGATGCATATCTCGCCCAGCATCGTACGCTCTTCATCGGAGAGTCCCACTGCCGAAGCCCGGTTACCGAGTTTCAGGGCCTCCTCTGTATCCTGGAGTCGGCGTTCGGCGTCCTCCAACTCTCCGGAGTGCACGAGCGCCCACGCGTAGAGCAGGCAGAGCTGCGGACGGTGACGCACCAGCCGGCCGGGCAGCGTCCCGAGCCAGCGGAGCAGCAGGGAGGCGTCCACGTATCTGCGCCGAACGCCCGTCTCCTCCTCGATCAGGCTCGCCGCCCGATCGAAGTCTTCTGCTGCCAGGGCGTGCTCAACCGCCCCGGCCAGACAGCCGTCGTTTTCGTACCAGAGCTCGGCGCGGCGGTGTAGGTCGAGGATAAGGTCGGGGTGCACGCGCTGCAGGCGTTCGCGCAGGAAGGCGGCGAAAAGGTGATGATAACGGAAGTAGCGACCCTCTTCGTCCAGCGGCACCAGGAAGAGGTTGGCCCTCTCCAGCCTTTCCAGCATCTGTCGTCCGCCGGTAGCGTCAGTGAGCGTTTCGCACAGGGGGCGCTCAAGGTCTCGACGATAGAAGTCTTGAGAAGAAATTCCCGAATGTCCTCCGGCTGGTGAGAGAGAACCTCGTCGGCCAGGTAGTCGAAGACGTAGCGGGCGCTCCCCGCAAACTCTTCGACGGGTCTGGTTTCGTATTCGCCACCCCTGAGGGCGTGTGCTGCCAACTGCAAGCCGGCGATCCACCCTTCCGTCCCCTCTTCCAGCTTCGCGACGCTCTCCCCGGTAAGTTTCAGTCCCATCGTGCGGACGAGGAAATTCGTGGCTTCTTCAAGGGTGAACCGCAGGTCCGGGGCACCAAGCTCGGTCAGCCGTCCCCGTGCGCGCAATCTCGAGAGCGGTAGCGGAGGTCTCGTGCGGCCGGCGACGACCAGGTGCATCGGCGGCGGCGAGTGCTCCAGCAGAAAGGCGAGGGCGTCGTGGATGGTCTTCGAGCGTATGGCGTGGTAGTCGTCGAGCACGAGGACGAAGTCGCGCGGCAATTCCAGGATCTCATTGCTGAGCGCCGTGAGGACGGGCTCGAGCTCCTCCTGGGACTGCAGGGAGCTCAGGAAAGCACGCGTGGTTTCCCCAAAGTCCTTGTGGATCGTCCCGATGGCCGCTATCACGTACGAGAGGAAGCGCACGGGATCGTCGTCCCTCTCGTCCAGCGAGACCCAGGCTACCGGACGTTCGCTACGTCGGCTCCAGTCCGCGAGCAAGGTCGTCTTGCCGAAACCGGCCGGTGCAGAGACTACAGTCAACTCGTGCCGCACGCCGTCGTCCAGCCGTTCGTAGAGGCGCGGACGCGGTACGTTGTCGACACGGCCACGGGGCACGTAGAGCTTGGCCCTGAGTATCTGCTGGTCCATGAGTTTCGCTTCTCCCATCAGGCGTATTGTACTCGACGATGCGCTGACTCCCGAGAATTGTCGGGGTCGTATCTCGCTTTGTTGCGCTCCAAGCGATCTAGGTTGGTTTCATGGTAAGTATATCGCCAGCGCTAGTGCGGAAGAGTGGCCTCACAATGACACCAAGACCAAGATACAAGGAGGCGCCGCTCGCAGAGAAAAACACCACAATCCGTGCGGACAAGACCCGGACCCCTTGACAAGAATTCGCCACATGATTATGGTCGCCTACAACTAGACCTTCACAACTAAACGGGTGAAACTATATGAACCCAAGACGGAAGTTCTGGGAAGCGGGAGGTCGGGCGCGTCCAGCGCCACGTTGCATCCGATCCGACGAGCAGAGCAATGAGATGGGATTGGGGTCAGTATGAAGCCACGAATCACTGTCATCACCATCGGCGTTGATGATTTGGAGAACTCGCTCCGGTTTTATCGGGACGGCCTTGGGCTCCAGACGGAAGGCATTATTGGCACAGAGATTGAGTATGGGGCCGTAGCCTTCTTCGACCTGCAAGCTTCTTTGAAGCTGGCAATCTGGCCGCGTGAGAGCATTGCCCATGATTCGGGCATGACTGTAGGGCCTTCAAGCCCGACAGAATTCACGCTTGGACATAACGTGTATTCCAAGGAGGAAGTCAATGCGGTTATGCAGCAAGCTAGCAGAGCAGGAGCGGTGATCGTAAAGGATGCTCAAGATACCTTTTATGGTGGCTACGCGGGTTATTTTGAGGACCCGGACGGCCACCTGTGGGAGATCGCCTGGAACCCAGCGTGGGAAGTCGGGGAATAGAGACGTTTACCCGATCCGAGCCACCCTACTAAAGAAACCCTCGACAGTCAGAAGCTGAGCGAGGGTCTCTCCGAGGAAGTTGTCCACGTCAGCCCCTAACTCGTGCAGACGCTCCTCGAACACGACCTCATCGATGAACTGCGCGTGATGGTTTTCCCTGTCATCCTCGGGACCGGGAAGCGCCTCTTCGGAGAGACGAGCGATAAGAAGCGCCTGCGGCTCACAGACTCAAGGACGGTCGGCGACGGTATCGCCGTCCTCTTCTACGAGGCCGTAGCAACGGAAGCGGGCACCCCCGACTCGCAGCAGTGACCACCGACGTTGCGGCCCGCCGGTCCGGGGTCAGCAAGCTAGATCACCGGACGGGTCGAAGGAAGGACTAGGGTTCACCCCGTCGGTCTGGCGCTGGGAGGCAGGCTCACTCCCGGAGATTCATGAGGCCCGAGTTCACGATCCCTAGCCGTAGGAGGCGCTTCACGGTCCAGGCCGAACAAAGCTCTACCCGACGACGTCTGTTGTCCCATGGGTCGCGGACGCCATGGCGAAGTCTCTACCCACAAACGCACAGCTCTCCCATTGACAACGGAATCGAATGTCACTATAGTCGTAACGGACTAACTGCCAACGACTATAAGGATTAGTGGATGGCATCCGAGAGGAAAGTGCCGAACCCTTTGGCGTTGGCGGCGCTGGCGCTCCTTTTCGAGCGGCCGATGCACCCCTACGAGATGGTCTTCACCATGCGCGAGCGCCACAAGCACGAGTCGGTGAGGCTCCGCTACAGCTCGATGTACACGGTAGTCCGTGCCCTGGAGCGGGAGGGTTTCATCTCCCCGCTGGAGACGGTCAGAGAGGGGAGGCGTCCGGAGCGGACCGTCTACGGGATAACCGACGCGGGAAGAGCCGAGTTCCTGAGCTGGCTGCGCGAGCTCTTGAGGGAGCCGGTCAAGGAGTACACGCAGTTCGCCGCCGGGCTCTCCTTCGTCCCCGGTCTGCCCCCCGACGAGGCTGCCGCGCTGCTCGAAGAGAGGGTGCGACACCTGGAGGCCGAGACGGGGGAGGCACGATCCCGCCTGGAGGGTGCCATGAAAGAAGGTTTGCCGCGGCTCTTTCTCGTGGAGGCCGAGCACGAGCTGGTACTGCGCGAGGCTGAGCTCCTGTGGGTACGGGAGCTGGTAGGTAAGATCAGGGACGGCTCGCTCGGGGGCCTGCGCGAGTGGCAAGGTCTTCATCCCGACGCTGGGGCGAAGGCGGTGGGGCAGGCCGAAGGATGACCTGAGATAGCGACGACCCCCGGCGCGGGTGCTCCAACACCAGCCGTGGGCCCGATACCCAGAAAGACCAGGCTCCGCGGGGCGAGACCTGCCATCCGAGCACGCACCTTAGAGGATAACAGGTCGAGGGCCTCGCGGAGGTACGGTTACCAACTGTTAGGCCCACATCCGAGAAGGAGCCTTTGACCCTAAGTTTGTCCAACGACTGACAGACGGCCCGTGGGTGGTGGTCCTGTGCGCGGGAATGTTCATGGCCTTGCTCGACACCACCATCGTCTACATCGCCATACCCTCCATCATAGATGGAATAGGCGCTTCGCCCGACGAGGAGGTCTTCACGTACGGGTTCGTGGACGCGATCCACCCGACCCTGGCACTCCACAGCGTCGTCGTGCTGCTGGCCGCTGTGAACGCCTGGACGGGCGCCGACTCGTAGCCTGGCGCGCTGAGACTACCTCGGAGGACCCCGAGGCGGACCTCGAGCAGGCGCTGTCCCGCCTGCTGTGCAGTGCGCCCGGTCCTTCGCCAGCTCGTAGATGAGGAAAGAGATTACTGGGTAGGAGATGACCATCGAGCCCCCAGTGTTAACGATGAGCTCGAGAGAAGGACACCGATGCTCGATGAGGGTACCACCGCCGAGCACTCTGCCGACGAGGCGGCTGTCCGCGACCTATATCGCCTGCTGATGGACGTGCTGAAGACCGTTGGCGCGCACCGGCCTGCTCAGGACCGGGGATAATCACTCTGGCAGAAACTCTGGGTCGTAAAGAGATCTCGAGGAGCATGAACAGTATCTGAGGGTTTGAAGATGCGGGTGAAATTACTATTATAGACACCACCGTAGCAAACCGGAAAGTTGGGTAGCCCGCGTGTTGGATCCACTCGTATCGACCAAGCTACACCCAGCCCAGGAGCGTCCGAAGCTGGTGAGAAGGACACGCCTGAGCGAAAGCCTGACACGGGAGGTGGGGTGCAAGCTGGTCGTCCTCTCCGCGCCTGCCGGCTTCGGTAAGACGACCCTCTTGAACGAGTGGACCGCAAGCCTCGGGCTCAGTGAACGATACGTCGCCTGGGTGTCGCTTGACGAAGGAGATAACGACCCCGTCAGGTTCGTAGCTTATCTGGTCGCTGCGCTCAGGAGGACCGTCGAGGAAGGGGGGTTCGGAGAGGGCGTCCTTGCCGCGCTGCGCTCGCCCGAGCCTCCGCGGATGGAGGCTGTGCTCGGTGCACTGATAAACGAACTCGCCGTACTCCCAGGGGAGGTCGCCATCGTTCTCGACGACTACCACATGATCGATACCGAGGGCGTCCATCGTATTGTCGCTTTCCTGTTGGAGCGCTTGCCGGAGAACATCTACTTCGTCATATCCAGCCGCGTCGACCCGCCGCTACCCCTCGCAAGGCTGCGCGCCCGGGGTCAGATGACCGAGCTGCACGCCGCCGACTTGCGCTTCACGCCCGATGAGGCGGCGGCCTTCTTCAAAGACGTGATGGGACTCGACCTCTCCGCCGAGGACGTCTCGGCACTGGAAGGGATAACGGAGGGTTGGATCGCGGCCCTCCAGTTGGCAGCAGTCTCCATGCGAGATCGCAAGGACGTCTCGGGATTCGTCCGATCGTTCTCCGGTGGCCACCGCGACATCTTCGACTTCCTGGCCGAGGAAGTTCTGGAGGGGCACAACGAACAGGTACAATCGTTCTTGTTGGAGACCTCGATCCTGGACAGCCTCAGCGGTCCCTTGTGTGATGCGGTAACCGGCCTCGATGATGGGCAACGCACGTTGGAGCGGCTGGAGAAAGAGAACCTGCTGGTCGTCCCGCTCGACGACGATCGGGTTTGGTACCGCTACCATCGCCTCTTCACCGACTTCCTGCGCGGGCGTCTTACGCGCGAGCGGCCCGAGCGGTTGGTGCCGTTGCACCTCAGGGCTTCAGAGTGGTACGAGGAGAACGCGTTTGTAGCCGAAGCAGTCCGACACGCGCTCTTCGCCGGCGATCACGAACGGGCGGCGCTGCTGATGGAGCAGGGGATCGGTCAAACCTGGTACCGCGGCGAGGTGGTGACGCTGCTCGGCTGGCTTCGGAAGCTCCCCGAGGAGGAGATGCGCCGCCGGCCGCTGCTGTTGATCTGGTACGCCGCAGGGCTGATGCTTGTCGGCCGGTTGGACGGCGTCGCTTCACTCCTGGGAGAAGCCGATCGCGCGCTCGGCGAAGGCCCCGGCGAGGAGCCGCGGCCGGGGGCCGAGGATGCCGACCCTGAGCATCTGTTTGCGACCGCCGCGGCCGTGAGATCGCTGTACGCCCGTCGTTCGGGGGATGCGTCTAAAGCCATTGCGCACGCCCGGCGGGCCCTCGCCCTCCTGCCCGAAGACAACCTGGAGCCTCGTCCGTTCGCCGCCTTTTGCCTGGCGGAGGCCTACGAGGCCGCCGGAGACCGCGAGGCAGCGAGGGCGGCCTTCGCCGAGGCCGGGGCTCTAGGCCGGGCCGCAGGCCACGATTACGTCGCGCTGAGCGCCATGGCGTCCCAAGCCCACTTAGAACTGGCGCGGGGTCGGCTCCGTGAAGCGGAGGACGTCCTCAGCCGCGCCCTGGAGTTCGCTGCCGAGCGGGGTAGTGACCTGCTACCAGCCGTGGGGAGCGTGCGCATCGGGATGGGCGAACTTCTTTACGAGTGGGACGACCTGGAAGCTACGGAGCGCCACGTGAGGCAAGGCGTGGAGCTGGCCGGGCGGACGGGCGACGTCGAGATCCTCATGAGGGGACATATCGCCCTGTCGGCCGTTAGGCGGGCGCAGGGAGATGCTGAGGGCGCCCTCGCTGCGGCCCGGCACGCGGAACATGTGGCCCACAGCTTTGGCTCCGAACAGGCAATCGTCGAGGCGGCGACCTGGAGTGCACTGCTGCACCTGGCGAGGGGGGCACGTGGCGAAGCCGCGGCCGCGGCTTTCGAGCGGGAGCGGGCCGCGAGCCTGGGCAAGGTCCAGCCTTACGCACGGGAACCAGAACGGACCATCGCGGCACGGTTGCTGGTGGTCAGAAACAGATCCGACGAAGCGCTGCAGGTGCTGGCCGAACTTTGCGAGGCGGCACAGACGGTACGCGCCAAAATAGAGATATTGGTGCTTCAAGCGTTGGCGCTGAAGGCGAAAGGCGAAAAAGAGCGAGCCGTGAGCGTCCTGGCGGGAGCCCTCGCCTTGGCCGAACCGGAGGGCTACGTAAGGACCTTCGTCGACGAAGGGCCACCGATGGGCGAGCTTCTCTCAGGGGTGCTCCAAGCCCGGCAGAGAGAACGAAGCGACGCTCCAGAGCGCGTCCCGACATACTATCTCAGGAAGCTCCTGGCAGCGCTCGAGAGGGACGCCTCGGGGTCCGCGTCGCCGGCAGCGGATCTGCCCGAACCCTTGAGCGAGCGGGAACTAGAGGTGCTCCAGCTCGTAGCCGCTGGCAAGTCCAACCGCCGGATCGCGACAGAGCTCTTCGTCAGCGTGGGCACCGTCAAGACCCACATTAACAACCTCTACCGCAAGCTCGGGACGCACAGCCGTACACAAGCCTTGGCGCGTGCGCGGGAGCTGAAACTGCTCTAGCAACCCGTCTCCGGGACCCCGAGACGCCCCGACGAGGTCAGGCGGGTTTTGGGACGCAGATGAAGCCATGACAACCCTCTCACGAGGATCTCTACCCCCCAGGTCTACCTTTTGGCCGATCACACTCAACCCCCCTCCTTGATACAAAGGTAAGCGCGGACCGCGAGGTCCCGCGACGGACCTATGGAATGGAGGACCGAAAGTGTACGGGACAATGAGCATGGAGCTATCGAACCAACGGCGCAAGGAGAAGCTGCACGAGGTGAGGCTGCACCGCCTGAAGATGGCGTTGAAAGCGCCCCCAAGGGACCCGCCACGGATCGCGACCGTGGAGTGGGAGCTAGTGAGGATCATCGGCCTGCTCCACAAGTACTTCGGGTTGCCAAAGGACGTCGACTAGTACGGGGAGGGCAGGCGGCGCCAGCAACGTCTCCATTCACCGTTTCGAAGGCATACCCGCAAGGCTACGCGTGGGTGGGGGCGCCACCAACCTGACGTTCGACGACAGGCGCATCGGCGCTGTCGGCAGCGAACTGGACCTGCGGAACAAGGACTACGACGCTTTCGTAGACCGCTACGACTTGACCATTACGGGTGGCGCCAACAACGTAAGTATCTACAAACGACGAGGGCCAGGAAATCGAGGGTCTGGGGTGCTGGCGTGAGAACCAAACCAGAGAGGCGAGTCAGGGTTTTGAGACCAAAGGAGGAACAGATCTTGATCGGGAAGGCGAGTGAGACGGTAGCACACGAGAAAGGTATAGACACGGCCATGGTAGAGGCCCGCGACCTGACGAAGACCTACTCGGCCGGTGAAGCGACGGTCCAGGCTTTGAGGGGCGTGTATTTGGACATATCCAGCGGCGAGATGGTCGCGGTCATGGGGCCGTCCGGGTGCGGAAAGACGACGCTACTGAATTGTCTCTCCGGCCTCGACGAGTTCGACAGTGGCGAGGTGTTCGTTGGCGGCGAGTCCATCTCCGGGATGTCCGACAGGAAGCGCACCCGCTTCAGGGCACATAAGATGGGTTTCATCTTTCAGACCTACAATTTGATTCCCGTGCTCTCGGGCGTGGAGAACGTCGAGCTGCCCCTTCTCGTGGCCGGAGCGAGACCGAAGGAAGCTCGCGAGAAGGCGCTCTCCGCCCTGGACATGGTCGGGATACCCGAGCAGGCGAACAAGCGCCCGAGCGAGATGAGCGGCGGCCAGCAGCAGCGGGTGACGGTTGCTCGTTCGCTGGTGAACCACCCGTCCATAGTATGGGCCGACGAGCCGACCGGGGCCCTCGACTCCGAGACTTCTACGGAGATCGTGGACCTGCTGGTGAAGCTCAACCGGGAGCGGGGCCAGACGTTCGTCCTTGTCACCCACGATGCCTCTGTGGCCCGTCGCGCCCACCGTACGGTCAAGATGCGCGACGGACGTGTCGTGGCCGACGAGCAGATCAGTAAGGAGGGCTAGGAGATGGACAAGCTTTTCGGCATACCTACGGGGCAACTGACGCTGGTCCTGCTGGTGGTCTTCACCGTGGGCGCCCTAATCCTCGTCGTGCTGGCCGCGTATGACCGGACCTCTTTGAGAATGGCGGTGAGGAACATCCCGCGCCGCAAGTCGCGGAGCGCCCTGATCGTCGCCGGCCTGATGCTTGCGACGGTGCTCTTCTCGGCGGCGTTCACCACCGGCGACACCCTGACCAACTCCGTGCGCGTCCAGGCCTTGGAAAACATAGGGAGGGTTGACGTGGTCGTGAAGGCGGAGCAGCCGGAGTCGGAGGGCGCGATTGCGTTCGGACCCGGTGCCGGAGTATCGGCGGCCCCCGAGGCGCGCGAGAGCTACTTCGACGCTGACGTGACCGGCAAGATCAGGGACCACCTCGCAGATGTAGAGAACGTCGTGGGCGTCGCTCCGCTTGCGAAAGAGACCGTCGCCGTAACGTCGCCCGAAACGGACCTATCCGAGCCACGGGTGGATGTGCTGGGCATAAATGCGGACTCGATGGAGGGCTTCGACCGTCTCACGGCCGCTTCCGGTGAGACCTTCTCCGTGGCCGATCTGGGAGAGAACGAGGTCTACGTGAGCCGGGAGACCGCCGAAAAGCTTGGCGTCCGCGTGGGAGACAGCGTCGAGGCACCCCTCGTCCGGCCCGCCGCGGAGCCCATACGCGAGACTCCCGCAGAGCGGCGAAGTCGGCAGAGACAAGAAGCAACGCAGCGACCGCCCGGAACAGTGGGAACCGGAAATCCCCCTGCCAGGATCGAGGGAGAGTCGCGTCCTCCAGGGATGGCGGACAACGGGCGTCCCGATGGGAAGAGGGTAGGGATACTTCCCGAGGGACCGGCGAAAGAGCAAAATCCTCCCAAACTGAAGGTTGCCGGCGTCTACGAGGGCGGGGCCAACCCCGCTTCCGATACCTCGATGGTCATGCCGCTTGGGAAGCTCCAGGAGCTCCTCGGCGAAGAAGAAAGGGTCAACGAGGTCCTGATCACGCACCGGGGACCGGCGGTCGAGGGCGGAAAGTACACAGGCGCGACGGTTGACGAGATAAGGCCCGTCCTATCGGCGGGCGACCTCCAAGCCGATCCCATCAAGAAGGAAGCCGTGGACGGGGCGGACCAGCGAGGGGAGATCTTCTCGACGCTTTTCGTCCTCTTCGGGCAGTTCTCTGTGGCCGCCGGGATGCTTCTGATCTTCCTGATCTTCGTGATGCTCGCCGCGGAGCGCAAGCACGAGCTCGGCATAGCGCGGGCGGTAGGGATGCGGCGCTCGAACCTGATCCGCGCCTTCGCGTTCGAGGGTGCCCTCTACGCCCTCGTTGCGAGCGCTGCGGGCAGCGTCTTGGGCGTCGGGGTAGGCTGGGTGATGGTGCGCCTCCTGGGCGAGGGCTTGGCTGGGAGCGAAGACTTCCGGATCGTCTTCGCAACCAGCCCCCAGAAAGTACTCCTCGCCTTCTGCATGGGGATGGTCCTCACATTCGCCGTCGTCCTCATCTCCTCCTGGCGCGTGAGTCGCCTGAACGTGGTGCGCGCCATCCGCGACATCCCAGAGCC
>Ga0126314_10000614_pt1 | contig 16960 bp, 16 predicted proteins | sample Plot105B_FD_92535 | JGI IMG/M metagenome (GOLD analysis project Ga0126314, IMG submission 92535) | Serpentine soil microbial communities from UC McLaughlin Reserve, CA, USA - Plot105B | ecosystem: Environmental > Terrestrial > Soil > Grasslands | place: USA: UC McLaughlin Reserve, Lake County...
ATGCGCTCCAGGTGCTGGGCACGTTCACCGACGAGGCGGACGCGAGGGCGCGGCTCATGACGCCGCCGTATTGCCCGGGCTTCATCGCCCAGCGCATCGAGTTCCAGCAGGGCGTGCGCGTGGTGGCGCTGGAGACGCCCACGCTGCCGCCGGCCACGCACACCAATGCGTATGTGCTGGGCAATGGCGAGCTGTTGCTGGTGGACCCGGGCTCAGGCGATGTGAAGCAGTACGCGAAGCTCCTGTCGCTGGTGTCGAGCCTCAAGGCGGACGGGCACAAGCCGGTGGCGGTGGTGCTGACGCATCACCACGGCGACCACGTGGGTGGTGCGCGCGCGGTGAAGGAGCGGCTGGGCATTCCGCTGTGGTGCCATGCGAAGACGGCGGAGTGGTTGGACTTCCCCGCCGACCGGCTGCTGGAGGACGGCGAGGTGCTGGAGCTGGCGGGCGACGTGCCCCAGCGCTGGCGGGTGCTGCACACGCCTGGACATGCGCGGGGCCACATCTGCCTCGTGGACGAGCGCAGCCGCGCGGCGGTGGTGGGCGACATGGTGGCCGGCGTGGGCTCCATCGTCATCGACCCGCCCGAGGGCAACATGCGCGACTACCTGACGCAGCTCGCCCGGCTGCGCGACTGGCCCGTGGGCACGTTGTATCCCGCGCATGGCCAGCCGTTGCCGGACGGGCCCGCGAAGCTCCAGGAATATCTGAACCACCGCGCCCAGCGCGAGGCGCTCATCCTCGCGGCGGTCCCTCCCGACGGAATCACCCTGACCCGGTTGGTGGAGCGGGCCTACGCGGACACTCCGCCCTTGATGCACCCGGTGGCTGAGCGCAGCGCGCTGGCCACGCTGGAGAAGCTGGTGGCCGAAGGCCTCGTGCGCGAGGAGTCGCTGCAGTACTTCCGCCTGGGGACTTGAGCCGCAAGAGGGGCGGCTCTCAGAACCGCCCCATCAACCCCAGTCGCGGACCGTGCTTGGTCATCCCCGCGACGGGCAGCAGCCGCACGCCGGAGTCATGCCGTGCCTGCGGAGGCGGCGTCACCGGGCGCTGGGACTGGTGGGACAGCTCATAGCCCGTGGTGGCGCCCGCGACGGGGAGCAGCAGCAGTATCGCGGCGAGCGCCTTGTCGTCGTCGTTGGCGCCGAGGACGAGCGAGCCCAGCAGCGCGCCACCCCAGCCCACCAGGCTTCCTCCAATGGTCGCGAGCAGCGTGCCCTTGCCGTCCATCAGCCGGCCGCCCGCCCAGGTGCCGGCGGGAATGCCGATGACGACGCCGGTGAGGCCGCCCACCAGCGAGACGACCTGGCACTCATCGCAGCCCACCGTGGGCGCGCCGAGCAGGTAACCCACCACGAGCCCCACGGCGCCGCCCGCGATTCCTCCCGCGGTTCCTCCCACCAGCTCCACCGCGACGCGGGGCACCGGGTCCTCCACCGCGGCGGCCTTGCGGCTCGGCCGGGCCGCCTCGGTGACTTCAGGACCGGACGTGGTGGAGGGAGGGGGCTGGGCGTCGCCCTTGCCCTCGTCGCCGTCGTCGTCGCGCGACGTGCCGTCTCCGGGCGAGACGGGGACGAGCGGGGGAGGTGACAGCTCGGGAGCGGGGCGCTGGGCCGGCTCGTCCTCGGGGACGCGCTGGCCCCAGGCGGAGCCCGTGCTCGACAGGAGCAGGACGGCCAGCCAGGCGGAGAGCGCGCGCGAAAACCTCACCCCCCCAAGCTACCGCAAGGCCGGGGGTGTCGTCGCGTCAACTGGCGGACATCTCCGTCACCCGGCTGGCGCGGGCCCGGCGACGCAGCACCACCAGGGCGAGCGGCGCGGCGGCCAGCAGCATCTGGGGCAGCAACGAGACGACGTCCGGGTAGATGCCCAGCAGGTCCACGGTGATGAAGCGCACCGGCACCAGCGGCAGCGCGCCCACCTCCTGCAACGAGTGCAGCCCCTTGCCCAGCAGCATCACCGCCGTGACGACGAGGACCACGGTGGACACGTTGAACAGCGTCTTCATGGGCAGGCGGAAGCCCAGCCGGTTGATGAAGAGGACGAGGAGGGTGAGCCCCACCGCTCCCACCAACGTGCCCCAGGCCACGCCCGCGGGCGAGTCCAGCGCCAGGCCCTGGAGGAAGATGGCCGTCTCGAAGCTCTCACGCAGCACGGCGGTGAAGGCGATGAGGAACAGGCCCACCATGCTGCCTCGGCCGAGCGCGCCCTGCATCTTCTCGCGCAGCTCCCCCATGAACTGGCTGACGTTGGAGCGCGCGTTGAGCCACAGCGCCGCGTAGATGAGCATGCCCACCGCCGCAAGCGCCGCGACACCTTCCAGCCACTCGCGCTGCGCGCCGGCCAGCAGATGTCGGCCGAGCAGATAGGCCCCAGCGCCCACCACCAACGCGGACATCCAGCCGGCATGCACCACGCGCACGTGCTCGGTGGCCTTCATCTTCTTCAGGGCCGCCAGCAGCGCCGCGACGATGATGCTGGCCTCGAAGCCCTCGCGCAGGAGGATGAACACGGTGAGCCACAGCGTGGACACCAGGTCCGCCGCGCTGCCGCTGTCCCGCCGCGCCTGGTCCAACAGCGACACCAGCTCCCGGCCCTCGTCCTGGAGGTGCGGACTGCCGTTCTCCGCCGCGAGCCGCGCGTTGAGGAAGCCCTGCTCCAGCTTGAGCACCAGCGCGGAGTCGCGCGAGCTGAGCTTGGGCTCCACCGGCTCCAGGCCGTTGAGGTACGCGTCCAGCAACGCCGCCTTCGCCCCCGCCGCGTTGCCCGAGGCGCCCTGCCGCATCGCCTCCTGGACCCCTTCGCGGGCAATCATCAGCGAGCGCTCCTCGTCCACTTGAGGCAGCTCGCGGCGCAGGCACGCCAGGTGCTCCGCGCCGAACGACTTCACCAGGTCGTCATCCGTGGTGTTCGCCAGCCGCTCCAGGGACGCGCGCGGCGGAGCGCCCTCGCACGGCGGCTGACGCAGCGTGAAGACGAAGAAGGCGAGCGACCAGCGCTCATCCTCGCTCAGCGTGGGATAGGCCGGCATCGCGGTGCCCGGCACGCCGAAGCTGGTGGTGTTGAACGCCTTGTAGGGCGTGAGGCCGCCCATCAGCTCCGCGTCACGGAAGTTGGCGGGCGCGGGCTCCATGGTCGCGGCGATGGGCAGGTTGGCGCTGCCGTCCGCGGCGTGGCAGGCCGCGCAGTTCGTCTGGAAGAGCTTCTCGCCGAGCTTCAGGTCCGGCGGGTGACGCGGGCTGCGGGCCAGGCCTCCGGCGAGCACCAGGTCCTCCACCAGCGCGCCGCAGTCCCGGCTCACGCCCTCCGCGTCGCGTGACTGGTCCACGCGCGCCTGGATGGCCTTCACGCGCGGGACGAAGACCGCCGCCGCCGCGCCCAGGCCCTGGGCCGCGTCCACCGCCTCGGCCGCGAAGCTCTTCTGCTCCGCGAGCTCGAACTGAGACTGGGACTCGATGGCGGCCGGATAGTCCGCCTCCAGGTACTGGAGGATTCCCACCAGCCGGTGCCACGTCCGCTCTTCCGCGCCTGGCTCGCTGGCCCCGGCCGAAAGAGGCACCGCGAGCACGAGGCACAGGGCAACGGAGACCACACGATTCATGGCCTTCGTCTACCAGCGGGCCACGAGTGTTTCAATTTTGCGAATCAATATCGAAATGGGCGTTTCAAGCCCGTGAAGGGATGGTGGCGACGGTGGTGGCGTTGACGGGGCCTGTCCATTGCTCGACTTCCAGGGATTGGATGCGCAGGCGGGCGACGCGCCAGTCACCGCCTCGCAGGCGGCCGATGGCGAAGGCGCCGATGGAGAGCGCGCCGATGGCGACGGCCCCGACGGAGAGTGCCCCTATCGCGGTGGCGCCCAGGGCATGGGCTCCGACGGCGAGCGCGCGGAGGGCTCGGACGCGCGGAGCCCGCCTCCGGACCTGCCGGGCGTCGAGCTTCCGGGAGAGGCGAGCAAGCGTGACGGTGTTGGCGAGGGCGAGCCCGGTGGCACCGGCCAGCGTCGCGGCGCGCAGGGAGCGGGCCATGAGGTGCTGAGGTTGGAGCGGGAAGGTGAGGGTGGTCCACATGCCGTTCGAGGTGCGCACGGCACCGCGCGCGAGCCATCCGCGGACGCACGATGCGCCGCCCGGCGGGCGAGCGACGCGGGAGGTGTGGCCTCAGCGCTCGTAGCCTCAGCGCTCGTAGGTGAGGAAGGCGTGGGGAGGCTCGGCCTCCGGGTGCTGCTCTTCCTCGACGAGCTTCCAGCCGGCCAGGTCGACCTCTGGGAAGAAGATGTCGCCCGGGTAGTCGCGTGAGATTCGCGTGAGGTAGAGGCGCTCGACGCGGTCCATCGTCTGGGCGTAGAGGTCCGCGCCTCCGGCGACGAACACCTCGTCGTCGCCCCGGGCTTCAGCCTGCTGGAGCGCCTGCTCCACGGAGTGGGCCACCGTCACGCCCTCGGGCGCGAAGCCCCGCTGGCGCGTGACGACGATGAAGGCTCGGCCGGGCAGGGGGCGGCCGATGGACTCATACGTCTTGCGGCCCATGATGAGCGTGTGGCCCATGGTGAGTCGCTTGAAGCGCGCCAGGTCCGCGGGCAGGCGCCACGGGAGCTGGTTGTGGGCGCCGATGACGCGGTTGGATGCGAGCGCGACGATGGCCGACAGCTTCATACGGCGACCGGGGCCTTGATGGCGGGGTGGGGCTCGTAGCCTTCGACCTGGATGTCCTCGTACTTGAAGGCGAACAGGTCCTTCACGTCCGGGTTGAGGCGCAGGCGTGGCAGCGGCCGGGGCGCGCGGGAGAGCTGCTCCTGGGCCTGCTCGACGTGGTTGAGGTATAGGTGCGCGTCGCCCATCGTGTGGATGAACTCGTGTGCCTCCAGGCCCGTCACCTGCGCCACCATCATCGTCAGGAGCGCGTACGAGGCGATGTTGAAGGGCAGCCCCAGGAAGAGGTCCGCGCTGCGCTGGTAGAGCTGGCAGGACAGCCGCCCGTTGGCCACGTAGAACTGGAAGAGGACGTGGCACGGCGGCAGCTTCATGTCCGGCAGGTCCGCCACGTTCCACGCGCTGATGAGGTGCCGGCGCGAGTCGGGGTTCTTCTTCAGCCCGTCGACCAGCGCCTTCATCTGGTCGATGTGAGCGCCGTCCGGCGCGTTCCACGAGCGCCACTGGTGGCCGTAGACGGGGCCCAGCTCGCCCTGCGCGTTGGCCCACTCGTCCCAGATGGTGACGCCGTTCGCCTGGAGCGTGCGCACGTTGGTGTCCCCCGCGAGCATCCAGAGCAGCTCGTGGAAGATGGACTTCACGTGCAGCTTCTTCGTGGTGACCAGCGGGAAGCCTTGCGTCAGGTCGAACCGCAACTGAGGGCCGAAGACACTGAGCGTGCCCGTGCCGGTGCGGTCACCCTTCTTCGTTCCGTGCTTGAGGACGTGGTCGAGCAGGTTCAGATAGGGCTGCATGGGGCCGAGGCGTGTACGTCGCCCTCGGGTAGGTGTTCAAGCAACAACGGCGTCGGAAGACCACCTCATGTCCGCCAGTCACCTTGGGGGCTGTCTCCGAGGGGCACCGACACGCCTTCTCATTGGACGCGCGACGCGCCCCACCGGTACAAGCCGGAACCCATGAAGATCTACACCAAGACGGGTGACGCGGGAGAGACGGGCCTGTTCGGGGGCGGTCGTGTCGCGAAGGACGACGCCCGTGTGGACGCATACGGCGAAGTGGATGAGCTCAACGCGACGCTCGGCCTCGCGCGAGGCTCTTCCCTGCCGCAGGAGCTGGACGCGATGCTGCACCGGCTCCAGGACCAGCTCTTCACGGTGGGCGCGGTGATGGCGACCCCCGCGGGCACGAAGGCGTCCGCGCACATCCCCTCGCTCAAGGCGGAGTGGGCGGCGGACATGGAGCACGCCATCGACCGCTTCGAGGGCGAGCTGCCGAAGATGACCCACTTCATCCTGCCCGGGGGCACGCAGGGCGCCGCCGCGCTGCACCTGGCGCGCACGGTGTGCCGTCGCGCCGAGCGCCGCGCCGTCCCGCTGCTGCGCGACGGGACGATTCCCAAGGACGTGGTGGTTTTCCTCAACAGGCTCTCCGACCTGCTCTTCGTCATGGCTCGCGTGGCCAACCACCGCGCCCAGGTGGAAGACGTGAAGTGGATTCCGGAGAAGCCGTCCGCGACGTAGTGCTTCCTGGATTTCCGCCGTGCTGCCCACCGCCCATCTCCGCGACCTCGCCCGGTCCGTTGGCTTCGACCTTGTCGGCTTCGCTCGCGCGGAGCCCATTCCTCCCACCTTCCTCATGGAGTGGCTGGAGGCGGGCTTCGCGGCGGACATGGATTGGATGGGCGAGCGGGCCGCCGAGCGGCTGGACGTCGACCGGCTGCTGCCGGGTGCCCGGACGGTCATCTCCTTCGTCAACAACTACTGGCGCGATGACGAGGAGTCGGTGGGCTCGCCCATCGCCCGGTATGCGCGCGGACGCGACTACCACTCCACGCTGCGCGACAGGATGAAGACCTTCCGCAAGGCCGCTGCCCTGATGTTCCCCGGCCTGGGGACGTATGGGAGCGTGGACAGCGGCCCGCTGATGGAGAAGGTGTGGGCGGCGCGCGCGGGGCTGGGCTACGTGGGGAAGAACGGCTGTTTCATCACCGAGCCGTATGGCTCGTGGGTGCTGCTGGCCACGCTCATCCTCGATGCCGAGGTGGACGATTATGGGACAGGGCCGGCGGCGGACCGGTGTGGCGCGTGTCGCCGCTGTCTCATGTCCTGTCCCACGGGCGCGCTGGTGGGCAATGGCCGTGTGGACGCACGGGCGTGTCTGTCCTACCAGACCATCGAGAACCGCGAGCAGCAGGTGCCGGAGGCCTTCCGGCTCAAGTTCGACAACCTCATCTTCGGGTGCGACATCTGCCAGCAGGTGTGTCCACTCAACCGGCGTCCCGTGTTCGCGGAGCATCCGCGCTTCGCGCCCCGAGCGGTGGCGGAGCTGGGCACGCTGGAGCTGGCGGGGCTCACACCGACACAGTACGAGGCGCTCATCCCCGGTACAGCGTTGGCACGTGCCCGGTATGACGTGCTCCGCCGCAACGCTGTGTATGCGTTGGGCGTGGCCAGGCAGGCGGACTCGCGATACCTGCTCGAAAAGCTCTGCGGCGATTCGAGCGAATTGGTACGTACCGCCGCTCAATGGGCGCTCTGCAAGCTCGACCCCTGAATCCCCCTGCTGAAGCTTCGCCGCTTCGCGGGGTGTATGCCGCGTTGCTCATCCAGGTCGTCATCAGCGCGGGGACGTATCTGGCGGCGAAGCGGGCCATGACGGAGCTGCCGCCGCTCACCGTGGTGTTGTGGCGCTTCTTCCTGAGCGGGCTGGTGTTCGTGGTGCTCTTGCTGGTGCTGCCCGGGCCGAAGCTGCCACCGCGCGATGCGTGGCGCCGCATCTTCATCCTGGGCCTGCTGGCGGGGCCGGTGAACCAGGTGTTCTTCTTCAGCGGGCTCGCGCGCTCCACCGCGGCGCACGGCGCGCTGCTCTATGCGCTCACGCCGCTGGGCGTCTATCTGTTGAGCCTCGCGCGCGGACAGGAGCGAGCGTCCGCGCGGACGCTCGTGGGCATCGCGACCGCCTTCGTGGGCGTGGTGGTGCTGTTGCTGGGCCGAGGGCTGGCGGACGCACGTGGCTCCATGCTGGGGGACGTGCTCATCCTCGGCGCGGTGCTGGCGTGGGTCGTCTATACGACGGAGGGAAAGCCCTTCGTCGCGGTCCACGGTCCGCTGCGCGCGACGGCGTGGTGCATGACGATGTCCACGGTGTTGATGCTGCCCTTCGCGCCGTTCGTGGCGAACACAGACATGTTGATGGCCGCGAGCACGACGGCCAAGGGCTGCATCGTCTACCTGGGACTGCTGACGTCGGTGGTGGCGTACGTGCTCTGGTACTACGCGCTGTCGAAGGTGTCGGCGTCGAAGGTGGCCATCTTCTCCAACCTCCAGCCCGCCGCGACGGCGCTCGCGGCCTGGTTGCTGCTGGACGAGTCCCTGCATTGGGAAATCGCGGTGGGTGGGGTGCTCGTCCTCGCGGGCGTGCGACTCACCCAGACGGTGGTGGCCCGCGCTCCGCCGACGGCGCCCCTGCCTCCCGTGGCGGGGCGCCCGGCGACCTGAGCGGCTACTGCGGGTCCCACCCCGCGTTCACCGTCACCCGGTCCAACGCGCGCACCGTGACGTACGGGACGAAGCCCGCGGCGCGAGAGCGCGTGTACGCATCCGCGACGTGGGCGGACTGGACGGCGTAGTCGGTGGACAGCACCAGCTTGCCCGCGGCGCGCACCCGGGCGGCGTTGGCGCGATTCTCCGCGCACCAGCCCGCGTCGCACGCCACGTCGTCGGACCAGTACATGTCCTCCATGCCCAGACCGTCGATGGCGGGTAGATAGGCCGCGTCATCGACGAGCTCCGGGGAGTTCTGCGGCACCACCTTGAAGGCCGGGTCGCGCGCCTTCGCGTACTGGCTGATGCGGGCGATGAGGGCCACCATCTTCCGCGCGAGGTCGGCGCGGTTGGTGCCCGCGGAGCCGGCGGGAATCTCCTCGTACGTCACCACCATGTCCAGGTAGCAGCCGGTGAAGCCCGCGGCGAGCGCGCGGTCGATGCGGCCCTGGACGATGGGCCACCAGCGCTCGTCCCAGTACTTCACGTACTGCTCATCGGGCCAGCCATCCACGGGGCCCAGCTTCAGGTCCGCGGGCACCTGACTCCACTCGGGGCGGTACTCCTCGATGGCGCCAATCTCGAAGTAGGCGAGCACCTGCTTGCCCCGGGTCTTGAGCGCGGAAATCTCGGCGGCGGTGAAGTAGCCGCTGGAGCCGTCTCGCACCAACTCGACGATGGCGAGGTCGAACTTCGAGGCGGCAATCGCGTCGAGCTTGCCCTGGGGATAGTTGGTGAGCTGGTACGTGAAGCTGCTGACGCCCTCCCACGGCACCGGCGTGCCCGCGTCCGTGGACGTGCCCGCGTCGGTGGGAGTTCCAGCGTCCGTCGGAGTGCCCGCATCCGTGGGCGTGCCCGCATCGGTGGGAGTCCCCGCGTCCGACGCCGCCACCTGCACTCGCACCACGAGCAGGTCCAGCAGCGACGCATCCGCCGAGGACTCCGTGCGGTAGCGCAGCTTCACGGGGCCACCGGAGAAGAACCGCGCGGGGGAGGTGAGGGCCAGCGACGTCGCGGACCACCTCCACGACTGCGCGAAGGCGTTGTCACCCACGATGACCCAGGCGCCCGTCGAGTAGTCCCACGCCTCGAACAGCCAGCGCATCGCCGACTTCGTCGGGCCCCGGAAGTTCACGCCGATTTCAGCCGCGACGACGGTGTCCGCGCTCACTCCCGAGGGCAGAGGATAGGTGCAGGTGGCGGAGCTGTTGGGGGCGAACTCGACATACTCCGCCCAGCGGTCCTGCGTCCCGGACAGTGTCTGCGTGTGCAGGCCCTGGACGCCCTGGCCCGAGCCGATGGAGCCCCGCGCGAGCTGGAGGGTGGCGCAGGTGAGTGTCTGCGCATCGGGGAGTATCGCGCCGCGCTCGTCGTCGAGCGGATCACTCGCACTGCTTCCACCGCACGCGGCCAGCAAGGCCAGGCAGGTCCAGGTCAACCACTTCACGGCGACTCGCATGCAACGACTCCTCGGGGTGTGGGAACGCGGCGGCCATTAACGCCGTGCGCGAGGCATCAGCAATGCGAAGTCGTGGTGCGCGCGCCGACGCGCGAAGGCTCGCGCTCTCCTGCTGGAACATTCGTTTCCGCCTGGATGGCATGTGGTGCACGGCCCGCGTCTGCGTACACTGGTGAGATGCTTCGCGCGGGTGAGGACCTGTTCCAGGTGGAGGAGTTGCTGTGGGTGCTGAACGCGCCCACGGGCAAGGGCATCTACGACTTCGGCTTCGACCGGTTCTTCGCCTGTCGTCGTCCGTATCAACTGCCCGACTCGCTGGAGGTGGTGGCGCGCGTGGGCGTGTGGAACGACTACGCCGAGCGCTACCGCGAGCTGGCGGCGGAGGGCGTGAAGCTGGTGCACTCACCGGAGCAGCACCTGCTCGCGACGGAGCTGCCGCACTGGTACCCGCGGCTCACGGACCTCACGCCGCGCAGCGTCTGGTACGACACACGACCGGACGCGAAGACGGTGGAGGACACGCTCGGGTGGCCCGTCTTCGTGAAGGGCGAGCGACAGACGAGCCGCCACCGCAAGTCGCTCTCCATCATCGAGGGGCCCGAGCAATTCGAGCGCGCGATGGCGACCTACGCGACGGACCCCATCCTCCACTGGCAGCGCGTGGTGTGTCGGGAGCTGCGCCCGCTGCGCCGCGTGGAGGAGGGCGCGCCGGACCGCATCCCCTCCTCGTTCGAGTTCCGCACCTTCTGGTGGCGCGGTGAGCTGGTGGGGTGGGGGCCCTACTGGTGGCAGGGGACGCCGTACACGATGAACGAGGCGGAGCAGCGCGAGGCGCTCGGCCTGGGGCGCGAGGTGCCGCGCAGAATGGACGTACCCTTCCTCGTCGTGGACCTGGCGCAGGAGGTCTCCGGCCGCTGGATTGTCATCGAGTGCAATGACGGCCAGGAGAGCGGCTACGCGGGGGTCTCTCCCTTCGCGCTGTGGCGGAACATCCTGGAGCTGCAACGCGCGCGGTGAGGCGCGCGGTGCCCCTGGCGGAGCTCAGTCCCCGTTGGGGTCCCACTCGGAGATGTCTTTGTTCTTGGGCTCCGGCGGAACCGTGGGCCGCAGCGGGTTGGACGGCGGCGGCGTGGGCTTCTTCGTGGCCGCGACAGGCGCGGGCGGCGGCTCGTCGAGCAGCGGGTCCTTCGCGTCGTCGTCGGTGGCGGCGATGGTGGGCGCGGGCTTCGCGGGCGCGGGCTTCACCGGCTCCATCCGGGGCGGCGGCTTCGCCGCGGCCGTGGGCGCGGGCGCATCCAGCGGCTCCAAATCACTGAGGTCGGGCTCGGCCTCCGGTTCGGGCTTCGGCTCGGGCTTCGCGGGCTTCGGCTCGGAGTCGGAGGCGCGGTAGACGCCCTGCCGCGACACGGTGGGCACGGGCGTGGTGTCGACGGGCGCCGCCACGGCGGGGACATCCTCCGCGGGAGGGCGCGAGTCCTCGGCGGGGACGCTGTCCGCGCGGTAGCTGTCGCGACGCCCGCGGACCGAGTCCCGGTCCGGACGCGCGTCACCGAAAGGGTCCTCCTCGCGGTTCGTCGTGCGCCGGCCCTCCGAGTCCCCCGAGTCTCCGAAGGGGTCCTCTTCCCGGCTCACGGGCTTCTTCGAGGAGGTCCGCCCGCGACGAGAAGGAGGGTCCGCCACCACGCTGTCGGGCAGGCCGCGCAGCGACGAGTGACGCTCGCTGCAGTCGCCTCGGTTCTCCGTGCAGATGCTCAGGCACTGGGTGAGCTTCTTCACGGTGCGACTGCTGCCGCCGTACTCGATGGAGCAGTCCTCCTTGCAGGTGGCGTAGTCCTCCTGACAGCCGGAGGGGACAGCGCCGCGCTGGGCGCTGGCGGGGGTGGCGGCGAGGGCCAGAAGCAGGAAGGGCAGGAGACGCATGGCAATTTCGAAAACTACCAGTCTTCGTGCCTCCCGGCGCCAGGGGGGCGCGCTATGGTTCAGGGGCGCGGCCGGAGCGCCAAGAGGAGGAACATGGCTGTCAGGGTGGGCATCATCGGGAGCCATGGTCTGGAGCAGTTGTTGGGGCTCTCCGGTCGGTTGGAGACCCACACCCTCGAAACCCCCTTCGGTCCCCACGCGGGCCCCGTCGTCTCGGGAGAGCTGGACGGCGTCTCCGTCGTCTACGTGCCCCGCCACGGCGCGGGCCACGTCTTCAACGCCACCCGGGCTCCCTACCGCGCCAACCTCTTCGCGCTGAAGCAACTGGGCGTCACCCACGTGCTGGCGACGGGCACGGTGGGCAGCCTCCAGGAGCACCTGCCTCCGCTCCAACTGGTCGTCCCGGACCAGGTCATCGACCGCACCTACCGCCGCCCCTGCACCTTCTACGACGACCTCGCGGTCCACGTGGAGCTGGACTCGCCCTTCTGCGGCACGCTGCGTCAGGTCCTCGCCAATGCGGCCACCGCGAGTGGCGCCGTCGTGGCCACCCAGGCGACGTATGTCTGCGTGGAGGGCCCCGCGCTCAGCACCCGCGCGGAGAGCCTGCTGTACCGGCAGTGGGGCGCGGACCTGGTGGGGATGACGGCCATGCCGGAGGCCCGGCTCGCCCGCGAGGCGGAGCTGCACTACGCGCTGGTGGCGCTGCCCACGGACTACGACTCCTGGCAGCCGCTGCCTCCGGGGCAGGAGCATGAGGCCCTGCTGGCGCGGCTGTCCCACAACGTGCAGGCCGTCACCGCCAAGGGGGCCGCGTTGATCCGCCGCGCGCTGCCTCGCATCGCCGAAGCGCCGTCCGCGTGTCGCTGCGACTCCGCCCTGGCGATGGCGCTGTGGACCGAGCGCTCCCGCATCCCCGACGAGGTGCGCTCCCGCCTTCGTCCACTGTTGGGCAGATATCTTCCGCCGAACGTCGTCTAGCCAGACGAGGGCTTGCCCGGTCGCCTACTGCCAACGGGCGTCCTCAACCCCACCTTCCGTTACCCGAGCGTCGGGAGCGAGGAGGGAAGGATGCGGCTGCCCAGGCTCAAGTACCTCACGTGGCGTGAGTTCGCCCGGCGCTTCGTGAAGGAGTTCCAGGAAGACACCGTCACGGACATCGCGGCGCAGCTCTCCTACTACCTGCTGTTCTCGCTGTTCCCCTTCCTCTTCTTCCTCGTCACGCTGGTGGCGTACCTGCCCTTCGCTCCCGGCGCGGTGGACGCGATGCTGGACCGCATCCGCCCGCTCGTCCCCGGCGACGCGCTGGGCCTGGTGACGCAGCACCTGACGTCGTTGGTGGACCAGCCCCGGCCCAAGCTGCTGACGGTGGGTCTGGTGCTGGCCTTGTGGTCGGCCTCGCGCGGCGCGGATGCCCTGCGCAAGGCGCTCAACCTGGCCTACGACGTGCCCGAGTCGCGTCCGGTGTGGAAGACGCAAGGGCTGGCCATGCTGATGACGCTCGTCGGCACCCTGCTCATCCCGCTGTCCTTCGCGGTGTTCCTGCTCGGCGGTCGGCTGGGGGCGTGGCTCGCGACGCGGCTGCACGTGCAGGAGGCCTTCTACGTCGTCTGGTCCTGGGTGCGCTGGCCGTTCACCGCGGGCCTGGTGATGCTGGTGCTGTCGCTCTGCTACTACCTGCTGCCGGACGTGAAGCAGCGCTTCAAGTACATCACCCCGGGCTCCATCTTCGGCACGCTGGTGTGGATGGCGAGCACGTGGGGCTTCACGCAGTACGTGGAGCACTTCGGCAAGTACAACGTCACCTATGGCTCCATCGGTGGCGTGGTGGTGCTGCTCTTGTGGCTCTACATCTCCGGGCTGGTGTTCATCCTCGGTGGAGAGCTGAACGCCATCCTGGAGCACGCGTCGGCGGAGGGGAAGGAGAAGGGCGCGCGCCAGTTCGGCGAGGCCGCTCCGGCGGAGCCTCCCATCAAGACGCCCGGGGCCGCCAAGAGCGCCGCCAGTGCGAAGCGCTCCCGGCTGGCCTTCTGGCGCTGGAAGCGCCGCGTGGCCCGGGGGAAGTCCCCCGAGCCGTCCGGAGCGGAAATGGAGCGCGGGCCTCCATCCTCGCTGCACTGAGCCCGGCTCGGGCGAAAGCTACTTCCCGCCCAGCTTCTGCTTGATGGCGGGCAGCTGCCCCGGGCTGTTGTTGCTGCCGCGCAGGCCCTTCTTGGAGATGAACTCCTGAAGGTCGGAGATGCGCTGCTTGTTGGTGGGGTGGGTGCTCAGCCACTTCATGACGCCGGGCGTGTTGCCCTGCTGGGCCTGGAGCTTCTGGAAGAAGCTGATGAGCCCCTTGGGGTCGAAGCCGGCGCCGGAGGAGTAGCGCGCGCCGAACTCGTCCGCCTCCAGCTCCTCGCTGCGGCTGTGCGCCAGCATGGCGCCGCCCCCGACGAGCTGCGCGGCGACCTGGGCCGCGGCGCCCGGGTTCTGCCCCAGCGCGAGCTGGGTGACGGTCTGCAGGCCCATCTGGTTCACCATGGCCCGCGCCGAGTGACGGCCGACGACGTGGCCCGCCTCGTGCGCCATGACGCCCGCCAGCTCCGCCTCCGTGTCGGCGGCCAGGATGAGGCCCGTGTAGACGTAGAGGTAGCCGCCCGGCGTGGCGAACGCGTTCACCATCTTCGGGTCGTCGATGACGTTGATCTTCCACCTCACGCCCGGCCGGTCCTTGGTGGCCTGCTTGATGATGGGCGCGGAGAGGTTGCGGACGTACTCGACGATGGTCGGGTCCTCCACGTACTTGATCTTCTCCTTCTGCTCGAGCTCGGCCTTGACCTGCTTGCCGATCTCCTCCTCCTGCTCATCCGAGACGAAGGTCTTCGCGAGTGCCTTCTCCGCCTGGACGCGCTGCGTAGTGCAGCCTGTCGTGAGACCCATGAGGAGGGCCAGGCTCCATACCGCTGAGAGAATCCGCTGCATGACCGAGGACGCCTTTCTTTGCCGGTTGATGCGTTGAGACCGCGACCTGCCCGGACTCTTGGGCAGCGTCCGCCTCCTCGGCAAGTCCCTCGTGTGGGTTCCGACGGGATGAGTGGGGCGCGGGACTCCTGGCGTCCGGGAGCCGGAGGGCTCGTGCGCCTCGCGGGGCCCCCGCCGAGTCTTGCGGCGCCCTGGCGACGTACGGAGGTTTGGCGGTGAGGAGAGGAGGTCGTGATGTCGCGTCCGGTCTGGGTGGGCTCGCTGAGCTTCGGCCTCGTGACGCTCCCGGTGAGGGTGCACGGCGCCGTCGTCTCCCGGCAGGTCCAGTTCCACCTGCTGCATGACGCGGATGGCGCGCGCATCCAGAACAAGCGGGTGTGCACGGCGGACGGCGAGGAGGTGCCGCTGGAGCACGTGGTGCGGGGCTACACGCTGGCGGACGGCCGGAGCGTCACCGTGACGAGCGGGGAATTGGACGCGCTGGAGCCCATGGCCAGCCGGGTCATCGCGCTGGAGTCGTTCGTGGACCCCGCGAGCGTGGACGACCTGCTGGTGGACACGTCGTACCACCTGATGCCCGCCAGGGGCGCGGAGCACGCGCATGCGCTGCTGGCGGCGGGCCTGCGCGAGTCGGGCCGCGTGGGCGTGGGGCGGTGGGTGCTGTATCAGAAGGGGCACCTGTGTCTCGTGCGGCCGCATGGGCGGGGGCTCGTGCTGTCCACGCTGCACGCCGTGGATGAAGTGGTGTCCCAGGAGCGGCTCACCGGGCTGGAGCAGGACGCGCCGGCCCTCGAGCCCGGTGAGCTCGCGGCGACGCTGCGACTCATCGAGGCGCGCTCCGCCGACTTCGACCCCCGGAGCTACCCGGATGTCCACCGCGAGCGGGTGATGGCCTTCCTGGAGCGCAGGGCTCGCGCGCAGGCCCGGACCCGGACGCGACGGGCGCCTCCAGAGGTGACGCCGCGAGAGATGGAGGCGGGGCCGTTGCCAGGCGCGCTGGCGCGGGGCGTGGACGCGCTCCGGGCGGGCTCGCCGCCGCCCATGGAAGGCGCGCTCCGGCTGCGACCCCGGATGGCGGCTCGGGAGGTCCGGGAGCGGAGCGGTGACACTCCGACCCGGGGGCCGGAGGGGCCTTCCGAAGAGGAGGAGCCCGGGGGCGGAGAGCCGTCATCCTGAGCGGGTGGCCCCGCCGCGACATACCCCTCCCGGGGCCTCGGCGGGGATGATCGCCCGCCGGGAGCTTCGGGGAAGGAGGCCTCCGGTGCGCCGTCGAGGCCCTCCCCGGACATGTGCGCGAGCCGACACGCACAAGAAATGCGTGGGTGGGGAGGGCGCCGGTGCTATGTGCCCGAGCGGATGCCTGAGTTACCCGAAGTGGAAATCGCCCGGCGCAACCTGGTGCGCTGGTTCGATGGACGACGCCTCGTGCGCGCGGAGGCGGATGATACCCGCGTCTTTCGCGGCGCCGAGCGTGGCGCCTTCGCGCGACTTCACGGGCGGCTGGAGTCGCTCGTCCGGCGGGGCAAGTACCTCCTCTTCGCCTTCGAGGAAGGCCGAGGCCTCTTGGGCCACCTGGGCATGACGGGCAAGTTCGTCCGGCGCTCGGAGGCGGACGTCGTTCCCTACAGCCGCGCCCGCTTCCACCTGGACAACGGGCAGGTGCTGCACTTCGCCGACGCGCGCATGTTCGGCCGCATGGAGCCGGCCCCCTCCTCGGAGCTGCGCTCCCTGGACGTGGTGAAGGCCCTGGGAAGAGATCCGCTGGCGGACGGCCTCACCGCCGGGCAGCTCGCGGAGGCCGTGGCGTCCTCGAAGCAGGACCTGAAGGTCGCCCTGATGGACCAGGCGCGCATCGCCGGCCTGGGCAACATCCACGCCGCGGAGGCGCTGTTCCGCGCCGGCCTCCACCCCGCCAGGAAGCCCTCCACCCTCACCCCCGACGACTGGAAGCGCCTGGTCCAGGCCATCCGCGCCAGCATCGACTTCGGCCTCGAGGAGCAGGCGGGTGAGGAGCCCGTGTACCTGGAGGATGGGGGGGCGGAGAACCTGTTCCTGGTGTACGGACGCGGTGGCGGCCCGTGCTCCAAGTGCGCCTCGCCGGTGGAGTCCTTCACCCAGGCGGGACGCACCACTTATGCCTGTCCGAAGTGCCAACCCCGGGGGAGGACAGGGAAATGACCCTGGACGTCCTGTCGTTCACGGCGCGAACTCGCGGCCCGGTTGGCGTTGACACCCCCCTGTCCCGTGGCTTGAATCGCCCGCCTTTCCGACCCGGCCGCCCAGAGCGGCCCTGGAGATCGTTGCCCATGTCTCACGTCCTGCTGGCGGCGCTGCTCGTCGCTTCCTCCACGGCCACCGCCCAGGTGCCGGCTGGGGGCACGCCTCCGCCCGCGCCCGCGGAGGCCGCGCCCGCCCCCGCCCCC
>Ga0126314_10000615_pt1 | contig 16951 bp, 14 predicted proteins | sample Plot105B_FD_92535 | JGI IMG/M metagenome (GOLD analysis project Ga0126314, IMG submission 92535) | Serpentine soil microbial communities from UC McLaughlin Reserve, CA, USA - Plot105B | ecosystem: Environmental > Terrestrial > Soil > Grasslands | place: USA: UC McLaughlin Reserve, Lake County...
AAGGTCGGCAGTGCGGAGGTGATCAAGAAGCTGATGGAGCTGGGTGAGATGGCCACGCTCACCCAGACCCTGCCCGACGAGACGGTGACGGCTCTGGCGGAGGCGCTGGGCCAGAAGATCGAGATCGTCAGCGCCGCCGAGGAGGAGGTCGCCGAGCCGGTCTACGAGGACTCGGACGCGGACCTGACCGACCGCCCGCCGGTCGTGACCATCATGGGTCACGTCGACCACGGGAAGACCTCGCTGCTCGACGCAATCCGCGAGACCGAGGTCGTCGCCGGCGAGGCCGGGGGCATCACGCAGCACATCGGCGCCTACCAGGTGCACCAGAACGGCAACCGGATCACCTTCCTCGACACGCCCGGTCACGAGGCGTTCACCGCCATGCGCGCACGCGGCGCGAAGGTCACGGACCTCGCGGTGATCGTCGTGGCGGCTGACGACGGCGTGATGCCGCAGACGGTCGAGGCGATCGACCATGCCAAGGCAGCGGATGTGCCGATCCTCGTGGCGGTCAACAAGATCGACCGCCCGGATGCGCAGCCCGACCGGGTGCGTAACGAGCTCGCCTCCCAGGGCCTCACACCCGAGGACTGGGGGGGCGAGACGATCTTCGTCGACGTCTCCGCGAAGACGAAGGAGGGTCTGGACCACCTGCTGGAGATGATCGGCCTCGCCGCCGAGCTGGAGGAGCTCAAGGCCAACCCCGACGCGTTCGCCTCCGGCTACGTCATCGAGTCCCACCTCGATCCAGGCCGCGGCCCGGTTGCGACCGTGCTCGTCCAGCGCGGGACGCTCAAGGTCGGCGACGCGGTCGTCGGCGGATCCACATGGGGGAAGGTCCGAGCGATGCTCGACTTCACCGGCTCGCGCGTCGAGGAGGCCGGCCCTGGCGATCCCGCCGAGGTCCTCGGGATGAACGACGTCTCCGAGGCAGGCGAGCGATTCGAGGTCGTCGAGAACGAGCGTCGCGCCCGCCAGCTTGCACAGGAGCGCAGTCAACGCCTCAAGGCGGAGTCCCTGGCCCGCCAGCAGGCCCGCAAGGTCAGCCTCGAGGAGGTCTTCTCGAAGGCCACCGAGGGCGAGATCAAGGAGCTCCCGGTGGTCCTCAAGGCCGACGTATCCGGGTCGCTCGAGGCGCTCCAGGACGAGATCGCCAAGCTGCCGCAGGAGCGCATCGTGGTGGACGTCATCCACTCCGCGCCGGGCGGCATCACCGAGTCCGACGTCATGCTCGCCGCGGCCTCCGACGCCATCATCATCGGCTTCAACGTCCGCCCGCTCGCCGACGCCCGCCGCGCTGCTGAGCGCGAGGGCGTCGAGATCCGCACCTACTCGGTGATCTACAAGGTCACCGAGGAGCTGCGGGCAGCGCTCGAGGGAATGCTCGAGCCGGAGGAGGTCGAGGAGGCCATTGGTCAGGCCGAGGTCAAGGAGCTCTTCCGCGCCTCGCGGGTCGGGACGATCGCCGGCTGCCAGGTCACCGACGGCAAGGTCACACGCACCGCCCAGGTGCGGCTGGTCCGCGATGGGACCGTGGTCTGGACCGGACGGGTCGGGTCGCTGCGCCGCTTCAAGGACAACGTCCAGGAGGTCGACGAGGGCCTCGAGTGCGGCATCGTGCTCGAGGGCTACCAGGACGTGAAGGTGGACGACGTCCTGGAGTTCTTCGAGACGCGCCAGGTCGAGCAGACGCTGGAGTAGGCCCGGAGGGTCGGCGGCCCCATCCGTTCGGCGACCTGCTCGGCCTAGACTCACTTGGTGACCACGTACCTCTGCGTCGTCGAGGTGCGCCTGCACCTCAACGAATCCCACGACCTGAAGGGCAAGCGGAAGCTCCTTCATTCCCTGAAAGCCCAGCTACGGCAGCGTTTCGGGGCTTCCGTCGCCGAGGTCGACGGCCACGACACCTGGCAGCGGACGACGCTCGTATGCGCGCTCGTTGGGGATGCCGACGTGGGGCGGCGCGCGGATGAGCTTCAGCGGTTCGTCGAATCGCGCTGTCCCGATGGCTCCGCCTTTGATCGAGACCTCCTGACTCTCGGCGACATCCGCGGATGAGAACGACCGTGGCGCTGAGGTCGTTGCGCTAGAGTCGCCGGCCGATGGCCCAGCGCATGAGAAGGGTCAACGAGCTCATGCGCGAAGTGATCGGGTCCGCGATCGCTGCCGAGCTCGAGGACCCGCGCATTGGATTCGTGACCGTGACCTCCGTGGACACAAGCCCCGACCTACGCTCGGCGCGCGTGTACGTGAGCGTGCTCGGCGATGAGACGGAGCGCGAGTCGACGCTGGCCGGGTTGCGCTCCTCGCATGGCGTTCTCCAATCCGCGATCGCGCGTGAGACCCGTATCAAGCGCACGCCCACATTGACGTTCCACTACGACGACGCACCCGAGCGCGGCGTGCGGATCTCGAGGCTGCTCGAGGATGAGTGAGGCTCCCGCCGCGGTGGCACAGCGCTCCGACGCGACGCTGGCTGAGGTGGCCCAGGAGCTTCGAGCGTCGGGCAGGTTCCTGCTGACGACTCACGAGGGGCCCGACGGCGACGCGCTGGGCTCGCTGCTCGCGACCCACAAGCTGCTGCAGCAGCTCGGCAAGGACTCGGTCATGTTCCTGGCGGCGAAGGAGTTCCCCCTGCCCGTCGAGTACCGGTTCCTGGCGCTCGAGGAGGTCTTCCACGAGCCGCCGGTGGACGTCGTGGACCGCGTTCTCGTCTTCCTTGACTGCGGCAATATCGACCGCATGCCGGTGGACTTCCTCCGCCGCGACGACGCCAAGATCCTCAACCTCGACCACCACCACGACAACACACGGTTCGGCACGCTGAACCTGGTCGACACTGACGCATCGTGCACCGCCGAGATCCTCTTCCGGCTGGCCAAGCTGCTGGGCGCCGAGATCACGCCCGAGATCGCGACTGCGCTCTATGTGGCCCTGGTCACCGACACCGGTCGCTTCATGTACGAGAACACGAGCGCCGACGCCCATCGCATGGCGGCCGATCTGATCGAGGCCGGGGTGGACGTCCACGACATCTATCGCCGCCTGTATGAGCGGGTCCCGCTCGAGAAGCTCCACCTGGTCGCCCGCGCCGTTCAGCGGATCCAGAGGCTGGACGATTGCAAGCTCGCCGTGACCTACATCTCGGCCGACGACTACATCGAGACCGGCTCGAACGAGGCGCTCACCGAGGGGATCATCGACCACGTACGTGCACTAGAGGGCACCGAGGTCGCGGCCATGATCCGCGACAAGACCGACGGCGGATCGCGCGCCCGGAAGGTCAGCCTGCGCTCCGCCACGGGCACGGTCGACGTCTCGGCGATCGCCCAGCGGTACGGCGGCGGCGGACATCCCCGTGCGGCGGGCTTCTCGACCGATCTGACGTATGACGAGCTACTCGAGGTCCTCTGCACCGAGGTCGGGGCACAGCTCGGCATCTCCTAGCCCGGAGCCCGGCGTGACCGCTGACGCTCCCCCGCCTGGCGTGCTGCTCGTCGACAAGCCGGCCGGCATCACGTCCCATGACGCCGTGGCCAGCGTGCGCCGCGAGCGGAGGCAGAAGACGGGGCACGCCGGCACGCTCGACCCGTTCGCGACCGGACTGCTGCTCCTGCTGCTCGGCCGCGAGGCAACCCGTGAGCAGGCCCGCTTCATGGCGTTGCAAAAGACGTATCGCGCGGTCGCCCGGTTCGGCGCGGTATCGACCACCGGAGACCCCGAGGGCGAGATCACGGAGACGGGGGTAACCTCATCCGAACCGCTCGAGTTGCCCACCGGTGACATCACCCAGCGCCCCCCGGCGTACTCCGCCGTGAAGGTGGGGGGCGTCCGCGCCTACAAGCTGGCACGGAGGGGGGAGGACGTGGAGGTCCCGAAGCGGCAGGTGACCTTGTATCGCTTCGACCAGCTCTGGCGGCGCGATGATCGCGCCGAGTTCGAGATCGAGTGCTCTTCGGGTACGTACGTCCGGAGCCTCATCGCCGACCTGGGCGATGCCTACTGCGAGTCGCTTCGACGCACCGCCGTCGGGCCGTTCAGCGTCGAAGACGCGGGGACGCTGCTGCCGCTTGCCGACGCCTTGGCGCTGATCTCCGAGCCGGCGTGAAAGGCTTCCGCGCCGGATGAGCATCAAGGTCACCTCGCTTCCCGACGCCGAGCACCGGTCACGTTACGTCGCGATCGGGACGTTCGACGGCGTGCACGTGGGTCATCGTCAGGTGATCGACCGCGCCGACACGGTTCTGACCTTCGAGCCCCACCCTCTCCGGATCCTCCATCCGGACGCGACGCCGAAGCTGATCATGCCGTTCGAGATCAAGCGCGACGTCATCGAGGGGCTGCGCGTCCAGGAGCTGGTCGTGATCCCGTTCAATCGCGAGTTCTCGACGATCCCGGCGGAGGACTTCTGCGGCCGCATCCTCGTCGAGAGGCTGGGCGCCGAGAAGGTCTCCGTTGGGGAGAACTTCCGCTTCGGCGCGAAGGCCAAGGGAGACCCCGAGATGCTCGCCGCCCGCGACGAGTTCGAGGCGCGCGTCGTCCCGCTGGTCGAGGTGGACGGTGAGATCGTGTCCTCGAGCCGGATCCGCTCACTGATCGCGGCCGGGGAGATCGACGTCGCCAACCGCTGCCTCGGTGCGCCATTTCTGTTCGAGGGCGAGGTTGTGGAGGGAGACGGGCGCGGGCGGACGCTCGGCTTTCCCACGGCCAACCTGGTTCCGCCCGACGGCCTCGTCACTCCCGGCCACGGCGTGTACGCGGCATTCGCGAACGGCCAGCCGGCAGCGGTCAATGTCGGCATCCGGCCGACCTTCGAAACCGGACGCGGGCTCCTGATCGAGGCGTACCTGATCGACTTCGACGGCGACCTCTACGGCAAGACGTTACGGATCGCGTTCGTCGCCCGGTTGCGTGGCGAGCGGCGGTTTCCAGGCACGGAAGAGCTCATCTCACAGATGCATCGGGACGTCGCGGAGGCGCGAGACCTCTGTGCTAGCTTCACTCCTTAATCTTTTGCGGGCGCCTTCGGCGCCCTTACACGCCAGTTTCGGAGCTAGAGCTCCTCACCGGAATACTTGATGTCCCTCACGAAGGAACAAAAGCAGGAGCTCATCGGCCAGTACGGCCAAAAGGACGGTGACACCGGCTCCGCCGAGGTCCAGATCGCGCTGCTGACCGAGCGCATCAACCACCTGACCGAGCACCTCCGGCACCACAGCAAGGATCACCACTCGCGCCGGGGCCTGCTGATGATGGTCGGCAAGCGCCGCCGCCTCCTGCGGTACCTCGAGAGCGCGGATCTCGACCGCTATCGCAAGGTCGTCTCGGACCTCGGCCTGCGACGGTGATTTCGGCGGGCGAGCAGGCGCCCGGCTTCTCGCTCCCGGACCACGAGGGCACAGACGTCTCGCTCGCGGACTTCCAGGGCCGCAAGGTCGTCCTGGTGTTCTACCCCCTCGATTTCAGCCCGGTGTGCACCGATCAGCTCTCGGTGTATCAGGAGGTCCTCCCGCAGATCGACGAAGCCGGCGCGACGCTGGTGGGAATCAGCGTCGACTCGTCATGGGCCCACCGCGCCTTTCGGGACAAGCTCGGCCTCACCATGCCGCTGCTGTCCGACTTCGAGCCGAAGGGGGGCGTCACCCGCGCCTACGGTGCCTACATCGACAAGGTCGGCCACGGCAATCGCTCGCTCGTCCTGATCGACGAGGACGGGGTCGTCCAGTGGGTCCACGAGTCCCCGACGCCGCTTGAGATCCCGGGCGCCAATCTCATCTTCGACGCCCTCGACGCGTCACGGTGAGCGCTACCGAGCCGAACGTCCAACTCCTGCAGGAAGGCCTTGACGCCTTCAGCCGCGGCGACCTGGCCGAGTCGCTCGAGATGATGCATCCCGACGTCGAGTGGCACGTCGTCTTCCGTCTCCCCGACCTGCCGCTCCCGAAGGACGTCTACCGCGGGCGAGAGGAGGTCGAGGCCCTCTGGAAGCAGTTTCGGTCTGCGTGGGATGAGATGACGGTTCAGCTGGAGGAGGTGCTGCACGTCGACGACGAGCGCGTTGTCGCCCGGGCGCGCTTTCGCGGCCGGGGGGCCGGCAGCGGCATCGAGATCGATCGGATCGTCTTCTATGCCTTCCGGATCCGGGACGGAATGCTCGCGTACTGCCGCGCCTTCGACGACGAGCCCTCGGCGCGCGCCGACCTGGCGCTCGACGATGGCGCCTGACCTCACCAGCGCGCGGGTCCCGGAGCGCACCGAGCACGACCACGTCCGCGGCGACGGCCGGGAGGCGATCGTCTACCTCGACCTCGCCTGCCCTCACTGCGCCGCAACCTGGTCTCGCATCGAGCGTCTACCCGTTCGCCTCGCCTTCCGGCACTTCCCGGTGGCCAGCAAGCATCCGCGCGCTCCCGCTCTGCACGCCGCCGCAGAGGCCGCGGCGCTGCAGCGAGGGGAGCCCGCCTTCTGGGCGTTCGTGGTTTCGGTCTATCGCGACCAGGGGCGGATCGACGATCCGCATCTCTGGGGTCGGGCCCGGTCGCTGAGCCTGGACGTGGAGCGGTTCGACGCCGATCGGCGCACGCGCCAGGTCGCAGAGCGCGTCCGCCGCGACTTCGAGACCGGCATTCGCGCGGGTGTGGCCGGCACGCCGGCGGCGTTCGTCGACGGGCGCCTCGTTCAGGGAGATCTGGAGACCGCCCTGTAACATCGCCTGCTAACGAGAACGAGAAGTTCTGAACGATTGGGCCGTCATCCGGGCGGCCGAAGGGAAAGAAATACATGAGCATGTTTGACGTGAGCCGCGTCTCGGTGGAGGTAGGCGGCGAGGAGATCTCCTTCGAGACGGGCAAGTTGGCTCGCCAGGCGGGCGGGGCAGTTGTCGCGCGCTCGGGGGACACGATGGTGCTGGGCACCGCGACCGTCGGCAACCTGCGGGACGTGGAGTTTCTGCCGCTTACCGTCGACGTCGAGGAGCGCCATTACGCGGCCGGAAAGATCCCCGGATCCTTCTTCCGGCGCGAGGGTCGCTCTGGCGAGAAAGCCACCTTGACGGCGCGCATGATCGACCGGCCGCTACGGCCGCTGTTCCCCAAGGGATGGCACTACGAGACGCAGATCGTCTGCCAGCCGCTGTCGGTCGAGTTCGAGCACCCGTACGACATCCTGGCGATGAACGCCGCTTCGGCGGCGGTGGCCGTTTCTCCGATCCCGGTGCCGACCCATGTCGGCGCGGTTCGAATCGGAAAGCTTCACGGGGACTTCGTGGTCAATCCGTCGGAGGAGACTTACGAGGAGCTCGAGATGGACCTGGTCGTCTCGGGTTCGAGCGATGCCATCCTGATGGTCGAGTGCGGATCCGAGGGCGTGAGCGAGGCGGAGGTCCTCGACGCTCTCGACATCGCCCACGAGGAGATCAAGAAGATCTGCGCGACGATCGAGGAGCTCCGCGCCAAGGCCGGCAAGGAGAAGCTCGAGGTCGTCGAGCCCAAGGTCGATCCCGAGCTGCTCGAGCAGGTCCAAAGCTCTCACGGAGCCAAGCTCGACGAGGCGACGCAGATCCCGGAGAAGCTCGCCCGGCAGGACGCCGCGAAGGCGGTCGAGGCCGAGGTTCTCGAGACCTACGCCGGCGCCGGCGAGGGCACTGACGTCGATCCCGAGCGCAGCACCGAGGTTTCGCGCGCTTTCGACAAGCTGGAGAAGGACGTCATCCGTCGCCGCATCGCGATCGACAAGAAGCGGCCCGACGGCCGTGCTCAGGACGAGATCCGGCCGATCGAGTGCGAGATCGACATCTCTCCGAGGGTGCACGGCTCGGCGCTCTTCACCCGCGGCGAGACGCAGATTCTCTCCAACGTGGCCTTGGGCACGACGCGCATGGATATGCGCATCGACAACCTCGGCCTGCAGGAGTCGAAGACGTTCTGGCACCACTACAACTTCCCGCCGTACTCGGTCGGGGAGGCGGGGTTCATGCGCGGCCCAAAGCGCCGCGACATCGGCCATGGGGCCCTCGCCGAGCGAGCGCTCGTCGCGACGATCCCCGGCCAGGAGGACTTCCCGTATGTGGTCCGGGTCGTCTCGGAGACGCTGGAGTCCAACGGATCGTCCTCGATGGGCTCGGTTTGCGCGTCCTCGATGGCTCTGATGGCCGCGGGCGTGCCCGTGTCGAGCCCGGTCGCCGGTGTGGCCATGGGGCTGATCAAGGAGGGCGACGACCATGTCGTGCTCACCGACATCGCCGGCGTCGAGGATCACCTCGGCGACATGGATTTCAAGGTCGCCGGCACCGAAGACGGAATCACCGCCCTGCAGATGGACATCAAGATCTCCGGGGTGACCTTCGACATCCTGCGCGACGCGCTCGAGCAGGCTCGTCAGGGAAGGCTCTTCATCCTCGGCAAGATGAAGGAGGCCATTCCGGGTCCGCGCGAGCAGCTCTCGCAGTTCGCTCCCCGCATCGAGCAGATCAAGATCGACACCGACAAGATCGGGGCGGTCATCGGCAAGGGCGGGGAGACGATCCGCGGGCTGTCGGAGGAGTTCGAGGCCGATATCAACGTCGAGGACGACGGCACCATTCAGGTGTACGCGCCGAACGGCGCCCTCGTCGATGCATGCATCGCGCGCATCGAGGCGATGACGAAGGAGGCCGAGGTCGGCGACCAGTTCAAGGGCAAGGTCGTGAAGACGACCGCGTTTGGGGCGTTCGTCGAGCTCACCAAGGGCACCGACGGGCTGCTCCACATCTCGAACGTCAAGCCCGGCGAGCGCGTGGAGTCGGTCGAGGAGGTCCTCAAGCAGGGCGACGAGCTGGACGTGACCGTGGTCGAGGTCGACCGCGAGCGCGGCCGGATCGGCCTGCGCCTGTCCAGCGACCCGGCGGTCGAGGGCAAGGCTGCCGAGGAGCTCTCAAACGTGGGCACCGGCGATCAAGGCCCGCGTGGCGGGCGTGACGGTGGCGGCGGACGCCGCGGTCGCGAGCGCCTGGAAGGCGGGCGCGACCGGGGTCGAAGCGGCAGCGGGCGCCGGCGCCATTGAGCCCGGCTCCCGCTAGCTCAGGCGCCCGGGGCGACCTGCCCGAGGGCGTCCGCTACAGCGAGCCCGCGGGCGGTCTCCGAGTCGTCACCGAGGAGGTGCCCGCGGTGCGCTCCGTGGCGCTCGGCCTGTGGGTGAGGACCGGGTCGCGGGACGAGGCGCCTCAGGAAGCGGGTGTCTCCCACTTCCTCGAGCATCTGCTGTTCAAGGGCACCGAGCGCCATTCGGCGATCGAGATCTCCGAGCTCTTCGACGGAATGGGGGCGGCCACCAACGCGGCCACGAGCAAGGAGTCCACGTATCTTCACGCACGCTTCCTGGACGAGCACACCGACGAGGCCTTCCAGCTCCTCTCCGAGATGCTCGTCGCGCCGGCGCTTCCGCCCGACGAGGTCGACTCCGAGCGCGAGGTCGTGCTCGAGGAGATCGCGATGTATGAGGACGAGCCGCAGGATCGCGTGCACGACGTCCTGGCGCGCGCGGTGCACGGCGACCACCCGCTGGGCCGGCGTGTGCTGGGCGATGCACACGTGATCGGGTCGATCCCCGTGCCGGAGATCGCCCGCTACCACCACGACCGCTACACGCGGCCGAATATCGTCGTCGCCGCCGCCGGGCACCTCGACCACGACGCAATCGCAGAGCTCGCGCAGGTTCACCTCGGCGTCCCCGCCGGGGAGCCGAACCGCATCGCGGAGAACGGCGACGCGGTCGGTTCCGCGCCGCGCTTCCTCTTTTACCCGAAGGAGACCGAGCAGTACCACATCTGTTTCGGCGGGTCGGGCATACACCGAGCCGACGATCGCCGCTTCGCGCTCGCGGTGCTGGACGCGATCTTCGGAGGCTCGACGTCATCGCGCCTGTTCCGCGAGGTGCGCGAGAAGCGCGGTCTCGCGTACGCCGTCGGCTCCTACACGGAGCAGTACGCGGATACGGGCATGGTCGCCATGTACGTCGGCACCCGGGGCGAGAACGTCGGGGAGGCGTGCGAGATCATCGGCCGCGAGCTCGGCAGCCTGCGCGATGAGGGCGTCACGCCGGACGAGCTGGCGCGCGCCAAGGAGCACGTCAAGGGCCGCATGGTCCTGAGCCTCGAATCGACGGCCGCCCGGATGACGCGCATCGCCCGTTCGATCCTGTTCGAAGTCCCGCTGCTCTCGCTGGACGAGATGCTCGAGCGTATCGAGCGGGTGACCGCGGAGGACATCGAGGCGCTCACCGCTGACCTTTACGACCCGGAGCGGCTCTCCGCCGCCTGCATCGGCCCGGAGCAGGAGCGCTTCCGCGAGGCGAGCGGATCGGTCAGCGAGGCGCTGGCGGCGGCGTGATCCGCGTCGGCGTCTCGGGCGCTGCGGGCCGGATGGGTGAGACCGTCTGCGAGGCGGTCACCGAAGCCGACGACATGGAGCTGGTGGGGCGGGCCGATCCCACGCTGGATGTCGCGCTGGGCGACCTGCTCGACTCCTGTGAGGTGGTTGTCGACTTCACGACGCCCGACTCCGCCCCGGAGAACGTCCGCGAGTGCGTCACCGCGGGGGTCCACGCGGTCGTAGGGACGACCGGCTTCGACCTCGTTGCCCTGCGCAGCGAGGTGGAGGGCACTGACGGAGATGCCCGGGTCTTCGCGGCACCGAATTTCGCGATCGGCGCCGTACTGATGATGCAGCTGGCCCGCGAGGCCGCGCGGCACATGCCCGAGTGCGAGATCGTCGAGCTTCACCATGAGCGAAAGCGCGATGCTCCCTCGGGGACGGCTAAGCGGACGGCCTATCTGATCCGCGAGGCGGGCGGGAACATCCACGAGCCGATTCACTCGGTTCGCCTGCCCGGCCTGGTCGCGCACCAGGAGGTCATCTTCGGCGGGGAGGGGCAGACGCTCTCGATTCGCCACGACTCGATCGACCGCCGCTCGTTCATGCCCGGGGTGCTGCTTGCGGTACGCAAGGTCGGTGAGCTCGAGGACCGGTTCACCGTCGGGTTGGAGAACCTGCTGTAGGGACGTCGGTGGCGGGAACTCCTGCCGCCCAGGCGGCTCGCCGCCACCGCGTCGACGTGGTCGTCGTCGGCGCCGGGCTCGCCGGTCTGTCAGCGGCTCGAAGGCTCCGGAGAACTCGATCGAGCTCGCGAAGCGCCCGGGCCACCGCGTGGTCCTGAAGGCCCCGGTCCGCGAGATTCACCACCTGCCGGCGGTCCGAGAAGGCAACCAGGGTGGGCCCGGATCGCCGCAAACCGACGATGGATGGATTTCGTCGATATAGCTGTCGTTTTCCATCCATCGCCGGCCCTAGGAGGGCGGCGGCGGCGGGTCGCAGCCCCTACTTGCTCTACTTCGTCACGTCCACCCGCCGGCCCCGAACGCACGCCTGCCGGTGGCGCTGCGGCGGAAACGGCAGGTCGGCGATCAGCGCCGTCTCGAGGTAGTCGTTTTCGATCCGGCTGCCGGAGCCCGGCGCGAGATGCCCGGCGACGCGCCGCAGCCGATCGCGATCCGACGACCCGGGCACGACCCACGGCGCCAGGGCGAGGAACTGGCGCTTTCGTTCGGCGTAGGACTTGAACTTGCGGGGGTCATTCTCTGGGGAGCCCGGCATGAAGTGCCGGTTGCCGATGTAGCTGCAGCCCCGGCCAAGAGCCCTGCGGCGCTGGGCGATCGAGCTCTGGCCGTCGAAGACGAGATCGGCGAGGTTGCCGATCATGAACGGCGTGATGTTGTACTTGATGCGGATGCCGTCGTCGGTGACGTCACGCCAGCTCGACCCCATCCACTCGAGCGGCTGCCATGCGCCCTGGTCTCCCGTACCCGCCCAGCGGCCGTCGTTGGCCTCGTCCTGAATCACCAGGTTGGTTCCCAGCTTCGACAGGCAGCGCATGTAATAGGACGCGATGTCGGTGCACGGCGGGGTGCCGGGCGGCGGCTTGCCGTAGTCGTAGCCGAACCGGAACGCCGGCAGGCTCGTCGCAAAGCCGAACTTCGCGTGGGTGTGGGGGAGATGGAACGGCCGCAGATTGGCGCGGCCCTCGGGACCGCTGTTCGGGCCGTTGGAGACCTGGAGCATCTCCTCGAACGGGGTCACCGGCACCTTCTTGTTCGTCGCCACGACGTTGCGCAGCGGGGCCGGGCCCTCCCGGCTGACGGTGCGAGGCCCCCACATGAAGACCTCGTTGTAGACCTGCGGGTCCGTCGCGACGTAGGCGGACTTCGGATTTGGCAGGTCCGGGTCGCGGAAGGTCTGGATCTCCGACGGATCTCGCGACTCGCGGAAGGGCGCCTGCGTGTTCGAGCCGAGGATGTAGAGGTGGTAGCGGCGCGCCATGTCCGAGAACGTCTGCATCCATCCGCGCCCGAACGTGTCGGTCGGGGCGACGAAGCTCTGCGCGACGCCGCCCATGTCCGGGAATCGCGCACGGTAGGCGGCGACCTGCTCGCCGTAAGCGGCCGTGATCTGCGCGAGGGCGAGCGCCGCGACGCACGGCGCCGGCTTTCCCTCGCAGCTCGGCACGTCGTCGGGGTGGCCGATCGTCTGGCGAGCGACCGCGCCGCGCGTTCCGGTGCCGAGCGTCATCAGCCCGACGTCCTCGTTGAACGCGACCACGTTCGGCCGGTGGCGCGCGAGATGCGGGACGACGTACTCCCGGATCATGCACTCGATCTTCTTCCGAAATGTCCCGTAGGTCGTCACGTTCCGGATCTCCTGCTTGAACTGCATCGCGAAGACCCTCGGCGCCCCCTTGGAGGCGTCGAGGTTCCGGATCGGGCGGGTATGAAGGCGTGCATTCGTGGCCCGGCACTGGCGCCTGGTCGGGGCGGATCGCATCGGCGCCGGCTTCGGGGCCGTCCGGTGCAGGACGCGCCGGGCGCGGGTGGGGTCGTTGGTGATGATCGCGTCCACCCCCTCGTCCGCGGCGTCCACCAGGTCGGCCCGCTTGTCGATCGTGTACGGGACGATCTCGCGTCCCTGCGAGTGTGCCTCCGCGACGTAGGCCGGATCCACGGGCCACTGGGGCGAGACCCATTGGGCGTCGAGGGATTTCGCGACCGCCGGACCGGAGGGGTTACCTGCCGCCGTTGTCAGGAATGAGAGCTCAGCGAGCGGAAGGATCCGCTTCGCGACCGTCAGGTTCGGCGGCCAGAAGCTCTGAACGATGAGATGCGACTGCGGCACCCGGCTCTTGAGAATTGTCCGCGACACGATGATCGCGAAGCGATCGGTCGCGTCGAAGTCGGGATCCGTCGGGACGTTCTTGATCTCGATGCTGGCATCGGCACGCTTCTTCCTGATGAAGTCGAGGACGTGCGCGAGGGTCGGGATCCGTGCGGCCCGCGGGCTCTTGGGGCTGATGTGGCGGGAGTTTCCCTCGGTGCCGAGGATGTCGACACGGCACCTCTTGAGCTGCTCCCGCGTCCTGTCGACGACGAGACCCGTGCAGTTGGTCGTCCGGTCCAGCGTCGCGTCGTGCATGATCACCGCCACAGCGTCCTTCGTGACCTTGGCGTCCATCTCGAGCACGAACCCCTGGCGCGCGGAGTGGCGAAATGCCGGCATCGTGTTCTCGGGATAGGTCGGCTTGCCGTCGACGATCGAACCCCCGCGGTGTGCCTGGATGTAGGGCGTGCCGATCGTGCGGGCATCCGCGGCGGCCGCGAGGCACGCCAGGGCGACCCAGACCGCGCCGATTGCCGACAGGCGTCGCATCCGTGCACTCCCCACGCCACGATGCTACCCGAGCCGCGGTTGTGGATTTCTGGCGATAACGGTGGGAAATCCGACAATCCCGGTGTTGCCTGCGGCTATAGAGTCGCCGCCCGTGCGCCTCTCCCAGATCGCCCTCAGCGTCAGCGACGTTCGGCGGGCTCAGCGCTGGTACCGCGAGGTCCTCGGGCTCGCGCCGGGCGGTGGCACGAACCTCTTCGCCGGGCCGCTGTCGTCGATGGTGCAGGGCGTCCCCAGAGCCGCGTCGACCTGCTGGTGGCTGGTGGATCCCCAGGACCAGTTCCAGGTCGAGCTGTTCGAGTACCGGAGCCCGCTGGTCAGGGCGCTGCCGCGCGATTGGCGCCCCAGCGACGTCGGCTACTCGACGATCTCATTCGCGGTCGAGGACCTGGATGCGGTGATGGAACAGGGGCGTGACTGCGGCACGCCGCCGCTGACGGACCCGGTCGGGGCAGCCGGCGGGCGGCGCGTCTGCCTGCGAGATCCGGACGGCGTGCTGGTCGAGCTGATGGAGGACGATCCGCGTGCGGCGTCCGCGCGGGAGCGGCCCCGTCGGGAGATCCCGGCGGTTGCCCGCGCGGTCACCCTGTCGGTGCCGGACCTGGAGCGCTCCCGGCGTTTCTTCGCCGACGTGCTGGGATTGCCGGTCGCCGAGGACGTGGAGCTTCACCGCCCCGAGCACGAGGCGCTCTGGGGGCTCGACAGCGCGCAGCGGGAGCGCCTGTGCCTGTGGGCTGACGACTTTCTCGTCGAGCTCGTCTCCTATTCCGACCCGGAACCCAGGCCCTGGCCCGGCGGCTATCGCATCAGCGACCTGGGGCTCCTCAACGTCGCGTTCGGATTCCGGGACCGCGGCGGATTCGAGGATGCCGTGCGCCGCTGTCGCGAGGCCGGCGTCGAGGGGAACGGGCCGCCCGTTCGGTTTGGACCGTGGTCGGTCATCTACGTCAACGACGGTCAGGGCTTCAGCGTGGAGCTTCTGCATGTGGAGCCCTGGTACGAGCGCCAGATGGGCTTTCACCCGCGGCCCACCCCACGCATCGCTCCGTTCGCCGGCCGAACGCCCGCCGGCCATCTCAGGCGGAAGGCGCGATTCGGCAAGGCCGTCATCACCGGCGCCGCCGGCGGTATCGGCCGCGAGCTCGCGGGTCTGGCAGCCGAGGATGGGACCTCGCTCGTGCTCGTCGACCGACCGGGCGCCGCGCTTGCCGAACTGGTCGAGGAGGTCGGCGGCACCGACGTCGTGACCCTCGAGGCGGACTTCGCCGATCTCGAGGCGCTGGATGCAGCCACGGCCGACCTGGTGGCCGAACATTCCGACATCGACCTGCTGATCGTGGGCGCCGGCCTTGACCGTGCGCAGTCGATGCTCGACTTCGACTGGCGCCAGGCGCGCGAGGACTTCGACGTCAACGCGCTGTCGAACCTGGTGTTGCTGTCTCGTCTGGCGCCGGCGATGGCGGCCCGGGGGAGGGGTCACGTCACCGCGATCGCCAGCCTCGCCGGGCTCCTCGGGATGCCGTACGAGGCGGCGTACAGCGGCAGCAAGGCGGCGCTTGCGACGTTCGCCCAGTCGGCGCGCGCGGAGCTCGAGCCGCGCGGGATCACGTTCACCGAGGTATTCCCCGGCTTCGTCGATACGCCGATGTTCCGCGGGAACGCCTTCAAGCACACGTACTCCGTCAAGCCACGAGACGCGGCGGAGCTGATCTACATAGCGACGCTCAAGCGCCGGGAACGACTCGGCTTCCCGGCTACGGAGTACGTGAAGGCGCGGCTCGCGGCGATGCTCCCGGCGCGGTTGCGCGATCCACTGACGCGAGCGGCCATGAACCCAGTGAGGGATATAGAGTCGTCGCGATGAGCGAGGATCTCGCCCGGCTGGACGCCACCGCTCAGGCTGACCTCGTTCGGCGGGGCGATGCGAGTCCGCTCGAGCTGGTCGATGCAGCGATCGAGCGGATCGAGGCGGCCAACGGCGAGCTCAACGCCGTCATCCACACGCTGTACGACCAGGGGCGGGACGCCGCGGCCGGCGAGCTTCCGGACGGTCCGTTCAAGGGCGTGCCGTTCCTGCTCAAGGACCTGGGCGCGGCATTCGCCGGCCAGCCGCTTCACATGGGAATGCAGTACCTGAAGGACGCGGACTTCCGCTCACCCATCGACACCTACCTCGCGGAGCGCTTCAGGCAGACCGGCTTCGTCACGATCGGCAAGACCAACACGCCGGAGCTGGGGATCCTGCCGACCACGGAACCCAAGGCGTACGGGCCGAGCCGGAATCCGTGGGACACGAGCCGATCGACCGGCGGCTCGAGCGGCGGGTCGGCGGCCGCCGTGGCCTCGGGCATGGTGCCGGTTGCCCACGCAAACGACGGGGGCGGGTCGATTCGCATTCCCGCGAGCGAGTGCGGGCTGGTCGGGCTCAAACCCACTCGGCAGCGCATCTCGGAGGGCCCGATTGTCGGCGACAACATGTCGGGCCTGACGGTGGAGCTCGTGGTCTCGCGGTCTGTTCGCGATACCGCCGCGATCCTGGACGCCGTGCATGGGCCGGCACCCGGCGATCCGTACGTTGCCGCGCCGCCGACGCGCCCTTACACCGAGGAGGTCGGAGCGGATCCCGGAGAGCTGCGGATCGGCCTCCTGACCGAGCCGCTCCTACAGGCCGAGCCGAACGCCGTCGTCGCCGAGGCGGCGCGCGACGCCGCCGAGCTCCTGGAATCGCTGGGTCACGTCATCGAGGAGAGCCATCCCAGCGGATTCGAGGAGATGGACATCGTCGACACCTTCCTGACCAGGTGGATGGCCGGACAGGCGGCGACCCTCGATCAGCTTCAGATCGTGGTCGGTCGCGAGATCAAGCCGGGCGATGTCGAGCCGCTGACGTGGACGCTCGCCGAGGAGGGACGGCGCCGCAGCGCTGCCCAGTACCTGACCGCGGTGGGCCAGCACCAGCTGGTCTCGCGGATGATCGCCGGCTGGTTCGAGTCCGGGTTCGACCTCCTGCTCACGCCGACGCTCGGAGAACCGCCGCCACCGCTGGGCACCTTCGACGATTCCGGCGAGGATCCCACGGCGGCGCTGATGCGCGGCGCCCAAACCGCCACCTTCACCGCGACCTTCAACGTGACCGGACAGCCCGCGATCTCGCTGCCGCTCCACTGGAGCGACGACGGGCTGCCGATCGGCGTCCAGCT
>Ga0126314_10000616_pt1 | contig 16936 bp, 14 predicted proteins | sample Plot105B_FD_92535 | JGI IMG/M metagenome (GOLD analysis project Ga0126314, IMG submission 92535) | Serpentine soil microbial communities from UC McLaughlin Reserve, CA, USA - Plot105B | ecosystem: Environmental > Terrestrial > Soil > Grasslands | place: USA: UC McLaughlin Reserve, Lake County...
CCGCCGACCCAGTACGGGTGTTTCAAGAATTCGCGACACTTGATTTGCTATCGCAGGGCCGGACTGAGATGATTGTAGGTCGTGGCTCATTCGTCGAGGCATTTCCTCTGTTCGGCCTGCGATTAGAAGATTATGACTCAGTTTTTGCAGAGAAGCTTGATCTGCTTCTGAAGATTCGTAACAATGAGCATGTCCACTGGTCAGGTGAATATCGTCCTGCGCTGACAGGACAGGGAATCTACCCGAGGCCCTTGCAGAACCCCTTACCTATATGGCTGGGCGTTGGTGGAACCCCGAATCGTTCGTCCGTGCAGGAATGCTTGGACTGCCATTGATGGTCGCAATCATAGGCGGCCAAACCCGCCACTTCAGGCCCCTCATCGACCTCTACAGAGAGGCTGGACGGCGAGCCGGCCATTCGCCCGATCAATTGAAGGTAGGTATACATTCGATAGGCTATGTCGCTGAGACTACGCAACAGGCAGCCGATGACTTCTTTCCAGGCTATGCGCGTACCTTCACAGATATTGGTAAGGAGCGTGGGTGGCGCCCAATGACGCGTGCGGGCTTTGATGCTCAGCGAGGGCCAAATGGCGCACTGCTCATCGGTGATCCAGATGAGGTGGTCGAGAAGATCGTTCGACATAGCAAAGCGCTTGGTGGCATCTCGCGCATTACTTTTCAGATGAATCCAGGATCATTACCGCAGGAGAAGCTCATTCGAGCTATCGAATTGATAGGCAGGCGCGTCGCACCTGCTCTTCGTAAGGAACTACTGGAGACGAATGATAAAAAAGGAGAATTCACTCCACAATGACTACCGAACTCTTTCCTTCATTGATCACTTAAGACTATAATGCCATTTGATTGGATAAGGTTCGTTGTCTATCTATGCACAGATTATACACTTCCTGGATATAACCACCGTCGCAGCAAACGATTCAAATTAGGCATTGCAAAATAGGTGAGTGAAACAACTAGTATTGCAGTATAAATTACAGCATTGCCAAGTATTGGCCACTGTTCCAAGAAAGGATTAAGGATAGATCGTGATAGCGAGCTAATCACATACGCGGCAAAGAAGATAACAATGGCCATTTTCCATCTTGGTGGTGGGGATTGACTAAGAGTTTCAAGCCTGGTAGCGTAAACCATGTTTCCAAACCAGTGGAGGTCTCATAATGTCGTGTAGAGTAATTGTCTGCTTCCTGTAATAGCTTCTGTGATTCTTCCGAATTATCCCATGCCTCCATAGAGGTTTTATCAGCAAAACGGCGAATAATATACCGCAAAGATGATTTGCTACCTCCAGGGATAATTATTGTAGTACCAAGGTACCCCGGAGCTTTTCTTTCAAATGTCAAATAACATCGAGCCCAATTGTCGTAATCTTTTTCATGTCCCGGCTTTATGTTCCTACAAATTACAGACGTAACTTGATTTTGATGATGGCTTTGCAATTCTACGACTGATAACCCTCCCATTTTTCATATGTGCATTAACATGAGTCGATTGCCGGATAGATGCAAATAAGCCTATCTAAACATATTCTTACTGTCCACTTCTTCTTCTTTTTTCCAGAGACTTTCCAAATGTTTTCTTGTAGGAATTAATCGCAGTTCTAATGATCTTTTTGGCTTCATCCCAGTTCCCCAGCCAACAATTATTACTTTTTTTCCTCCAAGTCCTTATAAACTTGAAAGAAATGTGATATTTCCTTTAAAATATGCTCTTCTACGTCTGTTATGCTCTTGTACCTAGCATATCTAGGATCGTGGATTGCAACACAGAGTATTTTGTCATCAGCTTTCTGTGTATCTTTCATTTTCAACAAGGCTATTGGTCTTGCTTCTAATAATATCCCTGGGTATGTAGGATTTGTCATAAGCACTAGTACATCTAGTGGGTCACCGTCATCGGACAAGGTTTGTGGGATTATCCCATAATCTCCTGGATAATGCAATGGGGAGTATAGAACTCGGTCTAGCTTGATTACATTATTATTTTTATCATATTCGTACTTGTTTTGAGAACCTTTTGGTATCTCAACTATAACATTGATTACATTTGGGGCTTGAGCACCAGGCGATATGTCGTGCCACATGTTGTTTATTGTCACGCTTTTATCAGATGATCTGCTAAATGTCCTTTCTTATAGATATATAATAATACAATTTTTCAAGAGTTTTTTTGAATACAGTACACAGTTCCCAGGCGTGTTCAATTGAGGTATTTTGGTCGCTAGTGCGCTGTTAATGTTGCCATAGCGTAAAGCTAACTCTTAATTACGCCTATCTATGAGAAAAATTTTAGAGCGGTTCTAATCAGAATTAGCAAAATCCATTAAAGCAACGGCTATCGTTCTGGGTTTCACCGAGCCTGTCTTCTAATTGCACTGGGTCTCGATTTTGAAGTTTTTCTGCCGAGCCCCTCTGGGCCCTACTTTATTACTAGGTAGGTCAAGTGAATCTATGGTCATTGGCCTTCGAGCCAAAATAGTGGTTATCATTGTGAGCATTGTAGGGGTCATGATCTTGACTATCATTTTCTTGAGCCCGTATGCCACGCTTTTAGTTGGCCCTTTTAATTCTTCTATCCTAGTAGCGATTGTCATCACGGTAACAATAATTTGCGCTGCGTTCGCCTTTCACAGATCACAAATGATACGTGATAGAGAAATCTAGGTAATGACGAATGAGGCATGTATGTTTGTATGCCCATATCAACTTCAGGCAGGAAGAGATTTTAGATAGAATGCTCTAAATCATGGTGTTGCGTTGATGTGCATTGAGCTGGTTTGCTATGGGAGCATTAAGAACCGATAATACATCAACTAGCTTAAAGCGCTTTATCCTCCTATCGTTGATCGCTTTTGCGGCAATATTTTTAGACATGGTATTTGCAGATTCCTCTACAGTAATTAGCCTCTCGTCGGATCTCTTTATTCTTTTGTTTATTGTTTTGGCCTCTCTATTTGTCGTAACTCAATATGGAATAATAAAGTATATAGACCATATTAGAAGCAAAATCAAATACCTTAACTCGATTCACAGGGCGACATTTGCTATTCAATATATTTTCGTTGCCATATTGATACTATTGATCATTCAGATTACATTCTCACGTTCTTATAGCACAGGATTCCTGATCTTTGGATCTGATATCAGCTTTGCGGTCTCCAGTTTTCTGATGGCCATGCTCACCTCAAAATTTCTATCATGGTATAGATCAACAAGAAACTTTGTGATTTTACTATATGGCTTAGCATCTTGCACCGCATGTGTAGCACTAGTTTCATTGCTTGTCTTCTATCATGCTTCGCTGTCTTTGTTACCACAGGAAAGAACTCCGCTCTCAGAGGCCCCTCTCCAATTCTACGACCAGTCTTCCGCTATGGGCGCCCTACAGTATCTGACGGCAGTTTTATCTTTCATACCTCCCCTCTTGTTTTGGACGAGCACAGCTGCTCTCCTCAAGCACTATTCTAAAAGTGTAGGTAAGGTGAGATTTTGGATTGTAATGAGCATTCCGATAGTATTTATCATTAGCCAGCCAGTCATCGTCGCGCCTCTCATATACGTTGCGACGGATCCCAGTCTCAACCCGATACACGTCACCGTCCTTGGCAATATGCTGCCTGGCATCATAGGTGGCATTATTTTCGGTATTCCCTTTTTGCTAGTATCTAGAACGCTAAGGTCTGGAACTAGTGATCTACAGAAATATATGGTCGTTGCTGCGTGCGGATTTATTCTTTCAACTCTGAGCCTCCAGATGAGTGTGGAGAGCGCACCTTATCCTCCATTTGGTCTTGTGACAGTTTTCTTTGTAGTTGTTTCATCATATATGATACTGGTTGGTCTGTATTCATCAGCCATTTCTGTCTCTCGTAATGCTGATTTGCGCCGATCTATAAGAAAATACGTTCTTCAAGAGGTAAGATTTCTGGACAGCATTGGATATGCCCATATGGAAAAAGAAATCGAACAGAAAGCTGTAGAAGTTGCTAAGAAGTCAGGGTCCCCAGAACAAGAGTCAGAACTGAGTACTTACCGTGATGACGAAGACGTTAGAGAATATGTTGAACAGGTTATGGATGAAATGAAAAAACTAAAGAGGATCGACTAGCGCTTACACCAATCTGTGGATGCAACATTTGTAGTTTTTGCGGGTTTTAACATAAATGTGTGGACATATTATTCCAATGGTCACTCGAGCTGAGATGTCCTAGATTAACCTGACAAAAATGCCTAAATACTCCCGTTCTCAATATTAGCACAATGGCAAGGATAGTGCTGGTAGGTTTGACCTTTTTGCCGCTTTCTCTTGTCTTATTGTCCCTGACAGGAACAGTCAACATCATCTCAATCGAAGCCCAATCAATCCAAGCCCAAGATTACACAACGTTAAAGACTCCAACCCTTCCGGCGCCCAGCTTAACTTTTCCAACAGAAGAGGATCTATACAACTATTACACCCAACAGGGAACTCTTGACTATAATAATATCTTCATGAATTTAACTTCTAATGCAACAGGAATTCCTAGCCACTTACTGCTTTCTACGTTCTCCAACGCCACATACCTTACCTGGCTCTCCAAATCACCTTCGAACCTGACAGAGGTAGTCATAGGCGTGAGCAATGACGGTGGCATAAATTTTACGCAGCCCATATCTTTAAACAAACTGAATTCCACTGGAAACTCTAGCAATCTTCATATCGATGCCGCGGAACAAGGCGTATTCGTTACATGGCAAGAAACAGACCCTCAGACTGGTTTGAGCAATGTCTTTGCCAGCACCAGTATGGATGCGGGTTCATCATTCAAGACTTGGCAATTGAACCTTAACCAGACTACTGCCTACGATCCACAAGTGAGTGACAACGGCTTTGCTTGGATACAGTCACATATTGTTGGCGGTCCACCTTGTCCAGAGGATTACATATTTGACCCCACGGCCGATCAATGTATCGGTCCTCCTGATATTCTCTTCCACCGTGGTTGGTAAGAGTCGTTTTCCTGGATAGACTAATAGGCAGAATTAGCTGGTTAGAAGCAGACAGGGGCCCAAATTACTTTTCATTCAAATCCCTCTGGTCACACGCGAACATACACGCAAACTTAACTTACTTTTCGCACTCTCCGAAGACCGTTGATCGCGGTTTATACCAGATCCCTAATTCATCAAATATGATTATTACCTTTTTGGAATATCATCTCTCCACTCTCTCCGTATTTCATTCATCCTCTTATGCTGGAGCTGTTCTTCAGCCGTGAATCCATTTTCGTCCAATTTACTAAGTCTCTTTATTGTGTTTTTGCTAGCGAGGTCAGATATTCTGGATTGTACAACATCAACAGTTCCATCGGGTCTAAATCTTGAAGTTTTTTCTGCACAGTCCCTCTGGGCCCGCACCTAACTATCCACGAAGATTGTTTGTGATGTTAAGTAATCTTTAAAGCTCAAAGAGTCGAACCCTCTTATATGCGGGAACCTAATCCCAACGGGCCCGCTAATGATATGGGTTCTGGTATCCGTGTTGTTACATGCAATATGGTAAAGACGGAAAAACTGGAGATGTATTCTTAAAGAGCAATAGCAGCGGGACGTCAGCACAGTTGATGCTGCAATCCAAACTGCGAGCGTTATCATTGAGAAAAAAGAATAAGGCAATCTAAAAAATACAGAGGAAGAAAAAATAATTTCGTGATAACTAATATCTAAAAAGAATTACAGAAATGCCTATATTGTAACTGTTATAGTTCCTTGCGGTAGGTTAACTATGTTAAATAATTCTTAAATACTGCAGCTCTACAAGGCAGTTGCACATAGAACGACAACATAGGCTAGCCCCGGAGAATGAGAATGGAGTTACCGAAAGCGAGACTATTATCTCATGTAGATAGAGAAATACTCAAATCTATTCTTAGTCCTAACGGCAAACACTCTTCTGCACTTTTATCGAAGAAACTTGGGGTTCCTCAAACTACCATTCAGAGAAGGCGCAAAAGATTGGAAAAGGAATTTTTAGAATCGTCTTATTCATTGGACCTGAACAAGTTTGGTTGGCGTCGTGTAGATTTGCTAATTGCTACAAGGAATGGAAAGACCAATGCTGTTGCTAAAGAATTGTTATCAAATGAAGAGGTTACTTACGTAGGTAGAAGTATCGGAGAACATACAATTGATTTAAGGGCAGAGATTATCATCAGGGATAATGCGGAATTGCTTGATGTACTTGAAAAAGTAAAAGCCATGGATGGTGTACAAGACACGATTTGGAGTGAAATTGTAGAGGTAGCAGGAAGAAAAAGATCGATACCTACTCGAGTAATTGATCTGCTTTAAACACGAGAAGGAAAGGACACTAACGAGATAAGTTATTAGAGCATGAAATTACATGACGTTATGTTATGCATTTATTATTCTTTTTAGCATCAAACTTTGGATAATATTTGCATTAGTTGCGTTTATTTGGACAGCCTTCTTTAGTACTGCCTTCACGGTTATTATAATATAGGGGAATTGTATGACCGAAATTGACAATTCTAAGAGAGTTCTGTTACAAGCTACCTACATACCTTTTATTAGCATAAATGAGAAGACGTCAGACAAGGCAAAACCAGTGATTGGAAGACCATTTGAAAAAATAAATTACGTTAGAGCAATAGCGCCAACACATGAAGAAATAGAGTATGTAAGGAACAATCAGAAAACTCTTTCTGATCATACCAATAGGGATAATGGCTTATCGCGTAAAGAGTTTTTGAAGGCTCTCAAGGCCGTCGAATCTGTGATCCCTAAATTGGAAAGTCCAAATTCGCTGCATAGTGTTGCTAGCTTTGCAGAAGTAAATGCCGATGCCCTTGTAAATATTACTAGAGATATAATCAAATTTAGACAATCACAAGTCGATTCTGCTGTAAAGGCAATAAATTCTATTTTTGAGGCCTACAAAAAGAAAATTAGAGATTATGATCACAACAAGACAATGACGTCCAAAGTGGGAATTGTAGCTGAACGCAAGTCGAGCAAGTTAACCCCCTTGCCAGAAGACTTACAAGGATCGTCAGCTTCTAGCACAGAGAAAAATGAAAAAGAACTAAAATCACCTACCAACAATAAAAATCTGGCCGCTACTACAATCTCTCACGTTGGGAGTAGCAAAACACCTACTCTATCAGCAATGGGGGTTTCACCTACACAACAAGAAATTCCTACTGCATTATCAATCCCTGTATCTCCTTCCGAGATAACTCTCAAATCACTTATGGATTGGGCAAATGAAAATGGCTTTGAAAGAGAAGAGACAGACAAGGTTTTGGATTTCGCTGAGAAGAAGATACAACTAAAACCAGATATAACTTTTGTTGAATCCATTGGGCCTCAATTCGATGGAATGACTGAAGCCGGAGAGGATGCAATTGAAGGGTTCGTTAGACGCATGAATACCGAGCCAGTTGGACTCTTAGATCTGGAAAAGCTAATTTTTATCCCAGCTGGGATTGAGCGAGGGGAGCTGGTTCATTCTATTCCGCTTTCTCCTGGAGAAGAAGTAAATGTTTCCCACAAAGAATGGTCTAATAACTCTGAAGAATTTCAAAGGATTGTAACTGATTATATGGAAGGTTTCAGCGAAGAAGGTGTTGCAGAGAAATCAGACATGGCTCAGTCTACAAATTCTCAGCAGCAGCATACAAATGGCTACAACCTAGGTGTAACCGCCTCCGGTGGCTATGGACCAGTCAATATAACAGCGTCAGCCGCATACAATGCATCAGAAGCATCAAGCAATTCTGAACAAATGTCAAGAAATCATAGTATGAGCATTACCCGCAAAGCTTCCTCGAGAGTAACTAAGGAACACAAGATATCTTTTAAGGTGGCATCTGCTTCAGGGACAGAGGATCAAGCAGTTCGAAAGATCAAGAATCCTTTCGTGGATAAGGCGACGCGTGTGGATTACTACCAGCTTATTCGCAAGTGGAAAGTCGATCTTGTTCGCTACGGGGTAAGGTTGACTTATGATATTACAATCCCAGAGCCTGGTTCCGATCTCCTGTCAAAAATAAAGGAAATAGAAGATATCACTACGAAGCTCCAAGAGGAAATTGGGTTCAAGCTAAAACTCGAAGACATAGGGCATGATAATTACGATCAACTTTGTGCTATGTATAATGTACCTACATCAGACCTCACACCATTAGAGGATACAAAAGATCTTTCAGCAGAAGGTCTCGAATATATTTCTGAGGACGCTGAATTCGGCCCATACTTTCCGATTTATGACAAAATTAAGATAGAAGTTGATAAAGACTATATTTTATCAAAAATGACAATTAGAATTAACGGATTTCGTTATGGTCCGGATGACAACGAGTTCAAAGTAACTTTTGATGGTACAGAGGAAAAAGAAATTGTGGAAGGCAGAGCTCCGCATAATAATATGCCATATTTTGTAATTTTAAGCGGTTACAAGGAGCTGATTGGCAGACCTGGTAACCTTGAACTGAAATACTCCTATGGCGGAGGCTCTCTTAGAAGAGTTAAAATATTTGTAGACTACACAATTAAATTAAAATCAAGCGCGTTTAAGGCGTGGCGACTCCAGACATGGAACGCAATTCGAGATGCTGCCCAATCCAAATATGAGGCAGATCACCAGAAATTAGAAAAGAGACTGTCTCAGCTGAAGGAGGAATTAGGAGCAGGGGACCCCCTTAGTCTGCGAAAGGCTGAACGAGAAGAAGTGATGAAAGGAGTCATGCGTTGGCTATTTGGTCCTACTTTTAAGTTCTGGGCGCCGGGCACAAAAGAAGATCTCTACACTCCAAGTTACAAAGCGGTTTACAAGGACATGTGGGATAGAGTCACATTCCAAGGCGAAGTCATCAAATTTTTACATGAAGCTATAGAATGGGAAAATATGCTCTACATCCTTTATCCTTACTTTTGGTCTCACCCTAACCGCTGGGAACTCAAGAAGGATCTACAACATCCCGACATTATGCATAAAGTCTTTCTGAAATCTGGATGTGCTCGAGTAGTTCTTACGATTCGACCAGGTTTTGAGAATGACTTTGTAAAGTTTATGGAAAGCTGCGAGCTGCAGATGCCGAATAAGACTCGCCCTTATCTTCCAATAGTAACGGAAATGCAGGAGTTTGCAAAGACCAGTTATCCAGGTCTTCCATCTGCCAATCCAAGTCAAGATGCTCGTCCCGTAATTTCACCAAATCAACAAAAAACTTGGGATGATATGAAAACCATAATGAAGCTCCTTGATGTCTACTTTAAAGATAAAGATAATAAAAGCACTTATCCTTCTACCTCAGAAGGACTTGAGGCATTAAGGAAATACCTTCCGTCTACGATACCTGAGCTTCCTGTAGACCAGTGGAAAAGGAAGTTTGATTACAAGTCACCTGGTCTTCATAATGACTACGATCTCGTATCGTATGGCGCTGATGGCAAGCCTGGTGGAACCGACGAAGACGCAGATATTACAAGTTGGGCTGACGGTTCGTTAATTGGAACATGGTATGAATATACACCAACAAGTGCGCTGGATATAGCATATAATGAGACAATGCCAAGTGCTTAATTCTTCCATAATGATATTTTTTACATATAAAGCACAAATGGAAGAGTTATCAGATATGCAGGCTTTTACGGTGGAAATAAACCAAGAAAAGCTCACTGAATTCCTATATCGCCAAGAATTTCAGCCATACCGTATAGAGAGGCTGCTTAAAGGCAACGGTATATGACTCAAACGCCTTGGAGTCGAAAGTAATTTGACGAACCCGAAGGAACATCAAAAAAAGGACGACATTGTGGTTATTAATGATTCTTCAGTAGATTGTACCCTTTTATTGTCGCCCTTCGCTTTGGTATGCGATTTCTATGATTACGTACTAATTCGGGATACCCAAAGGCCCCGCCAGAAGCTAGTTGAAGAATATTTCAAGCTCCGTCCTCAAACAATTAATTCGGTGGAAATTAATGCCGCGAGATTATGAAAATGCATACTTTGAAGATGAGAAGGGCAGCCCTGTTCCAAACGATGACTTATTCAAAAACAAATTTAAGGAGTCTACAGCGAAAAGCTTGAACTTTCATGAAGACTTAGAGAACTACCTTGACCCAGACGTGCGAATCCAGCGTCAGCCTCTGAAAATTCCGCAGGGTTTTGAAAAGCGGAAGTCGCGCTATGATATCTACATTGGCTCAAAAACATTGAAAAAAGTAAAAGATGCCAAAGCTGCAGGACTTCCCATTCCTAACGTGAAGGTTTCTTTGTTGTTTGGTGTTGGACAGGATTTAGATAATTTGGGTTTAAGGTACTACTTTGAACAAGTAGATGATCGAATTTTAATAAATGTCCCGGGTAGAGAACCGGGACAAGATGGTGCTAAAGATCGTTGGAATATAGGTATTTCGGGGAAGATAATGCCAATCAAAACAGGATCGGGAACGGGCATCAACCAGATCAAAAGGCTGATCGACAAAGCAAAGTCAGGTATTATTGTGGATGATATACCATTTAAGATCGTTACACTCGCTGCATACAGCACAGGGTATGGTGGCTTAAACCAAACAGTGAACGAAGGATTAATTCCTCTAGATGATATCCAGACGGTAGTATATTATGATTGTACCTATCGAGCTGATAAACCGCCGCCGGCCAACGATGACGTTGCTGCAGGCAAGTTTTTGAAACCAACCGAGAAAAATGATGCAGCTGATGAATTAGACTTACAACATGCTGGTTCCGCATTCAACACGAGAAGGGCAATGACTCGGATCAGCGAAGCGAATAAAGGTGTAAAAATAATAGCATATATGGCAACACTTGCGGGGAGTCCGCGATACAAATTTGGCGAAATAATCACTACTAACTACACGGTTGACTTCCCTACCAAAAGTGACTTTAGGAATCCATCACCTGGCTTTCCACCTATCAATAATCTTTCGTTTGCAGAAGCAAGCTTATTCACTCTCACTCTTACACGCTGTCTTAAGTATGCGTTAGTAGATAAGCAGGTTAAAACCGACGAAATTCCAAAACCATTTAAGGATTTGGTTTTGGAGACACTACCTGTCCGCGGTAAAGTGGCATCCAATAAAGCCAACCTGACCAATTCCCCCTCGGGATTACCTGGGCAAGTGATGACTATATTCGACTGGGGTAAAGCTCACGAGGTTAGCGTTAGAGCTGCTACTGCTCCCCCTGGAAAGATTCTTGAGGCGGCCGTCACCTTGGTATCGGATCGCAGACTCATGTATTCAAATGGCTGGCCCCATCCTACCCCTAAGGAGCGGAACGGAATTCTGCATGCTGCTTTGCTTCCCGAATTTGGATGGGAATTCTTAATCTAATGAAGAATCAAACCACCTACAATGACGTTAACATTGTCCATATAATAAAATCACGATTTAACTTGCAATAAAAGTAATTTATATAATATGATGTTAGTAGTAAATTAGTAGCATATAGCTCTTACCCTATTATATGGCTGGCGCTTTGAGAAGCTAGTTCGTGATCTTATGGATGACAATCCAAGTGTCTACCCATTCATTAGTGGTTTTTCTGGCTAAGAAGGTAGAGCCATCTTTTGGATAGAAGGTTGCATTTATGTTATCCTCAATGTAGAAACTAGACATAAGTGTAGATATGTAATACGGAAAGTCACACCAGATACTATGCTATGCGGATTGCCTAAATAGCTGGAATAATTGAGAAACAGGGAATTTGAACGAGGGTTCAATACTATTTGTGTCGACCTGCAGGAACCTTTTTACCTCTCCGTTACCTTTACATACACTAGAGGAGAATCCTCTTTTTGAAGTGATATCACTTCACGGCCCGACGGGCCCGCTCGGGAACAAAACCTTTTTAGCTAGCTATTTCTTTTTTGGTACCGGAACCTACAATTTAGCCCTTCTAAAAGCACGGGGACCCTTGGGCCACCTTGTAATTTTATCGAGTCTGGTTATTGGAGGTTTTTTCTGTCGGAGCCCACGCGGCCGTTAGGAAAACGTTGAAAACTATGATTTTATCCAATCTCTAACAACTATATTCATGGCCCCATCATTAATCAATGAATTGGAAAAAGGCTGTCTAAAGCCAATATACCCACAATGGTTGTCCCCCCATAGACGTACAGCCATGATATCCTCAAAGCATTCCCCCGCATTACCATCTCCACTATCTCCACTTTTGTAGATTCGAGCGTGGACTTAGGAGTGTTATGATAGATATTACCTCTACGTGGAGATAATACCTCCACTTTCTGGCTGATACCTCCACCACCGCGTAACGCCGTAGAACGGAAACAAGTTCTTCTCTCTTGTTTTTGATACGTGCGATCTACTATCTAAGGGGACTGATCTCCTAGGAAGAAAAGAGCAGGATGCTCGAGAAAGCAAGAAACCATTGTATCTGTCGCCTGTTAATAGGACATAGTTGGGAATCTACATACCTACTTTTTTCGTGTAAATTCGTTCCAATAAGCTTTTTAACATTACCATCCTCGACATACTATGCCTGAGACGTTCAAAGGGAGGGTTGAGATCATACCTATTGTAAGCGATGTAGATCCTGGTGGAGTTGATGTACCCGTATATATTGACCCGGATCCTACGATCGTATTGCAACCAAATACAAGTAGTTCGAATGTCTTTGTTGCGGTACGTAGTGGAATTCCCGGGACACGTAGACGGGATTCAATATTTCTCAATGGAACACATCACTCGATCTATATCAAAAACCATGATGGAAAAGATTCGATAACACTTGATGGAAACGCAGGAAAAATGTTTTTGCGCGATGGTGAAGGACATGAATCGTTAATTCTTGATGGGTCTACAGGGGATATAACATTGAGCAATGAAGACTGCGCAGAAGATTTCGATATAGTAGAAGATGAGCAGATAGAACCCGGATCTGTTATGGTAATTCAATCAGAAGGTAAATTGAAACAAAGCAATTTACCTTACGATAAAAGAGTAGCAGGAGTTATCTCAGGTGCCGGCAATTACAGACCGGGTATTGTATTAGGAAAGGGGGATTCTAAAGGAATCCGGAAGCCAGTTGCATTATTAGGTAAGGTTTATTGTAGAGTTGATGCACAGTACTCGTCAATTCAAGTGGGCGATCTCTTGACCACCTCTGCTACTCCAGGTCATGCAATGAAAGCACAAGATCCAGTAAGGGCGTTTGGATCTGTACTCGGTAAGGCTTTGCGTCCTCTGAAAACAGGTAAAACCTTGATTCCTATTCTTATTGCCCTGCAATAAGAACAAAGAATGTGAGATTATGTCATCAATGAAACAAATATTGAAGTGTATTGGCTTATCCGGTAAAGTATCCATTATTCATGATTTCTTTGGATTACCGGTGCGTCCCTTTGGTGTGCTTTCGCTTCTTAAACAGATTCAACGACTCAAAGACAATTATATCAACCTTAACATTTTTCAAGTGGGAGCAGATCTTTACACTACTACATACTCTTATGGCAAATTACTTGGAGGGGAACTTTTTGATATTGCAAATGCTATAACTAGTATACGAGAGATTTATGCCAGGGAGGCGAACTTAGGTATAGGCCGCATAAGGCACACTCCTATCCCAAGTACTGTTGCCCCTAACCGCTTGACGATCGACAATGATGCTGAGGTTTCGGAACTTACGAATGAATGGCCTTTCGATAAGGACTCAATCAATGTCTTTTTTGTCCTAAAGTATATTTCAGCGAGTGGTTACGTAGGGCTCAGTGATATAGGCGGTGCTTGTAACTCACCAGCTGCAGGAGCGCAAAACGGTTTACTCGTTACTTTGGAATATCCAGGATCTACATATTATATACTGGCACACGAGGTAGGTCACTATTTAGGACTCTGTCATGCAAATAAACCTAAAGAGTGCACACTAACGACCGATGAGCCAAACAATGTGATGGATACCGGAGTCATTCACGTTCCTGCGCGTCTTACAAATGTGCAGGTTAATAAGATAAAGGAACATTGCCTTGTTAGAGGGGGTTGCGAATAATGGATCAAATAAATGGGGAATATCTTGACAATCCTCTGTCCGGTCAGCATCGCTTAACTGTAGATGAACTTCGAGGGATCATCTCAGGAAAATATGCAGCTATTTCAAGAAGTAGAGCGATCGATCTCTTGATGGCTTCTGATGCTAGAGACAAGCATAAAGATTTAGAATTATTATTGGAAAATCAGGCAGAGCCTTGGACTGTTAGATATCTTGCAGCTATATATTTGGGCAGAATTAACAGGCCAGAATCAAAAGAGATCCTTATCAAGAATACTCGGATAGCAGACGAAAAAGTACTTGCAGGAATAATGAAATCTTTGGGACGGATTGGCGATGAACGGTCACTTGATTCCATCTTAGATGTCAGAAGACGGACAACTGGATTTGTACAATCCCAAGCTGAGTTTGCTTCAGCACTTATTTCTTACCGTCTAAACTTACGGGGAAATGATTTACCAGATCCTGCCCATCTGAGTTACTTGACTATTCCAAGCGATTTCCAAACGATGGAGATTTTAGCAGCAGGGGATGAAGAGATAAGTATGTGTCTTCGGTCGATTAATAATGAACCAGTTGGAATTCAGTTAGCAGAAAAGCCTGCGTACCAAGTTCGCTACGGTCAGAGCATCGGAATGGTTCTTTTCAATCAGGATTTGATTAATCATGAAGATGGGAACATGCTCTTAAAAAAGAAGCTATTTTTTGGTGTATTTGCAGCGAAGATTCAAGAACACGGATCATATTCGATCGCTTACTTGATATTTACTTCTCCGGCTGGGCAGTCCAGAAAGATTAACATCATTATGACTCGTCCAGATGGCAAACTTGTTCTTGGGGGTACAGCAGAATTAGAAGTCAATTACTCGAAATTTTCGATACGATCTATTTCTCAATTAGGCATGTTCCCTGTGCTTGTAGAAGGAAATATTAGGGATAATAAATTAGAAATAACAAATTCAAAATTCTCTTCAACCATACAGCACAAAATCAATGAATCGGTCGCTTGAATTTTACCCAGTATGTGAATAACATTCTTGCATTTTCTATTGTTCGAGTATCACATACGAGATGAAGTATAAATATCATTACCCAAAAGCTCTGACGTCTGGGAGGCATCTAGCGTTTATAATAGCTGTCTGAATGCTATGGTAACAAATCAAAGGAAAACGAGATTGCACTAGCTTGGATGGATACATTCAGTTCAACTTACTTATGAAGCTATGGCCTTTGGTTGTTATATTGCGTTGGGTGAAAGCTTATGATGTTGCTACTATTTCTACGAATAAATTGTGTAGCATTGACTACCAATAAATAAATCAGAAGTATAAAATTTCCTGAACAAAAATCAGTTTTATTTTTGATGAGAATATCTTGAATGTGCTTAGATGCATATGAGATAATTGATATCACGTCATTCGACTTTTTACTTACAAGTTTAAGAAGTGCAATACGTAACATGTTGTATGTACGACGATAAAGCCGCACCATCTAGATAGGTCAATCATGATTCGCTTTGATCCATCTAACAAGTTTTTGAAATGGGCCGAACGCAAGCTATCAAATGGCAAATCTGACAAGCGTCCAAGATTGTCATTAATTCAATCCAAGTCAAATGCAAGATAATCCATATGCCATTCAATAGAGGAAGGGTAATACTGCCGCTGCGACCATCCGGCGGTAATCGGAAAGCATCTCCACTACCTCCTACATCACATGGAAAAATGTGTTTTAGAGAAAGCAGAGGAGAGTTTTCTCATGGCTAGTCATGCCAGAAGAGTTGTAGGGTTTGCCGATATTTCTTTTTGTTTGATTCTTGCCAAAAGGTGGATGCAGATTGGAAATCAAGAACGGGTGGTTTCATATTGATTAGGATTCTCTCGCAAATTAGATCTTCTGATAACATGCCATCACTAGAAGAGGAATATGTTATTGCGTGGGGGAATGCATGGGAGGCAGATATCCCTGCAAATGTGCCCAAGTATTTAAAAGTCTGGACCTGTGGTAAGAGGGGGAGCGCCCATCATCGCAAATATTGATAGAGGAAATAGTCTTTTGAAGATATATGATGCGATCGTTGAGAGCAAACAATGAGTACCCTTGATACAGGAACTTCAAAGATCAGTAATGTATGATTTTTAGATGTGTTAAGTTCCTTTCCTAATTTAGAGCCCAGAGCGTTTCGAGATAAAAGCTTTTGGTAATAGACTCTGCAATTAGACTCTGCAATTAGGACCTTATATGATGGATTTGATGCTGTCATATCAGGAGTTCACTAGGTATCAACAGAATGAGTTTGAAGCCTCCAATATTGAAATTTAAATCAAAAATCATGTCAGCTAATGGCAGTATTATGAAGCCGATCCCAAAATCAAACTAGATCAAGCGGAGTTGTTTTACAATTTTACTCTGGGGGATAAAGATTTTAATTGACTCAGACGATAAGAAGGTTCTACAATCCTACGGGACCTTTACCTTCTACTCCATTCTTCATCTTTTCTCAAGTGGCTGAGCGTGCTTATTTCTTTGATAAGGCGACCATACCAACTTTTTAGTTGCATTGCATCTAAAGATTCTTGTTTCGGATCCCTCTGATCCTGTATCGCGTAAACCTTTTTAGCTTCTCTTTTTTAATTACAACTGACAAGGAATCCATTTTTTGAAGCGATATCACTGCTAGTCCCGACGGGCCCGCCTAAGAACAAAACTTTTTTAGCTAGTCACATGTCTATTAACACAGAACCTCTTCAAAGAACCGATATCAGCACGCAGCCCCTTGGGCCCGCACTCGACTTGATTGACAAAAATGTTTTCTTCTACATCAGATCATTCCCACGATGGTAAGATCAAGTTGCTTGACAAAGTGAAGCATATAGAA
>Ga0126314_10000617_pt1 | contig 16923 bp, 14 predicted proteins | sample Plot105B_FD_92535 | JGI IMG/M metagenome (GOLD analysis project Ga0126314, IMG submission 92535) | Serpentine soil microbial communities from UC McLaughlin Reserve, CA, USA - Plot105B | ecosystem: Environmental > Terrestrial > Soil > Grasslands | place: USA: UC McLaughlin Reserve, Lake County...
ACGCAGCTCCTCCGCGAGAAATACGGCGTGCATCGGACCACCACCGCCGAAGGCCACCAGGGAGAAGTCTTGCGGATCGTGGCCCCTGTTCAACGAGACCAGCTTGAGCGCGTTCACCATGTTGGCGTTGGCCACGCGTATGACACCGCGGGCGGTCTCTTCGGCGCTCAGCCCGAGCCTGTCTGCTAGCTTTCCGAGGGTCTTGCGCACGTTGTCCATGTCGGGAATTATCTCCCCGCCGAGGAAGAATTCGGGGTCAATGCGACCGGCCAGGAGGTTGGCGTCGGTGGTCGTCGGCTCCTCACCGCCGCGTCCGTAGGCCGCGGGTCCTGGCACGGCCCCGGCGCTCCTCGGACCGACGTGTAGGGCACCTGCGGGGTCGATCCAGGCTATGCTCCCGCCGCCGTTACCGATCTCCACGATGTCGATCACAGGCGTCTGTATCGGGTAGCCCGGGTTGGTGCGGGAGCGTTCGATCTTGTAGCCGGTGTCCACCCGGACCTCACTGTCCTGTACGAGGGAGCACTTGGCGGTCGTGCCGCCGATATCCAGCGTCATGATGTTCGGCTCGCCTATCAGCTCGCCCAGGGCCACAGCGCCGAGCACCCCGCCCACGGGCCCGGATTCGACCATTGCGATGGGGTTGCTCCTCGCCGCCCGCACCGTGGCGCTCCCGCCGTTCGACTGCATGACGAAGAGCCGCCCCTCGAAACCTCCCCGCTCGAGCTTGCGCTCCAGTGAGTCGAGGTAGCTATTGGCTGCGGGATGGATGTAGGCGGAGAGCACCGCGGTGTTCGTCCGCTCGTACTCCCTCCACTCGCGCGTTATGTGGTGCGCGGGGACAATGGATACACCCGGCAGCAGCTCTTCGAGAACACGCGTGGCCTCCATCTCGTGAGCCGGGTTGGCGTAAGAGTGCACGAAACAGACCGCGACGGCTTCCACGCCTTCTTCCCTGAAGAAGTCTGCCACGGGTTCGAGGTTCGTAGCGTCCAGAGGAATGAGGACCTCCCCCTTGTGGTCGAGGCGCTCGTCGGCCTCCTTCCGGAGATACCTGGGCACGAAGGGCTTCGGCTTGGAGAAGTAGAAGTTGTAGAGGTCGGGACGATTGCCGCGGGCGATCTCCAGCACGTCGCGGAATCCGCGCGTGGTGAGGAGGCCTGTTCTGGCCCCCTTGCGCTCCGTCAGCGCGTTGATGACCACGGTGGTACCGTGGGCGAAGAGCTCGATCTCCGAGGGATCCAGGCTGGATTTGCGCAACCCGTCGATCACACCCCGCTCGAAATCCGGCGGGGTGGTGTCTACCTTGACGGCAGCGCTTCTCCCGGTCCTTTCGTCGAAGTAGACGAGGTCGGTGAAGGTACCGCCCACGTCGGTCGCCACGCGCATCCTATCTCCGATATCTCTGAGCGTTCCTCCAGCGCCACTGCGTTCGCGTGAGAGCTAGCCTCCGACGATGTTCGGTCCAACGAAGAACATCAATATCCCTAGCACCGCCACCACTACGATGACGACGATCCAGGTCCAGTCCCGTGTGCCTCTGGGCGAAGACATAGCGCACCTCCCTTCTCAGGTGTTGAAGAAGTGTTTGCGGGGGCTCAGGTTCATCGGCTCTGGGCCGTCCGCGCCGAGGTGGACTATGTTCTCGTACCTGACCCCGAAGCGCTCCTGCAGATAGATCCCGGGCTCGACGCTGAACACGTGTCCGACCTCCAGCGGCTTCTCGTTGCCGTCCCTCAGATATGGTTCCTCGTGCACCTCGAGGCCGAGGCCGTGCCCGGTTCGGTGCAGGAAGGCGTCACCGTAGCCGGCGTTCTCGATCACCTTTCTCGCGGCCCGGTCTACCTCCTGGCAAGGCACCCCGGGCTCCAAGACATCGAAGGCGGCTTCGTAAGCCCCACAGACGATCTCGTAGGCCTCCTCCACCTCTTCTTCGAGATCTCGCGGGAAGTAGATGCGGGTGATATCGGACCAGTACCCGTCGATCGCGCAGCCGAAATCCATCAGGAGTAGCTGCTCAGTGCTAATGGGCACGTCTCCGCCGACGTAGTGCGGCATGGCCGTGTTTACTCCGGTCGCAATCAGGCCGAAGGGCGAAGGCCTGTGGCCAAGCTCCAGATAACGGGCCTGTATCTTCCCGGCGAGTTGTCGCTCGGTGAGGTTTTCGAGATCCAGGGTTCCAACCCAGGAGACGGTCTCGTCGGTGAGGGCGCCGGACTTCCTTATGAGGTCCACCTCATCGGGCTCCTTGCGCTCCCTCATCCTAGATAGGATCCTGGGGTCTTCGTCGACCTTCATGCCGGGTCGCGCCTTCTCCAGCAGCCGCAGCGACCACACTGGCAAGGAGCCCTGCACCAGTAAACTCGAGACGCCATCGAGGACTTTCGTGGTCGCTTCTTTCGGCCCCTCAGCATCGCTCCAGACCACATGATCTGCAACTTCTACGTGCTCGCACTCGTCGGCGAGCAAGAGCGGGACAACCATCTTCGGCCTCTCGGTCGCCAACACGAGCAGGCCGAAGAGGCGCTCCAGGCTCACAGGTTCCATTCCTGTGAGATAGAATAGCCCGACGGACGGCTCCACCCAGAGCGCTTCCTCTCCGCGCTCGCGTAGCGCCTCCTGCAGTAATCCTAGCCGCCGCTCGTGGTGCTCAGAGAAGGTACTCAAGCAGAGGCCTTCCGCATCTCTTCCCGACAGCTCGCGGTTGCCCCGGAATCTACTTCAAGCTGTTCGTTGAGGATCACCCCGTAGTCGCGCTCGGCGCCCTCGCGGGTGACGAATCCGGCCAGAGCGTCTTGGCGGACGTGGTCGGGGTCGCGCTCGAGCGGGTCTCCGAAGCCGCCCCCGCCGCCGGTGTACGTGGTCACCACGCTGCCGGCTTCGAGGGGGAGGTTGTTGACTTTGAGTAGGCTCTGCTCCTGCCCATCGCCGCGGACCACCACCTCGGGTCCTCGGGCGTCGTGGCCGCCCTCCAGACCCCAGGCAGGGGTGCGGGAGCGCTCGAACCAGAGGTAGAGGCTGCAGTCCGTCTGGAGATGGTACTCTCGGAACAGTCCGCAGCCGCCGCGCGTGCGGCCAGGGCCGCCGGAGTCCGCACGGAAGCCGTAACGGCCGAGCTTCATCGGGTACTTGGTCTCGTAGACCTCCACCGGGATGTCCTTGAAACCGCCGTTGACGTTGTTTATGAGTCCGTCCTGGCCGTCGCCGCCCTTGAAGGCCCCCCAGCCGCCGGGTGTTGGCTCGAGCGCGAGGAACGGCGCGTTGCTCCTCGGGTCTAGGCCAGCCAGGTAGATCACCATCGAGTCTCCGTAGTGGGCCCCGGCGACCTCCTCGGACATCACCGGAGAGAGGGCCTTGACGATAAGATCTATGAGCAGACCGAGCGGGGTGAAGTACCAGCCACAGGGCGAAGGTTCCTCGGCAGCCAGGATGGAGCCTTCGGGGACCCGCACGGTGAGGGTCGGGAACGTGCCGCCGTCCACGGGACGGTCCGGGTTTATGAGCAGCTTGTAGGCCACCCGCGCGGCCGAGATAGTCTGCGCCTCACCACAATTCACCGGACCGGAGGCAGCGTCGGAGGTGCCTTGGAGGTCTATGGTCATCTCGTCGCCGGACACATCCACGCGCACCCTCACCCACACCGGCTCGTCGCCGACGCCGTCGTTGTCCAGGCAGCCCTCGGCGTTGTACATGCCATCGGGTAGGGCAGCGACCGCCTCGCGGTCGAGCTGGGCGGACTGGCGGAAGATCTCTTCTCTGGCGGCGCGGATGGCTTCCATGCCGAAGCGATCCGCGATGACCCGGAACCGCTCCTCGCCGGTGAAACATGCCGAGACCTGGGAGTTCATATCGCCGACCAGGGAGTAACCGAACCGGCTGTTGCGCTTGAGGAGGTCCACCACGTCCTCGCGCTGCTCGTAGCCCTTGTAGATCTTGGTAGGCCCCCAGCGGAACCCCTCCTGGTAGATCTCGGTGGAGTCCATCGGGGTTCCGGGATCTTTTGCCCCCACGTCGAGCCAGTGGGCGCGGGTAGCGGAGAACCCGACGAGATCGTCCTCATAGAAGATCGGGGCGAAGATCGTGGAGTCGTTGAGGTGCGTACCCTGGAAGTAGGGATCGTTCATGTAGAAGACATCGCCAGGGCCGAACGCATCTTTACCGAACATCTCGATGGTCAGCTTAACGCAGACCTCGAGGTTGCCGAGGAAGATCGGTAGACCCGAGGACTGGCCGAGGACGTCACCGTTCTCGTCGAGGAGGGCAACGGAGCAATCCTTGCCCTCATAGATTATCGGGGTGTAGGCCGAACGTATCATCGTCGCGTTCATATCCTGGGCACAGGAGATGAAGAGGTTCCTGATGATCTCGGTGGTTATGGGGTCCGTGTTTCTGGTAATCTCTGTCACGCTCAAGCCTCCCTGGTGACGATGACGTTCCCAAGGTCGTCTACCCGGATCTCCCAGCCCGGTGGCACTACGGTCGTCGCGGTGTCCTCCTCCATCACGAGCGGCCCGGACGCCGAGGTGCCGGAGGGCAGCTCGTCGCGACGGAAGATCTTGGCGGGCAACCTCTTTCTCTCGAAGACAACCTCGCGGAGCTCATGCTCTGGGAGTGCCTCCCCTTTGCCTGTGCGAAAGCCGACCGTCTCGCGCTCAAGCTCTCCGAGGGCCGCGACCCGGAGGTTCACGAACTCGACGGGCGCCCCCGGCGTGGAGTGGCCGTAGCGGGTCTTGTATGCGGCGTGGAATCTCTCGTCTAGGGCGCCGAGGGCGTCGCCGGTGACCTTCCCGTTCTCGGGGATCTCCACGTTCACGAAGTACTCCTGGCCGACGTAGCGCATGTCCGCGGTTCGCATCAGCTCCATCCGCTCTTCCGGCACGTCCTCCTCACGCAGGACTTGGCGCGCCTGTCCCTCGAGCTCGGAGTAGACGGACTCGAGGTCCCCGGCGACCGATGCGTCCATCGGTCGGTAGAAGGTCTGCGTCACGTCGTGACGGATGTCCGTCTGGAGCATGCCCCACGCCGAGAAGGTGCCCGGTGCTGGTGGGACTATGACCTCTCCTATCTCCAGCTCCTCTGCGAGGGCGACAGCGTGCATCGGGCCGGCGCCGCCGAAGGCGACGAGCGAGTACTCGCGGGGGTCTATCCCCTGCTCGACCGTTATGGTGCGCATCGCTTCGGCCATCTTGGCGTTGATAATCGCCAATATCCCCTCGGCCAGCTCTTCCGTGCTGAGGTCAAGCTTCTCGGCGACGCTCCGGATGGCCTCCTCGGCGGCCCCCACGTCGAGCGTCATCTCGCCACCTAGGAAGTACTCGGGGTCCATGCGCCCGAGGAACAGGTTAGCGTCGGTCACCGTGGGCTGCGTCCCGCCGCGGCCGTAGCAGGCTGGCCCGGGGTCCGCGCCTGCGCTCTTGGGTCCGACGCGTAAAGCGCCGGCCTCCAGATAGGCGAGCGAGCCACCACCGGCTCCGACCGTGTGGATGTCCACGAGGGACATCAGGATAGGGAGTCCTTCCAGTTCGATCTCTGTGGAGACCGACGGTTGGCCCTCGACGACGAGGCTCGCGTCGAAGGAGGTTCCGCCCATGTCCACACAGAGGAGATTGGGTCTGCCCAGGGCCTCACTCAAGGCTCCGCCGCCGATGGTGCCGCCGACGGGACCCGAGAGGAGGGTCTGAATCGGGAGATCGCGGGCGGCGTCGGCGGTCATTACGCCGCCGTTGGATTGCATGACGTGCAGCCTCGCCTCGACAGCGCGATCTTCTAGCTGACCCTCCAGACTTCGCAGGTAGCGCTCGACGGTCGGGGCAATGTAGGCGTTCAGCACCGCAGAGGAGCTCCGCTCGTACTCGCGCCACTCGCGGGCGACCTCGTGCGAGAGCGAGACCGAGAGGCCGGGCACGCTCGTCTGAAGGATCTCGCGCGCCCTCACCTCGTGCTCCGGGTTGACGTAGGCGTGCAAGAAGCAGACCGCCACGGCGCCTATGCGCTCGGCCTGTATCTTCTCGAGTATCGGGGAGAAGTCCTCTTCGCGCAGAGGCTCCTCAACTGTTCCGTCGTAGAGCGTACGCTCGCGGACGGTGTGGATGTCCCAGAGGGGCACGAGCGGCTCCGGTTTGCGGTACTTCAGGGCGAAGAGCTTCTTGCGGTCGCCGCGCGCTATGGCGTAGATGTCCCTGAACCCTTCGGTGGTGATGAGCAGCACCCTCTCCCCGCGCCGCTCCAAGAAGGAGTTCAGACCCACGGTCGTGCCGTGCACGAGGAAGGAGATCTGGCCCGGGTCATCCATGGCGCTGGTGAGCCCGGTGATGACCCCTTGGGCCGGGTCGTCCGGCGTGCTCAGGACCTTACCGGTAAAGGCTTGCTTCTCTTCCTCATCGTAGACGACGAGATCTGTGAACGTCCCGCCTATGTCTATGGATACGCGATACCTCGTCACGCTGTCCTCCCGCTAACGTCTTTTTGCTCCTCCACCAAAGACTCTGACACCAAGAACAGAGCGTCGGCGATCTTCTTCAGGTTCTCTTCTAGGTCCGCCTGCACCTGAGGGTTGTAGAAACCTCTCTCGAAGCTCTCCCTGTCTGGCCAGTCGACTGTGGTCATAAAGCGGTACGCCGGCTCGCCGTCCTCTAAAATCCTGTGGAACTGCGAGGCGACGACCCCTTCTATGGACATGTTCGCCGACTGGTGCTCGCCCAGTCGCCACTCGACGAACTCCTCCTCGTCCTGCCCCGGTGGCAAGTTGTACAGGACCGTAAGCCTTATCACTCCTCTTCCCCTCTAACCGAGTCCCAGTACGTTCATGGTGAACGTATACTTCGCGACGCCCAGCAAGCCGAGCAGGAATCCGGCGACCATGAGGACCACGAAGACCATCGCCGCAACCCAGTCGCGGGTGTCGAACCTCAAGGGCTTAAGCTCTGTGCGGTTGTCGACGTCGTAGCCGAAGCCGCGAGACATCATCGCAGAGGCCATCGCCTCGGCGGCCTGGAAGGATCGGAAGAAGGTTGGGACCGCTATCGGGATGTAAGCCCTGAACCGCGCGATGGGATTCGAAACCTTGGTGTTCCAGGCCCTCGATTGCTGGGCCTCCATGACGGTGGTCAGCTGGCCGATGACCACGGGGATGTAGGCTATCGTCATGGAGAGGGCCATCCCGATCTCCGGCGGGACGCCCATCTTGACTACGGCAAGGGCGAGCTCGGAAGGGGAGACAGTCTTTATGAGGACGAGCGTGCTGAGCACGAGGACAAGCAACCGTATGAGGGTCCCCACGCTGAAGACCAGCGTCTCCCAGTAGACCGGCACCGCTGGCAGCACCGGGAAACCTTCCGGGATGATGTTCCCTATGAGGTGCGCCTCAGCTGGCTCGGGCGGCCTCCAGAAGGCCACGTTGGCGAAGAGGACGAAGGCCACGAAGGGCAACACGGGCGCCAGGTGCCTGAGGTTTTCGCCTACGGAGATGCCTGCTACCCGCCCGTAGACAAAGATGCTCGCCAGGAGCACGAACAGGAAGATGGGGTCGTTCCAGGTCGCGAGCGTCACGTTTATCGCGAGCCACCACAAGAGCTTGACCCGCGGGTCGAGACGGTGGATCGGAGTATCCTTGTCCTGGTAGGCGAGCTCAAACGCCACCGGCGGCTCCTTTCCTCACCTTGCCGAGCATCTCGACTGCCTCGTCTACCGTCAGCCAGGCCTCCCCGTAGCCGAGTGCCTTACCGAGGGCCGTCACCTGCGGCGGGCGCAGGGAGGAGGCTTTCAGCGCTTCCTCGGCGAGAAACGCCTCTCTTGTTGGCGCGTCGAGGAGGACGTTGCCGTCGGACATGATCACGACCCGGTCGCAGTACTCGGCGGCGAGGTTCATATCATGCGTTATGATGACCACTGTCTGCCCCTCGGCGTGCAACCTGACGGCGAGGTCCATGATCTCCTTGGCCCGCTTGAAGTCTTGCCCCGTAGTTGGCTCGTCGAGCACCAATATGTCCGGCTTCATCGCCATCACCGCCGCGACCGCCACCCGCTGCTTCTCACCCTTGCTGAGGAAGAAAGGGTTCTTGTCCAGGAGGCGCGAGATCTCCAAATCCTCCGCCGCCTCCCGGACGCGGCTGTCCACCTCTTCCTCTGAGAGGCCGACGTTCTGCGGCCCGAACGCGATCTCCTCGCGAACGTTCATCTTGAAGATCTGGGCGTCCGGGTTCTGGAAGATGTAGCCGACGGTCATCGCCATCTCGGCTATGGTGGCCTCCCTGGTGTCGTGCCCGGCCGCCGTGACCGTCCCCTCCGTAGGCTTCAGGAGGCCGTTGAAGTGCTTGACGAGCGTGGTCTTGCCCGAGCCGTTCTGGCCGAGTATGCCGATGAACTCGCCGCGCTTTATTTCGAGGTCTACGCCATGCAGCGCTCGGGTCCCGTCCTCGTAGACGTGAGAGAGTCCCCGCACCCCGACGACGACCTCGTCGCTCTCGTGCTGCGCCCGACGCGAGGGCAGGCGCCGCGCCCGTGCGAGCTCTTCGCTGTCCACCAGCGGAGAGAGTACACCCACACCCTCCTCGATGCCTATCGGCAGCTCCTCTATCGGCCAACCGGCGGAGCGGAGGCGGGCGCAGAGCAAGGTGATCTGCGGCACGCTCAGACCGACCGAGTCGATGTACTCAACGTGCTCCAGTACCTCCCGGACAGGCCCGCGGTGCAGGATCTCCCCCTCGTTCATCACGATCATCTCGTCCACAAGGTCGGAGAGCTCCTCGATTTTGTGCTCCACCAATAGTGTGGTCCGGTTCTCTTCGCGCGCGAGCTGGGCCACGAGGTCGAGGACCTGCTGGCTGCCCAGCGGGTCTATATTCGAGGTGGGCTCGTCGAGGACGAGGACGAGAGGCTCGAAAGCGAGTATGGAGGCCAGCGCACAGGCCTGCTGCTGCCCCCCCGAGAGGTTGTGCGGGTTCTTGCGCCTGTGTTTTGTCAGGCGCGTGAGCCCGAGCAGGCGCTCGGCGCGCTCCCGAATAACATCAGGTGGTAGACCGTAGTTGCACGCCCCGAAGACGATCTCGTCCTCGACGGTGGGATTGAAAAGCTGGGTCTCGGGATCCTGCGAGAGGACCCCGACGATCTTTGAGAGTGCGCTCACTCCGAGCCTGCGGGTGTCGTACCTCCCGGCAACGGTGACGTTGCCCTCGAAGGTACCCTTGAACTCGTGCGGGATCAAGCCGTTGGCGGCGCGGCAGACGGTGGTCTTGCCAGCGCCGCTCGGCCCCGTCACGAGCACGACCTTCCCCTCCGTGAGGTCTACGGAAGCTTCGCGGACGACTTGGCTTCCGCCCTTGTAGGCGAAGGAGAATCGATCGTAGACGAGCGGACGCCCCCCGTCGCCGTTCAACACGCGCTTACCACCTTCCGCCTACGGTTCAGTAGGCGTCGGAGAGGTGTGATCTTCCTCATCCCGCTGCCACGGCCAGCGCCACTCCGGCGCGACGAACTGCGGGGCGCGCGCCAGCACCAGGGCGGGGATGAGGAAGTAGATCGCCAGGTACACCCAGTAGGCGTAGCCGAACTGCAAGACGAGCTGCGCCTTAAACGGGATTATCTGCAGCACGAACGAGTACAGTGCGATCCACCACCAGTACTGGAAGAACAGCGCGATCATGGTGATGATGAGGTACCCGATCAGGCGTCGCGTCGGGTTCTCTATCCGGTAGACCCTCGGATAAAGCGCGGCGAGTATCAGGACGTGTATCGCGAATCCCGGCCAGCCGATGATCCCGACCTGGCCGGTGACGGAGTCGACGAACGCTACGATGATGCCGACTATGGGGCCGCCGATCATGGTCGCGAGCGAGAGCCAGATGCCGCTGAGGCTGAAGTTCACGCCGGGCAGGTACCCCGGGATGGAGATCTGCAGCACATTGAAGGCGCCGGCGATGGCACCGAAGATTACGGTGATGGCGACCTGACGCGCGCTCAAGATGGGTTTGCGCTGAACGAGTTCTGTTTGGTTGTTCGCGGACTGCATGTGCTTCTCCTCTATATGTGGTCGTCCACATCTCCGCGTGCCCCTGCCCGCTCGTCGTCCCGCCGAAACTCACAGGGCTGGCGGACACGAACACCTTCAGGGAGGTACGAACAAATCCTTCCGGCCGCAACCCCGTCTCACTGCAAGGTCCTCTCTGGAGCCAGGCGCACGACCTCCAAGGTCTCAGGGTCCAGGACCACGCCGTAATCCTGCTCGGCCTGCCGCAGGCTTACGTAGCCGTCCTTCACGTCTTCGAGCACCGCCTCCACCGGTCGCTCCATTGGTTTGCCCCACCCTCCCCCCGTACCTGTAACCAGCCGCGCCACCTCCCCACGCTTGAGCTCGTAGCGGGCGCACTTGCCGAGGACGACCTCGCGACCGTCGGCGTGCAGGATGCGAACCTCGTTGCGCGAGCCCGGGCTGCCGCCGTCTACCCCCCAGGGTACGTATTTGTGGCGACCGAACGTCGCGGTCAGGGTCACGGAGTCCACGGCGACCCGGTAGTCCCTGACGCAGCCGCGCCCGCCGCGGAAGCGCCCGGCGCCGGCGTCTGTAGTATCAAGATCGTAACGATCCACGGTGATGCCATAACGCGCCTCGGCCACTTCAATCGGGATGACGTAGGTCTCGCCATCGCCGACGCACATTAGTCCCGACTCGCCGTCCTTGTCCGCGCAGGCGCCCCACCCCCCGGCCTGCGGCTCGACCAGCAGGAAGAGCTCGTCAGTCTCCGGATGCTGTCCCGCTACGACGACCCCGCAGACAGAGAGGAAATGGCCCGCGGTCAGGCGCTCCGGCACCACGGGCGCAAGGGCCCTCCATACGAGATCCGTAACGTACTCCATCGTCTCCCAATAGGTGGAGACGGGAGCAGGGCGCTCCGCCGTGAAGATGGTGCCCGGAGGGCAGATCACTTTGAGCGGCCGGAAGCAGCCCTCGTTCACCGGTATGGAGGGGTCGGTTATCGCCTTGAGTATCGTGCGAACTCCCGAGTGCAGCCCCGTGGGTGTGCAGTTGACTGGTCCGGGTACCTGAGGATGCGTACCGGTAAAGTCACACACGAACTCGTCGTCGGTTATGCTGACCTTGACGCGCACGGGGAAGGGACCGTTGCCTATCCCATCGTCGTCGATGAAGTCCTCCGCTTCATAGATCCCCTCGGGTAGCTTCGCTAGCTCCAGGCGAGTCATCTGCTCCCCGTGGTCGAGTAGCGCTTCTATGGAGCCTTGCACCACGTCGAGGCCGTACTTGTCGCAGAGTTCGACGAAGCGCCTTCCGCCCAGACGCAGCGAGGCAGCCTGCGCGTGCATGTCACCGAGGGTCATGTCCGGGAGGCGCACGTTGGCCGCGATAAGGTCGATCAGGCTCTGGACGGGACGGTCTTCCTCGTAGAGCTTGACGCACGGGAATTGCAGGCCCTCCTGGTAGACCTCGGTGGCGTCGGTGGTCCACGAGCCTGGGTCCTTGCCCCCCACCTCCGTCCAGTGTGCCTTGCTCGCTGAGAAGGCGACGAGCTCGCCCCCGTAGAAGATCGGCACGATGAGGGTTACGTCCGAGAGATGAGTGCCGCCCCCGCCGTAGGGGTCGTTGGTTATGAGGACGTCACCGACATGTAAACCCTCCTGGCCGAACTTCTCCAGCGCCGAGCGGACGGCGAAAGTGAGGGTGCCCAGAAAACCGGTTACGCCGTTGCCCTGGGTAATGAGCTGCCCTCGCGCATCGGTGAGACCGGAGGCGAAGTCCAAGACCTCGTAGATAATCGTGCTCTTCGAGGTGCGCTGCAGGGCGGCGAACATCTCATCGCCGATGGCGATCAACGAGTCCTTTACTATTTCGACCGTAAAGGGATCGAGCTTCGCCTGTTTCGGAACCGTCACCCCCGGACCTCCGTCTCGATGATCAGGCACCCGTACTCATCCACCCGGAGCCTCTGGTCCGGGAAGACGACCGTGGAGGCCGCAGGTTCCTCCACAATCGCCGGTCCCTCCAGCACGGCGCCCGCACCCAGCAGATCTCGCTCGTATATAGAGGTCCCGCGACAGCCCAGCTCGTCGAAGTCCACCTCGCGTCTGCCCTTCAACACCGCGTCGGAGTCGCCGTTTTCGGAGATCTTGCGCAGCTCAGGCTTGCTCACGGTCCCGAAGGCAGTGAGGCGGAAGTTGACGAACTCCACGGGCGAATCCTGTCGGAAAGTGTACAGTTGCTCGTGCAACTCGTGAAATCTTCGCTCGATCTCGGCAATCGGCGTCTCGCCACGATCTCCTGCCGGCACCGGCACGTTGACCGTATGCTCCTGCCCCGCGTAGCGCATGTCTGCCGAGCGGAGGAGCCTCACGGTCGCCCCGTCCATTGCTTCGGCGGCGAAGAGTTCGTGAATGCGCTTCTCGAGTTCGCGCCAGGTTGCTCCCATCTCCTCGGGATCCGCCTGCCCAGAGCGCAGCAGCCTGGTCTGAACGAGATCGTGCCGGAGGTCGCTCATCAGCATCCCCCACGCGGAGAAGTGGCCCGGGGCCGGTGGCACTATGACCCTGGGGATGTGCAGCTCGCGGGCGAGCACGGAAGCATGCATCGAACCTCCCCCACCGAACGCCACCATCGCGAACTCGCGCGGGTCCCGCCCGCGCCGTACGGAGACGAGCTTGAGCAAGTGGATCATGTTCGCGTTGGCGAGACGAATCACGCCGAGCGCCGCCTGCTCGACATCGACCCCGAGTGGATCGGCTATCTTGGTCAGGGCCTCACGAGCGAGCCCCACGTCGAGCGACATCCGCCCGCCGAGAAAGTACTCTGGGTTGATGCGTCCGGCGATTAGGTTGGCGTCGGTGACGGTCGGCTCCCTACCACCCTTCCCGTAGCAGGCCGGTCCGGGGTCCGCCCCCGCGCTCTTTGGCCCCACCCTCAGCGCGCCCACGGGGTCGAGGTGGGCGATGCTACCGCCGCCGGCCCCGATCTCCACTATGTCCACGACCGGAACCCTTATCGGGTAGCCGGCGCTAATCGGGGTCCTCTCTATATGGTAATCTCCCGTAAGCGGCACCTGGCCTCGCTCGACGAGCGAGGCCTTCGCAGTAGTGCCGCCGATGTCCAGCGTTACGACGTTAGGCTCGCCCAAAAGCTCCCCGGTGATGGCCGCCCCGACAACTCCCCCCACCGGTCCGGACTCGACAAGGTTGATCGGAGCCTCCCTCGCCAGCTCGAAACTGGTCATCCCGCCGTTGGAGCGCATCGCGTAGCGCGCGCTATCCGCGACGCCGGCCTCGTCCAGCCGCCGGGCCAGCGCTCCCAGGTAGCGGCGTGCCACGGGCTTCACGTAGGCGTCGAGGACGGCGGTGCTGCTGCGCTGGAACTCGCGCCACTCGCTCGTGAGCTCGTGCGAGGCGGTTACCGAGGCCTCTGGCCACTCCGAGCGGACGATCTCGGCAGTCCGCCGCTCGTGTTCGGGATTGGCGTAGGAGTGAAGGAAGCAGATCGCCACCGCCTCGGCGCCGAGCCGGCGCGCCTGCGCGATCGCCGCGCGCACGCTTTCCTCGTCGAGCGGCGTCATCACCTCGCCCCTGTAGTCAACCCTCTCGACGATCTCGAGTCGCAGCCGGCGCGGCACGAAGGGCTCGGGCTTGCTGTACTTCAGGTTGTAGAGGTCGGGCCGGTTGGCTCGCTGTATCTCGAGCACATCCCGGGTGCCGCGCGTCGCGAAGAGCGCTGTCTTCGCCCCACTCCGCTCCGTTAGCGCGTTGATGATGACCGTGGTCCCGTGCGCGAGGAACTCCACTTTCCGGATGTCCGCTCCTTGGATAGTGGTCATCACACCCTCTTCGAAGCGTCCCGGCGTCGTGGAGGTCTTCCCGAGCCCCAAGCGCTCGTCCTCACCTCCGGCGTAGACAAGATCGGTGAAGGTCCCCCCTATGTCCACCGCTGCACGCACGCCCGCCATCAGACGAACCTCGGTGTCAAAACCCAGAGTATCCGTACCGGCTTGCCGGTGTTGTTGTGTATAGCGTGGGGCACCGTAGAGAGTACGTGTATGCTGTCGCCGGGCCCGAGCCTGTACTCGACGCCTTCTACGATGTACATAATTTCGCCATCGAGGACGTAGACGAACTCTTTTCCCCATCGTGGGCGTAGGGCTCCTCCAAGTCGCTCCCTGGCTGCACCGTCACGAGCAGCGGTTCCAAAATCAGGCCCGAGGCCCTGGGTGAGAGCACCTTGTACACGCGCTGGTTTGATGCGATGGAGACCTGGCCGTCCTCTTCAGCCCTGGTCACATGCGGCAGCGGGTGAACCTTGCGCACCTTCCGACCGGACGGGAACAGCGCGACCAACTCAACATCCAGCGCCTTGGCCACGTTGTTGAGCGAGGTCAGCGCGAGCGACGACTTCCCGTGCTTCACCATCGACCGAAAACCCGTAGACAGCCCGGTCTTCCGGCTCAATTGCCTCAGTGACAGACCCCGCTCTCTGCGTAGCGCCCGTATGGCGCTGCCGACCACAACGACCTCGTCTTCTTTACTAGAGGAGCCTTCGCCCGACGGCTCTGGCGTCTTAGCCCTTGTCACCTATGCCGCTTCCCCACCTGTGTTCACTTCTGCTTAACTTCCCCACGAAATATTCTCTCAGATTGAAAAGGCGCCTGCAATCCGTGATACAAGCCCTTCTTACATGAGCGTCTGGCTTGACGAGCGTGCTCCTGTCGTCACGCCTACGACAGGGAAAACGGGAAGCTGCCGGCGAGGGATTCGAACCTTCACTGACCGATCCAGAGTCAATCATGCTGCCGTTACATAATCCGGTAGTGTGTGGGAGGGTGTTCCGGTTCCTGACGGCCCCAGCATCAAGTCTCGTCCTGACTGCAATCTGACCGCAATTGGGTGTCTCTCCCTGCCCCTCTGTGTCACTTTGAAAGGGCCAGATTCCTAATAAAAGCGCCCTTCTGTCTCTCCCTGTCCGCCGGTACGGCGAGCGGGTGTTCTTCCTGCCGGGGATGGCGGTCAACAGGGCCCGCGACGGCTACCGTGGTGAGCAAAAGAGCGACGAGCGGGACGCGAAGGTGATCGCTGACCAGCTCAGGATGAGGTGGAGGTCGCTGCGGGAGGTCTTCGTTGGCGAGGAGGAGGCAGCCGAGATGCGCACCCTACTCTCCTACCGCAGGGATCTGGTGGGGGAGCAGGCTCGGGGCATTACGCGCCTGAGGGCGCTCCTCGTGGAGGTCTTCCCCGGCCTCGAGGCTGCTCTCGACCTCACCAAGGACAGGGCCTTGCTGGTAATTACCAAGGCGACCACACCCGAGAGCGTGCGCAGGATCGGGGTTTCCCGCCTGGCGCGGTGGCTGAAGGGCCGGGGCGTCCGGAGGGCGCGGGAGCTCGCTGAGATGGTCGTGGCGGCCGCCAAGGCTCAGCGCCACCGGTTGCCCGCATCGGAGGCCAAGGGCGCGCTCGTCTCGGAGATGGCAGCCGAGGTCTTGAGGGCCAGGAACCGCATCGCCACCATCGAGGCTCGGCTCGAGGAGTTGCTCTGCGCGAGGCCGGAGGCCGAGGTAGTAAGGAGCCTGCCCGGTATGGGGCTGGTGTTCGCCGCCGAGTTCCTCTCGGAGGTCGGCACCCTTTCGCGCTTTGACTCCGGCGACTCCCTGGCTGCCGCCGCTGGACTGGTCCCCGTCAGGCGGGCCTCGGGCAACACCAGCTTCCAGCGAAGAGCCAAGCGGGGCAACAGGGTGCTCAAACGCCTGATGTATTAGTCGGCGTTCCGCTCCATTACCTACCACAGGCCCAGCAGGGCCTTCTACGATCGCAAGCGGGCTGAGGGCAAGGCCCATCACCAGGCGGTGATCGCGCTAGCGAGGCGGAGGGCAAACGTACTGTGGGCGATGCTTAGAGACGGCCAGCCCTACCGCGAGCGGCCCCCGGCGGAAGCGGCTTGACTATGTAATCGGGATGCAGAAGTCCCGTAGATCGGGGGAAGCAGGGCATAAAGCGTTCCACGGTAGTAGACGCTAACGGCATCACGCTCGGTGCTATCGCGGCTCCGGCCAATCGCCAGGACTCGCCACTACTGGAAGAGACTCTGGACACCATGGAGATTGTGGGAGAGCTACCCGAGCGGGTGAACGTGCGTCTCGACCGCGGATACGATTCCAAGACGACTCGCGAGAAGCTACAGCTCCGCGACCTTATCCCTGCGATCTCCGAGAAGGAGAAACCGGCCCCGATTGCGGCAACCAAGCGTTGGGTAGTGGAGCGCACGATTTCGTGGAGCAACGCCTTCAAGAAACTGGTCTAGTGTACCGAGCGTCGGGAGCCAGTCATCGACTTCTGGCTCGCCTTCTCCGGGATAATAATCACCGTAGGCAGACTCGTCCGCGAGGGCTGGACCCACTATCGTTGGGAAGGGCGGCCTTGCCGCCGACCGTAGCCTATTGGCGGATCCTCTTAGTCTTTTCTGCTAGATCTACGTAGATGAGTGTTGTCAGGTTCATGCCCACAACTCCTTGACTTTTCACCACAGCTCTTGATCCTGCCTTGAGGACGACCCAACATATGGTTGATCAGGAAGGCGTAGGTGTAGGCGGTGCTCTTAACGCTATCCTCGTGGCGTATGAGCAACGTCCTCGTCGTCATCGGCGCAGCCCGTCCCTTCTTCGTTGGCCGCCAGGAGGAGTTACCCCAGAGCGAAACAACCACCTCGTCCACCGAACGGCGTGGACTCTCCGGCGCTGTTTCAGTCGGATAGCCCATCCTGAAGCTGAAGGCTCCCTGCCACCTCGGGTCGCCCAGTAACTCTTTCAACGCGTCACCGAACCTGGGCTCTATGCCCAGCTGCTCTTCCCGATTAGCCCGCTCGTTGATCTGGTTCAGCGGCTGCATCGCAAGCTTTTCGGCGGTCGCCCACAGGTGCATCCTCTGCCAAATCCTACCGGCTCTGAG